>Ga0310122_10001412_pt1 | contig 15346 bp, 11 predicted proteins | sample CB6_Bottom_1051__FD_203503 | JGI IMG/M metagenome (GOLD analysis project Ga0310122, IMG submission 203503) | Marine microbial communities from Western Arctic Ocean, Canada - CB6_Bottom_1051 | ecosystem: Environmental > Aquatic > Marine > Oceanic | place: Canada: Western Arctic Ocean | collected...
CGCAACGCCGATAATACCGCCTGGCTTGGAGGTGAGGCCGCGGTCGCCGCCAAGCGCGGCAGCCGCGTTGTCCACCAGGTTGACCACAACCCGTCGAATTTGATCCGGATCTAACCGAACCACCGGTAGACCGGGGTCATAGGTCGCCTCGATCGTGATGCCATGGAACAATCCTGCGTACAGGCTCAGGGTGTCGGCGAGCAGCGCATTGATGTCGGCCGGCACCGCCCGGGGCGACGGCAGACGGGCAAAGTGGGAGAACTCGTCGACCAGTCCCTTGAGTGCCTCGACTTCGCCAACGATGGTGGAAGTGCACTCATTGACCAGTTCCCTGGTCTGTGGCGCGGCGGTCGACAAGTTGCGACGCAGCCGCTCGGCACAGAGTTGAATGGGCGTCAGGGGGTTCTTGATCTCGTGCGCCAGCCGACGCGCCACGTCCCGCCAGGTGGCGACCCGCTGAGCGCGAAACAAGGGCGTGACGTCGTCGAAGACCATGACCACGCCGTCCAAGCCACGCTCGCCCGGCAAGGTCGTCGCCGCGACCGCGAGGTGACACTCGCGCCCTCCGCGCGCGAGGGCCACCTCGCGCGCGGCTGGTCCCAACGCTCCCCGCCGAGCCTCGCGCAGCATGACACCCAACGGAGCCAGATCGGGACGTTCGAAGACCAGGGCCGCCGGCTGACCAATGACCGTCGCGTCGAGACTGAGCAACCGGGCCGCCGCCGCGTTCACGGTGGTCAGTCGACCCGCCGAATTGATCGAGATCACGCCGGTGGCGATCCGCTCTAGAATCGTTTCGATATATCGTCGCCGCCGTTCCGTCTCGCGCGTCTTGTGCTCGAGATCGCCACGCGATTGAATCAACTTGCGCTGACTGGTTGAGAGATCGGCGGCCATCGCGTTGAACGCCTCAACCATCCCCCCGAACTCATCCGACGATTCCGGCTCGATCCGATGGTCGAGGTCACCCGTGCCGATCAGCCTGGCACCCTCGGCCAGCTGCAGCACCGGTCGGGTAATCCGCTTGGCGACGTAGGTGCCGAGCCACGTCGCCGCGATCAGAATCATCAGGGTCGTCATCAAGAAGAACGAGAGATAGACACCTGTGACGGGTCGCGTCAGCACGCGCAACTGGTTGTAGGTACCAAACGCGCCGTTGATCCGCCGGGCATGCGCCGTCAGCTCACCGGAGAGCACGTTGCTCACCACCACCACACCCACCACCGGCCCGTCGCCAGCGGCACGGACGACCGCCGCTCCACGCAACAGTTCCGCCCCATCACTCAATGGCTCGGCCGACGCGCTCTCCACGTTCCCGGCGGCGAGACTGGCCGCGAGAGCGTCGGCCGAGGCGCGCGGGTACCCGGGCGGCAGGAAAGGATCGGCGACCTCGACGAGCCGCGTGGTGGCTGCCTCTCCCTCGTCGTCGATCTCGACCACATAAATGTCCACGACATTGCCGCCGCCGACGGCACGCTCCTCGGCCACGATGTCCCGCAAGGTTGCTTCGGATATCCGCGCCAGGTCCACAGTCGCCAGTCGCGCCGCCAAACGCCCGGCGCGGTCCTCCGCCGCTTGTTGCTGGTCTTGATAGACGCCACGCGCGATCGCGTTCGCTGATCGCAACACGTCGTCGATCGGGGCGCTGAACCAGCGCTCGGCGCTGCTACGGATCACTTCGCTGCCGACAATGAGCACGAGCATCGACGGAATCAGCGTCAGTCCGAGGAGGGCGGCGACAAGCTTGGACCGAAAGCGCGCGAACGGCACCGCGCGACGGCGCTCAGCGAGGATCTTGATGAGGTTGCGGGCCAGCACGAAGCCCAAGGCCAGCAGCATGACCACGCATGCCGCCGACAGCGCATAGAGGACCACTTCCGCCAGATAGTCTGGCGTGAGTTCGCTGGACCGCCGAGCCAGCCGCACGAGCCAGATCAAGGCGGCGACCACCACGGCGATCGCGACCAGGACAAGCCTCGGACTATCCTGCGGGCCGCCCCTAAGGACGGTCGGCGGCCCGGCGCCAGGCGCCGCGAAGATCCGGTCTGTGGATGGCGATTGATCGGCCATGCCGCGCCCTCCGCTCGAGCCCGATATCTAATCGTGGCTCTGTGTTTCGACGCCCAAGACGCCGACGAGGAGCTACGGGCTGCTCGTCCCCTCCACCCGTAATTCGCAACATAAGTCCCGTCGGGGCATGATGCAGCGAACTACGGATGCAGGGGACTAGGGAAGAAAGGTGAAGCTGGCGCGACCAAGGGCTGCTGCGCGATCCCAGGGCCAGCGAAACCAGGACGTGCGCGGCCGCCGATCCATACGCACTCGCACGCCGTAGTCACCGTTGGTCTCCAGGTCCCGCGTGCTGAACAACGGCAGCCGTTCCATGGTGGTCAACAGCTCCCGCGCCGCTCCTTCCTCCTCGACGACCCGCACATCCACCACCGCGCCGTTCACCATGCGCACGACGCGGTACCTCCCGGTGAGCCCATCGAGTGACACGCTGGTCGAGATGGAAGCCCGATCGACCGTCTCGTCCGGCCAGTAAGCGACCGCCCGCCGCAGCTCGACATCGAAACTGAACGTCGTCTCGAGCCCGCTGGCGACCGCGGCCCGAACATCGTCACTATAGGCGCCAGGCAGTTCGAGCGACACGAGCAGATGGTCCTCTCGGGCCAGCGTCGTGATCTCCACGTCGTCCTGGGCCAGCACGGCGACCGGCACCCCAGCCATGACGACCAGCGCCACCAGTACCGGCAAGTTGCTCAGTGTCTGACGCATTCATTCCTTCGTGTCGAGCAGGTCGCGCAACTCGGTCATGAACTCCCCGATGTCGCGAAAGTGCCGGTAGACGGACGCAAAGCGCACGTACGCCACCTTGTCCAGGCGCTTCAACTCCTGCATGACGAAGGCACCGACCTCGTCGGTGGGGATCTCCTTCTCGGAGCGCTCCTGCAGCATCGTCTCAACGCGATCCGCAATCGCTTCGACCGCCGCCACCGATACCGGCCGTTTCTCACAGGCCCTGAGCATGCCGGCGGTCACTTTCTGACGATCGAAACGCTCTCGACTGCCGTCTTTCTTGACCACCATATACGGGATCGCGTCGATCCGCTCGTAGCTGGTAAATCGACGGCCGCAGTCCTGACACTCGCGCCGACGCCGGATGACCTCGCCTTCCTTGCTCTCTCTGGAGTCGACGACTTTGTCTCCGAGGCGGCCACAAAACGGACACTTCACGTTCGTCTCCTTGCCCGGCGCGACCGGCCGTCGGGCTCCGCCCCAAGACCGGGCCGCGCACGGGCGCCGGTTCGCTGTCTCATGTGCCCGAAGGCTCCACCGGGTCAGCCGCGTCAAGTGGCACGACACCGCCGGCTGACTCGACCTGCGCGGGGGCCGGGGTCCCGTCACGGCTGACGGACGACGCCAGATTCACCGCACCACGGAACGTCAACCCCGTGCGAATCATCAGCACCAATCCGAGCACGGTCACCGGCCCGAACGAGACAAGGTGGAGTATCAAGGCGGCCCCGACGGCAGCGTCGACCGGCGCACCATAGAAACTCGTCACCCCCAGTTGAAAGGCCGCGTGAAACCCACCGGCGCCGGCCGGTGTGGGCACCGCCACGCCCAGCACCATCATCACCATCACCACGAGCGATCCACTCGCGGGCAGCCCGATGCCAAACGCGTGACACACATACCAGGCAGACGCACAGACACACAACCACAGCGCGAGCGACCAGGCGAGGACGACGGCCAGTCGCGTCGGCTGACGGGCGACACCGAGTCCGTCACCAAACTGAGTGAGCGCGGCCCGGACCGGCGCCCCGAACCGGTCCGGCAGTGCCCAAGCCACCACGTCGCCGAGCCGGCCCGGCGCCCGAGCTGCGAACACGATCACCACCAAGGCCGCCACCGCAGCGAGCGCCGCGATGGCGCCACCACCCCTGAGTGCCGCCAGCATCTGCTCGTCCGTCCGAAGCAGACCGCCGCTAAAAAACAACAGGAAGACACCGAGCAGCGAGACCACCGTGATGAGATCCGTCACCCGCTCCAGGACGATAGTCGCGATCGCGGCGCTGGTGCTAAGGCGTTCGCCTCGCGCCAACAGATACGGTCGCAACACTTCACCCAGCCGCCCCGGCAACACCGCTGAGGTGGCGAACCCAATGACGGTGGCACGCCCGGCGGAGCGAAACCCTACCCGACCGATGGGGGCCAACAGCAACTGCCATCGTCGGATCCGAATCACAAACGACAGCGCGATCACGAGGACCGACGCTACGAGCAGGTCCAGCCGAGCTCGCCGAATCTCCGACCACACGGACGCCAGATCTGCGTCGCGCAAGAAGAACGCCATGAGCCCCACCGTCAGCCCGACGACGGCTGCGGTGCGCAGATAATCACGCATGCGATACGCCGCTGGCGCGCCGGTGGCACTCCCCCACCATCGGCACTCGTCTCCTGCGACCAGCTCCGCCACCGGACAGGACGAACGACGCGGCGACGGCACGGAAGCCCCCCCTACCATGCCGGTGGCAGACCGCCGGTTCGGGGATACGGTTGATCAAGCTCCGACGACTGTACTACAACGACGTCATGGTGCACTTCGAGCACATTCGCTCTTGCCGCCTGCGTGAGTGTTCGGTAAGCTAGCAGCCCGTTGTGACAATCCCGCCACATTCGACGAGCGCTTCATCCCGGCTGACGGCGTTGCTCCTCGGTCGAATACGGCCAGTCCTGGTGCAGCATCGGGTGTCGCCCGCATCTGCCGGGCGCTCCTGTCGACCGTGAGAGGCTCTCCGTGACGTCTGCATCTCCCTTGTTCGAAACTGCCCTCCACGGTCTCACCCCTCAACGACGCGGCAAAGTACGCGACATGTACACCGTCGACGACCACCTCCTCATGGTGGCCACCGACCGGATCTCCGCCTACGACGTGGTGTTGGGCTCGATGATCCCGGACAAGGGCAAGGTCCTGACCCAGCTGTCGGCGTTCTGGTTTGCGCGCACGAGAGACATCGTGCCGAACCATCTGGTGTCCACGACGCCCGAGGAGTACCCGGCTGCGTGTCTGCCACACGCCGAGGTCCTCCGTGGGCGCTCCATGCTGGTGCGCCGCACCGAGCCGATTCCCGTCGAATGTGTCGCTCGTGGGTACCTGGCCGGCTCAGGGTGGGCGGATTACCAGCGCTCCGGGTCGGTGTGCGGGGTCGCGCTCCCGGACGGTTTACGGCAGTCGGATCGATTGCCGGCGCCGATCTTCACGCCAGCCACCAAGGCTACCAGCGGTCACGACGAGAACATCAGCGCGGCCGAAGCCGCCGAACTGGTCGGCCCGAGACTGATGGAGCGCCTTCGAGCATTGACGCTGGCGCTGTACGCCCATGGGGCGGCGCACGCGGAATCGTGCGGCATTATCGTCGCCGACACCAAATTTGAGTTCGGGCTCATACGCGCGGCCGGTCACGAGGACGCGGCCGACTTTGAAGACGGCGATGAGCTCATCCTGATCGACGAAACGCTGACGTCAGACTCGTCGCGTTTCTGGCCGGAGGACACCCACCGACCCGGCCAGGCCCAGCCCAGTTTCGACAAACAGTTCGTACGCGATCATTTGGACGCGGTGCAGTGGAACCGGCAACCGCCGGCGCCGGTGCTGCCAGATGCCGTCATCGCCAAGACTCGCGAGAAGTATCTCGAGGCGTTCCGTCTCCTGACAGGCCAGGAGTTGCAGTAGGTGAGCCCGGTGTGACGAGGGAACCACAGTGCGCGACGAGCTGAACCGGTTGGTGGACGAGATGGTGGCGAAGGGCATCCGGTACGACGATGCCCGCCAAGAGTTCGAACGCCGGTTCATCAGCCGCGCCCTGGCCCGCTCAGAGGGCAAGGTCGGCCGCGCCGCGAAGATGATCGGACTGCACCGCAATACCCTCAGCCGGAAGGTCACCGAATACCGCCTCAAGCGCACCGGCTGACGACACCGTCCCGCACGCCGACCGCGCGAGTTGACAGCTGTCACGTGCGCTCGATAGAATTAGCACTCGACGACAGAGAGTGCTAACTTAACCTCTGAACACGCCCCTTGCTCAAGGGGTTTTTCATCAACAACTCAAGGGAGTCGGACACACCATGGCAATTAAAGTACGACCGCTGCACGACCGGATCATCGTCCTGCGCTTGGATGACGAAGACGAGCAGCAGGTCGGCTCGATCATCATCCCGGATACGGCCAAGGAAAAGCCCCAGCAGGGCAAGGTCATGGCGGTGGGCAAGGGCAAGGTCAAGGACGACGGTGGCCTCGCGCCGATGGACGTCAAGGAAGGCGACACCATCCTCTTCGGGAAGTACTCGGGCCAGGAGATCAAGCTCGACGGCGAGGAGTATCTGATCATGCGCGAGGACGAGGTACTGGGCGTCATCCAGTAACAAGCACCAAGACCTGATTCAGCCGCGACGACACCCGGACCGGGGGCGAGGTCGCGGCGGATAACCCTTTCTTAATTGGAGCAAAGAACATGGCAAAGAAGATCGTCTATAGCCAGGAGGCGAGACAGAACATCCTCGCCGGTGTGGACCAGTTGGCCAACTGCGTGAAGGTGACGCTCGGGCCCAAGGGTCGCAACGTCATCCTCGACAAGAAATTCGGTTCGCCCACCATCACGAAAGACGGTGTGACGGTGGCGAAGGAAATCGAGCTGGAGAACAGCCTCGAGAACATGGGCGCGCAGATGGTGCGCGAGGTCGCCAGCAAGACCTCCGACATCGCCGGTGACGGCACCACCACCGCGACCGTGCTTGCGCAGGCGATTTACCGCGAAGGCGCCAGGAACGTAGTGGCCGGCGCCAACCCGATGGAAGTCAAACGCGGTATCGAAACCGCGGTGGCCGCGGTCGTGACCCACCTCGAAGGCCTGTCACGCGCGGTGACCGGCGACATGATCGCGCAGGTTGGCCAGATCTCGGCGAACAACGACCTGACCATCGGCAACATCATCGCGGAGGCGATGGACAAGGTGGGCAAGGACGGCGTCATCACGGTCGAGGAAGCGCGCACGCTCGAGACCTCGCTCGAGGTCGTCGAAGGCATGCAGTTCGACCGCGGCTATCTCTCGCCCTACTTCGTGACCGACGCCGAGCGCATGGAAGTCGTGCTCGAGAACCCGATCATTCTCATCCACGAAAAGAAAATCAGCTCGATGAAGGACCTGCTGCCGCTGCTCGAGCAGGTCGCGCGACTCAATCGTCCGCTGCTCATCGTGGCCGAGGATGTGGAAGGTGAGGCGCTCGCCACCCTCGTGGTCAACAAGCTGCGCGGCACCCTGTCGGGTGCCGCGGTCAAGGCGCCAGGATTCGGCGACCGGCGGAAGGCGATGCTCGAAGACATCGCGGTCCTCACCGGTGGCAAAGCCATCACCGAAGACCTCGGGTTGAAGCTGGAGAACATCAAGGTCGAGGATCTCGGCAAGGCGAAGAAGATCACGATCGACAAGGACAACACGACCATCATCGAGGGTGAGGGCGTGCACGCCGCCATCGAAGGCCGGGTCAAGCAGATTCGCACGCAGATCGACGAGACCACGTCGGACTACGACCGCGAGAAGTTGCAGGAGCGGTTGGCGAAGCTCGTCGGTGGTGTGGCCGTGATCAAGGTTGGCGCCGCGACCGAAACCGAGATGAAAGAAAAGAAGGCCCGGGTCGAGGACGCGATGCACGCGACCAAGGCGGCGGTCGAAGAGGGCATCGTCCCCGGCGGCGGCGTCGCGCTGCTACGCAGCCAGGACGCGCTGGCCGATCTCAAGCTGGAGGGTGACCAGAAGGTCGGGGTGAACATCATCCGGCGCGCGCTGGAAGAGCCGATGCGCTGGATCGCCGCCAACGCGGGTCATGAAGGCTCGATCGTTGTCGCGAAGGTTCGCGAGCAGACCGGCCCTGAAGAGGGCTTCAACGCGCAGACCGAAGTCTACGAGAACCTGATCGACGCGGGTGTGATCGACCCGACCAAGGTCGTGCGCGCGGCACTGCAGAACGCCAGCTCGATCGCCTCGCTGCTTCTCACCACCGAGGCGCTTGTCAGCGAGCTCCCCGAAGAGAAGGGGGCCGGGGGCGGCGGCGGCGGCATGCCGGGCGGCGGCATGGACGGCATGGGCGGCATGGGCGGCATGATGTAAGCGGGCGTGCCGCCGGCTCGTCGGACTACGAAAGGGGCGTGCACCACGACGGGTGCACGCCCCTTTTTTTGACCGCCTCCGGGTTGAGGGTTGGCGTGGCGTGTGCGCGCGTGTCAGCCGCGGAGCCTCACCGCAAGGTAAAGGTCAACGCAATGGTCACGAGCACGGCCACGGGGTCACCGAACCTGGTCCCCGGCCTGAACCGCCATTGACGCGCCGCCTTCAGAGCCTCTTCGTCCAGGCCAAAGTTGGTGTCGAGTGAACGCACGATTTTCACCTCACCCACGGTACCGTCCGGCAATACGACCGCCTCGATGACGACCTCGCCCTGGACTTTCGCCCGCATCGCCTCCGACGTGTAGTTCGGCCGCACCTGACGCAGCGGTTGTGGGGTCTCGACCCCGTTGCCGGGGCGGTAAACGCCCCCGCCCGATCCCCCGCCGACTCCGGGCCCGAGTCCGTCGCCCTGTCCGGGACCGATTCCTCCACCGGCTCCCTCTCCGGCGCCGCCACCCGTACCGCTGCCAGCGGAATCGAGAGAACGTGCCATCAACCCCTGTAACACCCCGGACCGTGTCCTGGGGGCGGCAGCCATCGGCACAGCGGACAATTGGACGGTGTGCTGCGCCTCGAGCGGCTGCTCCTCGGGTTCTGGAGTCACTTCGGGTGGCGCGACAAACTCTTCCGGCTCTTCGATCGGAATGTTGATGTCATCCGCCCCCTCAACTTCGACCTCGCGGGGCATCTCCAGCGACTCGTTGCCGCCGCCCCCACCGCCCCCGCCGGGTCCTTCTTGCGCAATCCAGACAATGCTGTCGTATGTGGTCCGCTCGACCGCGACAATCTCTTCCGGGGGCGCCGGTTGCAGCGCCAACAAGAGGATGAGCACAAACACGCCATGACTCGCGAGCGACGCGCCGAGCGCACCGCGCACACGCTCGGGCTGGACGGAAAGCAGTGGGGTATACGACGCCCCGCCGTCTGGGTGGATCGATAGCCAGGCCCCAGCCGCGGCATCGGTGGTGGCGACGCGCATCGCAGCCCGCGACGCCCCAGCCCCGCGCCGCTTGCGCCCTCGACGCGCGGGCGGCGTGTAAGACGCCCCGGGAGCAAACCGTACGGGTCCGAGGTCCAGGCCGTTCACGCGACGCGCTCCCTCCTAATTACTCGTCACCGGACTGTCGCACACACAGCATGCAATCTGGGTGCCCGGCCGGGCGTGGGGGCACACTGACCCCGAACTAACACTGTATCAACAGATTGCGGCTTTGTGCACGAACCCAGCTACAGCCCCGGTGGTCCTGACTGACCTCCCTGGGCTACACCGATGCCCGTATCCCATGTCGAAGTCACCCGCCCTCCACCACCCGGTTCACGCTGCACCACGCATTAAGACGTCAGAGGGAGCCGTTTAGACTCGTCCTGCCCACGCCCCGATAGCGGCATTGCCGCCACCATACGCAAACATCACCGCCAGCGCGTCGGCCGCGCGCGGTGCGCTGTGCACGGCAACCAGCACGCCGCCTCGCGCGGTCAGGGTCTCGAAAATAAACCCGTCATGGGTTTGAAAACCAGCGCGCCTCATTGTCGCCGAGACACCGGACCGGTCCAGATCACGCGAACGCCCCTGCAGTGTGCCCAGGAGTGGTCCGTGAGCCACGACCGGGCCAATCCGGACGATGTCCAACGCCGTGCCGTCGACCGCGAAGGTGCGCTGTAGTAGCGCCGAGGCCTCAGGCGATTCTTTGCTGATCATCGACAGGGACTCTGACGGGAACCCCTCCTTCGCCAGCGCCTCCAGTCCTCGTTGCGCCCACTCTGTATCCGGGAAGACCCCGACCGTAAAACTCTGTCGCTCTTCGTCGCTCATACCTACCCTCGCATCACCGGCGCGCCGCCATCGTGTATTCACCGATCGCCACAGATCGCGCAAGCCCCGGTGGTTAGCGTAGTCTACCGACAGACACCATCGTTGGCAAAAACGGAGGCGTTTCGCACCGGCGAAGTCGCCTCACAGCACGATCCGGTATTGCCCCATGCGCCTCGTCACGCGCTCCCGGTCCAAATACTCGAGCAGCGGGATCGCAAACTTGCGGCTGACCCCGTAGCGCTCCTTGAACGTCCCGACGTCGATACGCGCCGGCTTCTCCGCCGTCTCCAGCTGTCGGATGTCCTGTTTCAGGTTGTCGAGCGCCAACGCATCGAACACCAACGCCCCAACCCTGACCACAGTGGCCTCACGCACCATCCAACCCAAGACCCGGTCCAGAGGAGCTGGCTCGCACCCGATCTGGCCAGGCACGAGCGCGACAGCTGGCGGCGACAACCCCGCAGCCACCAGCAATGCCTGCACCGCCTCGCTGATTCGCGTCTCCTCCGGTGACAACGTCACCCGGTGGTCCGCCAGCGCCAACCGATCGCGTGCCACCACACGCCCGGCCTGCACCAGGTCGTTGACGACGGCGTCGAACACCGCAGCGTCCGCCTGGCGAAACAGCCGCTCCCGCACCTCCTCGCGCGGGGCCCCCTCGCTCAACGGCTGTTCCGCGTGATACGCGGTCACCATCGTCACGAGACGATCGGCGACCGCCGTCAATGCGGCGGTATCGACCACGAGACCGGCGATTCGCCGAATCGTGCCGGCCGACTGGAGCTGGTCGATGAGGCCATCCGCGGTGTCGGTACGCAGACCAGCTCGGGTCAGCAGCTCCGTCACGGGAATACCAGCGATGCCGCGCTCACCGACCAGCAAGGTGACCGCCTCGTCCTCGCCGGCCTCCTCCGCTCCCAGACCGACGCGCAATCGTTCCAGGCGTCGGCGCCCCGCGGCGGTGCGCATACCCCCGCGCGGCGGCCGGGGATCAATCACGAACCCGCCGCCAATGGTGAGAGGGGGCGAGTACGCGCGGAGGATGAATCGATCGCCGCGAGTCAACACCGCCGCTGACTCGAGCCGCAGCCGCACGAACGCGCGGCCCCCGGGTTGCAACTCCCCGGGAGCGTCCTCATGCTCGTCGGCGTCGGCCGGCTCTGGGGACGCGCCGGAACGACCGACCAGCGGACCGACCGCGACCCGGCCCAGCACCTCACTGGTGCCCTGATGAAAGCGTACACGCGCCCCATGCCGCAGGCGACGCGCAACCGGAAGCAGATCTAGTAGCGCATCCAGACGCCTGGTGGCGTCGAAACTCCCCGGCGTGACGGCGGTATCGCCACGCGCGATCTCCGCCACCTCGACCCCTGACAGATTCGCCGCCACGCGTTGTCCGGCCACCGCGACCGACTGCGACACCCCGTGGACCTGCAACCCACGGATCTTGATGTCTCGCCCAGCCGGCAGCACTCGCAGCGCGGTACCCGCCGTCATCCGGCCGGACACGAGCGTGCCCGTCACCACCGTGCCAAATCCCTTGACGGAAAACGCACGGTCGATCGGTAACCGCACCGACCCGTCTATTGGCCGACGACCGACTCGTCGGGCCATCTCGAATAGCGCCCCACGCAGGTCGGTCAGTCCCGCTCCGGTCTTGGCTGACACTGGCACCACCGGCGCGTCATCGAGAAACGAGCCGGACACGAGCTCCGCCGTCTCCATGCTCACCAGTTCGACCGTCTCGGCATCGACCAGGTCCGCCTTGGTCAGCGCGATGACCCCCCCTGACACGCCGAGCAGTCGACAAATGTCGAAATGCTCGCGAGTCTGGGGCATGACCGACTCGTCGGCCGCCACCACCAAGAGGACACCGTCCACCCCACTCGCGCCGGCCAGCATGTTCTTGACGAACCGCTCATGCCCTGGCACGTCAACAAACGCCAGCTGCGTGTCGCCGCCGTCAAGATGCGCGAACCCCAGATCGATCGTGATACCACGAGACTTTTCCTCCTTGAGCCGATCGGGATCCGTCCCCGTCAGGGCCTCGACGAGCGCGCTTTTCCCGTGGTCGATGTGACCCGCGGTGCCGACGACCACATACCGTGTCACGATATATCCCTCGCCAGTTCTCTAGACTCGCGCCGCGGCACCTCGCGGCAGTCGCCGTGAAGGGCAGTGAAACATGGACACCGACCACCGCGCCTATCGTCGGACGCGGCGTCGGCGGGTGCCCCGTCGCACGCCCCCAGACGGTCGTCCGCCCAGGGCGACCCGACTGCGGCTCGGCCCCCGATTGCGCTCCGACTCGCGAACCGCCTCGAGTATCTCCACCAGTCCGAGATCGATCTGACGTCGCACGGTGTCGACCCGAACGACCTGCACCGCCACCGTGTCGCCCAGTGTGTAGGTCTTGCCAGTGTTCTCCCCGAACAGGGCATGGTCGGCGTCCAAGAAGCGGTAGTAGTCATCCGCCATGCTCGAAATGTGAACCAGGCCTTCCACGAAATGCTCGATCAACTCGACAAACACACCGAACCCCGTCACGCCGGTCACGTAGCCGGTGAATTCGTCACCGACCTTGTCCGTCATGAACCGGACCTTCTTCCACTGGATGATCTCGCGTTCCGCTTCCTCGGCTCGGCGCTCCATCGCCGACGTGTGTCGTCCCACCTCCGGCAGCTCATCCTTGAGCTCGTCCTGCCGCTGGGGCGACAGCTCACGGCTACGCCGCTCCCGGAGTAGGCGGTGCACGACGAGGTCGGGGTATCGACGAATGGGGGACGTGAAGTGCGTGTAGGTCTTTGAGGCCAGCCCGAAGTGTCCGACGTTGACCGGGTCGTACTGGGCCTTCTGCATCGTTCGGAGCATCAGCATCGCCACCGGCCGTTCCTCCGGCTGTCCGTGGAGTCGCTTCAGAAGCTGCTGGAAGTGCCGCGGTCGCACCTGCTCGGCCGGCGCCCCGAGCCCATGCCCCAGCGAGCTCGCAAACGCGTCGAAATCAGCCACCTTCATGGAGTCCGGCGCCGGATGGACCCGAAACAGCGCTGGCGCACCACTGTCTTGCAGATACCCCGCCACCGTCTCGTTCGCCACGAGCATGAACTCCTCGATGATGCGATGGGCCACGTTGCGATCAGCGGCCACGATGTCCTCGACCAGTCCGGCCTCGTCGAGCACCAGGCGAGTCGCCTTCAAATCAAAGTCAATGGACCCGCGGCGAACGCGACGCGCGTGCAATCGGCGATACACGGTCTCCATGGCTTCGAAGAGTGGCACCATCGCCGCATACGTCTTGCGGGTCCCGGCGTGTCGCTCGGTCAGGATCGCGTCGACCGCTGTATAGGTCATCCGTGCGTCGGATCGAATCACCCCGTCGTGGAGTTCGAACCGCACGACGGCGCCTCGCCGATCGACCTCCATCAGAACGGACTGCACGAGACGATCGACGCCGGGGTTCAGACTGCACAGCCCGGTCGCCAACGGAGCCGGAAACATGTGCAGTGCCCGTTCCGGGAAGTAGACCGAGGTGCCGCGCGTATACGCGCACTGGTCGAGGGCGCTGCCTGCCCGAACGTAGTGGGCCACGTCGGCGACGTGCACGCCCAACCAGTGATGGCCGTTCGGCAACGGCTCGAGCGTGATGGCGTCGTCAAAGTCGCGGGCCGTCTCTCCATCAATGGTCACCGTGACCGTCCCCCGAAAGTCGGTTCGGCCGCGCCGATCGGCGCGCGCGACCACGTCCCCCAACCGTTCCGCCTCGGCGACCGCCGCCGGGTCATGCCGGTCGGGAATGTGATACTTCCTGACGATCAACTCGGTATCGACGCCCGGATCGTCCACGGCTCCCAGCACCTCGACGACATGACCGACCGGGTTGCGGGTTCCGGTGGGCCATCGATCGATCTCCGCGACCACCATCTGGTCGGCCCGAGCCTCGCCGGCCGCGCCGACCGGAATCTGCACGTCCATGACAACCCGCGGATCGAACGGCACGACGAAACCTACGCCACTCTCGTCGACGTCATACCGGCCGACGACATCGTGGTGGGCACGCTCGAGCACGCGCACGATGCGCCCCTCCGAGCGGCCGTCGGCTCGCTCGATGCGCACCGCCACCCGGTCGCCGTGCAACGCGTGATGCAGATTGCCCCCCGCCACGTAAATATCCTCACCGGTTCGCTCCACGTGATGCTCCGGCGTCACGAAACCGAACCCCCGGGGATTGACTTGCAGACGACCCACCACGAGATTCATCCGGTCGGCGACGCCGTAGCGGTTGCCCCGGATGCGGATCATCTCGCCGGTCTCGACGAGTTGCCGTATCCGACGACGAAACCGAGACCGTTCATCCGGGGAAATGTCCAGCACCCGTATGAGCTCCCGCATGGTCGCGGGGTGACCCACGCGATCGCGAATCCGAGCCAGCACCTTCTCGGCCGGCCACGCCGTCGCTCCACCCTCGTTCCCGCTCACGACGTGTGGCCCTCAGTCCCGTCCGTTAGCACGATCTGCAAATCTCCTACGTTTGTGCCGCTGGGTCCGGTCTTGATCAAGTCGCCCAGCGGGTCGAAAAATCGATACGAGTCGTTGCTCGCCAGATAGCGACTCGGGGCGGCCAGACCGGCACCGCTGGCCCGCGCCATCGTGGTGGTGTCGACCACCGCCCCGGCCGCGTCGGTCGGCCCGTCCACGCCGTCGGTTCCGACGCTCGCGAACACGGTGCCAGCATGGTCCTTCAGCAGAGATGCGGCCGCCAACGCCATTTCTTGATTGCGGCCACCTCGGCCGCCGCCGGTCAACGTCACGGTCGTTTCCCCCGACGATACAGCACAGGCAGCCCCCTCGCGTTCCTGCTGCAATCTGTGACACACACCGAGCAACCGCTCGACGTGACGCGGACCCGTCACCCGAGCCTCGCCGGTGACCGGTGTGTCAACTGACGCGACCGCGTATCCCAGCCCTCGAGCGGCCCTCAACGCCCCCTCCATCGCCTGGCGGCGGTTGCCGATCACGCGGTAGTCCGTGGCCTCCGCACGCGCGTCGCCCGACTTCAGTGTCTCGTCGAGCATGCCGGCACAGCCACGCTCCAGCACATCAATCACCGCTGCCGGCATCCGACCGCCAATCGTCGGCCTGGTCGCGACTGCCAGCGCCTCGGCGTAGGTGGTCCGATCAGGCACGGTGGGTCCGGATCCGATGACGCTCGGGTCGTCTTCCAGCGGCGAGACCACGTCAGAGATGGCCAGCGTCAGTATGGGACCCCTGGCGGCCAGCGCCACGCGGCCGCCCTTCACGTTCGACA
>Ga0310122_10001413_pt1 | contig 15339 bp, 10 predicted proteins | sample CB6_Bottom_1051__FD_203503 | JGI IMG/M metagenome (GOLD analysis project Ga0310122, IMG submission 203503) | Marine microbial communities from Western Arctic Ocean, Canada - CB6_Bottom_1051 | ecosystem: Environmental > Aquatic > Marine > Oceanic | place: Canada: Western Arctic Ocean | collected...
AATGCACTGACGATTTTTGCTTCTAGGAGATTTCGAACAGTGTCTGGATCAAAGGTCTTTTGACCCAGACTTCTACTAGCGGTGAGAAGCGACTCCGAGGTGTACCCGACGTGTGTATAGAGTTCAGTGACTACGTCAATTCGAATATTGTCATGAGTCAGAATGGCCTGATCCCGCGCACGGCCAACGATTAACTTTATAGTTTCCAACGAGACCCAGGAGACTTCGTGAAATACAGGTAGAACAATGGCACCTTGCCCCAGGCATACACGGGTTCCACCGAAACCGGTACGGATGAAGCCCATATTTGCAGGAGCCCGTTTGTAGACCCAGATAGAAATGATATAGAAAATAGCAACCGCAACGATTGCTAGGAGAACGATAGTAATTAGGCTTTCGATGAACATAGGCGCGTTCCAGCGGTTTTGTGACTTTCCAGTTGTTGATTGTAATGCCTGTGCCGGCGTTATTCTGTGGGTTTAATATGAGATGGTTTGGAGTGTAGGTGCTTAGGATTCTTTAGTTGGTTTCTTTCCAAAGTCGAAATGTGATCGTTTTCCTGGCGAACCCAGGAGCCGTCGGCGTAATGCTTCTGTTTCCTCAACGTGGATCGTCCCCGTGTCTGTATCGATGACCACGCCATAATACTGTTTGGCCGACACAATGGTGGTTAATCCACGCGCGACGTCCTTTTGGACGGTTTCCACAGGGCGTCGCAGCGGGTCTCCCCAACCTCCAGTGCCGGGACCTGCGTAAAGAAGTTTATCACCCGGGTAAACGGGCAAACGGTCCACTTTGGGAGCGAGCGTTCGGCGTTCACCGCTTTTGGTGGTTAAAGTCTTTTCAGAACAAGATCCGGGTCGACCGCCAAAAATCCCCCACGGCTGGCCAGTTTGGCGATCGTCTTGAATTGATAATTCTCCGGGTGCCGTAAATTGGTAGATTGTTGCTACGCCGTTACCACCGCGAAAGGATCCTGCACCACCAGAGTCTGGAATACAGCGACGGGAGTCAACTCTGACTGGTGCTTGATGTTCCATAGCCTCAACAGAATACAGTTTTGTCGTGTGTTCCCAACTCGGTCCATCGATGCCGTCCGCAGTCGAACGCGCTGGTACCGCCCCGAAGTGGGTTTCAGTCAGCGGAATCCCCTGTGTAGCGTCCTCCGGTATAAAAGTCAAAAGGCCCTGGTTTGATTCTCCTGCCGCTACGACCAGAGAATCGGCCGAGTGGCTGAACACCCCATTGATGACATCTCGTAATCGACCTAACACGTGTCTGCGACTACCCAAGGCTGCAGGGAATGCTGCCTTAATCAGTGAGCCTTCGGGTAGTGTGATATCGAATAATGAATTGCCACCGCCGGATGGTTCCATCTCTGGGTCGACACGACGAAGGAGGTACCGACCAACAAGATTCTGTAAAGTCGACTCCTGTAGATGGAGATTAATGGGTCCAAACGCTTGGGCATCCGTGCCAGTCCAATCCAAATACGCTTTGTCTTCTTCTCGCCAGATGGTCACCTTTAGTCGAAATGGGCCGTTTCCACAGCCGTCATCGTCCACGTAATCTTCAAATGATTGCGGCTCAATGGGAAAGTACTTGGGTATGATTGCGCGCATCACCCGATGTGTCTGCTCTAGCAGTATTTCACTTGCCCGGGTATAACTCCGCTCACCAAAGCGCGCGCATAATTCAAGCACTCGGGCCTCACCTATCTTCGTGGCCGCCACTAGTGTCATTAAATCATTATGATTCGCAGCGGGCGCCCGGGTATTGCTCGCGAGAATGGCAAGCGCTTCGTGATTTAGGTTCCCGTTCTTGTATAACTTGATGGGTGGAACGCGCAGGCCTTCCCCAAAGATCGAATGTGTGGTTACCGAGTTACTGCCAAGTGATTCACTGCCGATATCCGTCATATGTCCGTAGGCCGAACTAAATCCCACGAGCCGGGTCCCTAGAAAGATGGGAGTCACCACGGCCCAGTCGTTCAAGTGTCCGCCGGCTCCGCCCGGGCTATAAGGGTCACTGTGTAGAATGACATCACCAGGGGCGAGGTCAGGCATCGAGGCTTGTAACATTTTAGGTAAATCGGTTTCGGTATGACCAACGAGCAAATGCCCGTTGGCATCTGCGATCATGGTTCCGGCGTCACGTTGGAGGCGGATCCCGGAGGACATGGCACTGCGAACGAGAACGATCTCCATTTCTCCTCGAGTGGACCTCAGGGCAGTCTCCACAATATATGGCACCGATTTTTCAACGTCATCTCCAGCGCGAGTGTTGGCTTTTCGAACTCTCGAGATATGTTCGCTCCGGCGCAGCGCGTCGGTGGGCCCGGGGCCGGGCACCTGGGGTGTGCTTTGATGTCCGTGGACAGACACGAAATCAGCGTGGGTATTCGGGGCTAAATCGGCGTGACAACGGGCGAGCGCGTCATCTGTTGCCCGTTGAAGGGCGATGCCGATGTTGCCATCATTAACGGCCGTGCCAAACTGCATTCGGGTTTGTCCCATCGCCGTTAGACGACAAAGCACTCGGACCTCGCCAGGTTCCACGTTATGTTCAACAATTTCGTAAGACCAGGCTTTGGCGTAAGTGTCTGTAAGCAAAGTCGTAATGTGTGGGCCGACTGAGGAGGGCGCGTTATCGGCATCCTTCTCCGTTAGATTCGGGGATGTAAGCGTCTGAGCAGTCCCATCAGCTGCGATAGGCGTACCGAGCGCCATCTGGGTTGCAAATAATCTATCAAACTCGCTTTTGTTGGCCTCGGCGAGTTCCTCTAAGGACAGGTCAGGTTTGTTCACGGTGGTGGTCGCGTTATACGCTCTCGATTGCCTGAGGTTGAATCAAAAGGGTGCCGTCAGGGCAAACAGTAGCCTCATGGCCTGGGTGAATTAGTGTAGTGGCATCGTATTGGAGTATTACAGCAGGCCCTGAAACAGACATGTCTGGCGTCAAATCCAGGCGTTCGTATACCTGAGTGTCCAGGAAATTTCCATCAAAACATATTCGACATTGAGCGGGGATTGTGGATTCTGATCTTCGTAACTGGTTTTTCGCCTTTAATGTCGATACTTGAGATTGCGTATATCCGATGATTCGCAAGTTGACAATCTCAACCGGTAGATCTTTCTCGAATCCGGATAGGGTCTGATGTGCGGATACAAACTGTTTTTCCAACTTATCGAGGTTCGCACTTGGGTCTGCGATAGGTAAGGGCAGTGTTATCTCCATGCTATCGCCAGAGTAACGCAGATCGGCTTCTGCTAGAAAGGCGTACTTGTCGTTGGCTAATCCGTCGTCTTGCAATTGGGTGCTAACGTGGGTTTGCAGCTTTTGCAGTATCTGATCGAGCAGTGTGCCGGTCACAGTGGCAATCGGTTTTAGTATGGTCTGAGACAATTCGTGACGTTGCGATGCGGACAGGGCTCCGTGGGCTGACAGCATTCCCGGTTGGGGCGGTATGACAACAGGAAACATATTTCCCAGCATTCCAAGTGCGTTAGCGTGCATTGGGCCAGCACCGCCGAATGCGATCAACTTTAAATGTTTCGCATCTAGATGTTTTTCCGACGCTAGCAGGCATATGTTTCCGTAAACTTTCTCGTTTGCAACATCAATTACTGCTTTGGCTGCCTCTACGAGATCGATTCCGAGCGCTTTCGCCACCACGGACATGGCAGTCTCGGCTGCACCGGTATCTATTGGAACTCGCCCCCCTAACAAGCCGTGTGGTAGTCGACCCAAGATTACATTGGCATCGGTTAATGTCGCGACGGTTCCGCCAAGTCCGTAACACGCCGGACCAGGGGCATTGGGGGCAGCGGCCTTTATACGAATCATGCCAGTTATCGGGATGTCAATCAGGGAGCCTGCGCCAGCTCCGATGTGTCGCGTGCCTAGTGTTGGGAGTCCCAGGCGATAGGGGCCGACCGATCCATCGCGCAAAGGTGGTCGTGGAGTCTGATGGAGCAGCGTAATTTCTGTCGTGCTTCCTCCCCAGTCCAAAGCGAGCGCATCGCCAGGCGCAGCGGAAGAGGCAATCTCGTGTGCTGCCCTGGCGGCGCAGGCGGAACTGGACAGTGCGGCGAAAATAGGAGAGCGCTGCGCGCGTTCCGATCCCATCAATCCGCCATCCGATCGCGCTACAAATATGTCCGGCGGTGCAGATAGGTCTGTGAATTTGTCATTCAGAATTTTCAGGTGAGTAATCATGCTCCGTTGAATATAGGCGTTCATGACGGTGAGAGAGGTGCGCTCAAATTCACGAAAGATCCGTCGTAGTTCGCTCGAGAGTGTCACAGGCAAGTCTGGAGCAAGGTTTGATATCAGGTCGCGGAGGATGCGCTCGTGTATGGGGTTGGCGTAGGAATGAAGTAGTGATATCGCTATATGTTCTGCCCCAAGGTGAATAATTTCCTGAATCATGTTCGACGCCACCGAGCTATCCAGTGGCTGTAGAATCTGACCCTCGGCAGACATCCGTTCCGGAATACCGCGCGTCAGCGTAAGATCCGCCAGTGGTTCTGCCTGGGTAGCCGTGTGGGGGTTGGATGAGGCAAAGCCCTCAGATACCCCGCCTAGAAGAAGAATGTGTTCAAAGCCTTCACTGGTGAGTAGAGCGACTTTCGACCCGTTTCGTTCAGCAACGGTCAACGATGGTATCGATGTGCTGTTGACAACAGTCGCGATGTCCGCCGCCGATACGTCACTGATATCGAGGAGTTCACGAAGTCCAGTAAAAACTCCTGACGCCGGATCCTCGGGCGTCGAAGGAACCTTTGTAGCGTATATCTTCCCGGAACCCTCATCCAGAAGGGATAAATCCGTAAATGTCCCTCCGATATCAATCCCTAGGCGGGCAGCCATCAGCTTAAACGTCTCCTTCTACATTGAGTATCTGGCGGAATACCAAATGGCCTAGGATGACCGGTTCGGCGCGCGTCGAATCAGAGTTGAACAATCTACAACAGATCGAGGTGCGCGGGAAGTCGTTTAAAACATTAGCCAAAACTTTTCTTCAGGCTCGCAAGCCCAGTAGCTGACACCAACGAGACCGTTGATGGTATAAAGAGGTCGACGTGCAACATCTGGAGCTTGGATCAGAGATGGAATCCTCACAAAACCGGTGGCGACGGCCCGGATCTTGGATCGGACTGGGTATTGTTGCAGTCCTTGTTCTCTTTTTGCTGTTTTACCAACCGGTAGAACAGTACTTAATGGAACGCATTCCACAAATCCATTTTTCCAATATTCTTTTCTGGTTTGCATCAGTGGTCGCGATCATCAGTTTCGCAATATCGCACCGGCAGTCGTTTAAAAAGAATATATTTGGCCAGTTTTCCGAAATAAGCGCTCAAGAACTGGTTTTCGATACCCTGCAGATAGCGATTTTAGCTGCAGTCATATTATGTGCAGGGGCCACTATTCAGGCGGTAGAGATGCTGAGTGAGCATCTAATGAATGATGGCCAGCTCATCACCGCTGTGTTCGGCAGTCGCTTGCTTTCGGTGTTTGTTTTGATGTTAATGGCGATTCTGTTTTATTTATTGCACCGAGTGGTGCGGGCTTATAGGGTGGGTTGGCGTCGAGGCTGGACGCCGCCCGGAGCGGTAAGGCGTGGCTAAGGCGTTGGCGGAGAATTTGAGCTCTCCATGAAACACGACTGGGAAGAAGCGACCCGTGCTGATTACGCAGCGAAGGGTTTAGGAAGTCGGTCTGGTTTTGGCGAGAAACCGGCACTTCTGATCGTGGATTTCAGTAACGGATTTACCGATCCTGCATCACCATTAGGTGGAAATTTTGATAGTCAGGTTGACGTTACCGCTCGATTATTGACGAAGTTCAGAGCAGGATGTTTGCCAGTGGTCTATACCACCGTAGCTTATGACCCAGACTTTAATGATGCGGGCATATTTATAGAGAAAATTCCCGCATTGTCGTTGCTGGTTAAGGGCTCTAAGTGGGTAGAGATCGATCGGAGAATTGCCCCGGCAAAAGGGGATGAGGTCATCGTTAAGAAATATGCGAGTGCATTTTTTGGGACCGAGTTGGATCGTTATTTTCATGGGCAGGGCGTTGATACCGTGGTTATTACTGGGGCAACCACCAGTGGGTGTGTGAGAGCGTCTGCAGTTGATGCATTGCAATATGGCTTTCGGACCATCGTCTGCCGTGAGGGCGTCGGGGATCGCGCCGAGGGGCCCCATCACGCCAATCTCTTTGACATGGATTCGAAGTACTGTGACGTAAAGGTTGAACAGGAGATACAAGAACACCTTGAGTCATTGGTTGTGTCTGGCGGAATGCAGGGGCGCGCTGATAACGAATTTCGTCAATGGTGGCAAGGAAGATTGCCAACGCGTGTTGATTTCTGAGGGCTTTCTGCATGACCTCAAACTCACGTAACTCTGGAAACCCTCTTTCTGAACTGCTTGATGCGAATCGAAAGCAGCTTGAGAAACTCTATTCGAGCGTCAATATTGAGTCTTCTCGCCCAAGTTCGAAACCCAGGAGTGGCGAGGTATCGGTTGTTCGGCTAACCGACGAGACTCGAGAGCATATGGGTGATCCAATTCAATGGTTGGAGCAGCATTATGCCGACATGTGGCGACATGAAATTCGAGATCGTCGTGTCGAGGGTGATGAGATGCTTGTGTTAGTACGGCTGGAGTTGCCTGCGCTTGGCATCCGTAAAAGTCAGTTCGGACGAGCGTCATTGAACGAACATTCAAGTAGGCCACTAGACCGGGGTCAGAATGGGGGTATCGGCGAAGAGCGGCAGGCGTGCGATGCGGCTGTGCGGGACGCGCTTAGACGGTGTATCGAACTGTTCTGAACGGTCGATCGTGGATGCAAGTTGTTTGGCATGGTGACCAGGTCGTGAAAAATATTAAACCATTTAGCTTGCGGAATCATTCTGGTTTTTCTATCCGATCTGATGACTTTACGGGACAGCATGTTGTGTTCTGTTGCGTCGCCTTAGGCACTTTACCGGCTTTTTCCTCCGAAACTAACAAGCTTGCAGAGCTTGTTTCGCGTTTGGGTTCTCGAAACGCTCGAGTGGTCGTCATCACTCAAGCGGGGCTTGGGGCCAATCAGGATTTTGCGATGCGTATCGGAGGCTCGATAGACGTTTTGTTCGATGCCGATGGCACAGTTTCTCAAATGCTTAGAAGTGTTTCCGGCCAGGAGCGCGTTGACTACCAAGCGTTTTTTTCGGTTTTAGGGCCGATGGGCAAACTGGTGAAATGGTTGAATGCTGGTGACTTGGAAGATGGACTGGAAACGTTAAATGATTACTTCTCGGCGAAACGATTAATCGGCGATCGTGTTCCAGATGTGCCGATTCAACAATTGGAACATGGAAAAGCACTAACGCGCAGTTCCGGTGAATGGTTCGCGGGAAAGCGAGTGGTAGTTTTCGGAGTGCCTGGTGCGTTTACGCCTGTCTGCAACCTAGAGCACCTACCGGGGTATATCGCCGCTGCAGGCCAAATGCACGGGAGAGGCGTGGACCAAGTTGTTTGTATTGCCGTGAACGATGCGTATGTGATGGATGCGTGGGCGCGTGCTACTAAAACCCCGAGTAAGGTCGCCATGTTGGCAGATGGGAGTGGCCGCTTTACGAGAGGGATGGGCTTGTCACTGGATCTGAGCGGCGCAGGGCTTGGTATGCGCTCCCGCCGTTATGCGATGCTCGTCGAAGGAGGGGTCATCATTCACATGAACGTGGAGGCAGGATTTGATGTCCGCGTCAGTGGTGCCAACTCAATGCTCCAATTGTTAAACCACTGAGACGTAGTATCAGCTAGTCGGAGCTAGGATTTGTTGTCGTTGGCCGATAAGGTCATCCATTTCTGGAAGATTGGGGTGGTGGGTGGCTCAAGGTGGGTGTCTGACAGACACTTGGCTTTCAACTCCTCGACGCTGCCACCAAAATCAAATAATTCAATCTTGCCGCGTGACGATGAAAGTTGGCGACGCAACTCAGTCGTAGCGGTGTCATTAACTTTATTGTCGGTGGTGATGACGACGCCGTAACGTTTTGCGCCTTCGGCCGAAACCAATCGCCTTCGGACATCCAATGCTACTGTGGCGGGGTCACGCTCAAGGGGGTCGCCCCAACCACCACCGCCCCAGGTGTTGAAGTAAAGAGTATCTCCGGGTGACACTTTGACTCGATCACATTTAGAAGGCATCCATTCTGATTCACCAGTGTTGCGCACCATCAGTTTTGTACTGCGTTTTCCTGGTCGTCCGCCATTCACACCCCAAGGATGGGTAAGCCAACGATCGTCATGGATGGAAATTTCTCCAGGCTCAAGAAACTGATAGCCCATGGATAGGCCATTGCCCCCCCTATGTAGCCCGGCACCGCCACTATCGACAATCGTTTCATACTGAACAATCCGCAATGGAAAGTATGCTTCCAGGAACTCGTTAGGTACGTTGGTAAAGGCGGGCCACAGTGAATGGCCGTCCGGGCCATCGCCAGCGGGACGCCCGGGAACTCCGCCAAATCCGATCTGATAGAGCTGATACCACTCACCTTCTTTGTCATAACCGGAATACATAAAGTGTGGACTGTCAGAAAAACCGGCAGCACACAACGCATCTGGTGAGCTTTGACCGAGCAAGCCGCTCATGACGTCAAAAATGCGGGCTAGCATATGCGTCCGTGAACTCAATGCCGCAGGCCGGATCGGCTTCAGTATAGATCCGCGGGGAATCCTGACGTCGACAAGATCATAAAAGCCATCATTAAAAAGTATTTGCGGGTCAAAAAGGTTAATAAAAAATGCGCCCAGAAACATTTTGAACATCTCCTCATTTAAGAGGAAATTGACCGAGCTGATGGACTGCGGATCAGTCCCCGCGAAATCAAAAATGACCATTTCGCCCTCGCGCCACATGTTGCATTCGATCTTATACGGACCCATGCCCATTCCGTCATCATCGATATAGTCAACAAAGTGTTGTTTTGATTCCGGAATCACCATGTTAAGAATGGAGCCCATGGCGCGTTTGTTTCGATCCAACATCTCTTGCATTGCCGATATCAGCGGGTCGACTCCAAAGCGTTCGACCATTTCAACAATACGTCGCTCAGCCAGGCGAAGCGCCGCTACCACCGCATTGAAATCTGAGCGATTCCATTCCGGGAGACGACAATTTCGAAGAATCATCTCCAGAATTTCTTTGTTCAGTTCACCCTTGCGATAGATTTTGACCGGGGGAATCTGAATGCCTTCTTCAAATATTTGCGCCGCATCGGTCGGCAGACTGCCAGGCACCTTGCCACCGATGTCGGTCATGTGTCCGAACATCGCAGCCCAGGCCACGATCCGTCCATCGATGTAGATGGGCATCATCATTAACCAATCGTTCAGGTGGCTGATAGCACCGTTGCAGGTGTACGGGTCATTGGTCAGAAAAATGTCGCCTTCTTCAATGGTGCCGTCGTAACCTTGCTGAAAGCCCCAGAAGAATGATCCGAACTGTCCGACCACCATTTTTCCTTCCTGGTTAGCGATCATAGGGAACGCGTCGTGTTGTTCGCGTATGCCCGGTGACATGGCGGTCCTAAACAGCACCGCGTCCATTTCTGTCCGCGCATTACGTAAGGCATTTTCGATGATGTCTAGCGTAATGGGATCAACGGTGACAGGCTGAAACGGGTTCGTATTGCTTTGTATCAGTTGTGCTGGCATGTTTAAGAGTCCCGATATCTACACGTTGATCGGATTAATCAGAATATCCCCTACGGCATCTACGTCACCGGCATGGTTCGGCAGGATCAGGGTGGTTGAGTCCATTTCAGTAACAATGGCTGGGCCCACAATTCGATCGCCATGTCTAAACTGCGATCGATCATAAATCACTGCGCCATGATCACGCCCATCGACAAAGATATTGGTTTGAGCGTAAACGGCGCGCTGGGGGTCGCCACCGCCTTCGGGGAGTCGCTGTGCGGTTGCCGAGCTTTCGCGTCCTTGAACGAGGGCGCGTAAGTTGTAAAGCTCCCGTTGGGTATCGAGTGAGAAGGTGAACAATTGTTCGTGCATTCTGTCAAAGCGTCGACCTAGGCCATCTAGGCCATCTTTCTTGAAATCTTCGGGCGACACGTCGACCGTTAGTCGCATTCCTTGTCCAGCGTACCTCAGGTCGATTTGATACAGCGTGGTTTGTTCACTCTCAGGCACTCCCTCGGCGTGGAGAGTCTGCGCCGCAGCCGTTGCAAGTTCCTGGAGGGCAGACAACACCTCATCATTACTGGTCTCGGAAAATCGTCGTACAAAGGTTCGGGAAGCTTCGTCGCGAACACGGGTAGTCGCGTCACCGTAAGCGCAAAGCACACCGGGACCGGGCGGAATGATGACCGGCCACGAATTCATCAGCTTGCCAAGCGCGTTAGCATGAAGGGGGCCGGCGCCGCCGAAACCCACCAGGGCGAAGTCACGCGGATCAAAACCTTGTTCAACAGAGACCAGTCGCAGTGCCCCAAACATGTTCTCGTTAACGATGTTGATGATCCCTTCGGCAGCCTCCTTTAACGACAAACCCATCCCCTTAGCCACTATAGCGACCGCCTGTTCGGCTTGTTTTCGGTCAATTGCCAGTTCTCCGCCGAGTCTCGCGTCCGCTGGGAGATAACCCAGTACAACATTGGCATCAGTGACCGTGGGTTCCATGCCGCCTTTCCCATAGGCTGCAGGCCCAGGTTCTGCGCCGGCACTTTTTGGGCCCACTCGTAAGGCTTTGGTCAATTCCGGGACATAAGCGATTGAGCCACCCCCAGCCCCCACCGATCGGACGTCAACTGACGACGAGCGAACAGTCACATCGGCAACACGGGTTTCTCGCCGAGTCTGGGGGACACCGTTCTGAATCAGTGCAACGTCTGTCGAGGTTCCTCCCATATCAAAAGTCAGGAGGTCAGTAAAGCCGGCTTGTTTCGCGATCCATATCGCACCCGATACCCCGCCTGCTGGACCACTCATCAATAAATTAACCGGCGTTGCTTTGGCAGCTTCTGCTGAAGCCAAGCCACCGTCGGAACGTAGGATATGCAACTGCACATTATTCATTCGACGATTTAACTCGCCTTCTAAACTCTCCAGATAGGTGGAGACTACGGGGCGAATGTAAGAATTAACGACGGTTGTTTCAGTTCGCTCGTACTCATACATCTCGGGCACGACCTCAGAAGAGATGGACACTGGAATATTGGGCATTACTCTTTCGGCAATGGCGCGAACTCGTTGCTCATGGATGCCACTGGCGTAGGCATTCATTAACGAGACGGTTAAGGCTTCGATGCCTTCGCTTGCTAGTACTTTTAAAGAGCTTTGCAATGCATCCTCATCAAGAGGGGTAACAATGTTGCCTTTCGCATCCATTCGTTCGATCGCTTCGATGGTAAGTTCGAGCGGAGCGAGGGGGTCGCTCTTGTTAAAAATCACCCAACCACCCAACCCCCCGGGAACATAGGAGCGAGCGATCTGAAGCACCTGCTGATATCCTTTGGTAGTAACAAGGCCAACCTTTGCCCCTGATGCTGTTAGCACTGTGTTGGTGGCGACAGTTGTTCCGTGCATTACATGACTGATATCAGATGGGGCTACATTTGCCGAGTTGCAGACGCGTTCAATTCCCTCCAGCACGCCGATGGATGAGTCCTGTGGTGTTGAGGAAACTTTGGCGGTGAAAAAGTCACCACTGCTTTCATCGATCAATAAAACATCGGTAAAGGTTCCTCCCACATCTACGCCCAAGCGATAAGACGCAGTTCCTGTCGAAGCGCGGCGTGTCGTTTGTTCTCGATGAGCGGGCGTATGCTCTCTTTCAGCCCGGGCCGTGACATCTGCCGGTAGCTGTGATGGTGTTTTTTGTTCTCGACTAACCGGCAGTGACTTAGAGTCGGGTTTTGAGCGGAGTTTGCTGGGAGTTGTATTCGCTCTGTCAGCGTTGCTCTGCCGTTCTGGCGACGAGACGTCTATGTGCTGTGGGGTTCCGGGTTTATTCAGTCGCGTAAACTCATCTTTAGCTCGCCGCAATTCACTGTCAAACCAGTCCGTTATTTTTCGGGAACCCTTACTCATGCTTATCTGCTTATTAAGTCGTCTATTCGTATGGTAGCCAATCGGTCGGGCGTTTTATTGATTCTTGTTGCGGCGCCAGTTTGTAATCGCATCAATCATTGCATCTGCTGTGGTCAGATCGCAGTATCGTCGAGAGACATCGCGCAAATTATCCCAGTGTGGCCCTTCATGCTGATCTCCGACACAGTCTTCAGGCACTAGAGTTCGGAAACCCCACTGGAAACTGTCAACTATACTCGCGCGTACACATCCTGAGGTGACACAGCCTAAGAGAATGATTGTGTCTACACCTTCTTTGTTAAAGAACGCAGCCGCAGGCGTTTGAAAGAACATGGATGCCCCAGATTTTCGCATCGCAACATCATATTCCTTGTCATAAGTTCGTGGATCAAATTGTGTCGCGTGATCGCCGTCGATAAAGCCTTCTAGGACAGCAGTAATCTTCCAATAAGGTTTGTCACGGGCTGAGCTATATCCTGTGTAGCAATTCGCAACGGGTACGCCACATTCTCGAGCAACGCTCAACAGGCGGGTGGAATTACTGATCGCACGTTGGACCAGTGCCGAGCCACCCAGTGGGTGGTCCGGGTCGGTAAATCCCAGTTGAAAATCCACCACAGCAATCCCTGGCTTTTCTCCAAATCCGATTGATTGAGCGCCGTAGGAGAGTGCCTCATAGACGTCGTTCTCGTTGCTGTTCATGATGTTCTATGGACAATCAATTTGCTCAGGTTAGTATTTCCCATCCGGTTGTGTTTATTCGACAATCTTCACACGCATGATGCGCGACGAAGTATAGAGGGTTGTTCCGGGCTCGCGCCATTCGAAATACCCAGGTCTCGTGGCGAAGAGGGACTTCGTGCAAAATGGGGCGGCAAAACCGGTTGTTTTAAGGTAAAGGCGAAAGCAGAGCTGATGAAATTAGGTAGAGCCAGTCGATGAACCAGGAGACAGGATTTTTTAGCGGAGAGCGGTGGTTGTCTCGCGCTCATTTTCGCTCGCGTGTTTTGCGGGCCGGTAATGTGCTCGCGTCGTTGGGAGTGGGGCCAGGTGATGCGGTTGCCTTACTGCTGCGTAACGATTTCTGTTTTTTCGAAGCGACTTACGGGGCGAATCTAGTGGGTGCCTACGCAGTGCCCATTAACTGGCATTCTACTGATGGTGAATTAGGTTATCTGCTAGAGGATTCGCAGCCGCGCGTGCTGGTGGGTCATGCGGATTTGCTGGCCGGCGTTTCCGGTGCCTTGATTAACGCGAAGCGACGGGGTATGGAGGTTTTGGTTGTCGAAACCGCACCGGAATTGGCCGCAGCCTATAGCCTCCCGCAAGAGGTCTGTGTACCACCTGGCGACGACCCCTTATGGAATGCGCTTATCGAGAACGCAGCAGAGCTCCCAGATCAACGTGTCGAGGTCATTCAGTCCATGTTCTACACCTCTGGGACGACCGGGTCGCCCAAGGGCGTCCGCCGCTTAGCCCAGTCGAAAAGTGGCGCCGAAACACTGGGTCGAGTTCGTGATCGTATCTTTGGCTTAAGCTCAGGGATCAGCGCACTCGTTCCAGGCCCCCTCTACCATAGCGCACCGAACTCCATGGCACTTAGGGCGGCTCAGCAGGCACAGACCATGGTGTTAATGGCGCGCTTTGATAGTGAGGAATGCCTTCGCCTGATCGAGAAATATCGGATAACGAACATGTTTATGGTGCCGACCATGTTGGTACGTCTGTTGAAGTTACCACCAGCGGTCCGTGCCCAATACGACACGACGTCACTTCAGTACATCATGATTGCCGCCGCACCATGCCCTGCGGAAGTTAAGCGGGAAGTGATTCATTGGTGGGGGCCGATTGTTCATGAGTTTTATGGGTCCACAGAGCTCGGGTATATGACGATTTGTGATTCTGCGGAGTCGCTTAGGAAGCCCGGTACGGTGGGGCGAGCGGTAGAGGGGGCGAGGGTTAAAGCGTTGGATTCGAATGGCAACGAGGTTTCGGTAGGTGAGCCAGGTGAGATTTTTGGTCGCCTTGCGGCCTTTCCAGACTTCACCTACAACAATCGTGATGAGGAGCGGGCAAAGATCGAAAGAGACGGACTGATCACTTGCGGCGACATGGGCTATTTTGATGCTGACGGTTATCTTTTCTTGTGCGACAGAGTTCGTGACATGGTGATCTCCGGCGGCGTCAATATCTACCCGGCAGAGATTGAAGGGAGTTTGCTCGGCATGCCTGGAGTTGGAGATTGTGCGGTGTTTGGGATTCCCCATGACGAGTATGGAGAGCAACTGTTAGCGATCGTGCAATGTGTAACAGGACATTCTCTGACGTCTGAAGATGTCAAGACTTATCTGCGCGAGCGAATAGCAGGGTTCAAGGTTCCCCGCCGAGTGGAATTTCAACGCGAACTCCCGCGGGAGGATTCAGGGAAAATATTTAAACGTCGACTTCGCGAACGCTATTGGCAAAGTGAGTCTCGAAAGATTTAATGCTTAGGGGTTATGCCCCCTGCTGTCCAACGATCACGACCGAGCAGACGTTCTGATGAGGGAAGCCGCCCAGATTGTGTGTTAAACCCAAAACAGGATCATGGGCACGTTGCCGATCCCCCGCTCGACCCTGCATCTGAAGATAGATTTCATATAACATACGTAGTCCTGATGCCCCGATGGGATGCCCGAAACACTTCAGTCCTCCGTCAATCTGACAGGGGACCTTGCCGTCTGAGTCGTAAAATCCGTCTCTGACGTCATTAATGGCCTCGCCCTCGGGTGAGATATAAAGATCTTCCATGGTCACAAGCTCTGTGACCGAGAAACAATCATGCACCTCGAGAAGATCGATTGCCGCGCGCGGCTTCTCGATGCCGGCCTCTTGGTATGCGCGTTTGGAAGCCGCACGTGTGGTCATGAAATAACTACCGTCCCATGAATTGTGTTGCACCTCGGTACCATTAGAGACCGCGAGTTGTAGCGCTTTTACGGTAATCAGGTCTTTTTTCCCTAATGCAGCGGCAATATCTGGAGTGGTGACAATGGCGCATGCTGATCCGTCAGATACCCCACAACAATCGAAGAGCCCCAGTGGTTCGGCGATCATCGGGGCGTTCAACACTTGTTCTTCGGTAATCGGTTTCCTAAGGTGTGCCTTCGGATTCTTTGCGCCGTTGTCATGGCTTTTAACGGAAATATGTGCCATGGCTTGTTTAAGATCCTGTTTCGAGACTCGATGTTTT
>Ga0310122_10001417_pt1 | contig 15313 bp, 13 predicted proteins | sample CB6_Bottom_1051__FD_203503 | JGI IMG/M metagenome (GOLD analysis project Ga0310122, IMG submission 203503) | Marine microbial communities from Western Arctic Ocean, Canada - CB6_Bottom_1051 | ecosystem: Environmental > Aquatic > Marine > Oceanic | place: Canada: Western Arctic Ocean | collected...
ATTACTGTGAATGGATTTAAAGACAAAGAGATGATTTCACTTTGTTTTATTGCTGCTAAAATGGGACATAACATTACTGTGACTATTGAAGGTTTGGGTGAATTAGAAACCATCATAGCCGTCTATACTGAGTTTAATGACAACGTAGAAAAGGCTGTGAGCCCAAAAATTGGTGTACGTATCCGTCTGCATAGTTCAGGCATTGGTATTTGGGCAAAAAGTGGTGGGTACTCTTCAAAGTTTGGTCTGACATCTACTGAACTTCTTGAAGCCTATGAGATGCTCAAAAAACACAAACTACTCTCACAGTTATGGATGATACACTTTCACATTGGCTCACAAATGGGAGACATCGCACCTCTTAAAAAAGCCCTTAGAGAAGCAGGAAACATTTATGCTGAACTCAAAAAACGTGGTGCAGATGCCCTTCAAGCCATTAACATTGGGGGTGGACTTGCGGTGGAGTACAGCCAACATGAAGGCAAACAAGAGCGTAACTACTCCCTGCAAGAGTTTGCCAACGATGTGGTCTTTTTGATGCAAGAGATTTCAAAAAGTAAAGGGGTAGCTGAGCCTGACATTTTTACAGAATCAGGACGCTACATTGCGGCATCGCACTCTGTACTTGTGGCACCCGTACTTGAACTCTTTTCGCAAGAATATACAGCCAAAGGCTTACGTTTAAAAAAGTCTAATCCTCCTCTCATTGAAGAACTGTATGCACTTTTTAAGACCATTTCAAAAGAACATGCCAGAGAGTACCTCCATGATGCCCTTGACCACATGGAATCGCTGCTTACCCTTTTTGACTTAGGCTACATTGACCTTGAAGACCGTTCAAACACGGAAATATTGGTTAACCTTATCATTAAAAAAGCCATTGCTCTTTTACAGAATGAAGACAGCAATGAACTTAAAAAATTACAAGACCGTATACAAGAAAAATACCTTGTCAACTTTTCAGCCTTTCAGTCTTTACCAGACTTCTGGGGCTTAACACAAAACTTCCCTGTTATGCCACTTGATAAACTCGATATCAAACCCACAAACCCTGCAACCATTTGGGACATTACTTGTGACAGCGATGGGGAGATAGGTTTCAACAGAGATTTACCTCTATATTTACATGATATTGATGTGAGTAAAGAGGAATATTTTCTTGCTTTTTTCCTTACAGGGGCGTACCAAGAAGTCTTAGGTATGAAACATAACCTCTTTACCCATCCAACAGAGTGTATTATTGACTTTGATGATGAGGGAAAGTACCAAATACATAAGCTTATAGAAGCACAAAACCTCATGGATGTATTGGAGGATTTGGACTATGATACCAAGATTATTGATACCACACTCAAATACCGCATTGAAGAGTCTCCCCATTTAAATTCAGAAGAGAAAAGAGAGCTTTTGGGTAAACTGTACTTATTTTTAAGTGAAAACAGCTATCTTAAAACCATACAAGCAAACAATGAAAAATAAAAAAGCATATAGGACCCAAAAGTGAATCCATTTAAGCTCATCAGAGAAGATTTTAGCAATGTTAAGAAAAATGACCCTGCCCTGCACTCTAGCTTTGAACTTTTCTTTAACTACCCAGGCTTATGGGCACTCTTTTTTCACCGTTTTGCGCACTGGCTTCACAGCAAAGGTTTACGTTTTATTCCTCGTTTCATCTCTGCTTTTGGTATGTTTTTTACGATGATAGACATCCATCCAGCAGCCACCATTGGTCGTAGAGTGTTTATTGACCATGGTGTGGGTGTGGTCATTGGTGAGACGACTGTCATCGGAAATGATGTGGTCATTTACCAACAAGTCACACTGGGAGGGGTGAGTACGTCAAAAGGCAAACGTCACCCTACCATTGGTAACAATGTGATTATTGGTGCCGGTGCTAAAGTGTTGGGAAACATTTACATCGGAGATGATGCCAAAATTGGTGCCAATTCTGTGGTGGTTAAAAATGTACCTTTTTCTGCCACGGCTGTGGGCATACCTGCGCGTGTTTTACAGTGTGAAAAAGAATCAAGCCACTTAGACCATGCTGTCATGCCAGATGTCAATAAAGAAATTTTTGACTACTTACTCAAACGTATTGAAGTACTTGAAGCCGCCTTACCTAAAGCCAAACAAGAGGATATTAAGAAAAAAGACCATGATTTGGACGAGCAGTACGATAACTTTATTCACTCTATGGACTAAGCCTTTAGGGGATATCATCTATTAGTCGAGCTCCCCTTGACGGGACTTAGTCATTTATTACCCATTTTTAGATATAATCCAATAATTAATCACGAAGGGCTAAAATGCTTTCAGATCGTATACAAAAACTATCTCCCTCAATTACTATTGCTATCTCTTCTTTAGCAAGAGACCTTAAAGCAGAAGGTAAAGACATACTTTCTTTCTCTGCAGGTGAACCAGACTTTGAAACACCACAAGGCATTAAAGATGCAGCTATCAAAGCCATCAATGAAGGGTTTACCCAGTATACAGCGGTACCAGGTATCCCCGAACTACTACAAGCAGTAGCAACCAAACTTAAAAGGGACAATGGCTTAAGCTATGAGCCTTCAGACATCATCGTCTCAAATGGTGCGAAACAGTCACTTTTCAACCTCTTTCAAGCCACACTAAACCCGGGTGATGAAGTGATTATCCCTTCACCTTATTGGGTGACTTACCCTGAGCTTGTGAAGTATGCTTCAGCTGTACCTGTCACTGTTGAGACAGATGAAAGTGCTGGATTTAAAATGACTGCAGCGCAACTTAAAGCTGCCATTACAGCAAAAACAAAAATGGTTATTTTGACTTCTCCTTCTAACCCAACAGGTTCTGTCTATTCTAAAGAAGAGTTAGCCTCTTTAGCAGAAGTCTTGAAAGGCACAGACATCCTTGTGGCTTCTGATGAAATGTATGAAAAACTTGTTTACGGCATTAAATTTGTAGCCACTGCTAGCATTTCTAAAGACATGTTTGAAAGAACCGTGACCATTAATGGTTTGAGCAAATCAGCGGCGATGACAGGTTGGCGTTTTGGTTACCTTGCCACAGGCAACAAAGAGCTGATTGCTTCGATGAATAAACTTCAAAGTCAAAGTACATCAAACATTAACTCCATCACACAAAAAGCAGCCATTCCTGCCTTACTTGGTGAAGTAGATAGCGACATTGAGAATATGAGAAAAGCTTTTGAAGGCAGAGCAGATGAAGCCGTCAAACTTTTTAATGCTGTGGAAGGTCTTTCTGTCCTTAAACCACAAGGTGCGTTTTACCTTTTTGTAAACATCAAAGAAGTATCAAATGACTCCATTGCATTCTGTAAAGATTTACTTCAAGCCACAGGTGTTGCGGTAGTCCCTGGCATTGGTTTTGGAAGTGAGGGTTACTTTAGATTCTCTTTTGCAACAGACATCACTAGCATTCGTGAAGGCATTAGACGCATAGAAAAATTTCTAAAACAAACGAAAGCCTAAGCCCTAATCATTGTGAACTTCTACTCTAGACTATTCACAAAACTCTTAGTCCTTAGCACACTCACCATCTCTTTGCATGGTGAGTCTCCTACTCCTAAAAATATTAACTTTTCTCTCGTTATCTCTGGTGGTGTAAGCCTTGGTGCTTATGAGTCTGGGTACAACTGGGCCTTAATTAAGATCTTAAGAAACCTCAGTCACTTACAGCACCATGTCACCCCACACTTGAAGTCTGTTTCTGGTGCTTCAGCAGGTTCCATTAATGCTTTACTCTCAGCCATGTACTGGTGTCAAGAAGAGTCTGTGCCTTTACATAACAGCATTGATGACAACCTCTTTTATGAAACTTGGGTGAATTTAGGCCTTGAAGACTTGATGATTGAGGGAGAAGATGCAAAAAATAAAAGCTCCCTTCTCTCACGAAGAGGTCTAGAGAAAAAAGGTGAAAAAATCATAGCCCACCTTAAAAAACCCATTTTTAAAAAAGGCTGTGAAGTCCCTCTGGGTGTTGCCGTTACCAAAGTCATACCCATTATCGAAGAGGTACAAGGCATTAAAATCAAAAACCAAAACTTCTCAGTACCACTCACCTTTAAAGTCCGTGGTAACAAAGGTTTTGTTTTTAACAAACCTTTAAAGTCTGAGAGTGATTTTTATATCTCCATCCCTGGTATCGAAAAAGATAGAAATAAACTTGTCAATTTACTTTTTGCCTCAGGGGCATTTCCTGGTGCTTTTGCTCAAGTGAAACTTGACTATATCTATAAAAATAAAAGACACTCAAACTATTTTATAGATGGTGGACTCTATGACAATGTCCCTCTTGACTTGGCCATTACACTGAACAAAGAAGCTAAAACTTTTTTCTTCATGGACCCAAGTAATATGAGAAAAGAGACAATTAAAGATGATATAGATACCAAAGAAGTGCTACCTATGGGATTTATAAGCACAAACCTTTTACCTGTTTTTAGTAGTTTTGATATTATGCAATCTATGAAACTCTATGAAGCCATACACCAAAACTTTAGAGGCAAAACAGACAAAAAATTGATACTCTCTTCAAGGTTTCACCCGATAACGGGCAAATATTTGGGCCATTTTGCTGCATTTTTAGACCAAAACTTTCGTCTCTATGACTACTATGTAGGTGTCTATGATGCTGTGTATCATATGTCTTCTGCCCTAAAACGTATTTATCCTCAAAAATTTAAAACAAGCTCACAAATTGAAATTATGCAAGAAATTAAAACCATCTTAGGCATTGATAAAAACCCTGAAGCACTTGCTGCTTATACACTCTTTTTAGAAACAGAATTTTACAAAACAAACCCTAAAACGACAGATAAATTTTCTGCCATTTATAATGCTTTTAATAGAGAGAAATCAGATACGATGCGTTATGCAAATGATGATTTTAAACTTTTTCTTTCCAAACTTGACCTCTCTTACCTCAATGTAGAAAAAGATGGTTTTGTTGCGTATGCAAAGAAAGACATAGACAACTGGTATAAACGTCCACTTCGTTCCATTGTGAGCCGCATTACCAGCATAGAAAATGACAGGGCTAAAGTCTACCCTGACCATGCTTCTGTAGCCATGCTTGCAAGTATGGGAGCATGGGCAGGAAATAGCTTTATCAAAGAGAAAGATGGTTTATACATACTGCCTTTAGACGTCCCGCAAGATGAAGGAAAAGCCTCTTTGCGTACAGCACTACGTTTACTTCCGGGGGAAGTGGCTGCAGACTTAAGCAATGGTGGCATGAGTTTAGGTTATACGGCACTCTATTATGCAAACTGGGGTGTACTTAATGGCTTCGAAGCCAAAGCTTCTTATGTCATAGCCGATAAAACTAGTAATTTTTTGCGTATAGATATGTCTGCGTTTAAAGCCTATAATGACTCAATGAAGTTTGGTATGGGTCCAAGCTTTTTTGGTGACATAGAAGGTTCCTTTTACCAACGAGACAGTGCTTTTGGTGCCAATGCATATGTGGATTTTCTGGACATATTCAGACTCACTTATGTCTATAGGGACGGTGAGAAAGTCGACAATAACTACTTCTACTTCGGTATAGAAAATATCCCTAGTCTACTCTATTGGCTCAATCGATAAAGAAGACTGAGCTACAATATTTTTTAATCTTCCTTTGTAAGAGTTTTCCGACCTTGGGGTCAAAGATCCACACAATCTTCTCTACCTAAGAGGAGTTTTATCTCTTCTTTGTCATATACTCCATTAAATACCAAACTCCACCTATTATAGAAAACAAAATCAACGGTGCAATCCAAGGGTTTTCTTTAATATATCCAAACATAGAGAGTATAAATTCACTTGAATAATACGCAGAAAGTCCTATGGTTAAAATAAAAACAATAGAAGCAAAGATGTTGTAAATAGCAAACTTTTTAAAGTCATATTTTGAAAGTGCCATAGAGAGTGGTACGAGGGTTTTAATACCATAAAGAAACTTCTGTATAAAAATCGCCCAAACACCATACTTACGCATGATCAGTGTGGCAAGGGCTATTTTTCTTTTGTGTTTAGCAAAGTAAGGTTGTATCTGTTTTTTCTGGTATTTACCAAGGTAAAAAAGAAACATATCCCCTAAGTAGTTAGAAACAGTTGCTATCGCTAAAGCTGTAGTCAAGTCCATTTTTCCCATGTAAGAAAACACACCTGCTGCTGCCACAATGAAAAGTGACCCTCCAAAAGCAAAAAAAGCAACCGCAAAATAACCCCAAGTCTCTAATGATCCAAAATCCATAAAATATCCTCAAATATAGTTGAACCCACTATGTGTACCTAGGTTAATCAGAGGGTTCAAGTGAAACATCATATCGAAAATATATTAATCAGCCATATACACCTTAGTGATATACTCTAGATATGAAAACAAATAATAAGCACAATGAAATCATTTTAGAATCCACAATTACTTGTCCCAAGTGTGGTCATAAAGAGATAGAAATCATGCCAACAGATGCTTGTCAATGGCTCTATGAATGTAAATCTTGTAAGACAATAATTAAACCTAAAAAAGGTGACTGTTGTGTCTATTGTTCCTACGGTACAGTTGCATGTCCACCCATGCAAGAGGGTTCTGACTCTTGTTGTAAGGCGTAATAAACGAGATAATATCCATGAGAAAAGTCACTCTTTTCTTGCTAGACTGATACATTTTTTTTACGAAAGAAACCCTAAGTAGGTAGATGTCTATGCTACAATACGCAAAAGAAGGAAAACAGATGACACTTACCCCAGAAGAACAACAGATTATCTTAGAGAGCATAAGGAACATTCCTGACTTTCCAAAACCTGGCATTGTCTTCAAAGATATCACCACCCTACTTTCAAACCCTAAAGCATTTAACACCCTCATGACACACTTGGAAAATCGCTATAAAAGCTATAATCTAGACTATGTTGCAGGTATTGATGCTAGGGGCTTCATATTTGGTGCTATTTTGGCAGACAGACTTGGCATTGGTTTTGTACCCATTCGTAAAAAAGGGAAACTCCCTCACACGACCGTGTCAGAAAAATACTCTTTAGAATATGGTTTTGATGAAGTAGAAGTACATATAGATGCCTTTACAAACAAAAAAAATGCTAGAGTTTTACTCATAGATGACCTCATAGCCACAGGGGGCACAGCCACAGCAGCAGCAAGTCTCATAGAAAAGGTAGGTGCCATTTGTGTGGAAGCCTGTTTCATCATGGAACTTTGTTTTTTAAATGGTAAAAAAAATATTAAATCTCCTGTCTATAGTGTTTTAGAAATAAACTAATACAACAGCACACAAAATCCTTGAGTAACAAGGCACGCTCTAACCACTACTTTGCTATAATTATTCCAATTACGATAGAAGAGAAACTCATGAATTTACATAAAGAAATATATATACCCAAGCCAAGCCCACATGACCCAGATGAATTAGGACACTTTGGAAGTACTGAAAATTGTCCAGGAGGCTATGGAGGACGTTTTGTACCCGAAACACTTATGCCTGCCCTTGAAAAATTACGTCTTGACTACGAAGCCGTACGTTTTGACAAAGATTTTTGGAGCGAAGTAGACTACTACTACAAAAACTACGTTGGCCGTCCTTCTTCACTTTATTTTGCCGAAAACATTTCCAAAGAACTGGGTGCAAAAGTCTACCTTAAACGTGAAGACTTAAACCACACAGGTGCACACAAAATAAACCACTGTGTTGCACAAGCAATCCTAGCCAAACGTTTAGGTAAAAAGAAAATCATCGCAGAGACAGGTGCAGGACAACACGGTGTGGCAACAGCCACTGTGGCTGCTCTTTTTGGTTTAGAGTGTGAAGTCTTTATGGGTGCCAAAGATGTGGCACGTCAAGAACTCAATGTCTTTAGAATGAAACTTCTTGGTGCCAAAGTACACGCCGTTGAGTCGGGTTCAAAAACACTAAAAGATGCCATGAATGATGCAATTCGTCACTGGGTAACAAACGCAAGAGACACTTACTACCTCATAGGTACAGTAGCAGGCCCACACCCCTACCCAATGATGGTACGTGACATTCAAAGTATCATCGGATGGGAAGCCAAAGCACAACTAGATGTGGTAGAAGGCTGTTTACCTGACAAGGTCATTGCTTGTATTGGTGGTGGTTCAAACGCTTTGGGTATATTTAGCCACTTTTTAGAAGATGAAAGTGTTGAGTGTATCGGTATAGAAGCAGGTGGAGAAGGTCTCGATTGTAAACATGGCTGTTCTTTAGAAAAAGGAAGCCCAGGTGTTTTACATGGACAACTCTCTTACCTCTTACAAGATGAAGATGGTCAAGTACAAGAGGCCCACTCGATCTCTGCAGGACTTGACTACCCAGGTATTGGGCCAGAACATGCTTTCTTAAAAGATAAGAACATTGTCACCTACGACCACATTACAGATGATGAAGCCATGGATGCTTTTGTGTGGCTTTCACAAGCTGAAGGGATTATCCCTGCTTTTGAGTCTTCACATGCCATTGCTTATCTCAAGAAGATGAAGCCTGAAGAGATACAAGGTAAAACCATTTTGGTCAACCTCTCTGGACGTGGAGATAAAGACATGATACAAGCACAAGATATTTTAAAAGAACAATTTAACTAATCTAAAAGGACTTAAAATGAATTTTGAATTAACCGCATTACCCATTGCAGATATCGATGGTGACCTTGAAGTCATCATTGTTGTAGATGGCAAGTTAAAGCACCGTTTTGTACAAGACAAAAAACTTCTTAAAAAAGCAGGTTTTTCTTCTGCACAAGATGAAACGTGCCTACTTGTTGGAAAAAACAGACTTTACGTGGGTGCTTCTTCACTTAAAGGTGCAGACATTAGACGTGCTGCTGCCAATGTCATGAAAGCCATTTTAGGGACCAAATACAAGTCCATTAAAGTTGCTACCTATACCAATAAAGGCTGTACCTACACCCTACGTGCCATGGTCGAAGGGTTCATTTTAGGGGCTTACCGTTTTGAGAGTTATAAAAGCAAAAAGAATGAGTGTAAAATCAAAGATATTACGATCTCACTTGAAGAGTACTCTGAATTAACTATTGACATTGAAAAAGCATCTTTGCTTGTACATAAAGGTCAAATCACCGCAGACGCTACCAACTTTACACGTGACATTGTAAACACAACGCCAGATGACTGTTACCCAGATGTGATGGCTAGTATTGCTGAGGGTATGGCAGAAGACACAGGTTTAAAATGTAACATACTAAAACCAAAACAGCTGAGACGTGAGAAGATGGAAACACTTCTGGCAGTTGCACGTGCATCTCGTCATAAACCGAGAGTGATTCACCTTACACATAAACCCAAAAATGCAAAAAAGGTCATTACCCTTGTCGGTAAAGGTCTTACTTACGATTCAGGTGGACTTAGTTTAAAACCAGCAGACTACATGGTAACTATGAAATCAGACAAAAGTGGTGGTGCTGCTGTTATCGGTATTATGAAAGCCATTGCTGAACTTGACTTGCCTATAGAAGTACATGGTTTTGTAGGAGCTGTTGAAAACATGATTGGTGGAGATGCCTATAAACCTGATGATGTTTTAGTCGCAAAAAATGGTAAAACCATAGAAATCCGTAACACTGACGCAGAAGGTCGTCTTGTTTTAGCAGATGTACTCTGTTATGCACAACAAGAAGTGAAAGCAGACTACCTCTTTGACTTTGCAACACTTACAGGGGCTTCAGTGGTTGCTGTGGGTCACTACACTTCTTCTATTATGGGGAACAACAAAGAGGTACAAGACTTAGTCGTAAAAGAGGCTCACAATGCAGGTGAACTCGCCACTGCACTAGACTTTAACTCTTACCTTAAAAAGACCATCAAGTCTGAAATTGCAGACATCTGTAACATTTCAAGCACTCGTTATGGTGGGGCCATTACTGCAGGGCAATTTTTGTCTGAATTTGTAGACAAAAAACATGCAGACAAATGGGCACACATTGACATCGCTGGACCTGCTTTTGTAGAACATGCTTGGGGTGAAAACCCACATGGTGCTTCAGGTGCTGGCGTAAGAATGATGGTAAAACTCATAGAAAACCTTGCAAATGGAAAAAAACACTAATGTCTTTTAAAACGCTTTTTTTCTCTTCTTTTATTATTTTACTGCTTGCAGGATGTGGGAAGTCTTCAGATATAGATCTTCCTATCCTAGAAGCTGATTATACAAGCAACCCTGAACTTAAAGAGATCTTGTCTTCTGCAAAAACAGAAAAAGTCAAAACAACAGAAAAAGTCAAAACAACAGAAAAAAAAGCCAAAAAGAAAAGCAAGACCAAAAGTAAAAAGAAAGAAATCAAAACCACAACGTTAGCAAGTACACAATCGTTTACTGGTGGTAAAATGGCTGATGGTTTAGATATGCATAGAATCCGTGCTTCTGCCAACAGTGCCAAAACACGTTTAGTGTTTGAAAGTTACCTTTGGAATGTAAATAAAAACATACCAACAACCCAAGCCAATAACTCTGGAAACTATCTTTTTACCTATGATTCAGAGGCCAGTACGATTACTGCACTCATCAATGGATATAGAGCTTTTTCTGCACTCACTGGTGCCAAAGTAGCGACTTTTCCAGAAGGTAGTATGATTAAAAATATTAAGCTGCTACCTTATATGGATGACTCGGGGTATAAATTTACAATTCACGTAAAAGAAGATGCACAGGTTAAAGTTTTTGAACTCAAAAACCCTGGACGTATCGTCGTAGATATCTACAAAATATATTAGAAAAAGATGGGCTAACCCCCTCTTCACTAACATTTAGATAAAATCACAACAATATAACTCACTAAGGATTCACCATGGGATTAGGCATCGGACTTGTCGGACTACCAAATGTAGGAAAATCAACCACTTTTAACGCACTTACTAAAGCACAAAATGCAGAGTCAGCCAACTACCCTTTTTGTACCATTGAACCAAATAAAGCAGTCGTGCCAGTACCAGACAAAAGACTAGACGCACTCGCAAAGATCGTCAACCCTGAAAAAATACAGCACTCAACCCTAGATTTTGTAGATATTGCAGGTTTGGTTGCAGGTGCTTCCAAAGGGGAAGGTCTTGGAAATAAGTTTTTAGGAAACATCCGTGATACTGAAGTCATTTTACACATTGTAAGATGTTTTTCTGATGACAACATTGTACACACAGAAGGAAGTATTGACCCTATTCGTGATGTTGAGATTATTGAGCAAGAGCTTCTCTTTGCAGACATTGATGCCCTACTCAAACGTATAGATATGCTTAAGAAAAAAGCACGTGGAAATGACAAAGATGCCAAAGAACAACTTGTTGTTGCTGAGGCACTTCTTTTGCACATTGAAGATGGTGCACCCGTTTCTACCTTTGCTGACATAGAGTCTGATGGTTTTATTGCGATGAACAAAGAGTTACGTCTACTTACCGCTAAACCTATCATCTATGGTGCCAATGTAGATGAGGATGGTTTAGAAGAAGACAGTGAATATGTACAAAAACTCAAAGCTTATGCTTCTGAGCGTGGTTCAGAAGTCATTAAACTTTGTGCAAAAGTTGAAGAAGACATGGTCGACTTTGAAGACGATGAAAGAGATGAAATGCTTGCAGACTTAGGGGTAACAGAGTCAGGCCTTGAGCAAATCATTCAGAAAGGTTTTGACACACTTGGACTTATGTCATACTTTACTGCTGGTGTAAAAGAAGTACGTGCATGGACCATTCGTAAAAACACTACTGCACCTAAAGCGGCCGCGGCCATTCACAATGACTTTGAAAAAGGTTTTATTCGTGCAGAAGTGATTGCTTATGATGACTTCATTGAGTTTGGTGGAGACAATGGTGCCAAAGAGGCAGGAAAAAACAGACTTGAAGGTAAAGAGTACATCGTTCAAGACGGTGATGTGATGCACTTCAGATTTAATGTTTAAATAAAGGATTGTTTTGAAGAAGTTATTTTTATTTACGCTACTTGCTTTTACCTTACTTGGCTGTGACAGCAAAAAAGGTACATTTTTAGAAACTGTGGTCAGTCAAAATGACCATAAAACTTCTGTAAACAAACTGCAAAAACTCATTAAGGAACAAGCCTTAACACTTTTTGAAACCATTGACCATAAAGCCAATGCACATGCCGTACAAATGAACTTAAAACCAGAAACCCTTGTCGTTTTTGGTAACCCTAAAATGGGTACAGTGTTAATGAATTGTAACCCTTCTATAGGACTAGATTTACCTTTACGTATTTTAGTTTCTACTGACTATGAAGGCATTACAACTTTCATTTACACCAACCCTGAGTATTGGTCACTTAAACACAACATTAAAGACCAAAACTGTCTTTCAATTATTAACAAAGCAAAAATGGCTCTTTCAAACTTAGCCAAAAAAGCAGGAGAAAAATAAAATGCTCATCTCAACCAATGAAATACTTTACCGTATCAAAAAAGCACTAAACTTTACACAAAAAGAGATGCTTCAATGTTATACTCTTGAAAACTATGACATGAAAGAAAACCATTTAGAAGCACTTTTAAAACGTCGCCTAGATAAAGGTTTTGAACTTTGTTCTTATGAAGAGTTGGGTGTATTTTTAGATGGTCTTGTCACACTAAAACGTGGCCCATCTCCAAAAAAAGACTCTGAGGCAGAAGCACTTGAACTGACCAATAACCTCATACTTAAAAAACTTCGTATAGCCCTAGAGCTTAAAGAAGCAGAAACAGAAATTATCTTTGGTCTTGCAGAGATAGAACTGAGTAAACAACAACTTTCTTCATTGTTTAGAAAAGAGAGTCATAAAAACTTTAAGCCCTGCTCCGATGAACTTCTTATGTCATTTTTAGAAGGTTTAGATGAATTTTACTATGATGGTGAAGAGATCTAATGTTGACATTAAGAAGTCTTAGCGCAACACTGTGCATATTTCTTCTTAGCAATAGTATACATGCAGCACTTCCTCCTGCTGTACAAGATGATAAAGATCTAAGCGTCATGCAAACTTTCATTCAAAATCATCCTAAAGTATCTTCTACACTTCGTTCTATTAATCTCGAAGAAAAAAAAGTTTATTTCTCTAAAAACTGTGTAGCAATTTTTACAAGAAAATTCTCTTTTCATCTTCCTGGATGGGTAGGACCCGCATCACCTTTAATCTTTGACAGTGCTACTTGCCCTATTGACTAATCATGTATTTCAAATACTAAGCGCTAAACAATAAAATCCCAACTTCCCTCAATATTTTCCACAAACCAATAAATAATTAAAAATTATATTTTGAATCATATCTATTAAGATATTTGATATACTATATTTAGAACAAAAAATGGAAAAGATAGAAAAAAGGAAATTAGATGAAAGCTGTCACGTCATTTGCGAAAAAAACCCTCTGCCTCTCTGCACTTTGTGCTGCACTCTTGTTCAGCACAAGTATTCAAGCCAAAGGGCCACTAAGTACTGATATAAAGACAAAATCTCTACCTACACATACATTAACTGAGTCACGTATAAATTCCGTGATTAAAGAGGCTTATGCAAAATTCAAAAACAACCAAGATGGGAAAAATGCTGACTATATTAAAGCCCTAGCGATTGTTGATTCTAAGATGTTTGGTATTTCACTAATGACTCCCGATGGAAAAATCTATGAAATTGGGGACACTAAAGAGGTGGTTTCTATCCAATCTATTTCAAAAGTATTTACTGTAGCCAAAGTGATGCAAGAAAAAGGTGAGAAGTTTATACAAGAGAAAATTGGGGTTAATGCTACAGGACTTGCTTTTAATTCCATCATCGCTATTGAGTTACATGGTGGCTCAGCGTCTAACCCTTTTGTAAATGCAGGGGCTATTCAATCTACCTCATGGGTAAAGGCAAAAGATTCTAAAGAGCGTTGGACAAAAATTTATGACTATATGAATGACTTTGCAGGAAAAAAACTTGGATTTAATGAAAAAGTCTATAACTCAGAAGTCAATGACAACAAAAATAACCAAGCCATCTCCAAAATACTAGACGCACGGGGAAGAATGGGTTCAGACCCACTAGAAGCCACTACCGTTTATACCAAACAATGTTCAGTCAATATCTCTTCTCATGACTTAGCTGTCATGGCTGCAACCTTTGCCAATGATGGGGTAAACCCCGTGACAGGTAAAAAAGTACTAGACCAAAAGTATGTACCAAAAATACTCGCAGTCATGGCTACAGCAGGTTTGTATGATAATGCTGGAGACTGGTTATACCTCACAGGTACCCCTGCTAAATCTGGTGTCGGTGGTGGTATCCTTGCCGTAGTTCCTGGTAAATTAGGTATTGGTGTGGTTTCACCTCCACTCGATCAATTTGGAAACTCTGTACGTGGTCAACAAGCCGCAGCTTACATCATTGACAAATTGGGTATCAACCCACTTGCACAGTAAGGAGCAACTATGAAGCTTTCATACTCCAAAACCCTTCTTATGGCGCTTTTTCTACTTGTTGGGTCTAGCTTAAATGCAGCCGAATCTCTTACTCCGGCAAATGCAGTTGAAGATGACCATGCTTATGAAACAGTAAGCCATACCGATGAAAAAAAAGATGGATACATTTTAGGTGATGGTTGGAAAATAAATGGGGACCTTAGAATTGGTTATGTTGATTACGACTACAGCAATAGCCCTAACAACTTTGACCCCAATGTCAATAAAGGCCATACCGATTCAAGAGGTATCTATGTGATACCCAAACTTTCCATTACTTCACCTACCTACAATGGCTTCTCTTTTAAAATCACAGGTGCAGGGTCCACAGATTTTGGGATTAATAATCCTATTTATGAGTCACGTACCTTTGGTTTTGGTGCTTCAGGAAGTTCTTATGCCATTTTACAAGAAGCATACATTAAATACGTCAATGGTGCACATACTTTCTTAGCGGGTAACTACGAACTCTCTACACCTATGGTCGATGCAGATGACTGGTACCTTTTGGCCAACAGTTTTCAAGGTGTGTATTATAAAAACACTTCTATAGAAAACATCATGCTTGCAGGTGGATACATCTATAAGATGTCAGGACCTTGGGACTCTGGGGCAGATGGTGCAAACTTCCATACCATTGCAGACACTTCTTATATAGCCTCAGAAGATAAAGAAAATGCTGGTGATGCTGGTATGTGGGCAGGGGTAATACAATACACCAAAGATGAACATAACCTTCAACTTTGGGATTATTATGCAGTAGATTTGTATAACACTTTCTTTGGCCAATACGATTATAATGGTAAGTTTGATGGAGGTACCTATGATGCGGGTGGCCAAATCATCAATTTTAA
>Ga0310122_10001418_pt1 | contig 15310 bp, 9 predicted proteins | sample CB6_Bottom_1051__FD_203503 | JGI IMG/M metagenome (GOLD analysis project Ga0310122, IMG submission 203503) | Marine microbial communities from Western Arctic Ocean, Canada - CB6_Bottom_1051 | ecosystem: Environmental > Aquatic > Marine > Oceanic | place: Canada: Western Arctic Ocean | collected...
CGCTGTTCGAGGTCAACTCGCGCCGCGGAGTGCACCGACCGCCAGCACGACCCAGCCGGCGATGAGACAGACCCCGCCGATCGGCGTGATCGCCCCGAGCCAGCGGACGCCGGTCACGGCGAGCAGATAGAGGCTGCCGGAGAACAGGACGATTCCGGCCACGAACAGCCAGCCGGCCGACCCTGTCCAGGCGTTCGGCCAGCGTGATGCCGCCCACGCGACCGCCAGCAACCCGAGCGCGTGGGTCAGGTGATAGCGGACCCCGGTCTCGAAAATAGCCAGCATGTCCGGGGTCAGCCGATCACGAAGGCCGTGGGCGCCGAACGCCCCGATCACGACCCCCAGGCCACACAACGCGGCGCCTGCCGCGAACCACCCTGCCACCATGATTCAGTATCATACCTGCCCTGTACCGAATCCCGAGCCGGACCGCCGCACCTCCAGACCCCATCGGCATGCACACGAGACCGGAGCGCACCTGTACGGACAGCCGTGGGGCACGGCAGGCCTGCGCGACGGTACTCCTGTCGCTGGGGTTGCTCGCCATCGCGCCGGCTGCCCACGCGCAGGAGGCGGTCCTCGAGGGCCAGGTCGTCGACCAGCAGGACAGCGCCCTCGTAGGGGTGACGGTCGAGCTAAATGCACCAGCGCTGCCTGGTCCGGTGGTCATCACGTCCGACCGACGCGGTGCGTATCGATTCGCCTCCCTGTCCCCCGGGGTCTACACGCTCACATTCACGCTGTCCGGGTTCCAGTCCGCGCAGCGGGAGGTGACACTCGGGACCGGCGAGCGTCGCGCGCTCGCCATCGAGATGGAACTGGCGCCGTTCGCGCAGCAGATTGATGTCGTGGCCATCTCGCCGCTCCTCGGCGCCCCGGTCGCCCGCGAAATCGTCGCGGCCGCCGTGTCCGTGATCGCGTCCGACGAGCTCGGCACACGCGGCGCGACGTCGCTCAGCAGCGGGCTCAACGAGCGCCTCGGCGCCGTCAGCCTCGAAGACACGACAACCAACATCTTCCAGCCCACCCTGCGGTTCCGTGGTTTCACGGCCTCACCCCTGCTCGGCCTGCCACAGGGCATCGCGGTCTATCAGAACGGGGTCCGCATCAACGAGCCGTTCGGTGACACGGTGCAGTTCGACCTAGTGCCGCTGTTCGCGATCGACCGGTTGCAGCTGAGCGCCGGCGCCGAGCCGACATTCGGATTGAACGCCCTGGGCGGTGCGCTGGCGTTGCGCCTCAAGAACGGGTTTGACAACCGCGGGATGCGGGCCGAGCTCTCCGGGGGCTCGTTCGGACGGTTCACGGGCACCGCCGAGATCGGCACTAGCCGGGGCCCGTGGGCCGCGTATCTCGGCGCCACCCGGTTCGACGAATCAGGCTGGCGCCCCGCCTCCGATTCTGCCCTCACGCAGGCGGTGGCCGACCTCGGCTATCGCACCAGCCGTCTGGACGCCGGAGTGACCGTCACCTTCGCCGACACGAGCTTGAACGGTCACGGCCCGGCGCCGGTCGAGCTGCTGGCGGTGGACCGGTCTGCGGTGTTCACCTTCCCCGACACCACGGAGAACCGGCTCGTGCTCACACAGGGCCGTCTCAACGTCGTCGTATCGCCAACGTGGTCCGTTCAGCTCACCGGCTACTACCGTGATCTCGAGCGACGCACGCTGAACGGCGACGAGGCGGGGTTCAGCGTGTGCGACGACGACGTCCTGCCGCCGGGCGCCCTGGTCACGACCCTGTGCGCCGGCGACAGCGACGACGATGATGATGCCCCCGTCGCGCCGGTCGCGCTCGACGCGCAGGCGGTCGGCGATCCGCTGGTCGACGTCGTAACCGGACGGTTCATCACCACGGAGGACGCGACCGGGGACGCGGCGCTCAATCGGACGCACACCCGGACCCAGGGATACGGCGCGGCGTTCCAGACGACCACAACTACAGCGGTCGGCACCCGCGACAACGTGCTGCTGTTCGGGGCCGCCGCCGACCTGGCGACGGTCGACTTCACGTTCAACAGCGAGGTGGGCACCCTGAGGGACGACCGCAGCGTGGCGGGGTCCGGTCTGTTCGTGGGGATCTTCGGACAGGCACCGGACGACCTGTTCAACACCGCCATCGACACCGAAAACCGGGCGTTCGGGCTCTACTTCAGCGACACCCTGTCGCTGAGCGACCGCGTCCACCTGACCGTCTCCGGCCGATACAACGCCACGAGGATCGCGATCCTCGACCGGCTCGGAACCTCGCTCAACGGCACGCACACGTTCTCGCGGTTCAACCCGGCCGTCGGACTGGTGGTCCAGACCTCCGATGCCGTCTCGGTGTTCGGCCGCTATGCCGAGTCGAACCGGGCCCCAACGGCGGCCGAGCTGAGCTGCGCCGACCCGGATGAACCATGCCGGGTCCCGAACGCCTTCGTGTCCGACCCGCCGCTCCAACAGGCGGTGGCCCGATCGGTGGAGGGTGGCGCACGCGGCCGGGCCGGCGGCACGAACGGGCCACGCGTCGCATGGTCCGCCACGGTCTATCGGACCCGGATCGCCGACGACATCCTCTTCATCGCCTCCCCCGAGCTGCGCGGCACCGGCTTCTTCCAGAACGGCGGCGACACGCTGCGTGTGGGGCTCGACGCCGAGTTGAGCGGCAACATCGACCGTGCGGACTGGTTCCTGAGCTATGGGCTGGTGCAGGCAACCTTCGAGTCGCCACTCACGCTCCCGAGCAACGAGACGATCAACGACGCCGCCACACCGGAGGGGACCATCGAGGTCGAACCGGGCGACCGCCTGCCCGGTATCCCGCGGCACAGCCTGAAGGCGAGCGTCGGTGTCGCCCTCACCAGCGCCTGGGATGTCGTGGTGGAAACGATTCTGACGTCGAGCCGGGTGTTCGTCGGCGACGAGGGGAACGACCAGGCGGAGGTCGACGGCTACGGGCTCCTCAACCTGCGCTCGTCCTATCAGGCCACCGACCGCGTCGTCCTGTTCCTGCGCGTGGACAACCTTCTGGACAGGGAGTACGAGACGTTCGGGGTGCTCGCCGAGATCGAGATCGAGCTCGACGAGGCGCCCGGCGCCGCCGATCCTCTGTTTGTCAGCCCCGGCGCGCCGCGCAGCGCGTTCGCCGGCGTTCGGTTCCAGTTTTAAGGGTCCGGTTAAGAGCAAGAATAATTTCACATTATCGCGGGCGTCGTACTCATGCGAACGGGGCTATAGTGTCCAGATCGTGAACACGATCGGTCCGTCCTATCGCGTTCTCGTGTAGTTCATCCGCCTGGTGGTGAACACGTTCTTCCGCCGAATCGAGGTAGTCGGACGCGAGCACGTCCCCGCCGAGGGGGCCGTCATCTTCGCGGGCAACCATCCCAATACCCTCATGGACGGGTTCGTCGTGGCCACGATGTGCGGTCGTCGGCCCGTCCATTTCATGGCGAACGCCAAGCTCTGGCGGTATCCGCTCATGTCCACGTTTCTCGACACCCTAGGAGCGGTGCCCGTGTACCCGCGCGAGAAGCGCGGAGCTGCGGCGAGCCGCGAAGCCCAAGGTGACACGACCAATAATGACGCGGCGTTCGCGAGGCTGTTCGAGGTGCTCGAGGCAGGGAGCTGTATGGGCATCTTTCCCGAGGGGATCAGCCACACCGGCAGCCAGCTGGTCCGGCTGAAGACCGGCACTGCCCGCATCGCCCTCGCGGTAGCCGCCCGGCGCAAGGTGTGCGTGACGCTCGTGCCGTGCGGCCTCACCTACACGCATCGGCATCGCTTCCGCAGGCAGGCGTTGCTCCACTTCGGCGAGCTGATCGAGGTCGACGAAGAATGGCTGGAGGCCTATGCAACATCGGAGATCGACACGGTCCGCGTGTTCACGGACCACATTGCTGGAGAACTGGCGAAGGTCACACTCAACGCACCCGACTGGGAGACGCTCCGCTTCATCCACGCCGCCCGGCGACTCTACAAGCCGGCGTCGGTCCGTCTGACGCCGGGTACCTACGTCGAGCTCAGCCGCCGTTTCGTCGAGCGCGTTCGCGCGGTCGCCGACAGCTACGCCGACCCGAGTCTCCCCCGTGTCTTCAGCCGCGACGATCTCGACTACGCCTTCTCGACAACGACGCGCGCATCGCCCGTTCGTGCAGCGCCTCCACGGTCCGCCAGGCGGCCTGGATGCCGCCTTCGATCCAGGCAGGCCGCTGGCTGGCGCCGGCGCAGCCGATGTAGATCCGGCCGTCCGGCTTGCCCAGCTGCGCCAGCAGGCTCGGCGCCGGCGTGCGGCCGTAGGCGCGCCGAGGCTGTAGGGGACCTTCTCCCACCAAACGGCATACGCGCTTTCGAACTCCTCTCGCATCTGAGCGTGAACCTTGCTCGACTGCGTGAGCACGTGCCCGACACGCGCCTCGATCGACTGGTCCGACAGGCCGGCCATCTCGCCGTTGCCGTAGAAGCCCAGCACGACCCCCTTCTTCGAGAAGTAGTCGTTGGACGGACAGGAAAACTCGCCGAGCTGCAGGCTCCGCGACCAGAGGTGCCCGCCGAAGATCCCCTCGTCCTCTTCCCAGAACCGCCTCGCCATCTGCAGCCCCATCTTCGCGGCGGTGCTGTGCCCGGTGGCGTTGACCGCCTCGGCCATCTCGGTCGACAGGGTGATATCTATACGCTGCAGTACCGCCATCGGAAGACAGCAGACGCAGTAGGCCGCGGTCTCCTCCTGCTCCTGCCCGGTCCTGGTGTTCCGGTAGACCACACGGACCGCGTCGGCCGTCTGGCGGATGGACCGAACTTCGGCGTTCAGCGTGACCCGGTCGCCCATCGCGCGCTCGAATGCCAACGGAATCTCCATCATGCCGCCGACCGGCTGGAACACCGGGGCCGGCCCACCGATGCCGGCATACAGCGACCGCACGCGTGTCCCGAATCCCGTCTGGAGCAGCGCACCCAGGTCATGCCGGTCCGCCGACCCGCGCGAGCTGGGCGGACGATAGACGTGGTCCTCGGTGTCCAGATAGCCGGCCCGGACGAGAAACGACACCAGCCGCTCCTTGTCCTCCGTACTCAGCGGCGCGTCGATCCGCCCCTGGTCCATCGCCTTGGCCAGCAGCTCGGAGGTCGAACCCCACAGGTCGGCCTTGACCTCCCGCAACCGCACCTTCCGGCCCGAGAGCGGGCCGAGCTCCGGGTTCTTTTCGTAGAAGTAGTTGGCGTCGGTGGCGTCGACGAAGATCTCGAGCCCCACGCCCAGCTCGGCACAGTACCCCAGCACACCCGTATCGGCGTTGGGCAGCCGCCACGCGCCGCCGTTGAGATACAGCCCCTCGTCGAACTGGCAGACCTGCGTGTCACCGTCGATCTCGGTGTGCGTCGCGCCGCGCTTGATGGTCCAGCAGAGCCCCCCCACCCACTCGCGCGCCTCGAGCACCTGGTAGTCGTAGCCCAGCTTGCCGAGCTCGTAGCCCACCACGAGCCCGGAGATGCCGGCACCCCCAGCACGATGACCCGCGTGCCCGTCCTGCGGCCCTGGAGCGCCGGCCTCTGGGTGGGGGATGCGCCCATCAGGCCCCAGGCGTCCATCGCACCCATGACCAGCGACGACCCGCCGAGCACACCGAAGGCCTGCAGGACGTGACGTCTGGTGATGCGGGATTCATCCAAGCGGGTGCGTTTGCTGCTCATCCCATCACTCCGCAGTGGTGCAATCTCCAGGTCCGTGCCTAGCAGGATGACATAAGATCGGCCTCACGTCGCGTCGAAGGGCTACGAGGATCCCGTCCCATGGAGCACACTGCCAATTTCTTCGTCGGTCAGGTCGTCCATCATCACCGGTTCGACTACCGGGGCGTCGTCTACGACGTCGATGCCACGTTTCAGGGCGCCGACGAGTGGTATGAGGCGGTCGCTCGCTCCCGCCCCCCTCGAGACCAGCCGTGGTATCACGTGCTGGTCCACCAGGGTGGGCACACCACCTATGTCGCCGAGCGACATCTCGAACCGGACACCGACGGCGGCCCCATCGAACACCCGGCGCTCGCAGAACTGTTCGGCGCTTTCCAGGACGGCCGATACGCGCTGAAGCACGGGGTGCAATAGACCACCTACCGGGAGGACCAGAGCGTGGTCTTCACGGCGAAGATGTTGTCGCCTGTGGCCCGTAGCGAGTCGAAGAGATCGCCGAGCCCTACATGCTGGCCCTCCGACATCCGGCTCTCTCGGTTCTGCTGCCAGACGACGTAGAGCGTGCTCCCTGGACGCCATTCCCACCGCAGCACGACGTTGCTCCGGAACGAGCGCACGTTGAAGTCGCGATTGGGCAGGGTGAAGGTATCATCACCATCGGTGACGACGTAGCTGCCATCCTCCAACCGCTCGATCATCGTCCCGTCCTCGCCGTAGAGACGCAGATCGCGCGCGCCGCCCGCCAGGGTCTCGCCGAACGCCACATACCGGCCGCTCGCAGCGAACGGCTCGGCATAGACGTCGAACGTCAGATCAGGTTTGAACGTGTAGCTGACCCGCATCTGCATGGAGAGAGTCGTCCGGTCCGGAAATCCGAACACATAGCGATTGCCGTATGTCTCGGGTCGACCACCGGAGAGCGTCGTCAGATACTGGCGATTGATCGGTCCGCTGAAGGTGGCGCGGGTCCCCTGCTCGTTTCGGTAGTCCGGCTGGACCGAGAGCTGGAGCGACGGCGAAGGACGCACCGAGACGTTCGCCCCGACCCGCCAGGTGTAGTCGCCGAGCTCGTTCGACTGATAGTTGGCTCTCCCGCCCCAACGCGTCTGTGACCCCGCCCGGTTCCGCAGCGACCAGTTGGCACTCCACCCGAGCGGTACCCCCATGACGGGGCCCCCACGGGTCAGCTGGGCATCCAGACCACGCAGATACCGGGTTACGCTGAGCCTTGTCGCCCAGAAGTTCAGAAACGTGACATCGCTAGTGACACCAACGTTGTATCGGTTGCCCAGATCGCGGTCGTAGTAGGAGTAGTGCCCCAGGGTCGGACCGAACGAATAGGCCCGCAGGAGCTGTCCGGGCACCGTCTCCCGATAGGTCAGCCCTGCCCTGGCCGAATAATCGCCGGCGTAGTTCAGCCGACCGAAGTCGCTGGGCTCGAACTCCGGCGACTCGATCATCACGTTGGCATTCCAGAGCCAGTGGCGACCTGCAAGCTTGTTGATCCGACCCGTCATCTGCAGACCATCGAGCGCCCGCCGGGTCGGATCAAGCCGAATGACCGGTTGATCCACGCGCTGGAACAGACGCGAATTCCGCAGCTGGTATCCCTCGATGGCCTCCTGTTCGCCATCGACATGCGTGATGCCGACATTGAAGGACGCTTCGTACGCACGGTCGGCGAACCGGATCCGGGCATCAGCCCCGGCCGTGATCGCGTTGCGACTGAGCACCCCGGCCAGCGGGTCATCCGGGTCCATGCCCCGATGCACGAGGGTCAGATGGGCCCCCACGATCGAGCCCTGATCGCCAATCTCCTGGATGACCCGCGCCACGCCCCACCCGGACCGCGGAGCCACCCGCGTCTGCCCCAGCAGCCCGTTGGTCGACGTCCGCGCGAACTCCTGGTCGGTGACGGCCGCCAGCAGCCCGATCGATGTGCCGGACGCCAGCCGCCCCGTCAGCTTGGCGGCGCCAAGAATGGTCGCGGTGTCGGGACGATCGACGTAGTCGCCGGTGACGGACCCGCTCGGCCGGGCGCCGATGCGCCGTGAATTGTAGTAGTTCCCCGTGCCGGCCGTCAGGACGTTGTTCCCTTCGAGAAAGAACGGCCGGCGCTCGCGGAAAATGGTCTCGAAGACCGTCAGATTCACCTCGGCCGGGTCCGCCTCGATCTGTCCGAAGTCTGGGTTGAACGACACATCGAGGGTCAGATTGGGCCCGACGCCAAACTTGAGGTCGGCGCCCACGCGTCCCCCGAGGTTCTTCCCGTCGTCGAAGGGATCGGCGGGGTCGCGGTCAGCGGTGACTCGAGAGGACGCGGCGATATAGGGCAGGACTTCGAGCCTCCCGCGGGGCGCGACCCCCTCGATACCCCGCAGCTCGCCAAACCGCGACGCCCAGCCGCTCTCTGTCCTACGCACGAGCGCCCAGTAGTCCTCCTCGTTGCGTGCCGGGATGTCGCGCTTGATGTTCAGCCCGAAGACACGCTCGTCCCGCTCGTTGAAACGGAGCTGCGAGAACGGCAGCCAGAGCTCTGCCGTCCATCCCTCACCGGTCACGACCGTTCTGGCCTGCCAGACCGGGTCGTACCCCGAGTCCCGGTTGCCCTCGCTGTCTCTCGGGTGATAGTGGTCGAGCCGCACCCCGGCAGCCGTCACCCCGAACATGTAGGCGGTGCGGTGGTCGAAATAGGTGTCGAGCTCGATCTGGATCGACTCGGCCTGCCCGCCGTCGTCGCGCCGACTCAGCGGGGCTTGTACTGCATCGGTGCTAAACATTCGAGCGCCGACATACAGGGCGCTGTCGTCGTAGACGAAGCGGACTTCCATCCGGTCGGTCGGTAGAGCGCCCTCATCCGGTTCCGCCTGCAGGAAATCGGTGACCACCGGGGCGATCCGCCAGATCGGCTCGTCAAGCGTCCCGTCGACCCTGATGGCGCCGTCGTCCACGCGCACGGCCCTCGCCTGCTTCACACCGGTCCCCGGTGCCTGCGCCTGCAGCGCCGGCCCGGCGCTACAGGGGATGACCAGGAGGACGGCGAGCGCAGGGAACATCAGCTCGCGCAACCCGGACACAGCAACCGAACGACGGCGATCAACGACGGAGTACACGCAGCAACGACCACTCATGAATGGAGGTGTAAGGCCTAGCGGGCCACTTGACTCCTTGAACCACGGTTTCCGTGACGATTGTTGAGTCAAGTCTGGCTCGTGTTTTTTTCGCTCTCATACGATCGTCTTCGTTCAGGGAGTCTCCCCGCGTAGCGGGGCTGTGAGAAAGCTCATCAACCCGTAGCGCGGCTGAGCCTCGCTACGGGTTGATCTGGCTGGTCGACGCCTGGTCCACCTGCTTGATGAAGAAGGCCAGAAATCGAGCAATCCGTTCGAGACCGGGGGTAGAGATGACCTCGAGCACCTCGCCGCTAGTGTGATACAAGGGCGGTGCCTGCATCGTCGTGACGATCGCCACGCCGAGCGAGCGATAGCCACCACCCTCGCCGCTGGCCATGGTGGACTGACCGGAGACGAAACTGGTCCCGTAGCGCTCGACACCCTGTGTGAACAGGTCATCCAAGAACGGCGACCCGTTGGAGACGCCGGCGACGATCGGAGCTTCCCCGGAATCAGCGACGAACTCCCGATACCCGTCCGCGAACAGACTCCGCGCGGGCGAGAGGTTGCGCTGGGCGACGTGCTCGATGTTCAGCACAAGCACCGCGTTCTCGGCGAGGGTCGGGTTCATCGTGACCACGTTGCGCGGCCCGTTCAAGCCGGGCGAATGGTGACCGGCGCTCGCCACAAATACCAGGGTGCGCCGCGAGCGATATGCCCCGCCCGCGAAATGTCTCGCCAGCGCGATGAGAACGGCGAGGCCGTCGCCGTTGTCCCCGGCGCCATCGAACCAGGCGTCGGCGTGCGCGTTGACGATGATGGCCTCGGCGCCCAACTCGGTGCCGAGGATGATGGCGAGGCCGTTGTGGCCGGACAGTCCCGTCCACCGGTCGGCGTCCAGGCTGAGTCGGGCGTGCAGCTGCCCCAGCACATCCGCCTCGGCCCCCCGATCCATCACCGTCTCCAGAAATAGACCGTCGCGACCACCGAGGTTGAAACAGGGACCACCGCAATTGCTGAAGTCCCTCGCCAGCTCGTTGCCGGGCTGGTCGACGACGGTCACGACCCCGACGGCGCCGCGCTCGAAGAGCGCCCGGGCTCGCGGCACGGTCGGGGTCCAATCGAACACCGTGTGTGCCTGTGGCGTCACATGCTGCACGGCGATCTTGCCGCGCACATCGATGTGCACGAGCTCAGCCGGGCTCGCCGCCCCAACGTATACCAACGGTGCTGTCAGCCCCTCCACCGGTAGCTCGGACCCAGACAGCGGCATCGCCATCGTCAGCACGACGTCCGCGCTGCCCGCACCGAAGACGGGGTCGCCAACCAGCCGCATCTCCCACGACAGCGGCAACCAGAACGCGGCGTCGCCGGCCTGCTCGAACCCCTGGAGCTCCACCTCCTCGATGCCTGCCGCGCGGAACTGATCCGCCGCCCACCCGATGGTGTCGCGGCTGGAGGGGAACCCCGTAATCCGTCCCCAGAGCTGCCCGGACCCGATTTCTCGCCGCTCCCGGCTCTCGCTCGAAAACCGGACAATCGTCTCCAGATCCGCGCGGTTCGCCGCACCGGTGAGCTCGAGATGCTCCCCTTCCCCAGGCGGCACGATGGCCGGCACCGGACCGCGGTCACCGATAATCGCCGGCGCGACGTGCGGCTCAAACACCGGCGGCAGCGGCACGCCGAACCAGGGGCCCTCGGTGGCCGGCGTCTGGGCCGATCCAACCGGCGCCAGAATCGTGCTCAGCAGCACGGCCAGCACGACGAGCCACAGGGCGGACCGACGCCGAGAGGTGCCGCCGGCTGGATGTGTCTGGGTGTGGGGGGGCATCGGCCTTGGTTTCTCTTGTGGCTCCTAGTCTCGCACAGCCGATTCCGGCGGCCAAGCCACGATGACCGCAACGCCGGCTGACCGGAACCGCCGTCCCGCCGGCACCCTGATAAGATTCGTCTCATGCGTTCCGGTCCCACGCGCACCGGGGTCGCCGCTCCGCCAGGCGTCTCGGTCAATGGGAAGTTCCTCGATGTGGACGGCCTGCGCTTCCTGGTCAAGGGTGCCTCCTACGGCACGTTCGCGCCGGATACCGACGGTCGACAGTTTCCCGCGATCTCGCAGATCGAGAAGGACTTCGCGCAAATGGCGGCCGCCGGTCTCAACACCGTGCGCACCTACACACCGCCGACCAACGTGCTGCTCGATACCGCGGCGCGACAGGGTCTCCACGTCATGGCGGGGTTGTCGTGGCCGCAGCACGTCCCGTTTCTCGATGACGCGCGGACCGCGCGGCGGATCAGGCGGGATGCCACCGACGAGGTGCGGCGCCTGGCCGGGCACCCGGCGCTGCTGCTGTTTGCCGTAGGGAACGAGATTCCAGGCGGCATCGTCCGGTGGCACGGGCACCGCCGTATCGAGCGGTTCCTGGGCGAGCTGTATCGGGACGTCAAGGCGGCGGCGCCGGCGAGCCTCTTCACTTACGTGAACTATCCGCCCACCGAGTTTCTGGACCTCGACGGCTTCGATCTCTGTGCCTTCAACGTCTATCTGCACCGGGAGACGGCCTTGCGCGGGTATCTGGCGCGTCTCCAGCACGTCGCCGGGGACAAGCCGTTGCTCCTCGCCGAGGCGGGCAGCGACAGCCTGCGGGAGGGTCTCGACGGTCAGGCGAGAATCACTGCGATGCACCTGCGGTGCGCGTTCGAGGAGGGCGCCTGCGGAGCGGTGGCGTACGCGTGGACCGACGAGTGGTGGCGTGGCGGCCGTCCCGTCGACGATTGGGCCTTCGGCCTCGTCGACGCGGACCGGGCCCCCAAGCCGGCGCTGGCGGCCGCGACGCAGGTGTTCAATGAAGCACCGTTTCCCCCGACGGCGCTGGCCCGCTGGCCCACCGTCTCGGTGGTGGTCTGCGCCTACAACGCCGCTGACACGCTCGACGACTGTCTTACCTCGCTCGACGCGCTGACCTATCCGAGCAGAGAGGTCATCGTCGTCAACGACGGGTCACGCGACGCCACGGCCACGATCGCCCGTCGGCATCCGGACGTGCGCGTCATCGATCTGCTGAACGGCGGGCTCAGCGCGGCGCGGAACGCGGGTCTGGCGGCAGCATCGGGTGAGATCGTGGCTTTCACCGATGCCGACTGCCGGGTCGATCCCGATTGGCTGACCTACCTCGTCCAGCCGATACTGGTTTCCGACGTGGCGGGTGCAGGCGGGCCGAGCGTCGTGCCGCCCGACGACCCCTGGGTGGCGCAGTGCGTCGCGCGGGCCCCGGGTGGTCCGACGCACGTGATGCTCGACGACCGGACGGCGGAGCACGTCCCTGGCTGCAACATGGCGTTTCGCCGGGATGCGCTGCTCTCGATCGACGGTTTCAACCCGGTTTACCTCCGCGCGGGCGACGACGTCGACATCTGCTGGCGGTTGCAGGCCCGGGGGCTGCGGATCGGGTTCGCACCAGCGGCGCTGGTCTGGCATCACCACCGCGCGCGGGTGCGGACCTACTGGCGCCAGCAGGTCGGCTACGGCGAAGGGGAAACCTGGCTCGACGCCCACCACCCCGAGAAGTTCCTCGCCGGACACATGGTGTGGCACGGGCGCATCTACAGCCCACTGCCGTTCCTCCGCACCGCGGCAGCGCGGCGGGTCAACACGGGTGTCTGGGGCACCGCCGAGTTCCCGTCGGTCTACAGCACCCAGGCCAGACAGTGGCGGTATCTCCCCCACACACCCGCCTGGATGGCCGTCACCCTGGCGCTCCTTCTCGTAGGCAACATCGGACCGCTGACCGGCATGGACGCCGCCTGGCTCCCGCTCGTCGTCGGGATCCTCGCCTTGCTGACGACCCTCGGCCAGTGTATCCGATACGGGTGGCGGTCCGATCTGCAGGGTCTGCCCCGCATCGGGCGGTGGTCGGGGAGACCGAGCCGCTGGCTCTATCGCGCGCTCATCGCCTGGTTGCACCTGATTCAGCCGCTCGCGCGTGCCCGGGGCCGGATTCGCGGGCTGTCGCAACCGGAGGCGGTCGCGCCGCAGCACGTCACCCGGCACCCGTGGAAAACCCCGATACCAGGCTACCGTGACGCGCTGTCGCCTGCGCGACTGCTCTCCCGCGGTGGCGCCGAACAGGCGTTCTGGAGCGCGGCGTGGACCTCGCACACGACGCTGCTGAGCGAGCTCGTCGGGGTACTGCGCGCCTCGCGACCCGCCCAGCGTGTCGAGGTCGACGAGGGCTGGCGTCCCGACCGGGACCTCAGCCTGGGCATCGGCCACTGGGGCTGGCTGCATGTCCGAACGCTCATCGAGGAACATAAGGGCGGCGCGTGTCTGTTCCGGGTGCGGGCACGTCTGCGCCCGAGCTTCGTCGGCACGCTGCGCGGTCTGACGCTGGCTGTGCTGCTGGCCGGCGGCACGGGCGCCTCCCTGGCGCTCTACACCCCTCCGGTGGGTGTCGTCGTGGCAGCCGTGGCCACCGCCGCGATCGCCGCGCGAGTCGCCTGGCAGGCCACCCGCGCCGCCACAGTGCTCGACCGCGCGCTGAGCCACGTCACCACGGCGGCGGGTCTGCACCGGCTGCCACGTCCCCCGGAGGCGACACCCGAGGCCCGGGCGCCTGACACCACGCTGTGGGACCTGAGGCGATGAGGTGACCCTGGTCTCCTGGACCCTGTCGTTCCTGCGCCCGTATCGCGGGCGGACTCTCGCCATCGCGAGCCTGTCGGTCCTCGAGATCGGTCTGGCGGCGCTCGCGCCCTGGCCCCTCAAGATCATTGTGGACACGGTGCTGGGGGGCAGCCCGCTTCCCGGACCGATCGCCATGCTGCTGCCAGCCACCGTGGCCGCGAGCGCCCCGGCGCTGCTGCTCGCGATTGTCATTGCCGGGCTGCTGATCCAGATCGGGGGCGAGATCGTCCGCATGAGCCACACGCAGCTACAGGTGCAGATGGGCCAGCGAGTCGTCTACAACCTCCGTGCGACGCTACTCACGCACCTGCAGGCGCTGCCGCTGCGTCACCACGTGCTGGCGCGGACCGCCGACTCGGTCTACCGGCTCGACGCCGACGCCCACTGTGTGGACGACCTGATCAGCGGTGGGCTGTTCCCGCTGACCCTCGCGGCGCTCAACCTGGGAGTCATGTTCGTCGTGCTTCTCTACGTCGACCTGACGCTCGCGCTGCTCTCCCTGACGGTGGCGCCGTTCCTCTACCTGTCTCTGCGGTACTACGCCGGCACAATGACCGATCGCGCTGAACGGGTGAAGGCGCTGGAAGCGACGCTCATCGAGCGCGCATTTGAGATCCTGTCCTCGGTCGCCGCCGTCAAGAGCTTCACCCGGGAACGGTACGAGCTGGCGCGATTCTCGCGGGACGGAGACCAGACGATGCAGGCGCGGCTGACCCTGACCTGGCAGGAATCGCTCTTCTCCGTCACGGTGACCGCGATCACGCTGGCCGGCACCGCGCTCATCCTCGTGGTCGGCGGTCTGCACGTGCTCGACGGCACGCTGACCGTCGGCAGCTTGCTGGTTGTCATCGCCTATCTGGCGGCGGTCTATGACCCGATCTCCGAGATCGCCCGCACGACCGGTCTGCTGCAGCAGGCGGTGGTGAGCGCGCGCCGCGTGCGCGAGATCCTGGCGATCACACCGGAGATTCTCGATGCCCCGGACGCCCTCGACGCGTCGGGCATCACAGGGCACGTCCGGTTCGACAGGGTCGCCTTCTCCTACGACGGCCACCGCACCGTGCTCGACGATATCGCCTTCGACGCGCGACCAGGCGAGCTCGTGGCCCTCGTCGGGCTGACCGGCGCTGGGAAAACCACGATCGCCAGCCTCATCCCCCGGTTCTTCGAGCCGCAGCGGGGCCAGGTGCTGGTCGACGACGTCGAGATCTCCCGCTACGCGCTCAGGTCGCTTCGGGAACAGATCGCGCTGGTACCTCAAACGCCGGTGCTCTTCAGCGGCACGATCGCCGACAACATCCGGTACGGACGGCTGGAGGCCTCCGATGCGGAGGTGGAAGCGGCGGCCCGGGCCGCGCACGCCGACGACTTCATCCGGCGGCTGCCGCGGAGCTACCAAACACCTGTGGCGGAGGCGGGGGCAACGCTCTCGGGTGGCGAGCGGCAACGGCTGGGCATCGCCCGCGCGTTGCTGAAGAACGCCCCGATCCTGATCCTCGACGAACCGACCTCTGCGGTGGACGCGATCTCGGAGGCGGAGGTGTTCGACGCGCTCCGACGACTGCGCCCGGACCGCACGATTCTCGTCATCGCCCATCGGCTGTCGACGATCCGCGATGCCACGCGCATTCTCCTGTTGCACGAGGGGCGGCTCGTCGCGCAGGGCACGCACCGGGAGCTATTGGCGGCCAGCGCGCTCTATCGCCGGATGTGCGCACATCTCTCGGTCGGCCGATCGCTCGACGAGCCGGAGTCGGTGGACGAGCTGCTGCGGGACGAACAGGCGGCCCGAGAGCCGGCGGCGGCGGGGATTGGGGACTGACGTTCAGTGAAAATCCTGTTCGCCA
>Ga0310122_10001420_pt1 | contig 15299 bp, 14 predicted proteins | sample CB6_Bottom_1051__FD_203503 | JGI IMG/M metagenome (GOLD analysis project Ga0310122, IMG submission 203503) | Marine microbial communities from Western Arctic Ocean, Canada - CB6_Bottom_1051 | ecosystem: Environmental > Aquatic > Marine > Oceanic | place: Canada: Western Arctic Ocean | collected...
AAAATAGCGATCGCGCGAACCACTTTGCATGGCGCCCAACGATCCCATTCCACGGTAACTCTTGTATGAACGGCCCTCGTAAATCTCGATCTCCCCAGGCGCCTCATCCGTACCCGCCAACAGGCCACCCACCATAATAGACCAGGCACCCGCGGCAATCGCTTTGGCAATGTCGCCAGAAAAACGTACGCCCCCGTCGGCAATCAGCGGCACACCCGCGGCCCGCGTCACGGTCGCAACGTCGCGCACCGCGGTGATCTGTGGCACACCCACTCCAGCGACCACCCGCGTCGTACAGATAGAACCCGGGCCGATGCCCACCTTAACCGCGTCGACGCCTGCGTTCAGCAATGCATCGGCGGCAGCGGCTGTGGCGATATTTCCCGCCACTAGATCAATCGTGGTATGGCGCTGTTTCAGCACACCCACCATGTCAATCACAGCCTTGGAATGACCATGCGCCGTATCGACCACAACAGCATCAACTCCCGCCTGGACCAGGCGTTCCACACGCTCTTCAGTGTCAGCGCCCGTACCAACCGCAGCGGCTACCCGCAAACGACCCAACTCATCTTTGCTTGCCTGGGGATACTCACTCTCTTTCTCTAGATCCTTAACCGTCACCAGGCCCTTCAGGTAAAACTCCTGATCAACCACCGGCAATTTCTCTATGCGGTGACGATGAAGCAAAGTCTTAATCTCCTCCCTCGACGCACCCTCTCGCACGGTCACAAGACGATCGCGCGGCGTCATCACCTCCGACAAGCGCTTGTCATAGCCAGTTTCAAACCTAAGATCTCGGCGGGTAACAATGCCACACAACTTACCGTCCCCGTTCAACACAGGGACGCCTGAGATGTTCTCTCGCCTTGTTAACTCAACGACCTCGCGGACGGTCGTCGTTTCTGTCACGCAGATTGGATCGCTAATCACCCCGCTCTCAAACTTTTTTACTCGCAACACTTCCGCCGCTTGCAACGCCGGAGAAAGATTTCGATGGATGACCCCCAGCCCGCCAAGTTGAGCCAGACAAATAGCCGTGGACGACTCTGTCACGCTATCCATCGCAGCGGAAACCAACGGGATATTCAAGGAGATAGAACGAGAAAACCTCGTCGAAAGGCTGACGTCACGAGGCAGGACTTCGGAGTAGCCTGGTTTGAGCAGGACATCATCGAAGGTCAGTGCCATTTCAAACCGTTCCATCGCAGGATTATAGGATCAGGCTTTACCCCGGTAAACTAATTCGATAATCTCCGCTCCATGATTAGCGGTATCATTACCGTAGTGACCACCCAGGATCGAGACCTAAAGAATGAATAGAACGCGCAAAACCGGACTCACACTGCTGTTACCGTGCGCTGTGCTTGCTCTGACCATGGGACAGGTTCAAGCCGAAACCTGCGATGCAACGGCAAGTATCGATTCGGCAACTAAAGCGCTCTCGGCAGCAAAGAAAGCCGGCGGTGAATGGCGTTTGATTGACAAAAGCACCGGCTCCGCTTCCCAACCCATCAGTAAGCTGCTTCAAGCCGCCAAGAAGAAACTCAAGGCCGGCGAGACCGACGAAGCGTGTCGAATTGCAACCCAGGTGGCCTGGGCGGCTGATATAGGGCTGGCACAGGCCAATTCCCAAGCGAACGTGAAACCCATCTACTGAGATCCATCGAGTGTCCGCTTTGCGGGCTTACGAAACCCGAGAACCTGGCTTTCGTTGACCTTCGCTCTGCATTAGGCGCGCACGCAGCCATCGAATGAGTCGGACCGACTATTCCGTCTCTGCATTCTCTCGGGAAGTGCGGAACCTGCTCGAAAGCCGTTATTCGAAGATCTGGCTCGAAGGCGAGATTTCTAACCTGGCGACACCCGGCTCGGGGCACGCCTATTTCAGTCTCAAAGACGCCAACGCGCAGGTACGATGCGCCTTTTTTAAGAATCGTCGCCTACGCAATCGCCTAGCCTTGCAAAACGGCCTAGCGGTGATTGTTCATGCCCAGGTCTCGCTGTACGAAAGCCGCGGCGACTTCCAACTGATCGTCAACCAGATGGAGGCCGCTGGCGAAGGGGAATTGCGGCGGCGTTTCGAAGCACTCAAACGTCAACTGGATGACGAAGGACTCTTCGATCCCGCATTAAAACAAGCGATTCCCAAGTATCCCGCCAACATCGCGCTAGTGACTTCACAGACCGGTGCCGCCCTAAGAGACATGCTGACCACTCTCCATCACCAGTATCCTGTGGTGGGGCTGCGTCTGTATCCTGCCATCGTGCAAGGCAATACCGCTCCGGCCAGCCTCGTCAAAGCCTTACGGCTCGTGCAACGCGATGATCACTGCGACGTGGTCGTCATGGGACGAGGCGGCGGAACACTTGAAGATCTGTGGGCGTTTAATGATGAGTCAGTGGTTCGAGCAATACACCAATGCCAACTTCCGATCATTACCGGAATCGGCCACCAAACCGACCTGACGCTGTCTGACCTCGCCGCCGACCAGTATGCCGCGACTCCGACAGCCGCCGCCGCGGCCGCCGCGCCGGATGCTGAACAACTAGGCCAACTATTATTAGCAATCCGCCATCGGATTTACCGGTGCGGGTTGCGTTCTATTGAGCGTTGCGCACAACGACACGATTCACTGTCCGCCAGAGTTCGTCATCCCGCGTTGGTTATCAAACAACACACACAACGCCTTGACACCCTGCATTCACGCTTGTCTGCGGCCGCATTCACGCACCAACGTAACCTGCAGTTCTCCTTAGTTTCCAACGCACATCGACTGCAAGCCTGCTCGCCGCTGACCTTTATAGAACACACACGAATCGAATGTAATGCACTCAATCGACAACTTCGCTACCTCGGATTTCAACTGACCCAAAAGCATCGCAATCATCTCCAATCCCTTACGAATCAGTTAACGACGCTCAGCCCCCGGGAAACTGTCGCACGCGGCTATGCGATCGTTCGCGACCCGCTCACCGGCACCGTGGTGACCGACGTATCACAACTTCATCGGGGGGCGCGCGTGCGTGCTGAGATTAGTCGCGGCTGGTTTGAAGCCACCGTAACCGAATTCGAGTCGGCCAGCACGCCGAAGTCATCAACTGAATGATTCCGCGTTTTAGCGCCGCATCAGGGTCGATAGGGGTTATTCGCTACCCGTACCTCGATACGAAGCGGGGTGCCGACCAGACCGAACGCTTTGATAAAAAAGTTGGCCAGATAACGACGGTAACTGGCCGACAGATGCTCGAGCAAATTGCCATGCAGGACCAGCATCGGCGGGTTTCTGCCCCCTTGATGACCGTACTTGATCCGCACCAGCCGGCCGCCGTGACGCGGTGGCGCGTGCCGATCTATCGCCTCATTGAGCGTTTTGTTGATCTTAGCGGTTGATAAGGACCGTCCTGCCGATTCGACCGCTTCCAAAGCATCCGCCAATACGCGCTTAACGCCCTGACGCCGTTGAGCGGAAATAAAGCGTGTTCGATGCGGGGGAAGAAATGGCAGAATGCGGGCAATTTGCCGTTCCAGATCATCGCGTCGACCGGCATTCGGCGCATCCATCTTGTTAATCACCAGACACATGGCTCGGCCTTGATCACAAATTAATCCGGCAATGGTCGCGTCCTGCTCCGTCAACCCTTCGCAAGCATCGATGACCAACACCGCGACATCCGCCTCCGCCACGGCCTGAAGTGTCTTGGCCACTGAAAATTTCTCCAATGAATCACGGACCTTGGATTTGCGCCTGACTCCGGCGGTATCCAACAACACCAAGGACTGAGCACGAAATGCCATCGGCACTGCCACGCTATCCCGTGTCGTTCCCGGTTCGGCCGCTACAACGACTCGATCAGCACCAACACAAGCATTGACCAACGTCGATTTGCCAACGTTCGGGCGACCGGCAACTGCAATTCGCACTCCCGTGTCCTTGTGGGCCATCCACGGCAACACAGGGACACAATCGAGGATGATCTGCCACAGACTATCAATACCCGATCCCGTTTTGGCGGAAATGACCACCGGCGATCCCATCCCTAACTCGTGGAAATCAAGTCGAGCTACGTCAGGCTCCAGACCCTCGGCTTTGTTGACCACCAGAAACACCGGCTGCTCGGTCAAACGCAATTCCCTAGCCAGTTCTATATCTGCAGAGGTCAGACCATCCTTCGCATCAAGGATCCACAGCACGACATTGGCTTCTAACAACGCCGCCTCAACCTGCAGACGGACTGCTTGCTCGATGGTCCCCGCACTATCGGTCAAACCACCCGTATCAATCATCAGAAACTGCCTGGCACTCGAATAAGCGAGTCCATACAATCGATCTCTGGTGACACCAGGCTGGTCATGAACGAGCGCACGGCGTGAATGAGTTAACCGATTGAAGAGCGTCGATTTGCCCACGTTGGGTCGCCCGATGATCGCCACAACCGGTAATTTTCCAGGTCCTTCCGTTGCCATGGTCCGAACCTACTAACCTAGCCCAAGCGACTCGTGTTATCCCTTCTCAGCACTGGCCAGACGCACAGCAGTAACGCGGCCACTTTCAGAAGAAACGTATAACCGATCAGGTTTAGCCGGTGTGATTGAAATGATCGCCTGCGTATCGAGCCTGATGCGCCCAAGAAATTGGCCATCTTCAGAATCAAGCAAGTGCAAATAACCCTTGTAGTCGCCCACCGCTATGACGCCGGGCAACACCCCCGGCGCGGTTAACCCCCTCCCGCGAAGGGCCGACTGGCGCCACAACTCTGCTCCATCGTTCAACCCCAAAGCGACCACTTCACTTTTTGATGTGACCGCGTAGATACCACGGTCGTCCGCACCCAGGTCCCGAAGCACAGAAACCTTGCGCGACCACCGGCTCTTCCCGGTCGCAACATCCAGCGCCATCATGCGCCCCTGATATGCACCGACAAAGAGCACATCACCGACGATCACAGGCCTCGAATCCAGATCAATCAAACGCGCAATTTCATTACTGCCTCGTGCCCGATCTACTACAACGCTCCAAACCGTCTGTCCAGTGCCGAGATCAATAGACAATAACCGACCATTGGCCAATCCCGCCAAAGCACGCCCGCGGTGCACCAGCGGCTCCGAAACCCCACGCAGTGTCAACTCCGGCACTCGGTGCGGGCTACGCCATCGAACCGACCCGTCAGCAACCTCGATTGCCAACATCTGACCACCGCCGGTACGCAACAGTACAACCCCACCGGAGACCACCGGGCGTGTCAACACCTGGGCACCCGCCGGTTGCCGCCATTGATCAACACCATCAGCGGTACGCATCGCGCGGACAACACCCTCATTATCGACCACGACCACGTGTTGTGAACCCACCCCCGTGCCAGCCATGATTCGCCCTGACAATTGCCGGCGCCAAAGCTCTTTCCCAGTCTCCCCGACCCAGGCCGCCACGACACCCGAGGGGTGTGCAACGTAGATGTATTCGCCATCGACCGAGACATGCAAAATGGAATCGGCCTGCCGATAACCACTGCCCACATCCTCTCGCCACAACCGTTCCAAAACCCACTGTTGATCGACCCGACCCAGCCTCGTGGCTTCAACACCCTCGCGCATGAAATGTACTGGCGGAGTAGAACAACCCACAAGAAGGAGTCCGAACACAACCATTAGCCCGCGCCACTGCATCACCCAGTACTTAATCAGTCGCAATACGGTCACGCTTAACCTGCAATAAATCACGGGCCCCGCTGCGCCCTGTGAGCGCGATCAGAGCAGCGTCATAGGCGATCTGCGCTGCGCGACGATCCCCACCGTGGGCCAGGATATCTCCGCGCAGCTCGTCGTACATCGATTGGAAGGAGTCGCCACTTGGCTGTAACAACGCCCGCGCACTAGCGTGATCTCCTTCGTGCAAAGCAATGCGTGCCAATCGCAAGGTGGCCGCGTGACGAAAACTTGCTTCCGTCGTGTTCTCCAATACCCAATTCAGTTGTGCTTTGGCGGCCGCCGCATTGCCCGCCTCCAACTCCAGACGGGCTAACATCAGTGCAGCACCTACGCCGTACGGGGTATTCGAATAATCCGCGAGCAATTTCTCGGCAACGTCACGACCACCGCTGTCTTTAGACCGCACCGCATCCACCATACTCTCATAAAGAGCCGATGCCCTTTCACCGCGATCATCAACGTAGTCGCGCCACCCATGAATCCCCACAACCCCACCGATACCGAGGACAACTCCAGCCACGATTCCAATACCGTATTTTTTCCACAACTCCCGGGCCTTTTCGGCATCTTCGTCTACCGCCAGATGCAATCTGCCAATTTCGTTTTCTTCAGCCATTCACTCTTCCTGTCCGGTGATGCACTACCAAGTCACACTGCTCGATTCGACAACAGATATTCTGCGACATCTTCGCGCGCCATCCTAACCTGACTGCTCCCATCGCGCAGTGGCTTGATCGTGACATTCGAATCGCGGAGCTCTTCCTCTCCGATCACGCCCGCAAACCGCGCCTCGCTCCGGTGTGCGCGTCGCAACTGCTGCGAAATGCTGCCGCCCCCACAGTTACAGATCGCTCGCAAACCTCGGTCACGCAATGATTCAGCCAGGGTAAAGCCTGCAGATTCAGCATCGGCACCCAAGAGAACCAGCCAAACATCCGCCACCTCCACCTTAAAATCCAACCCGCCTTGTACTACTAGTTCCAGTAATCTTTCCATGCCACAGGCAAAACCCGCGGCGGGAACGTCGCGACCCCCAAGTTCGGCAAACAAGCCGTCGTATCGCCCACCCGCGCAAATTGCGTTTTGCGCACCTAAGCGATCAGTCACCCACTCAAAAACGGGCCCGGTATAGTAATCGAGGCCTCGAACCAATCGGTTATTGATCTTCGGCCTGACTCCACCAGTGGCTAGGAGTTCTAACAGTCGTTGGAAGTTATCGATTTCCTGTGGCGCGAGATAACTCATTAGGTCCGGGGCGTTCTGCAGAATCGCCTGCGTCTGCGGGTCTTTACTGTCAAGTACTCGCAATGGGTTGGTCTCCAGACGACGCTGACTGTTTTCATCCAAATCTTTTTTATGCCCAATCAGAAACGCCTGCAACGCCTCACGGTAACTCGCCCTCGAACGAGCCGAACCGAGCGTATTGATTTCCAACTGAACGTCATCAAGGCCCAATTGTTTCCATAATCGATGCCCTAGAAGAATCACCTCGGCATCGACGTCCGGGCCGAGCCAACCTTGCGCCTCAATACCAAACTGGTGGAATTGCCGATACCGACCCTTCTGCGGTCGCTCATGCCGAAACATCGGCCCCAGATACCATAATCGTTCGCTGCGATTATGAACCAACCCGTTGTGGATAGCGGCTCGCACACAACTCGCCGTCGCTTCAGGCCGCAAAGTGAGGCTATCGCCGTTGCGGTCAGCAAAGGTATACATCTCTTTCTCAACGATATCCGTTTGTTCGCCAATCGATCGATAAAAAAGTTCACTCCGCTCCAGAATCGGTGTTCGAATCTCACGGTACCCATAACTGGCCGTCACATCACGGATCGCGGCCTCCACCCACTGCCATTGAGCGACCTGCTCTGGAAGAAGGTCGTTCATTCCTCGGACCGATTGAATGGTTTTTGACATCTGGACTACCTTGCGTATCGTGTCTGTTTACTACACTCGCACGCACTCAGGACTGCGAACCTCCGACCATTAGCCGAACGAATTGACGGCCCTGTTTCGGCCTCGGCCGAATATACTGTGAGCGGTAGCGCAAACGAACCGACGTTGCGGTACCAATAAAAATACTGAAAGGTGGATCCCCCACCAACCTGACAAGGACGTCAGACTCGACCCTTCTCCCGATGAGTTGTTTCGCGTCCCGATCTCGAACCTCGATCCACGAAGCACCGAGAAAATACAGTTCTAGCTCCCGCGTGCCGAGGACTTTGACTCGGTTGTCATCTGCCGCGGCATACAGACGTGTGCCAGGGTCGAATACTGGCAGGTCTGCATCAATTACTAGACCATTAACTCCCAACCCGTCAATAGTGGAGTCACCCGCTGCACCAGCACTCCCCTCGACTGCCCCCCCCACGGCAGCACCCGATTGGGAAATACCCGTCGCTAACTGGTTATCCATTTTCCCAACTTCCGAGGTTTGCCCCGTACCCGACTGTTTCGTATCGGATGCGCTTTCGCTCAACAAACCGGCCGTTGTAACCGATCCTGTCAAAGCAATTTTTTCACTTTGTTCAGCCCTATTCAGGTAAGTGACGCCGATGCCCACCACCACAGCCAATGCGACCAACGTCGATACAACCCAACTCATCGGCACCGGCATAGCCGACAGCAAACTGGACGCCTTGGTCCGTGGCGTAGGCCTCGACCGTCGAGGTGCAATCAGTTCATTGTGTGCAGACAACGCGTCTTCAATCGTCACGCCAACGAGGCGTGCGTAATTCCGCATATACCCCACCGCATAGGTGTGCCCCGCAACCACACTGTAGTCATCGTTCTCTAACCCCTCGACAACATGCGGCAACAAATTAAGTTCTTCGGCAATATCCTGAACACTCCAACCGTAACGGCGTCTGGCCGCCCGCAAAAGGTGCCCGGGTGTGGCGATCGTACGGGGCTGTTGGTCAATCATTGGCTTTCGCCATCAACTGCGCGATATCACTCGCTTCAGTGGATTGTGGGAACTCAGTCCTGAGGCGATTGGCGTGCAGTTGCACCAAATCCGATGCTTTCAGTTTGAGTTCGTTTCGCACAGCGAGCGACAGACTGGCAGCAGACGCGGCCCCGGTATCAAAAAAGCGCTGCAGGTAAGCCCTAGTCCTGAGGTGATCAGCCTGGGCAAAAGTGACCTCCGCCATTTGGTAAAGCGCCAGCGCAAGTTTCGGCCGACCCACAAGCGCGAGGAAGAAATAGCCCTCGGCCTCCTTCCAATTCAGGATTCGGACGTGGCAAGCTCCCGCGCCAAGTTGCGAAATATATAACCTATCGTTGTAAGGATTACGCAATGCGCTGTCGAATTGTACTAATCCTTCCTCCATCCGACCCGATTGGCATAGGTAACCACCGAAATCGTTACGCGCTGAGAAGTTGTTGTTGTTCGTATCTACTGCCTGGCGAAAGTACGGTTCGGCCGCGGCTCGATCACTGATACGTAACTGAAAAAGCGCCATTGCGTGATTGGCCCTCGAGTCATTAGGCGCCAGCGCCAACGCTTTCCCCAACGCCAAGTTAGCAGGTTCAAGACGCCCAAGCTTCATGTAGCTAAGTCCAAGACGAGTCTGTATATCGACTCGAGAGCCAATACTCCATTTATTACCGACTGGAACGCTCACACACCCGGTCGTGAGAACTACACAGGCTATCAGTGCGAGCCACCCCCTCATCAGGAAATACCTTTACTCGGCACGCGCAGTTGGCCCGCACCTCGCCTGAGGCGATCCATCACGTTGCCGACCAATTGGCCACAAGCCGCGCTGATATCGGAACCGCGAGTCTTTCGAGTCATACACAGAATGCCAGCAGTCACTAGAACATCCTGGAATGCCGCAATCTGCGCGTCGTGAGAACACCGAAACGGCAGTCCTTCCACATGGTTGTAAGGGATCAGGTTCACTTGGGCAGACATATCGCCTAACAGCCGTGCCAAATTGACCGCCTGATCCCTTGAATCATTCACTCCATCTAGCATCGTGTATTCGAAGGTTATTCGGCGCCGAGGATCATCATCAATATAACGGCGACAGGCGTCCATTAACATGGCAATCGGATACTTTTTGTTCAATGGAACAAGACGAGTTCTCAGTTCATCATCGGGTGCGTGTAATGAAACCGCCAAACTGACCGGACAATCTAACCGCAGGCGATCGAGAGCCGGCACCACGCCTGCCGTACTTAACGTCACCCGCCGTCGCGATAATCCAAACGACCGGTCATCCAACATAAGGCGTAATGCGGGCACCACGGCATCATAATTCAACAACGGCTCGCCCATCCCCATCAGGACAATGTTGGTTACCGGGCGAGAACCAAGGCCATTATCCTGGAGAATCTGTCGAGCCAGCCACACCTGTCCGATAATCTCACTGGTCGATAAATTGCGACTGAATCCTTGTTGCGCTGTGGCGCAAAACTTGCAATTCAAGGCACAGCCCGCCTGCGATGAAACACACAACGTACCCCGTTCAGATTCCGGGATAAACACGGTCTCAATCTGATTTCCATCTGGCAAACTGAGTCGCCATTTAATGGTGCCATCTGATGACCTCTGCTCGGCGGCAACCTCAGGAAACTCGAGTACCGCTGTCCCGTCCAATGACTCCCTCAGCACTTTGCTGAGGTTGGTCATATCCTTGAAACGCGTCACACGATGGTGATAAACCCATTGCAGAACCTGATCCGCCCTAAAGGTCTTCTCACCGATGCTGGTGAAATAGTCCTGCATTGCGCTCCTATCCAAACCAACGAGATTAATCAGGGGAGAGGACATCAATCACTCAATCACTGCGATCGCATATTTCATCAGCCGAAAAAAAGAATGCAATCTCCTGGGTGGCAGTTTCCTCGGCATCGGACCCGTGAACAGCGTTGGCTTGAACCGATTGAGCAAAGTCAGCACGGATTGTTCCTGGCGCCGCATCGGCCGGGTTTGTTGCCCCCATCACTTGTCGATTCATGGCGACCGCATCCTCCCCTTCCAGTACCTGCACCACGACAGGTCCCGACACCATATAGTCAACCAGCTCTCGGTAAAACGGTCGTTCCCGGTGGATCTCATAAAACGCTTCTGCCTGTCCCCTGGTCAATCGCAACATCTTGCAACCAATGATATGAAGACCGACAGACTCAAAACGTTCGTATATCTTGCCGATGACATTGTTTGCCACCGCGTCAGGCTTGACGATCGAAAACGTGCGCTCTACAGCCATACTTGAATGCTCCGAAGCAAGAGTGAATAACCAACAGACACGAACACATCATGCGCCTACCTTCTCTAAAGTCATAGTATCCCCGCATCAAGGGGTTCACCAATCAGGTAGTCCGGTTTTGCTCCAACAATGCGCACCGGCAAGCGTTGTCCGACCATACGCTGCCCGACTTCGACCCGCACCGGCAGATAGTTTGTCAGGCGGCCGTTATAGCGATCCAGACCGACCGATCGCTCGACCAGGACACTGGCAACTGAGCCCAGGTGGCGAGCAAACACCCTCTGTCGAATCCTCTGCCCGAGCGCTCGGGCCGACGCTCCCCGGCGTTTTCGAGTGGTTGGGTCTACCTGTCGGGGAATGCGAGCCGCCGGCGTCCCACCACGTGCCGAATACGGAAAAACATGCGGGTAGCAAATCTCCAGGCTTTCTATTGCCTGCAATGTGTCAGCGAACTGTTCTTCAGTTTCTGTCGGAAAGCCCACCATCACGTCAGCGCCTAGCACCAAACCCGGCATGAGGCGCCGCGCGATCGCGACTCGCTCATCCACCCATTCACTCGTATAGCGTCGTTTCATCCGCTTCAAGATCATCGTATTGCCACTTTGAAGCGATAAATGCAGGTAAGGGCAAAACCGATCACTTTGGCCTACGAGTTCAAGCAAGGCATCACTCAGGTGAATGGGGTCAATCGAACTCAGTCGAATACGGAAGTCACCTTCTACTGCAGCCAACTCCGCCAGCAACTGCTCTAACGGCCCTGGCGCGGGTTGCGGTGATAAATCAGTGCCGTAGTCACCCAGATCAACGCCGCAAATCACCACCTCCTTATAGCCTGAAGCCACCCAATGCCTGACTTGCTTCACGATGTCTCCCAGGGGAAACGATCGACTGAGACCCCGGGCCGTGTGAATTACACAAAATGTGCATGCCTGATCGCAGCCTTGCTGAATCTGCACACTCGCGCGGGTCCGTGTCTCGTAACCGTACAGGAGCGGCATCGGCCGTCCCATGATCTTTTCGGGCCGGCCCCCCACGTTCCCGGTGCTAACTCGCCCCTCGAGTAACTGTGTCGCCAAATCAGGGATATTGAACTTGTTCGCATTTCCAACAACAAGATCGACGCCTGAAACCTCACCACACGTTTCTGGCTGCATCTCGGCATAACAGCCGGTGATCACGATTTTGGCGCGCGGGTTGTGCCGCGCCAACCGCCGAACCTGCTGGCGACTCTGGCGATCGGCCTCAGCCGTCACAGTGCAGGAATTAATCACATAAACATCTGCCACCTCGCTCGCATTGACTACGGACCAATTGGCATCGCGGAAACCTTGGGCAATAGCATTCGATTCGTGGTTGTTGACCTTACAGCCGAGGGTTGCGATGGCCACCCGTCTGATCGAGTCGGGGGCCCCATCGCTCCTTGCGCTTCGCTCCTGCTGCCGTGGGTATTGTTGATGCAAAATTAGAGATTCTCAGGACCCCGATCAAAAAAGGGCGCTAAAGCGCCCCGCATTCGACTCGTGCCCCAATAAAAGTATGCCTCACGCTACCGTGAAGCTCTCCCCGCAACCACATTCATCAGCCGCGTTCGGGTTCTTGAACTTAAATGATGAGGACAACCCATCGTTTTGGAAATCAATTTCAGTCCCCTCCAGATGGCCCAGGCTGTCGACGTCAATCATCACCTTAACACCGAGACTCGTATAGACCGTGTCACCGGTTAAGACTTCGTCCGCATACTCAATCACGTATGCCATCCCTGAGCAGCCGGTCGTTTTAACCCCCAGTCGCAATCCCTCTCCACGACCTCTTAAGGCCAAGCTGGACCGCACTTGTTCAGCGGCAGTTTCAGTCAGTGTGATAGCCATCGTCGTACGCTTACTCGGTAGCAGCCTTTGTCATACCCTATTGGTCGGTATTCTACCATGCCTAATGCCGCTGATCGCACCGTTTAGCAGTTATTCGAAGCCCCATCTATTCTTTTTTCGATAGCGCTCAACACCCCCCGAAGAATATTGACCTCATCCTCCTCGAGCGCACGGCGGGTAAAAATACGTCGTATTTTTCGAAATAACTTGTCCGAGGGCTGTTCCAGAAAGCCCGCCACGTGCAGCACCCGCTCAAAATGGTCGATAAATCCCTCGACCATGCCCGATGTGGCAAGGAGGTCCTTACCGTTGGTCGATCCATCCGATGCCGCCGAGCCATCCCGCAACAATGCAGTCTTACGCAACTCATAAGCCAATAAGAGCACCGCGCTGGCAAGATTTAACGAGGCATGATTCACGTCCACCGGTGCGGTGACGAACAATTGGCAGCGGTCCAACTGTTTGTTTGTCAATCCCCGAGACTCCCGCCCGAACAGGATAGCCGCCCGTTGTTGATGGGACGAATCCAGTACCACCGGGGCCATTTCTGAGGGACTCATCACCGGCCACGACACAGAGCGGGTGCGAGCCGTGCTACCCACTATGAGACCACAATCAGCAATCGCATCATCCAAACTCGAAAAGACCCGCGCCGCCGACAGTAGCGCCTCGCCGCTCGCCGCACGCGCCGCAGCATCCGGCGAAGGGAACACCTGTGGTCTCACTAACCGTAAGTCGCTGAGCCCCATATTCACCAGTGCTCGGGCTGTCGCGCCAATGTTGCCAGGATGCGTTGTTTCTACCAGTACGATACAAATGGACCCCAACATCGAATTCAACGGGGTATTCGTTTCCATATCCATAACAAAATTTCCCCCACCACACGTTACAATCCAATCGCCAACCCTTGACTATCCTGTCCACCATTCGACGCATGATGCCTCGATGGCGAATCAATCCCTAGTTATCCTAACCGATTCATTAGAAAAATATGTCCTCACACCCCATGGTGAACACGGCTGTCCGGGCAGCAAGACAGGCTGGGAAAATCATTCTCAGCTACCTTGGTCGCCTCGACAGTCACGATATTTCTAGCAAAGGGCAACGCGACTTCGTGACTCGGGCCGACCAGGACGCCGAAGCGGCAATACTCGATATTGTCTGTAGGGCGTATCCCGAACATGGTGTCATCGCAGAGGAAAGTGGTGAAAAACCTGGTGGGGAATACACCTGGGTCATTGATCCGCTCGACGGCACAACCAACTTCATTCACGGCTACCCACATTTTGCCGTTTCCATCGCGGTCCTGCGTAACGGGCAGCCTGAGCATGGCGTGATATTTGATCCCCACCGGGGGGATTTATTCTGCGCCAGTCGTGGTGACGGTGCACAGCTCAATGATCGGCGCATTCGGACCAGTCGTCATAAGCGCTTGAACGAGGCCCTACTAGTGACGGGCTTCCCTATTCAACGATCTGACCTGATCGATCCGTGGATGAGAACCTTTCGCACCTTGTTGCCCCAAGCGGGTGGCATTCGACGTACAGGCTCGGCAGCTCTCGATCTGGCCTATGTGGCTGCCGGACGATTTGATGGCTTGTGGGAATTCGGGCTACACCCGTGGGATATGGCAGCCGGTGCCTTATTAGTCCGTGAGGCCGGCGGCCTGATTGCAGACCTCGATGGTGGTCAGGACTTTCTAAGCACAGGAAATGTGGTCAGTGCCAACACCTACATATTTAATGAACTTTTGCGTCGAATCAACAACCGTTTCAATAAATCCTGACAGCATGGACGCCAACTCGTCCTCCATAACACACACACCGATGATGCGACAGTACCTGTCCATCAAGGCAGAGCACCCCGACGATCTATTGTTTTACCGTATGGGTGATTTCTACGAACTTTTCTATGATGACGCGGAGAAAGCCGCGGCATTACTGGACATCACGCTCACTAGCCGTGGCCAATCGGCGGGTGCACCGGTACCCATGGCCGGTGTACCGGCGCACAGCGCTACCGAATACCTCGCTCGGTTAGTAAAAGCCCAACAAACCGTCGCCATCTGTGAACAACTTGGGCCTGCGACCGGAAACAAAGGCTTAGTCGAGCGCAAAGTTGTCCGCGTCATCACGCCCGGAACGCTGACAGACGAAGGGTTGCTTTACTCCAAAAGTGAAAATGTTCTTGCGGCCTTATGGTGCGATTCACCGCGCTGGGCGATGGCCACGCTCGAACTATCCAGTGGCCGCTTTTGCGCACAAGAATTCGACCATGCCACTGCGGCTTTTGATGATTTGGCTCGCCTGCAGCCAGCCGAATTAATTATTGGAGATGGCGTAGCTACGCCAGCACTTTGTCGGTCCGACACCACGACGCATCGCTCGATCCCAGACTGGCATTTTGATCATGAACAAGCAGTGACCCGTCTTTGCACCTTGTTTGGAACTCGAGACCTGGCTGCATTTGGTTGTGAGGGGTTTCCTCTGGCAACCGCCACAG
>Ga0310122_10001421_pt1 | contig 15294 bp, 13 predicted proteins | sample CB6_Bottom_1051__FD_203503 | JGI IMG/M metagenome (GOLD analysis project Ga0310122, IMG submission 203503) | Marine microbial communities from Western Arctic Ocean, Canada - CB6_Bottom_1051 | ecosystem: Environmental > Aquatic > Marine > Oceanic | place: Canada: Western Arctic Ocean | collected...
AGGTCTGCGACCAATTTAGCAGAGATAGGTACTCTAGGTGCTGCTTTTCTATCTTGTCTTGCATAACCATAATAAGGAACAACAGCAGTGATAGACTTAGCAGACGAACGTTTAAGTGCATCCGTCATAATAAGCAATTCCATCAAGTTGTCATTAGCTGGTGCAGAGGTTGGTTGGATGATAAAGACATCTTTACCACGTACAGACTCTGCAATTTGTACAGAAATTTCACCATCTGAAAAACGTTTGATAGTTGCTTTTGAGAGAGGTTGCTCCAAATATTTTGCTATCTCTTCAGAGAGTTCAGGGTTTGATGTACCAGAAAAAATCATGTATCCGCTCATGTGTGTGTACCTTATGTTTTAATACACGTATTTTACACAAATGTTGATATAAAACCTCTGAAAAAGGGGATTTAAAGGGATGTAGTATTACACTTACGCAATACATTAACCACAAATATAAGGACATATGATACGTAAATTTTTTAGGAAAAAAGCTTCAGGAAAAGGTAAAGTAGACACTTTTTTAGACAAATACAACCTTCCTAGAGCCTACTTTAATATCAACAGAAAAATGATCACAAGAGGCATTCTCATTGGACTTTTTTGGGCTTTTATACCCATGCCTATGCAAATGGTAGCCGTCATTGCCTGTACCCCATTTATACGTTTTAATGTAGCCCTTGCCATTGCTATGGTGTGGCTCTCCAACCCTTTTACTATGCCATTCATGTACTACATGGAGTACCTCACAGGAAACTTCCTTTTAGGCAAAGAGGGCTTACCCGACATTGCACTGACTTTAGAATGGTTCTCTGACAACATAACAGATATTTTTGTACCCCTTTATGTGGGTGCAGCCTTTTACTCCATTGTGGTCTCTTTTTTGATTTACCTCTTGCTCAATTGGTTGTGGATACGTTCAGTAATAAAAGAAAAATCTGAAAAGAAAAAGAAATACCGTAAATAAGCCCAAAATATACCAACGGTTAACCTAAATAGTTTATGATAACTTAAAAAGAATCAAACATGTATAAGAAAACCGTCCTCGCCTTACTTGTGCTCTTCTCCTTTAACTCACTTCATGCTGCGTATTACTTACAGTCTAGTAAACGTGCTAAAAGTATCATCGACCGCATGCCAAAAGCTAAGGTGGCAGACATGAGAAATATCCCCCAAAACCCTGCGTATTATGCTTCTCAGGTGAAGCCATTTTCAAAAAAGAAACAAGCACGACTAGACAAAGAATACAATAAAAAGTACTTTAAACCATGGTCACTCTCTAGAATGGATATCCCTAAAGAAGACTACGGTTGGGAAATACGTTTCATAAAAAGAAAACCTATTTATAGAGCAAAAGGTTCCCGTATAACGCCAGCCAAGTATAATCAGTGGATAAAAAATGCCAACTATAAAAAGATTAATACTAAAAAATATAAAGCGATCACTATTCGCCGTACTGATGTCAAAGCCTTACCAACCATTTCAGATTTTTACAGAGATCCTAAAAAAACCGGTGAAGGTTTTCCTTTTGACTACAACCAAAACTCCGCTTTACATATCAATGTTCCTTTGATGATTTCTCATTTTTCCAAAGATGGTCACTGGGCATTTGTGCAAGCTTCTTACTCTTTTGGTTGGATCAAAGTTAAAGATTTGGCTTTGGTCAACAGTAACTTTATAAAAAAATTCAAAAATGGAAACTACTCCATGGTCATAAAAGACAACATGCGCCTTTATTCTGGAAAGAAAAGCGTCTCATTGGTTAAGCTAGGTGCCCTCTTCCCCCGGTCAAAAGATGGTATTTCTTATTTGGTGGCTAGAAAAGATAAAAAGGGACAAGCACAGTTTGAGAAAGTCATTGTGACCAAGCAAAATGCTATGGCAAAGAAACCCCTGCCTTTTACACCTAGAAATGTCGCTATGGTGGCCAAAGAGTTTTACGGAGAACCTTACGGTTGGGGTGGCTCCTATGGGTGTCGTGACTGTTCAGCGACCACGAGAGACTTCTTAGGACCTTTTGGGATTTTCCTACGTCGGAACTCCTCTAAACAAGCCAAAGATGGCAAAAAGACTAATATACGTGGTCTTTCCAAAGCCAAAAAGAAAAAGAAAATCATCAAAGATGCTGAGCCTTTTGCTTCCCTGCTACATGTGCCAGGTCACATTGTTCTTTACCTAGGACAGTATAAAGGTGAACCTGTGATTATGCATACCTACTGGGGTATACGTAAGAAAAACCGTACGAAGCTCATCACAGGTCGTACCATTATCACCACCACCGAACCAGGCAAAGAACGTCGTGACATCCGTGAAGGCTCTAAACTTATCAACACACTTCAAAGTATTGTGACCTTTTAGTTTGAAGAATTATTTTGCCAATGAGTTCAGCTCTCAACTGCTCTGTGAAACTGTAAAACATGCAAACATTCAAGTGGGTGTTTTTAGCTACTACTCCGGTTTTCACCATCAACACTCTTTTGAAGGCTGTGTACGTTATTTGGATAAAAGATCCAAAGAAGTAGACAAACTCATTATTGGTAAATACTGTTCTATTGGTTCAGGCGCTGTATTTATGATGGCAGGCAATCAAGGACATCGTTCTGACTGGGTGAGTTCTTTCCCTTTTTATTATCAAGCCAATATTTTTAAAGAAGCCAAAAATGCTTATGAAAAAGCTGGAGATACCCTCATTGGAGATGATGTCTGGATAGGCTCGGAAGCCATGATACTCGCAGGTGTAAACATAGGTTCTGGTGCCATCATTGCAGCGAGGTCTGTGGTCGTAAAAGATGTCCCTCCTTACGCTGTGGTAGGTGGAAACCCTGCACAAGTCATCAAATACCGTTTTGATGAAGCAGACATCCAAAGCCTCTTAGAGCTCAAATGGTGGGACTGGTCTGAAGAAAAAATCAAAATTGCCATGCCAAACATTTGTGCCACAGATATTCAAGGTTTAATTGACTTTAAGCTAAAATCTCAGTCATGAAATATAATAGCAAAACAGAAAACACTAAAAAAGAAAAAATCAAAATATTTACCACCACCATTACAGGTGGGCAATACAAAGGTAAAAAAGTAGAAATACCCGATATTTTCACCACACGCTCTTCCAAAGGTATTTTAAAAGAATCCCTTTTTAACACTTTACAGTTTGACATTATGGACAAAAACTTTGTAGAAGTCTTTTCTGGTTCAGGGTCCATTGGTCTTGAAGCACTAAGCCGTGGCGCTGGACAAGTCTACTTTATGGAGTATAATCGTACTGCATTTAAGTGTTTAGAAGGAAATGTTAAACGCATAGACCCATCACGGTCTCACCTCTTTTTTGGGGACAGTTTTGAAAAGTTTGAAACCATCTACGCTATGGTGAAGAAAAGCAGTGAGAAAACCTATTTCTACTTTGATCCACCCTTCTCTACCAGAGATGGCATGGATGACATTTATGACAAAACCATTGCACTTATAGAAGGCATTGAAGCGGACATCTGTGAAATGGTCATTGTAGAACATATGACTAAACTTGATATGCCTGAAAAGGTTGGAGAATTAACACTCTTTAAGCGTAAAAAGTTTGGTCGTAGTACCATGACTTACTATAAACCCACACTATAGGGAAGCTAAAGTACTAATTGACAATCTAGCCAGGTTTCACGAATATTTTCTGCTAAGACTGGGGAAGAGTAGTAGAATCCTTGCATATGATGACAGCCCTGAGAGAGAAGGAAATCTTTTTGCTCTTCTGTCTCCACCCCTTCTGCAATAAGTTCAAGCTTCAAACTTTTCCCCAAAGCGATAATAGCTTCCACAATGGCAATATCATCAGAGTCTTTTGGTATATCGGAGATGAAAGATTTATCAATTTTTAGTCGACGAATAGGTAAACGTTTCAACAAAGACAAAGAAGAGTAGCCTGTACCAAAGTCATCAATCGAGATCATAATACCTAAGTCATTTATCTCTTCTAATTTATGAATGACCTCTTCTGTTTTTCTAATCATTTGACCTTCAGTGATTTCTAGTTCTAACCAGCCTGCCTCAAAAGAGTAAGTTTTCATATTGGCTTTAAGCTCATCAATAAAATCTGGACTTTCTAAATGTCTAATAGAAATGTTTAAAGCCAGTGTCCCTGGAGATAAACCTTCTTCATACCAATCACGGACTTGCTTCATCGCTTTTTTCATCATCCATCTATCTATTTCGACCACCATACCGGTCTCTTCAGCAAGGGTGATGAAGTGGCTTGGTGAGAAGATACCTTTTGTGGGATGTTGCCAACGTATCAGTGCTTCAATCCCCACCATACTTTGGCTAAGTGCATTGATTTGCGGCTGATAATGAATGATGAATTCTTCATTATCAATAGCCGTACGTAAAGCATTTTTCATATCCATATGCGCCAAAGCTATCTCTGTCATTTCTTGATTGTAAAAGATGTAAGTATTACGTCCATCCGCTTTAGCTTCATACATTGCTGTATCTGCATACTTGAGCAGGTTCTCAGCACTCAATGCATGTTCAGGGTAGAGTGTCACGCCTATGCTTCCTGAGACATAAAGACAATTGTCATCTACCATCATTGGCTCAGCAAGTATCTTCAAAACTTTTTCGACCAAAGCAGAAGCATCCTTCAGTGAAGAAAAATGTTTTAAAATAATGGTAAATTCATCCCCACTTAGACGTGCTAATTTATCTTCTTTACCTAACACACCTTTGAGTCTAATAGAAACTATTTTTAAAACATCATCTCCCACTTTATGCCCCAAAGAATCGTTAATATCTTTAAAACCGTCTAAGTCAATAAAAAAGAGGGCAAAAGCACTTTTTTTGGCTTTAGATTCAGCAATTGCTTCATCCAAGTGTTCAGAAAAGAGCAAACGGTTTGCTAACCCTGTCAAGGCATCATGGTGGGCTTGAAAATGCAGTTTCTCTTTTTGTTCTAAAAGTGCATCTTCTGCTTCTTTACGTCTGGTATTGTCTTTATTAATGCCAACTATACCTATTGGGATACCATAGGCATTTCGCATCAGCGTCAAAGAGAAAGAGATGGGTATGAGTGTTTTGTCTTTTTTAACGAGACATACATCTGCAGAGTGAGTCCCCTTCTCTTTTAAAAGCGTCTTATAGTTTTTTAAAGAAGGTAAATCTTCTTCTCTATACAAAAGTGAAATATTTTTACCTATGACTTCTTCTGCAGCGTAACCAAAAATTCTTTCTGAACCAGCATTCCAGCTTACAATGACGCCATCGAGGTCTGTTGTGGTTACCGAGTCGTTAATTTGTTCAATCATTTCTGCTTGGTAGAGGTATTTGAGTTGTAACTCTTTCTCTTCTGTAATGTCTGTATGGGTACCAACCATACGTATTTTTCTACCTTTTTCATTATAAAGTATCTGTGCCCTACCCAGTACCCACACCCAATGGCCATCTTTATGTTTTAATCTGTGGGTATTTTCAAAATATTGGATTTGTTCTTTTTCTTGTACTCTTAGTCTCGCAAGTATCTTTTTTTGATCATCTTTATGTACCCTTAGCGACCAAGAAGAGAGAGCATTTGGCAATTCATCATCCTCATACCCTAACATTTTTTTCCAACTTGGCGAAATATAGATACGCTTGTGTTCAATATCCCAATCTAAAACAGAAGTTTTACTTCCTTCTAGTGCCAACTCTATACGTTCTGTAAATCGAACATCATGAAGGCTGTATTCTTGGAATGTTTGACTATCAGAGATGTTAGGTTTTTGCACTTAAGTTCCCACTTTCTAGATTATGTTTAATTGAAAGAAGTTTATCTAAATTAAGCCTAGTCCATCGTTATTTGCTACGAAATATCTATCAAATTTTTTATCACTGTTTATTTTGTTTACTTTTGCTATAATTTATCACTTTCGGAAACATATTAGGAGTCAGACTTGACAAGAAACAAAACAGAAGACCGCATTGCACTTTTTATAGATTGTGATAACATTTCGCATCGATCCATTGCCGGTATCATCAATGAATTAAGTAAATTTGGCGTGGTAAACATCCGTCAAGCGTATGGAAACTGGACCAAAGACAACCTCAAAAACTGGGAAGACAAACTTTTAGAGTTTGCCATTAAACCCATACAGCAGTTTGACTATTCTAAAAACAAAAATGCCACAGACATACTCATGACCATTGATGCCATTGACTTACTGCACACCAAAGACATTGATGCTTTTGCTTTTGCTACCTCAGACTCTGACTTTACCCCTGTGGTAATGCGTGTTCAAGCTGAAGGTATTAAAGTCTTTGGTTTTGGCGAGAAAAAAACACCTAAACCTTTTATGGCTGCATGTTCCCAGTTCATTTTTACAGAAAAACTCATGTCAAACAACCCACAAAAAGCTGACATGCAGCCCCATGAAGTCTTACATGCTATCACTAGACAAGCGGGTGCGGAGATGCGTGCAGATGATTGGCTTGTCAATGTACTTAGAACAGCACTAGAACAAACCATGGATGATGAAGGATGGGCAAACCTTGCAGGTATTGGTCAATACATCAACAACTCCACCTCTTTTTCACCCATAAACTATGGCTATAAAAAACTCTCTTCTCTCATTGATGAGATAGATCTTTTTGATGTTTATGTAGACCCAGATAGTAAAATGATGAGCATACGTGACAAGAGGTTTGGCAACTAGCCCTATTATTAGAGGCTCTCTTGTGCTATAATGCTGTCACTATTTACGAAGGCAAACACGTGACAAACCAAAGCGCTAAAACACAAAAATTCATACTCAAACTCTTCCCTGAAATCATGGTGAAAGGGTCTTCGGCCAAACGCCAAATGGTCGGTCAACTTTACAATAACCTTTTAAAAATGTTTGGCCGCATTGATGAAGAGATCAAAGTCAAAAAGTTTTCAGATAAACTGGAAGTCCTTACACCTCTTAGCTGTATTACCGAAGTCAGACAACTTCTTTTAGACACTTCAGGTATTGAACAAGTCTTAGAAGCACTACAGTTTGACAAGATGGAAACCTTAGATGAAATTAAAGTCAAAGTGGGTGAAGTGTGTCATAAAGAGATAGAAGGTAAAACCTTTGTCGTCCGTGCCAAACGCTCAGGAAAACATGACTTTAGGTCTACAGAGTTAGAACAAACTGTTGGTGGCTACATGTTGGCTACCTTTCCTTCTAATGGCGTAGACTTACACCACCCCGAAGTCACTTTACGTATTGAACTCATTAACAATCAACTCAACATCATTACCACGAAACATGCAGGACTTGCAGGTTTTCCTTTGGGTACACAAGGAGACATACTCTCTTTAATGTCCGGAGGTTTTGACTCGACTATTGCTTCATACCTTACCATGAAACGTGGGCTTAAAACACACTTTATTTTCTTTAACCTTGGTGGTATTGCCCATGAAATTGGCGTAAAACAAGTTGCTCTTTACCTTTGGAGTAAGTTTGGTTCTTCTCACCGTGTCAAGTTCATCTCTGTGCCTTTTGATGATGTCTTAACAGAAATATTTCGTTCTACCCATGAGACTTACATGGGTGTAACCCTCAAACGTCTGATGCTTTTGGCTTCTGAAAAAGTAGCCAATGAAATGGAAATAGACGCCCTAGTTACGGGTGAATCCGTAGCACAGGTAAGTTCTCAAACCCTACGTAACCTAGCACTCATTGACCAAGTGAGCAACAAACTCATTCTACGTCCTTTAGCCACCATGAACAAACAAGACATCATCAACATGGCAAACGACATTGGTACCCGTAGATTTGCAGAAAATATGCCTGAGTATTGTGGGGTGATTTCTAAAAACCCAATTACCCATGGTTCTTACAAACGTATGGAAAAAGAAGCCAAGCGTTTTAACTACGCAGTCTTAGACAAAGCAGTAGAAGACTCTGTAAGTATTAATGTAGATGAAATTATTGATGATGTAGCCAATGCTTCTCCTATAGAAGTTGTCAAAGTCTTAAATGATAACTATGTGGTCATTGACATACGTGCAGAAGATGAGTGCATAGAAACAAGCTGTAAAAGCATCAAAATTCCTTTTCATAAACTTAAAACTGAGTTTAAAAAATTGCCCCAAGACAAAGAGTATCTACTCTACTGTGAGAAAGGCATTATGTCTCAGTTACATGCACAGTACCTTAGAGATGCGGAAGATGCGAAGAATGTGAGGGTTTATAGACCGTAAAAAGATAGAACTCTTTTCAAAGAATACCTTGTCCAAATAACGGTGATTTTAATTAAACTTTTAAAAATAAACGGACATTTTTTGTGTCTGTTTATTTGAATATTTAATATTAAAGGGTGTATAGTGTTCCTTAAATAAATAGTTAGGCAGGCCACGAATGATACAATTTCTGATTCTTAACTTTATTGCAACTGCATCTGAGTTTATATGCTAACAAAAATGAGGAGCGAATAGTTTATCCTAGCGGGAAAACTATTCGCTCTATTCAAACCTCTTCGCTCAGAAAACTCTTCAGGATTTTCCGATATCATACTGAATAGTGATCCGTGTGCCTGTTAGAGCATGAAGAAGAATATAAAATGAAAATTGCTGAAGTGGTCAAGGAATTATATCATTCATATAACTCTTCTGTTAATGATATTTAGGGTCGGAGTAAAAACCATGCACAGCACTCTAATTTTAATTAGTATTGTTACTCCATCACCAAATACTTAACCCAAAATATTCAGAAATAAAAGGTAAGCCCATGTTAAAGTATCTAAGTACAACTCTGTTGACAGGTGTTATTACACTGTTTCCTCTAGTATTAACAATCTATCTTATCTACTGGTTAGGTGTGACTTCTGAAGAGATTATGGGTAAAGTATTTCGCGATATATTACCTAATGATACTTACTTCCCCGGTCTTGGTATGTTTGCCGGAATTATAATAGTTTTTATTGTTGGTCTAATGATGAAGGCTTATCTTGTACGCAAAATCTTTAGCCTTGGAGAAAATCTTCTCTACCGTCTACCGCTTATTAAATCAGTATATCGTGCTTTTCGTGATTTCTTTGATTTTTTCTCACCAAAGAAGGAAGGACTTGGACAAGCAGTGGCCGTCACTTTTCAAAATATAGAGTTAGTTGGTTTTGTAACGCAAGAAGATCCCGGGCGACTCCCCCCATCATTTCGTGATCGTGATTGTGTACTTGTATATCTACCGATGAGTTACATGGTTGGTGGCTATACAATACTTGTTCCACATGATGAAATTCGCCCATTAGATATGACTCGGGATGAAGCAATGCGATTTGTACTAACGGCAGGGATCACAGGAAGAAAGACATAGCATTAACATCAGGAATATACTCTCAGTCTAGAGTCTATTGGCAGGCTGAAAATCCTGTAGCGATAACCTTGCTTATGCATGCCTTTGGGGAGCATGTGTCTCGGTACGACCATGTGGCACAACAGTTTTTAGACCGTAATATTTCAGTGATAGGGGTTTAAGTCTTTATTAAAACAATCATAACCAGCCTGTCCCATAACAAATGTAAAAGTCTATAGACCTGAATAATTATAATTTATACTTCAGCAATACATAAGCAAATCATATAATAGCTTGATTTTTAGAGATTTTTCTGCTATAATGCGGAACTTTTCTGCAAGAGAGTACTAAACTCCTTTTACGAGATAACTATTATCTCCTCTATTCCAGGCTTAGACCTGCGACACAAAGTTTGGTATCGGTTTGCAAAAAACAGGGTTTTAAAGCGCTTGATACCATAGAAATATACTTCTTAACTATACAAGACCATACAAACACCGATAATTTAACACAAAGAATATTTATGAAATTTACAGATTTTAATTTAAAAGACACGATCCAAGCTGCCGTAACAGACGCTGGATTTACAGAACCTTCACCCGTACAAAGAGATGCTATTCCTATCATTTTAGAAGGTCATGACATTATTGCTCAGGCACAAACTGGTACTGGTAAAACAGCTGCATTTGGACTCCCTGCAATGTCTATGATGAAAGCAGATGGTTCTGTTGAAGGACTTGTTATTGTTCCTACACGTGAACTTGCAATGCAAGTTTCTGATGAGCTTTTCCGTTTTGGAGCAAAAAGTGGACTTAAAACTGCTACAGTTTATGGTGGTACACCTTACGGTAGACAAATTGACCGTATCAAACAAGCATCTATCGTTGTAGCAACACCAGGACGTCTTCAAGACCTTCTTATGTCTGGTAAAATCAAGATAAACCCTAGCTTTGTTATCTTAGATGAAGCAGATGAAATGCTTGACATGGGTTTCTTAGATGAAATTAAAAACATCTTTTCATTCCTTCCAAAAGAGCGTCAGACACTTATGTTCTCAGCAACAATGCCAAATGGTATTAGAAAACTAGCAGAGCAGATTTTAAATAACCCGAAAACAGTTTCAATTACAAAATCAGAAAAAACCAATTCAAAAATTACGCAACTTTACTATGTGGTACAAGAAAGAGAACGTGATGATGCATTGGTAAGACTTATCGACTATAAGAACCCGAAAAAATGTATTATTTTCTGTCGTATGAAAAAAGAAGTTGATAGACTTGTAGCACACATGACTGCACAAGGATTCAAAGTATCTGGTCTTCACGGAGACATGGAGCAAAAGCAAAGAGAAGTAACTATTAGAGCCTTTAAACAAGGTGGTATCGATATCTTTATTGCAACAGATGTTGCAGCACGTGGTCTTGATGTAAACGATGTAACACATGTTTTCAACTACCACATTCCTTTTGACTCTGAGTCTTATGTTCACCGTATTGGTCGTACAGGTCGTGCCGGTAAAACTGGTGAGGCTATCACGCTTGTAAGTCCAAATGAGCTTAGAACTATTAAACGTATCGAAAAAGATGTGGGTACAACAATGGCCTCACAAGTCATCCCTACACGTATGGAAGTACAAAATAACCGTTCAGATGAGTTGATTGCTAAAATTGCAGAGACAAAAGTAACAGAGAAAGCCATTGAACTTGTGAAAACACTTCAACATGATCTTGACATTGTTACTATCGCGCATTTACTAGCTTCTATGATTCAAAGCGAAAACTCTGTTAAAGGTAAAGACACAATCGGTCTTGGTCTTGAAGAGATAGCACTTCTTATGGAACGTGCAATGACACAACGTGGTGGTGGCGGAGGCGGTGGTGGCCGTAACCGTAGACGTGGTGGCGGCGGAGGCGGCGGCGGTGGATACCGTGGAAACCGTTCAGGTGGTGGCGGCGGTGGAAACCGTAATGGACGCTCTGGCGGTGGAGATCGTAATGGACGTTCAGGTGGCGGAGACCGTAATGGACGCTCTGGTGGTGGACGTGACAGCCGTAATGGTGGTCAAGGTTCAAGAGGCTAATCTACTTGCCCCATACTTGCATAATATTTATTATGCAAGTATTCTTCCATAAACTTTCTTGTCTTATGTCAAGACGCCCTTCCCCTCTTTTTCGTTACAATAGACCCTTCTACTAAAAAGGATCTCTCTTATGAAATTTTCACAAAATCAAACAAACAATTATTTTTTCTCTCAACCCCATCAATCTTTTTTTATTTTGGCTTTTATCTCAGCACTTGTACTTTGCTACTATTTCTCTTTGCCTTTAAAGGCTTAGTAATCCTCAACCTAGACCCCACAAGTTTTCATGCTTATGGTTTTACCTATTTACTTTTTACCCCTGCTTTTTTTGGCTTTTTATTTAGCACTTTTCCTCGTTTTTCTTCCACCCCTGCCATTGAAAAGTCCGTCTATTTACGTGTCTTTACGCTCTTTGCAGCAGGTTCTATATTTTTTGTCTTAGGTGCACTTTTTCATCCTCTTCTTTTGGACTTAGGACTGCTCTTTCTCTTTTTAGGACATCTGTTTGGTTTTTTAATACTCAAAAACATTTATACCCTCACAGAAGTGCAAGACAAATTTGACATCTACTGGCTCACTCTGACCATGGGCTTTGGTTTGATTGGACATTTACTTTTTATATTGGGCACTTCGCTTCTTTGCCGTTCTCATACAAGGTAAAAATTTAACAAAATAATATATAATGTGCCTTATTTACGAGGATACTTACCATGCCCAATAGACCCATATACATTACCGACCTAGACCATACTTTTTTACGTACGGACCAGTCTGTCTCAGCATTCTCAGAAAAAGTATGGAATGAAAAAGCCAAACATAGCATACTATCAGTTGCCACAGCTAGATCTTTTCAAAAGTCACGTGATTTTCTTTCAAAACTACACTTATCTGCCCCTATGATACTCTTAGATGGGACTATGATAGTCACACCTGAAAAAAAACTCATAGACATCAAAACACTCAATAAAGAATTAGGAGACGCGGTCATAGAAGAGGGGAAACGTTTTGATATTTACCCTTTTATCATTACACTCAATGATATAAAAACCTTAGATGAGTCTTTTCTTTTTCCGACCTCACTCAATATGCACCAACATGGTGTATTAGAAAACTATCGTAATGACCCTCGTATGATTAAGTGTGAAAACATAAGAGCCAAAGAGTTAAATTTAAAATTAGTCTACTTTGGAGACTATAAAACCCTCAAACCTCTCACAAAACATCTTTCCAAAACCTTTGGAAATGTGCTAGAGTATAAACTCTCTCCGGAGAAGTACTCAGATGGCTGGTTTCTAACGGTTTTACACCCAGAAGGTGACAAAGCCCATGCACTTCAAAAAGTCATGGCATACTTAGAACGTGAGACAAAAGATGTTACCGTATTTGGAGACTCGGTTAATGACATAGGTATGTTTAAACTCGCAGGTACCTCTGTGGCTGTTTCTAATGCTTTAGATGAAGTAAAAGAGGTAGCAAGTATCGTGCTACCCCACTCTAACGATGAAGATGGGGTTGCCAAATACCTAGAGAGTATTTAGAAAGCGTTTGGAGAAGAATTAATAGCTATTCAAAAGTTTGGCATTGAGTTGCTCTAGTCTTTGAGGTGTCCCAATGTCTAGCCATTCACCCTCATAGAGTTCACCTGTTACTTTTCCCTCTTTCATAGCCGCTCTAAGTAAAGGAGCTAAAGCAGATTTACCATAAGGTACATCTGCAAAGAGTTTTGGTGAGTAGTAGCCAATACCAGAGAAGGTATATTGTCTGTTATCAATCACTTTTTGACCATCTAAGGCAAAATCTCCCTCAGGGTTATGCTCAGGGTTAGGTATGAGAATTAAATGGGCTAAAACTCCTTCTGCTAATTTTCTATTGTCATGAAAATCATAATCTGTAAAAATGTCCCCATTGACGACTAAAAAAGGTTCTTCTCCCAAAAGTGGCAAAGCTTTGACAATACCACCAGCACTTTCCAAACCACCCTCTTCTTGCTCATCAGAGTAAGTAATGTTCACACCCCAGTTGGAGCCATCACCCAAAGCTTCAGGGATTTGATACCCTAAGTGTGCAATATTTATCACTATATCTTTAAAACCATCATGTCCTAAACGTTCAATGTGCCAAACAATAAGTGGAATGCCTCCTACTTTTAAAAGAGGTTTAGGTGTGACATCTGTAAGAGGTCGCATACGAGAACCAAGCCCCGCTGCAAGTATCATTGCTTTCATCTATATCCTTTAGTGCTTTAGCACATTCATTAATCACGCTTGCGTGCACTTGTCGTGGCAAACGCCCTTGAAAGCGATAGCGATTCGAGAGCCACGACGCTTTTTTTGCTTCGTTTTTTTCTAAAAAAAATGACGAGAACAATAAGGCCTCAATTTAATAAAGAGGAAGTTTTAATAGCATCATCTATATGGTGAAAATAATACTATAAAAATGGTTTAAAGAGGATTGTTTGTGTAAATAATAAATTTATTTGGGAGGGGGAGTTTAAAGTGTTCGAAAAGAAGTCTATCTACAACCGTGCCCAAAGGCACAGTTAGTTGGTTACTTTTTAACGTTACCGTTGTTGTGCTTAGAAGGTTCAAGAATTGGCTCAAGACCAACTTCTTTTGCCCAAGCTGCAGTTAAATCGTAAGCTGCAGATGCAGTCTCAAGGTTTTTCTGAATAAGTTCTTTTTTCTTCTTAAACTTTTTCTCAATAACTGAGTCAAGTGTAGCAGTACCACCAGAAGCTGTATATTTCTTAAGGAATCTATCTTTGATTCCTTCTTCAATAGCTTCTTTAGAGATTGTACCAAGTGCTCCAAAGAGTGCACCTAACATTGCCATGTTTGTTGCAAGTTCAGTACCAGCAATTTCAATAGCAAATTTAGTAAAGTCACGAGTCAGTACTTTAACATTTAAATCACTTAAGATTTTTTTATCTACTTCAGTTAAAAGATCAACGTCAGAGTTAATAATAACAAGACCATTTTCTTTAATACCAGCGTAAAAAGGCATAGTGTATGATTTACCCATAGTAATAACTTGTGGGTGGAAGATCATAACGATATCTGGGTAAATCACTTCACCTCTATCGTAAATTGGCACTGTACCGATTCTTGCGTAAGACTCAGAAGGAGCCATACGTTTCTCAGCACCAAAGAATGGGTTAGAAACCGCGAAATAACCTTCAGTATCAGCCGCAGTTGCAGCAATGTGTGCAGCTGTAACTGCACCTTGACCACCAAGACCCGGAAGTCTTACTTTGATTGAATCTTTAGCCATTATATCTTTCCTTCTTTTTTACATTTTTTCAAGAATTCAGCTGCTTCGTCTGAAACATATTTGAATGATGCAAATCTATCTTTATCTTGATCTTTCATCTCTCCAAGTCCTTCATTAGCACTTAGTCCAATTTCAAGAATACAAGGTGTATAGATGTTAAGGAATGTTGGTCCGATTTCTCTTGCAACAAGGATTGCTTCTCTAACAGCTTTTGCTACTGCTTTAGGAGCAGAAGCTGTCATGTTCATAGAATAATGAACACCAGAAGTAACTGCCAGTTCCCACATTTTAACTTTTTCAAATTTCTTACCAGTAGGTGCCATTTTAAAAACTTGACCTTTTGGAGTTGCACCTGATTCTTGTCCACCTGTGTTCGCGTAAACTTCGTTATCGAAACAGATAGTCGTGATGTGCTCTTGTCTAAAGAAAGACTGTAGTGTATAGTCAAGACCGATATCAACTGTAGCACCGTCTCCTGCTAGAACAACAACATCTTTAATTTTATCTGGAAATCTCCAAGTTAAAGCTCTTTTAATACCCGTTGCAACAGCATTTTGGTTACCAAATAGTGAGTGCACAGTATGAAGTGCAATGTGTGGGAACATTAAAGAAGTACAACCCGTTGAGTTTACAATAATTGTATCTTCAGGACAAGGAAGCG
>Ga0310122_10001422_pt1 | contig 15288 bp, 13 predicted proteins | sample CB6_Bottom_1051__FD_203503 | JGI IMG/M metagenome (GOLD analysis project Ga0310122, IMG submission 203503) | Marine microbial communities from Western Arctic Ocean, Canada - CB6_Bottom_1051 | ecosystem: Environmental > Aquatic > Marine > Oceanic | place: Canada: Western Arctic Ocean | collected...
AGAAAGCTTTGCGCGGCGCGAGGGCCCCAACCGGCCAGCCTCACCCAACCATACCGCGCATCGCCTCGACGCAAGCCTTAAGGGCCGGCACCGGATCCTCCGGATCGGCCTCGTATTCGATCACCGCCATGCCGTCGAAGCCGCCCGCCTCCAACCCGTCGACAAAACCCTTCAGGTCGAGCGTGCCCTGCCCCACGACGGTGTCGTGCCACATGCCATCCTTGTCGAAGACGAAGTCCTTGTAGTGCACGCTGTAGATCTGACCGGCAAAATCCTTCGCCCACTGCACCGGATCGCCCTGTCTCGGACCAATCTGCATAGCCCACGCCGTGTCGATACAGAGACCGATCTCCGGCTCGCCCAGGCCGATCAGGTGTTTCAGCACCGAGGGCTGTCCGCCAAAGTGATAGCCGCCGTGGCAGTGGATGCCGACGCGAATGCCGAATTCGCGGCACCAGCGGCGCACCATAGGGATCGACTTGGTGTAGCTCTCGAGCTGAAAGTGACAGGAAATGTGCTTTGCCCCGGCGATGGCAGCGCACTCGAAGAAATCCCGCTCCGATTCCTGGCCGGCGAAGGTCTGCACGCCGATCGAGACCACTGAGACCCCGGCGTCTCCATAGGTCTTGACGATCTCCTTCCAACCCTGGGGATCGTTGAAGTCGGCGTGAACCGCGCATATTTCGATCTTGTCGACACCGATTTCCAGTACTTTCCGGGCGACCTCGGCGTTGTCCTTGAAGTTCCGGTAGCAGAAGCTCTGCACGCCGTAATCCAGTGCGGCACTCATCCGTATGGCTCCTCTGTATATGTATAGTCAAGAACGGCCTGGTAAAAAATCGGTTGAGACAACTCCTTCAGGCGTTCGTATTCTCACCTCTTCACTCCGGCGATGGCTTTGCGGCCGATTCCTTGTATGCCTCGAGCAGCGCCAACGCATTGGCCGACTCGAATTCAAGCCCAAATCGGCTACGGCCGGTGGGAAGCCTGTTCATCCAAATGAGATTTGCCGCGTGCTTGTGGACTTCGCCCCCAAGGTCGAACTCCATCTCGAATGGGAGATGCTCGGAGATCTCGAAGCACACGCCTCCTTGAGACAGATTGAGGCCCTGAGCGTATATCAGATTAAATCCGCCGATGAACACGATCGGGGCCTCGATGTCGTTTCTCGGATAGCGTGACTGCTCCGTCCCCGAGCTCTGGGCCTCCTTCTCACTCGGGCCCGCTGGCTCGAGATCCGCGAGCCGTCCGCGAAGGTCCTGAAGTTCATCTATCAGCTGCTCCTTCGATTTCTCGTGATCTTGCATCGCTCTCTCCCGCGCAATCCTTCATCGGCGTGGAATCATTGTTCCGAGAGGGATAAAACCCCATCAGGGCCCGGGAGTCAAGGCGAGGGGCGACAGCATCTGGACGCAAGGCCCTGGAGGGCCGTCATTGTGATCAGAACCACCACACGGCCCAGCTGAAATACCGCTAGTCAGCGAATCAAGAGACGCTAGTCACCGATGAGAGAGAGGGACAGATGATCGAGATCGCGGAAGTCCTGCCGCCGCGGCCGTCGCCGCTGTGGCGCCTGGTCAAGCAGTGCGGCGTCGATCGCGTGGTCGGGACCATGGATATGAGTCGTGGTCTCAAGGTACCGCGCGACGAGCTGCCCTGGAGTTATATGTCCCTGGTGCGCATGAAGACGGCCTACGAGAGCGGCGGCTTCTCACTGGACGTGATCGAGAGCCGTCCACCGATGAACAAGATCAAACTCGGTCTACCCGGAGCGGACGAGGAGCTGGAGTGGGTCTGCGACATGATCCGCAATATGGGGGCCCTGAAGATCCCGGTGTGGTGCTACGAGTGGATGCCGGTGCTCAACTGGACGCGCACTTCCACCACGGTACCGGCCCGCGGCGGAGCCATGGCCACCGGCTTCGACAATGAGCTGATGAAGGGCGCGCCACTCACCGAATACGGCGAAGTGAGCGAGGAGACGCTGTGGGAGAACCTGCACAAGTTCCTCGAGCACGTCGTCCCCATCGCCGAGGAGGCGGGCGTCGAGCTGGCCATGCACCCGGACGACCCGCCCCTGTCGCCGGTGCGCGGCATGGGCCGCATCATGCGCAGCGTCGACAATTTCCAGAGACTGCTGGATATGGTCCCCAGCCCGGTGAACGGCGTTTGCCTTTGCCAGGGCAACTTCACCCTGATGACCGATGATCTGCCGGGCGCTATCCGGCATTTCGGAGAACAGAGAAAGGTATTCTTCGTCCACTTCCGCGACGTGCGGGGCACGGCGGAGAAATTCGAGGAGACCTTCCACGACGAGGGCAAAACCGACATGCTGGCCTGTATGGAGGCCTACAGTGATAGCGGCATCAACGGCGTCTACCGGCCCGACCACGTACCTACCATGGAGGGCGACAGCAATGACAACCCGTCCTACTCCTCTGTCGGGCGCCTTTTCGCCATCGGCTATCTGAAAGGCCTGCAGGAGGCCGTTGTCGGTCATACCGCATAGAGAGGAATCATGCGCATTCTCTACATCGACATCGACGCCCTGACGCCATCGCATCTGGGCTGCTACGGCTACCACCGCAACACCTCTCCCACCATCGACCGGGTGGCGGCCGAGGGGGTGCGCTGCACCAATGTCTACACCTCCGATGCCCCCTGCCTGCCCTCGCGGACGGCCATGTATTCGGGCCGCTTCGGCATTCACACCGGCGTGGTCGGACACGGCGGCTCGGCGGCCCAGCCAAAGATTGAAGGGCCGACACGAGGCTTTGGCGATCTCTTCGGTTCCCAGGGATTGGGCGGCTCACTGCAGCGACTCGGTTTTCACACCGCCATGATCTCCCCCTTCGGCCAGCGCCACGCCGCCTGGCACTTCTACGCCGGGTTCAACGAGATCCACAATACCGGCAAGGGGGGCATGGAGTCTGCCGAAGAGGTCACCCCGGTGGTCGAAAAGTGGCTTGAGGACAACGCCACCGGCGATAACTGGTATCTGCACGTCAACTACTGGGATGTGCACACGCCCTATCGCGCCCCGGCCGAATACGGCGAGCCCTTTTTAGATGAGCCGTTGCCGGCGTGGTTGACCGAGGAGAAGATCCGCGAGCACAACCAGAAGACCGGACCGCACTCCTCCCTCGAGATCTCCATGTACGGCGACCGCGAGAACCCGCGTTTTCCCCGCCATCCAGGTAAAATCACCGATCTCCCCTCGCTGCGGCGCATGATCGACGGCTACGACACCGCCATCCGCTACGTCGACGATCAGATCGCCCACATTCTCGGCATCCTGGAGCAGAAGGGAGTTCTGGAGGATACCGCCATCATCATCTCCGCCGATCACGGCGAGAACATGGGCGAGCTGGGTATCTATGGCGAGCACGGCACCGCCGACCAGGCCACCTGTCGAATCCCCATGATCGTGCGTTGGCCGGGAGGCGCTACGGCCACGGTCGACGAGGGCCTGCACTACAATGTCGACCTGGCCCCGACGCTGATGGAGCTACTCGACGGGCCTGCCCAGCCGATCTGGGATGGAGAGTCGTACGCGGCGACCTGCCTCGATGGCGCCCCACGTGGACGGGATCAGCTGGTCGTCAGCCAGTGCTGCCACGTCTGCCAGCGCTCAGTGCGCTTCGACCGCTGGCTCTACATGCGCACCTTCCACGACGGATTTCATCTCTTTCCACGCGAGATGCTCTTCGATCTTGCCGCCGACCCACACGAAGAACACGATGTCGCCTCCGAGCTCCCCGATGTCTGTCGCGAGGGGGCTGGTCGGCTGCTCGACTGGCATCAGGACCAGATGGCGACCGTCGACGACGGCGTCGACCCCCTGTGGACAGTGATTCAGGAAGGGGGGCCGTTCCACGCCCGGCACGCCGGCGCCAACAGTCAGCTGCCCGGCTACTTGGAGCGCCTGGAGGCCACCGGCCGCGGCGACGGCGCCGCTCAGCTGAGGCAGAAGTATGCACGCTTTCTGCCCTTGGTCGGCTGAGGAGACGGCTGTCTTGGGTGAAGGCGCTCTTGACTGATGCCAGAAGCGCCCGCAGGCACCATCGGCACCGTCTCCGAAGAGGTCTGGGAGCGCGTCCAGCGTTTTCTCGAGGAACTCGTCCCGGTCGCCGAAACGGCCGGCGTGCGGCTGGCCATGCACCCCGCGGACCCGCCGCTGCGCACCTTGCGCGGCACCGCCCGGCTGGTCTACCGACCCGAGCACTACCAGCGACTCCTGGACCTGGTTCCCAGCCACTACAACGCTGCTGAATTCTGCCAGGGCACGATAGCGGAGATGGACGGCGACATAGACGTGTACGAGGCCATCGAAACCTACACCGCCCAGGGCAAGATGCTGTTGACTGGCGGTATCCTGTTGACGTTCGCGAACAGATTGGCGGTCATCCTCATTCGAGATGATCACCCCCGCCAGATCGGCCTGGGGCCGGACTGGCCCAGATCGCTCTTCCAGTGCTGTGTGCGCGTGGCCGGCGTCGTGGTCGTCGTCCAGGGCATCCCCAAAGTGATCACCCAGTTGACTCACTACGGCTTCCTGCGTTCGCACTCGCTGATCATGCCGATCCCGACCGATATCTGGGCCGACGGTCTGGCCGCTGTCGTTTACGTCGCTCTGGGCGTGTACCTGGTAAAGGGCGGGCCGTTCTTCTTGAAGCTGGCAGAGGGCTCAACGGGGACAAGCGCCACATGATTCCAAGGCTGATTCTCTGCCCATTCGCCTGTCTATCACTGTCGGTCGTGACCGGCCTTCCTTCCCCGTCTGCTGCCCACAACGGCGAGAACACCGCGTTTGCGATCCCCCTCCAGGAAATCGCCATCGATGGTCGGCTGCACGACTGGCCCGCCGACATTGAGGTCTATCCAGTCGAGTGGGTGTCTCCTTTCTTCTACAGAGAGACGCCGCCAGACGGCCCCGAGGATTTCACGGGAAGTTTTCGCGTCGCCTATGACCGCGAGACCAGTTTTCTGTATGTCGCGGTGGTGGTGCGAGACGACGAACTCGTTTTCCATCCCGGTGAAGATATAGCCAGGACCGACGCCTGCGGGATATACGTCGACGCAGACCATAGCGGCGGACACAACCATAGCACCGCGTCTGTATTCCTTCACCTTGACGCCACCGGTCGGAAGCGGGTATGGGAGCCAACACCCGCCGTTCGTGTCGCTCCTCAAGAACAGGGAGCTGAATTTCGAGCTGGGCCGCACCTTTCGGATTGCGGGTACGATCCTGGACGACTCTGGAAATCCCGGGCGGGATCTGTCGCTCCATGCGGTCGACAGTTCGACGGGAAATTTCGCCTTCGGCGAGCCAGCGGCTGACGGCACTTTATGGGGACGGGCGCAACGCGGGCCAGACGGAGACCGGCGCCGACGGCGGCTTCCTGCTCCAGCTGTTGCCGGGCGCCTATGACCTGTTCGTGAGACTCCCGAATCTCAGCGCCGTGTCTCGCCGGGGCGTCATTGAAGTGCCGACCGAGGAGTTCGTCGAACTGCGTCTCGCCGCAGCCGCCCTGAAGGGTCGGGTGACAACGGCCGATGGCCGACCGGCTCAGGCTGTCGTTCTGCTAATTCCCGCTACGGAGAAGGTGCCTCGGTTCGCCCACAATTTCAGCACAGCCGTCGCGGCGTTTGGCCTTGCCGATGACTCAGGCTTATTTGAGGTAGCGACCGATCCAGGGGTGTACGACGTCGTCGTCACCTCCTTCGATCTGTCACCCGGGGGCTTGTATTTGCCCGGCATCGAGATCGACGGAGTGGTGGAGCACGACTTCCAGCTGCCTTCAGCCGAAAACAGCTACGAACTCTCAGGTGAGCTGGCAATCGAATCCGATGTCAGATTCGACTCGGTGGTGCTGCAGTTCTACGAGCCTCGAACACGTGCTCTGAAACAGAGCTTCTACGGACAGCCAGGCCAGTATCAAGTCTATCTTCAGCCTGGACGCTACATCGTGCAAGTTGCGTTGCTTCGCGCCGGCGGAGTGGTCGAGCGGGTGTACGAAATGGGTGAGTTGGCCGTCGAGTCAGACCTGACGTGGGATATTGTGGTGCCATTACACTCGACGACCGTGGTCAGTGGTGGGGCAGTACCGAGTCGCTTCGTTCTGGAGCAGAACCACCCCAACCCCTTCAACTCCGCTACGACCATCCGCTACGACCTTCCCCTGTCCGTGGAGATCGAGCTGGCACTCTACAACCTCGCCGGCCAGAAGGTCACCACCCTCGGCCACGGATCGAGGATGGCAGGCACGCACACCCTCCATTGGGATGGGCGGGACGACAACGGCCGGGAGCTAGCGTCCGCGGTGTATCTGTATCGGTTGGCGGCTGGGGAGCACGTGGAGACAAAGAAGCTTCTGTTGCTCCGCTGAGCCTTAACTGGGAAGGTTAGTCCTCGCTCAGCACAACACGGTGACATCGTAAGCCGTGAAGCGCCGGTCCGTCGTCACCACGGCCGCACCCGAGGCCCGGGCCGTGGCAATGATGAACCTGTCCGCCGGATCGCGGTGATGCCAGGGCAGCGAGTTAGCGGCCAGCATCACTTCCACGCTCAACGCCGCAAGTGTGAGTCGATGACTGGCCAGAGCCTCGGTGAACCACTCCCCGGGGGGCATGGGCAGCTCCAGCGTATTCCGGACAGTCTCTCTTCAGACTGATCTCCCACGCCGAGCTCGCCGACACCGACACCAGGTCTGCTCGGTCGATCGCGTCTCGGGCCTCGGTGGACAGCTCCGTGCTGCCCATTGTCAACCAGATCAGAGCGCAAGTGTCGAGCAGGAGATGGCGCTCAGGCTCGCTCCCACTCCCCTTCCGTTGGCTCGGTCAGATCGCCCTTCACTACTACCCGACTCAGTTTGGGATCGACCTGCGTCCGGCGGCCGTGCCGGGCCCTGACCAACTCGGCGACAGGACGGCCGTACCGGCAGATGATGACCGGTTCACCGAGCCGCTCGACCTCCGCAATCAACTCCGACAAGCGCGTCTTGGCTTCGTGGATGCTAACCGTGCTCAGGGCTCCTCCAAATATCAGTCTATATGACTGACTATGATCTCGTTGACCAAATTGTCAATCCCGCTTGCCGACTGGGCGGCGTTGTCGGTGGAATAGTTTGGGGTCGTGGTGGATGACGATCGGTCGCCGCCCCCCACCTTTACCAGATCGATTTCATCTGCCACGCCTGCAGCGACTTGATCTCGCTGTCCACCCCCTGAGACCGGAACGACACCCCCACACTGTCGTCGCGATCCGGATAGACCCGCACCGCCACGCACTGCTTGCCGTTGACGAACACCTCGACCACGCTCTTGTCGATGAACACCCGAAGCTCGAGGACCTCGTCAGCGGCAATCGAGACCGGCGCGGTTTCCGGCGCCCGAGACAGCACGTCAGCGGCACAGGATGAGTACGACGAATCGATCGTCACCAGGCTTTGCCGCTGACCCGTACCCGAAACCCGATCCGCCAGGCCGCGGTCCCTGAAGAAGGCGATTCGCGTGTACTCCTCTCTACCAGGAGAGCGCAGCACATTCATCTCCACCATGGGCGCGGCGCCGCAATCGATCTCGGCGATTAGCTCTATGGCATTGCCCTGTACTCCATCGATCACGATCTCCTGATTCGCCGGTAGCGAGACACCCTCAAAATGCTGGAAGCCCTCCCTGAGAGACTGGAGATCTCCCGCCGGCTCGACGGACAGGACATCGCCCTCGACAGTCAGCCGGCGCGGCAGGGTCATGATCTGATTCCATCTCTGGGTGGGCTTGCCGGGATTCATATTGAAAATTGCAATGACCCCTCCCTTGCCGTCGGGGGTAGCCGATGGAGCGTGAACGGCCGACGGCGTGGAGGCCCCGAAGTTGAACTTGCCGCCATTGGTGACGACAAACTTGTCGCGCCCGGTGTCGTAATCCCCCAACAGATACTGACCGCCACTCATGTGGCTGAAAAACAGGAGGATGTGCCGGTCGCCGATTGGCCAGAAATACGGGCACGCCCCGTCGTCGCCGACCAGGGTGAAGGCGTCGTCCTCCACAAAGGGATGCAGATAGGTCCAGTGCTCGAGGTCAGTAGACCTGAAGAGGAAATTGGCACGGACCGGTTTTCCAGCTGGGCCATCGGGCCTGGTGCCGGCCGAGAGCGAATAATAGACGCCCTCCTTCTGCCAGATACACGGGTCAAAGACCCCATAAGGGAGCGGCGGGTCATCGGGCGCCGGCATCGGAATGACGGCGCGGTCCCCCACCTTCTTCCAGTTCAGCAGCAGAGGATCACTCGAGACCGCGACCATGTTGCCGGCCTCGGTGCCGTGGTACATGGCGATGACGCGGTCGTCCTCAACGAGCGTGGCGCCGGAGAAGCACTTGTCTTCCGGATCGGGATAAATGCAATACGGCAAATCCCGCCAGTGAACAAGATCATCCGATACCGCGTGGCCCCAGTGCTGCCTGGGGTCCTCTGGTGGGTAGGCCTGGTAGAACAGATGCCAGCGCCCCTGCCAGTGACAGAGCCCGTTGGGATCGTTGAGCATCGCTTCCGGATTCACGTAGTGGTAGAGTGGGCGATGCCGATCTCCGGCATATGAGGTGCGCGACTCGATCAGTCGCCGCATCAGCGGATTGGCCGCGAGGGCCACCTCCTGCGCTTCCAGCGTGTCGGGAAAGGTGTATTTAGGTACAAGCGAGGTGAGGTCTTTCATAGTTTCCTCTGAGGGAGTTCGGTTGCGGTAGGGAGTTGATTGAGAATCGGATTATCGATACTCTGTCGCAAGGGCATTGGGCCCCAATGGACGTTTTTTTTTCGGAGGACTAACAGCCATGGAATACCGCGACCTGGGCAAGACTGGCGTGCGGGTGTCGGCGATCTGCCTGGGAACTGCCTTTCGCAGCCAGGAAGACGAACAGATCTGCGTGCGGATCATCGACCGCGCGATCGACCTGGGATGCAACTTCATCGATACGGCGCTGTACGGTGAGGGTCGGTCGGAGCAGATCGTCGGCCGGGCGATCAAAGATAAGCGAGATGATGTCGTGCTGACTACCAAGATATTCGGCACCCTTGGCCAGGGCCCCAACCGCAACCGGCTTTCACGCCTGAATCTGATGAGTGGACTCGAAGCCAGCCTGCAGAGACTGCAGACCGACCACATCGACCTATATCTGTTGCACTCCTTTGACCCTCATACGCCGCTCGAAGAGACGCTGGGGGCACTCGACGACCTGGTGCGCCAGGGAAAAGTCCGTTATATCGGCTGTTCGAATTTCCGATCCTGGAAGGTGATGGAAGCGCTGTGGATTTCGTCGGCGCGGAACCTGGCCTCGTTTGTCTGCATCCAGTCGCAGTACAACCTGCTCAACCGCTTTGAGATCGAGCCCGAGTTGATGCCTCTGTGCCACCAGTTCGGCCTGGGTATCATGGTGTACAGCCCGCTGGCCATCGGGCTGCTGAGCGGGCGCTTCCGCCGCGGCCAGGATCCGCCGCCGCACACATCCTGGAGTTCGGGTGAAAACCGCGGCCTCAGCCCCCATAAGTACGACTTCGAAGCGGCGATGGACGAGCATGCCGACCGCGTCGTGCAGACCCTGATCGATGTAGGCCAGCGCCATGGCCGAACCCCGGCGCAAGTGGCGATTGCCTGGATCCTCGACCACGATGAGATCAGCGCGCCGATCCTGGGGGCAGACCAGCTAGAGCACATCGAGGAGATCTGCGCCGGGGTGGAATTCGCCCTCGAGCCCGACGAACGCCGGCTGCTGGACGAAGTGTCGCAACGTCCCGAGCCGCGGAAATTCTCGTGAGCTCCGTAGATCAGGTTGAAGTGGCTCCCGTGGCCACAGTGACTCGGGTCACTGCCTCAAGAGCAGACCGACTGTAGCTTTTCAGGGTGAACAGATGAATTCCTCCCACATCGCTCACGGTCGTCATGCGCTTTGCAGTTCTCATAGTCAGCGCCGCTATTTCAGTAGGCGCGAACACAGCTACCGAGGCGCGGGAAGATCGGGTCTGGGGCCTTCTCCCGCCGTCCGGCCAGTGGTCGGATAGGGCCTATCGAACCCAGAGTTCCCCCTCCCATGGCATCTCAGAGCCTGAGGAGATTCGCCACCGGATCACGCCGTTCGATCTCGCGCCACGCCCGAAGACGACCGGCCCCTTCCAGACCGAGGGGAGTGAGTGCTCCTCGCAATTCCTGGGTGGTCTGGAAGGCAGCGCACTCGTAGACTATCTGAGGAGCCATCCCCTAGATGGATGCCTGTCTGAGTTTATGTGGACGTTCGACCAGGATCTCGCCAGCGTCTTTACCGACGACAATCTGCAGACCGTCTTTGAGTCCCTTGGGGAGCTGTCATCCTTATACGACGGCACCAACGCGCTCGGACTGCGCCAGCTGTGGTTTTTCGCCCACGTGGCCTATTTCTATGAGTTCTTCGAAGCTGATGTAGCGCCGTTCATCGGGGACACTGAGACCGCCCACGTCGCCGCCTCTGCCGCCTTTGTCGCCAACAGCCACATCTACGACCCGACCGACGAGGCCGTCGACATCCTGGCGGAGTGGCTGATTGTCACCGACCACAAGGGCTTGAGGCATCGCCACCTGCCAGAGATCGTGCAAGTCCTGCTTCTCATGGACCCGAACAGAACCCAGGACGAGCGCCATCGGGCGACCTACAACCATGTCTTCACCATACTGTTCAGAGGCATCGTCAACGGCGACCAGGCATACCTGGCGGCTATTAGCGAGGACGTCGAGATCGTCGCCACGCTTGTGCGGGTCGCCAGGTACGACCTACCCCCCGAATCTTCATATGTCGTAGAAAACGCCGTCAGGGAACTCGCCAGACTCGCCGAAATCGACCGCCTGCGGGATCTCGCCGTCGGCGAAATGACCGACCTGGTGTCGGTATATCCCCGCTTGAGCGATCCCTTCCTGGTGCTGGCAAAGGGATTGGAGCCCTATGCCGACTGCCTGCCACTGGACATCTGCCGCGAGGTCCTGGTCAATGAGATCTCGGCCCTCGCTTTCCCCAACACCTATGCCTTCGACGACGGCAAGATGGTCTTCGTTACCTCGCTTGATGACAGGTCCGTGCAGATACTCTACCACGCGGCAAAGCAAGTCCAGTCGCAGTTCTTTCGCCTGATTGAAACCGCCTCACCTCAGCCCGACGATGTCAACGACGCCATCAATATCAGGATCTACGCTAGCCGCGACGAGTATGTCGGGTTTCAGGAGTTCCTCTTTGATCTATCTACCGACAATGGCGGCATCTACATAGAAGCCGACGCCACCTTCTACACCTACCAGCGAACCTCCGAGGAAAGCGTTTTCACCTTGGAAGAATTGTTCAGACACGAGTACGTCCACTATCTCGCCGGTCGATACATCCACCAGGGGCTGTGGGGACAGACCGAGCTGTATCAGGACTGCCGTCTGACCTGGTTCGACGAGGGACTGGCCGAATTCCTGGCCGGCAGCACCCAGGCACAAGGCGTTGCCGCCCGGCGATCCGTGGTTGAATCGATAAGCTCCGATCGCGCCGGCCGGTTTGCTGTAAATCAAGTTCTGAGCGCCTGCTATAGCGATGGATTCGGCTTTTACCCCTATTCCGGCATGCTGTTCAGCTATCTCCATCAACTCCGCCGCACGACGCTGCTGGAGCTGGTAGATCTGGTCATAGCGGCGGATGTTGCAGATTTTGACAGCTATATCGAGGCGCTGGCCGGTGACGCTGAGCTCGAGGATGACTACCAGTCCTTCCTGGACCGGCAGGTAGCTCTCGTCGCCGACCTCGGCGACCCGTCTACCTCCTTTCCCGACCTGCGCTCGCTCCGGACCGACCGTGTCTCCGAGATCGAAACCGTGTTCCGCCAGACCAGCCGCGATGCCGATGCCACCTGCAACGTGAGCGCCACCCGGCTCAACCACCGCTTTGCATGTCGAGGCGAGTTGGTGGCCGCTGACCTCGTCACGCTGGACAGAGCGACGACGGACGTCTACTTCAGCGCCTTGCTGGACACGGTGATAGCTGCTAGTATCGCCGACGGCAGGTTGAACAACTTCGAGTCGATGAACTGCCATTTCCTCGAAATCGCCTTTGGCGCCATGCCCGTCGCCACCTATCTGTGCGATGGTTCCCTGAGGGGGGCCGGAGTCAGTCTGGACTCGGACGGCGACGGTGTAGCCGACGACCAGGACGATTTCCCGTTCGACTATCTGGGTTGGTCGGACGCCGACGCCGACGGTCTTCTCGATGCTGAGGAGATCCCCGACGCCGACATGGATGGCATGCCGGACGGCTACGAGGTGGCGTTCGGATTCGATCCTCACGCGCTCGAGGATGCGAGTGAGGACTCCGATGGAGATGGCATCGACAATCTCCTGGAGTACCTCCATGGCACGGATCCACTCAATCCCGCCTCGACGCCGGCGACGGTAAACCTGATGACGGCGCTGAGAAACGACAGCTATGAGCTGGTGGAGAACCGCGTCAGCTCGCTGGTCCTGTATGCCGGATTGAGATTCTGGGGAGATCGCGCCACCAACGTGCGACTTGAATACCGCTCATCCCGACCCATCCGCTTTGAGAAGAGCTCGATCGGTGCCGGAAGCGGGATCGAATGTACCGTCGCCCGGCTGACCGAATCGACCGGAAGCTTCGATTGCGGCGTGCTCGACGATGGTCAGAACGGCCTGGACATTTTCCTGTATTTCACTCCCCTCCAAAGCGGCGAGCTGGAGATCGACTTGAGTTTCCAGGCCGACGAGATCGACCTCGATCCCCAGGACAACTCCCAGCAGGTTGCCGGCCTGGTGATTCAGCCTGACCCGCTGGAACCGATTGAAGACCCCGGCGAGATCTCAGCCGATTTCGACGGCGATGGCCTGGTCAACACGACCGACTTCTTTCTCTTCGCCGATGCCTTTGGAGGGACGGATGCGCGCTACGACCTGAACGGTGACGGCCAGGTCAATCTGCTGGATTTCTTCCTTTTTGCCCAACACTTTGGCGAGCCCGCCAGAGCCAAGCTGATTGCCCTCGCCCACCGGCACATCGACCTCCCCGCCTACTTCCAGATGGAACAGAATTTCCCCAACCCATTCAACGGCTCCACCACCATCCGACTCCTGATCGTAGACTCCGGCTCGGTGCGACTGGACGTATTTGACCTGGTCGGGCAGCACGTAGCGATCCTGATGCAGGGCTCGATGGGCCCGGGGCTATATACAGTGAGCTGGGACGGGCGGGATGGCACCGGACATCCGCTTGCCAGCGGGATCTACCTGTACCGCCTCCAGGTAGATGAACGGGCCCAAACCCGCAAACTGTTGCTCGTGCAGTAGAACATCCCGACCCCGATGGCAGCCTGAACGAGGCGAATCCGCGAGCAGCGCCCGCGGTCCCCCACCAAAGCGATCACACTGGTTTCCCGGGCGCTGGCCTTGGCCTGGTTTCCCGGGCGCTGGCCTTGGCTTATTTTTTCTCCTCGCCATATTCCCCTCTTGCCTGTCCCCGAATCGGAGCCCTGAGACCCGTGAAAATCGCCAGCTGGAACGTCAACTCCCTCAAGGTGCGCCTACCGCAGGTGCTGCAGTGGATGGAGAGGGAGAAACCGGATATCATCGGCCTGCAAGAGACCAAACTCACCGACGATCTCTTTCCCCGAGATGAAGTCGAAGCGGCCGGATACCGTGTGCTGTTCAGCGGCCAGAAGACCTACAACGGCGTCGCTGTCCTGAGCCGCGAGGAGGCGACCGACGCGATCACCGACCTGCCCGGGCTGGACGACCCCCAGCGCCGGGTGCTGGGGGTCACCATTGGCGACGTCCGCTTCCTCAACCTCTACGTCCCCAATGGCAAGGAGGTGGGCTCAGACAAATACGCCTATAAACTCGACTGGCTCGAGAAGCTCCAGGCCCACGTCGAGGCTCAGTTGGCTGGTCACGCGAAGTTTGTGGCCGTCGGCGACTTCAACATCGCCCCCGAGGAGTGCGATGTCCACGACCCCGCCGGGTGGGCCGACAGCGTGCTGTTCTCCCCCCTGGAGCGCGAGGCATTTCAGGGACTGCTGAATGCCGGCCTCGCCGACGCCTTCCGCCTGTTCGAACAGGAACAGAACACCTGGTCGTGGTGGGACTACCGCATGGGCGCCTTCCGACGCAACATGGGCCTGCGGATCGATCACATCCTCGTCTCGAGCGCCCTCGAGAAGGCCTGCACCGCCTGTCGCATCGACCGGGAACCCCGCACGTGGGAACGGCCGTCCGACCACGCACCGGTAGTGGCCGAATTCTCGCTGTGATCGTATACGGCGTCCTGTCCGACAGCTATTGCACCAGCCCCACCTGGCGGAGATGGTCAGCACAAGCCTTCACCTTGACGGCCAGTTCGTCGGCGTCGTCGGTATTGAAGATGCCGCCTTCCAGCTCCATGCAGTAGGGGCCGGTAAAGCCACCTTGGTCAAAGACCTCGCCCACGGCGGCAAAATCGACGATACCCTCGCCAAAGACGGGGAAATTCCAGTCCTCGAACCCTCCCATGGTGTCTTTCACGTGGACGGCGCGGATATGCGCCGCAGCCTCTTTCGCCTCTACCACCGTATCCACGTCTCTATTGTAGAAGTAGATGTTGGCGGTGTCGTAGTTGACCCCTACCCAGGGGTGGTCGACGGCGGCCATGGTCGCCAGCATGTTATCCGCGTTCTGACACAGGTCGGGATGGGTTTCCATCGCCAGGTAAACCTGGTGTTCGCCCACGGCATCGCCAACGCGGCGTAGCCGGTCGTAGGCTGCCTCCCGGGGCATGTCGCCGGCCTTGGCACTCACAAACAGATAGGTAGCGCCCAGCGCAGCCGCGTACTCGGCGTGCCGTCCGAGATTCTGAGCGAGTTTGTCATCGTCGAGGGGGCAGGAGGGATTGATAGAGGTGATACGTAAACCGGAGCCCTGAAGCGCGGCCTCCACGGCGCTGACGCTGGTATCGTCGTTCCAGACCAGTTCCAGCCCCTGGACGCCGATCTCGGCAATCCGGGTGAAAGGCAAGTGGGGTTTTTGCAGACTGCCGACGCGATAGGCGAGATCGTGGGTCATGGCGATTCCTCTCGAATTCAGGTGATTGGTTTGTGCCGTATGTCCGGATTCCCTGAGGCAGACGCGCAACGGTAGCCGACAAACTCGGCAGGCTTATACTTCAGCGCGCCTGACCTCCCCAGATAAGCTCTTGAAATATTATATTGAATGCCAGACTTTTCATGCATATAATGCATATATAGGGATA
>Ga0310122_10001423_pt1 | contig 15285 bp, 16 predicted proteins | sample CB6_Bottom_1051__FD_203503 | JGI IMG/M metagenome (GOLD analysis project Ga0310122, IMG submission 203503) | Marine microbial communities from Western Arctic Ocean, Canada - CB6_Bottom_1051 | ecosystem: Environmental > Aquatic > Marine > Oceanic | place: Canada: Western Arctic Ocean | collected...
CTCGCTGTCGTCCTGTACGTCCACGGGCACGGCGACAACGGCCGGCCGCGCTCTCTGCGAGCCGAACGAGCCGAACGCCTCGGTGATCGCTGAGGGGATCTCCGCTGGCGACATGACAAGCCACGACCGATCAGTTACGCCCTCGATGAGCTTCTCTTGAGACCGCAGCTCATGAGAGTGGCCGCGATTCCGACCGATGTCGATGCTCGGGATGTGAGAGGTGATGCAGAGCACTGGGATGGAATCTGAGTACGCCTGCGCCAGCGCAGTGGCGGCGTTGGCCAGCCCGGGCCCGGTGGTCACGCAACAAACCCCAGGCCGGCCTCCTGCCCTGGCGTAGCCGTCGGCCATAAAGGCCGCTCCCTGCTCGTGGGTGGTGGTGATGTGCTGGATGTCGTCTGCCAGACCGAGGGCCCGGTAGATCCCGAGCGTATGGGTGGCAGGTATACCGAACACGTGGGTGACGTCGTGGGCCCGGAGCGCTCCGACCACAGCCTCCCCGCCAGTCATCAGAGGGGGCGGTGCGTGGCTCGATTGATCAACAACCACGGTGGGGCTCCTCCAGTCGGGGGCTATGGTTCCTGCCGTGTGAAACAGCCCATTCCCGGCCGTCCGCAGAAACCGCCGGGCGGGGCGCTCTCCCACTGCAGACTAGATAGTTTAAGCGTGTGAATCTTGATCTTGCACTCCTCAACGGCTCGGTGATCGACGGCACCGGCTCGGCTCCCGTGAGGGCCGATATCGGAGTCATCGGAGGTCGCATCGCGGTAGTCGGCGACCTCTCCTCCGCCTCCGCGACACAGACCCTCGATGTGGCCGAACTCATGGTCGCCCCCGGTTTCGTCGACACCCACACCCATTCAGACTTGGCGGCCTTTCTCGCGCCGGATCATGACGACATTCGCCTTGCCAACGTCCGCCAAGGCGTGACTACCGAGGTATCGGGCAACTGTGGCTTCAGCCCGTTCCCCGTCAATCCGGCGGCGGCGGACGCAGTTACGCAGTACCTGACGGGGATATTCGGACCTCCCGCCAGAGTCTTCGCGACACTGGACGAGATGGAGCGAGCGGTGTTGGAAGTGGGGCTCGTCAACAATCTCGCCCCTCTGGTCGGCCACAACACCCTCCGGGCGGCAGTGGTGGGATCCGACGACCGCCATGCAACCGAGGCGGAGCTCAAGGAGATGGCGGATCTTCTCGACAAAGCGCTGGCCAGCGGGGCGGTCGGGATGTCCACGGGCCTCGCCTACACGCCCGGGAACTATGCCCCGCCAGATGAGGTGACGCACCTTGCTTCAGTCGTCGCGAGCCATGGTCGCGTCTACGCCACTCACATGCGGAACGAGACGGACGAGGTCCTCGAGGCGATCGAAGAGGCACTGAGCGTCGCCTCGGGCACCGGTGTGCGACTCCACTTGTCACACCTCAAGGCTGGAGGCGAGCGGAACTGGGGCCGAATGCCGGCGATGCTCGGAATGCTGGATGATGCCAGAGGGCGCGGCATCGACGTTACCGCCGACCTGTATCCGTATCCGGCAGGCAGCACCCTCCTCCACACGCTTCTTCCGACGTGGATCAACGCCGGTGGCATTGATGCCCTTCTGGGCCGCCTGAAGGACAAGGAGTCACGGCGACTGGTCGCCCGACAGGTCCACGAGGGTATCCCGGGGTGGCAGAACTTCGTGGGCGCCATCGGATGGGAGAACGTGGTTGTGGCGGGTGCCCCCTCTCACCCCTCGTACGAGGGCCAATCCATCGCTGCTCTCGCTGCGGCAGCCGGAGCGTCAGACATTGATTTCGTGAGCGAGTTGTTGATCGCCGAACGAGCAACGGTCATGGTCATCATCCGGGCCATGAGTGAAGATGATGTCGGGTGCGCCTTGTCGTGGGATCACGCGATGGTCGGCTCCGATGGGGTGCCGGTTCCAGGGAAGCCACATCCACGTATTGCGGGGTCGTTTGCGCGGGTGCTAGGCAGCCACCGAGGTGATGAGGGTGCCCTGGTGGAGGTGATTCGAAAGATGACCTCCCTGCCGGCCGACCGTTTTGGGCTGGTCGATCGCGGTCGTATCGAGGAGGGCGCTATCGCTGACATTGTTGTGTTCGACGCTCACCAGGTAACCGACCGGTCCACCTATGACAAGCCACTGCTGGCGCCCGCCGGCATCAAACACGTGCTGGTGGCCGGTCTCGGCATGATCCTCGATGGCGAAGCTACCGACGCCACACCCGGGAGAGTTCTCCACATGGCCTGAATCAGGCGAACAGTCGTGGGACCCGAACGTGGTGCGTGCGCCTTTGGGCGGTGCGGATTTCGTGTGTATTGCTCGATCACCGAGTTCTGAGTGTCGTGGAGCCCGAACGCGAGTTCGGACATGGACGACTTGCCGAGAATGACCACTCCCACCTCTTTGAGCCTCCTTACGACGCATGCGTCTTCGGTTGGACGCCAGTCGATGAGCGCAGCGGACCCGCCCGTCGTCTACAATCCAGCGCCGTTGATGTTGTCCTTGATCACGACGGGAACACCATGCAGCGGTCGGGCAACGCCAGTCGACGCCAGCTCATGGTCAAGGGCTTCCGCCCGTTACCGGACTTGGGCGTCGATGGTCACCATCGCGTTGAGGATCGGTCCCTGGCAATCCCAGGCCTCGATGCGCGCCAGGCATTCGTCGATAGTTGAACTGACATCGAACTGGCCCCTGCGGTACCCCTCAACCACTCGTCGATGGTGAGCTGAAGTGCGTCCAGGCCCAAACTCAACGGTTCTCCGGCCGCACCTTGTTCCATTGCACCGAATCGGGCAATGTCCCCGGGAGCCAACACTTCCCCAACGCTGTGAAGTCGCCCCGAACGCCGTCATTGATCGCCACAACCCGATTCTCGTGCCATAGGGCGAGGGTAGGAAGATCGTGGGCCAGCAACGCAGCTAAGCGGTGGTACACGGCCGCTCGTTTCGTTGGATCCGCAGTCTCACGCCCCTCCTTGAGGAGTTCGTCGGCCTCCTGGCTCACATAGCGGGCGCCGTTGGCACCGTTGGGGGGAAGCGACGAGGAGTGATAGTAGATCGTCGTGAAGTCGGGATCCGGCCCGGACGCCCCGCAGCATGTGTACAACTCGAAGTTGCCCTTTTCAAGGTCGTCCACATACTCAACCACCGGCTTGATGTTGACCTCGACCTCGATACCGACCTCGGCCAGATAACGCACGACCTCCCCCAGGAATGGAGCGTTGTGCCGGGCTGGGATCGCTCCGGGCCCGGTGGTGATACCGAGCGTGACACCGGAGCCGTGGCCGGCCTCGGCCAGCAGCGCTCTGGCCCGTTCAGGATCGTACGGGTACTGACCGTCGAGGTCATGGTTGACGGTCCACTCGGGCATGATCAGATGCGAGTAGATGACCTCTCCCATCCCCTTGAGGACTCTGTCTACGATGGCCTGGCGGTCGATGGCCACCAAGATCGCCTCCCGCACCCGCCGATCTTTCAATACGGGATGATCGGGGTTGAAGACGATCGTGCGGTACTCGTTGGTGTTGAAGGCTTGAACCTCGACCCCGGGCCGAGCCAGGATCCGGTCCGCGTCAAGAGCGTCGATGAACATGAGATCGATCTCACCGGCTTCGAAGGCCTCCAGAGCCTTTTCATCGTCGAGCCGGCGGAGGATGATGCGGTCGACCCGCGGCGGGCCACCCCAGAATAAAGAGTTGGCCGCGAATACCGCATCGCCGTCTTGAGTGTGCGACTCGAGGCTGAACGGACCCGTGCCGACCGGGGAGCGAGTTGCGAACTCAGTCGAATCGAGCTCCTCGTCCGGCCCGAGATCGCCGAGAATGTGCCGGGGCATGATCGGGAAGCCCATGCTGGGCACGAATCCGAAGTTGGGATGGGCAAGCTCCATCTCGATCGTCAGGTCGTCCAGCACACGAAGTCCTTCGACCGACTGTGCCTCTCCCCGTGAGTACTCGCCTGTCCCTTTGATGGGAGTCGCCAAAGATCTGTACCGGCTCCCCGAACGGGGATCTACCAGCATCGTGTAAGTGAAAGCCACATCTGAAGCGGTGAACGGATGCCCGTCGTGCCACGTCACGCCCTGGCGGAGACGGAAGACGTAACGCCGGCCATCGTCGGAGACATCCCAGCTCTCGGCCAGCTGCGGCCGGACGTTCGCAGCTTCGTCGAGATGAACCAACTGATCGAAGACGAACCACACCGGAAACCAGCTGGGAAGCGAGAGGTTCGAAAACGGGCTGAATGTCTTTGCATTGCCCGGCCAATGCAGAACGAGACTCGAGCTGACCTCGGATTCAACCGCCATCAAGTCACGAGGGGCCAGGTGGCGAAGCTCGACGCCCCGATGAGCTCCTCGAACTCGGCAGCCTTGGCGTCGATCCGGCGGTAGGCCTCGGTGGCATCGAAGCGAGTGAAACGTCCCCCGTCAAGCACCGCTTCGCCGTCGATGAACACGGTGTCGACGGTCGCCGACTGGCGATAAAAGACCAGATTGTCTACAGGGTCCTGGAATCGTGGGTGGCCTTCGGGCCGATCGAGTGTGTGGACCACGATGTCGGCTCGCTTGCCCACTTCGATCGAGCCCACTTCGTCGGCCATGCCCAAAACTCGGGCGCCGTGCAAGGTTGCCATCTCGAGGACGGTCTCGCCGGTGAACACTGGGATGTCGTTACGCACCTCCCGGTACACCACAGCCGCCAGATAGGCCTGGCGCAACAGGTCGCGCTTGCTGCTGTAGCCGTCGGAACCGAGCGCCACCGGGACCCCGGCTGCGAGCATCTCAGGGTGCTTCCCTTCACGAATGGCCCCCATTCCGCGCCGCATCGATGCAGATGGGCAATGCACCACTCCCGCTCCGGACTCGATCACGAGCTCGACCTCGCGGTCGTCGAGGTGAATCATGTGGACCAGAGTGAGGTTGGGTCCCAAGAGGCCGAGGTCAGCCAGATGCTCAATCGGCCTTTTCCCGTAGGTCTTCAATGATCCGGCGACCTCCTCCGGGCCCCACGACTGGTGCATGATCATGGGCACCCCGAACTCATCGGCCAGGCCCATCGCCTCGCCATACAGACGATCGGTGATGCGACCAGAGCCAAACAGCGTGACGGCGCATCTGACCCGACGATCGCTGCGGAACGGATACGCCTCCAGTTGCCCGCGCAGGAGCTCGATGGCTTCGTCGGTCGGCGTCGAGAGCTTCTCGATCTCGTCGGGTGGCATCGACCCGAACCGGGGATCGGCCAGCTCCTCGGCATCCACATCAAGGTAGCCATCCAGGATGGCGTGGCCGGGGAAGCCCCGGATACCGACGGTATTCAACGCCCGAACGGTTTCCGCGAGGTCCTTGGAGCCTCCGGTGTCCGAGTAGAGCGTCGTGCCGTTGCGCACCATTTCCATCGAAGCGAGGAGTGCTCCGAGATAGTCGGTCTCTCCTGAACGGAAGTCCCACAATGGGTGTTCGACAGCGGCCCAGTTGGACGTGTCCTTGGGAGAGAACGCACGGATGACTTCCATGGTGCCGGCATGGACGTGGGCGTCGATGAGTCCGGGGTGGACGAGTGTGCCTTGGAGATCGCGTTCATCTGTCCCGTCGTAGGCGGCGCCGATTTCCCGGTCCGGCCCGACGGCCACGATCCGCCCGTCGTGAACGGCAACGGCACCGTCGACCAGGATGCGCCGCTCGGGGTCCATCGTGATGACATGTCCGTGCCGCAAGACCAGATCGGCCCTTTGTCGGTCCCGGTCCATGTGTGCCTTGCTCAGGCGCTCATTGACCGGTGAGCCAGCGCCGCGGGTTGTCGTTGGTCATGGCCGTGAGAACCGACTCCGGAATGTCTCGCTCTGCGAGCGCCGGCAGAAAACTCTCCGCCAGGTAGACGAAGCCGGGGCCTCCGTGAATCCTGAACTGGGGGAACTTACACGTGTCGTGAGAGAGCATGATTTGATTCTCATAGCCGGCGTCGATCAGGTCGCGGATCAGGTCGAGGATCTGGTTTTCGAATTGTCCAAGGCCCGTGAACTGGCCGCAGTTGTCGAACTGGATGAACGCACCACGGTCCATGAGACCCTGGAGATGAGCTCGGTGCGGATAGGACTCGGCGTGAGCCACTGCGACCCTGCTCATGTCGACGCCTTCGTGCTCCAGAATCGTCAACTGCTCGGGGGCGATGTCAGGGCCGATGGCGTGGAGGGCGCCGATCGCTGTCCCGGTCGCCAGGTGAGCGCGGGCGGCTGCTCGCAACACTCGCTCTTCAGCCGGAGCCACCCAGGTCTTTTCGGAACCAATCTCGCCGATCACGCCTGGCTTGATTCCCGTGTCGCCCACGCCTTCGGTGAGTTCGCCGATGAGCTCGTCGGCCAGGTCCTCCACCGACCGCCGATCGATCCGTTCCTCCGGCAGGTAGTAGTTCCCGCGATACCACCCGCATCCCATGACGATCTTGACGCCTGTCCGCTCGGACAAGGCCTTGACTCGTTCCGGCGCCCTTCCGATGTTTGGCGTCGAGAGGTCGACCATCGTCGTCCCACCGAGTTTCGCGAAAGCTGACACCTCATCGGCGACGACGTCGTCATCGTCGAACGAGTCGGCGCAGTCGTAACGGTGGGGCGCCTGCCGCAACTTGCAGTATGGGTGCTCGTGGGGAAGGATAAACCCCAACTCGTCTCCGGGGACGGGACCCAATACGGTCATCACGCTTCCGGCTTCAACCATGACGCTCACTCCTTGTGGTCGGCGTTTTTCAACGTTAGGTCCTAGAGACTGGGAGAGCAACTGCAAGTTGACGGTGGCCCAGCTATTCTCGATCTTGGTCCGTACGCTGGCGATTTGTAACTACGGAGGTTTGGTTTGGTGTGGACCGTGGTGGCATTGGAAGACCCAGATCAGTCACCGGCTTGGGACTGGTCGATCGAGCGGGAGATCCTCGCCACGGCCGGTGCAGAGTTTGTCGTCCATGACTGCCGGAGCCAGAGCGACATCGCCGCGGCCCTGAGTGGGGCCGATGCCGCCATCGGCCACGTCGAATCGATCACCATGTCGGCGCTGGAAGGAGCAACGCGGTGCCGCGCCCTCGTCCAAGCCGCGGTCGGCTTCGAGGAGGTGGATGTGACGGCCGCCGCCCGCCTCGGAATCGCAATCGCCCATGTTCCGGACTATTGCACAGATGAGGTCTCTGACCATGCGATGGCGATGCTCCTCGCACTTGCCCGAGGACTGACGCCTCTCGAAAAGAGCGTGCGCCACGGCCAGTGGGACTATGAAGCTGCCGGCGGACTCCACCGCCTCCGGGGAAGGACGCTCGGGCTTTACGGATTCGGAAGAATCGCCCGGCTGGTGGCCGCAAAAGCGCAGGCATTCGGACTTCAAGTTTTCGCCCACGATCCCTTTATCGACCACGCCACCATGGCGAAGGCCGGGGTCGAGGCGTCGGATGGCCTCGAGACGTTGCTGGCATCGGCGGACTATGTGTCCATCCACGCGCCGCTGACGCCCCGGACGAAGAGAGTGTTCGATGCAGCGGCCTTGGCGCAGATGAGGCCGGGCTCGTATCTGGTCAACGTGTCGAGAGGTGGCCTCATCGACGAAGACGATCTGCTGGAAGCGCTACAGGCTGGACACCTGGCCGGGGCCGCACTCGATGTGATGGCGGATGAGCCACCGCCGCCAGATCATCCTCTGATCGCTCTCGACAACGTCCTGGTGACTCCGCACGCCGCCTGGCTGTCGGAGGAGTCACTTCGTCAGCGCAGCGTTCTCTCGGCCGAGGCCGTCGTCGCCGCACTCGAGGGCAGGATGCCGCCCCACACGGTGAACGGGGAGGACGGGTTTCCCTGGCTCGAAGCGTGAGCCGACACCCTCAAGGCACGGACCAAGCCACTGAATCTGCAATGTCTCGCTCTCGGCGGGTCTACCGTATAGTCCCCCTCAAACCTACTGTGACGCACACAACCGGCCGGCGAAGCCGTTGTCAGGAGATTCTGGTGAAGATCGACATGCGGCTCCGAAACTGGCATGACGCCGTTGTTGACACGTACATCGGCCGCACTCCAGGATCTGCGTCGCTCTTCGCACGTGGACGCCGGTACTTGCCGGGCGGCGACACCAGGTTCTCGCTCACCCATCGCCCGCATCCAATGTACTTGGCTCGGGGAGAGGGCCCGTACGTCTGGGACGTCGACGGAAATCAACTCCTGGATTTGAACAACAACTCGACGTCGCTCATACACGGGCACGCCCACCCTGCGGTGGTTGCTGCGATTCGCACGCAAGCAGGCAAGGGGACGGCCTGGGGTGCACACAACGAGACTCAAGTCGAGTGGGCCAAGCTCCTGTGTGAGCGCATCCCGTCCGTCGAGCGGGTCCGGTTCAGCAACTCAGGCACCGAAGCCAATATGCACATGGTGAAGGTGGCTCGTGCTGCCACCGGCAAGAGCCTCATACTCAAGCTTCAGGGCGCCTACCACGGCACGTTTGACGGTTTCGAGCTCGAACGGCCAACTCAAACGAGTGCCGCAGCTCCGAGCATGGGCGGAGTTCCGGACAATCTGTCCGACAACGTCATCTTGGGGGAGTGGGGAGACACCGGAGGCATCGCAGGTCTAATCGGAGAGAACGCCGAGCGGTTGGCGGCTGTCATCCTCACACCCTTCCGTTCGGCAGGCGGTTTCGCCCCACCACCACCCGGCTTCCTCGAGGGACTGCGGGCAGAGACATCGAAGCATGGCGTTCTGCTGCTCTTCGACGAGGTCATTTCGCTTCGCCTTGGCCTGGGGGGAGCGCAGGAGCGATACGGAGTCGTCCCAGACATGACTGCCATGGGCAAGCTCATTGGTGGTGGCTTGGCGGTCGGCGCCTTCGGCGGTAGAGAAGACATCATGTCACTGACCGACCCGTTGGGCGACATGAAGGTCGCTCTGGCAGGCACGTTCAACGGGAACCCTTTGACGGGCGCGGCTGGCATTGCCGCCCTCGAACTTCTCGAACCGGGGAGCTTCGACCACCTCGACCGACTCGGTTCCCGGTTCCGCTCAGGCCTGACCTCCGTGATCCGGGACTTGGAGCTTCCCTTGCGAGTTGAGGGCGGCGCCTCGCTGACCACCGTCGTATTCGATTCAGACACCGGGGGGAGCGAATGGTCCCATGTGGTCGACCTAACGATGGCAGGGCTCAGTCTGGAGCTGGCCAACAACGGCCTCTGGGGTTTTCCCTACTTCGCACTCTCAACGGTGATGGATGAGTCCCACATTGCGCAAGCCTTGGATGCCGCAACCACTGCGTTCAGGGGCTTGGCAACCGCGATGGCCAGGTCGCAGAAAACCCCGGCGGGGGAGGCTTCCGCCACTCGGTCGGCCTGACAAGGTCGACGACCGTCACGATCCTGTGGCCAATACCGCCTCCGCCCCTTCACGGGCCATGAAGTCGTCGATCCCGTCGATCAGTCGCCGAACATCGCCCGCCGTGTTGTATAGGTGAGGGTCGGCACGCACCCGCTGGTCGGAGCTGTACCCCCACACGTCCACGGCCCGACGGCGCAGGTGGCGTGCCAGTTGCACGGCCTGGGCGGCTTCGAACGCCACCACACCGCCCCGACGAGCAGGCTCTTCGGGGGTTAGGACGCGAATGTCGCGAGCCAGGAGTTCAGTGATCATCAGATCCGTCAGACCGATCACGTGTTGTTCGATGGCCGTGATTCCAGCCTCGAGGATGATTTCGAGACCCTGTCGAGCCGCGGCGATGCCTGGAAGGCTGGCGAGCCCGATCTCATGGCGGATCGCACCCGGCTTGAAAGGCAACGGTCCGGAGCGATGCGATGCGTCAGGGTCGTCCACCCCGACGTATCCGACGTTGCCCGGGAGCATGTTCTCCAGATGCTCCCGGCGGGCGTAGAAGAACCCCACGCCCGGCGGTCCCAGAAGCCACTTCATGACGGTTCCGCTCATGAAGTCGATCCCCATCCCCTGGGCGTCGAGCTCGACGGCCCCGGCGGATTGTGCAACGTCGACCAGCAGGAATCCGCCGTGGGCATGCACCAGGTCTGCCAACCTCGATAGGTCGTGGCGAAAGCCGCTTACCGGGTCAACATGAGAGACGATCAGTGCGACGGTTCGGTCGTCCACTGCGCTGTCGATCGCCTCGGGCCCATTCGACTGAGCCTGGCGGATCTCAACGCCGGCCTTCTGCGGAAGCAACCACGGATAGATGGCACTGGGGTGAGACGTTTGATCGATGACTACGTTGGCGTCAGATGGGGCCGGGATCATCTGAATCGCCAGATTCGAACCGCGAGACGTGTTGTCTACGATCGCCACCTCCTCGGCGTCGGCGCCCAGCAACTGAGCCAGCCGAGACCTCAGCAACTCCCACTCTTCGAAATATCTCGCCCGGTGGTAGACGGGGTCGAACATCCACCGATCGGTCCACTCATCCATCGCCGCCCGGACCTGAACCGCCGCCGGTGCCAATCCGCCCGCGAACAGGTAGGCGCGACTCGCCGTGATGGGGAAGAGCTCACGAAAACGACTCAGGTCAGGCAGGCTCGGCACAGGCTGCGATTGTAGGAAAGCCGGTGCATGCCATTGCAACCCGCGTGGTTGCTCAAGCTTGTCAGACGAACCGGTCAGCGACCGAAGTCGAGGCTTCGGTAATGTCGGCGGATGGTCGACTGCTCCTCGAACGCTGGACGATCGATCCATATCGAGCATGCAGAGCGATGATCGCGATCGGGGGATGTTGGTGAGGGCCGATTCGGTCCGGCGGCGGCTGGCGGAGCTTGCTGGCGATCCAGCTGGCCTTCTGGATCTTCCGCCCGGGATCTACAGTCCGCAACTCGTAGTCGACCGCAATCGTCTCCAGCGAAACCTGGTACGGATGGCGGCATTCGCTGGAAAACGAGGTGTGAGCCTCGCTCCCCATGCGAAGACGCACAAGATTCCGGAGATCGCCCGCTTGCAGATGGATGCCGGAGCGTCGGCACTCACCGTCGCCAAGCTGGGAGAGGCCGAGGCGTTTCATGATGCGGGCTTCAACCGATTCGTCCTGGCATACCCCATGGCGAGCACTGACAAGACCCGCCGGGCCGTGCGGTTGGCGCGCAGTGCCGAAATCGTCTTCGGAGTCGACTCAGCAGCCAGCGCGGAGCACTCGGTGGAGTTGCTCGGCGAGCGAACCAGGTAGCGGACGTCGCCATGCTGATAGACACGGGCCTCCACCGGGAGGGTCTCGGACGGGATGAAGCGCGAACTCTGGCCTCGAAACTGGATCGCATCGATGGCCTGCGGCTACGGGGAGTTCTCACCCACGAAGGCCATGCCTATCAAACTGACGACATTCCCGCGGCACGCCGCCTCGCCCGCGAGGTCGGTGCCGAGATGGTTGATCTCGCAGGATCGATTCGTGAATTGTGCCTTGACATCGACATCGTCTCGGTTGGGTCCACGCCGACCGCCATGCTCACCGCCCTGACGGAGGGCGTCACTCAGATACGCCCCGGCATCTACGCATTCCAAGATCTCAGTCAGGTGCTGCGTGGCACGGCCCAGCTCGGGGACTGCGCGGCCCGTGTGATCGCTACGGTCGTCAGCCATGCCGCGCCGGACCGGCCATCGTCGATGCCGGATCGAAGGCGTTGAGCTCCGACCCGCTGCCGGCCATCTTCCCTACGAAGCTCCGAGGGTTTCGCCTCCTTGCTGGCCTCCCCGGTTGGTCCTTGCATGGCTTGTCCGAGGAGCACGGCTGACTCAAGTGGGACAGTAGGGTGGCGCTGACGTCGCTGGCGGTCGGACAGCAGGTCCAGATCTTGCCCAACCACATCTGCCCCGTGTTTCACGCCCTGGGTGAGTGTCTCGTGGTTGAGGGAGGCGAACTTACTGCCACGTAGCGCGGGATTCCCCGTGGCTCGGGGCGATAGCTCGGCCCTATCAGGCGAACGCTAACTCGAGCGCGTCGAAGCCCCGGAGTACGAACCGAGGTGGGCGCTTGGGCTCTTCGAGTAGTTGCAGCCGAGGACACTTGGTAGCGAGCCGCTCCAGCGCCACATCTACCTCGAGTCTCGCCAGCGGCGCCCCCAAACACAGGTGGATGCCAGATCCAAAGCTGACGTGACTCGTGTCACCTCGTCCGACGTCGAATGAATCGGGATCGTCGAACTGGCGTGGATCCCTGTTGGCAGAACTGAGCAGCAGTGTCACTTGTTCGTTCTTCCCGATCGACTGCCCGGCGACCTCGTAGTCATCGACGAGCACCCACCGATCGAAGACTTGAATTGGCGCGTCCCATCTCAACAGCTCCTCGACGGCGGTCTTGGTCTCGACGTCGCCTTCGATGATCCGCCGCCACTGGTCGGGGTACTGCATCAGCGCCAATGCGCCGTTGACCAGTGTGTTCACTGTTGCTTCGTGGCCCGCATTGAGCAACGTGATCATCATCGACACAATCTGCGGGTCGGTCAACTTGCCATCATCCGTCTCGGCGAAGCACAACGCTGAGATCAAATCGTCCTTTGGCTCGGCCCGGCGCCGGGTGATGAGATCTATGCAGTACCCGCTGAACTCGACACAGGCCTCGATCGCTGAAGCTGCGTGTGCGTCGGTGTCGTCTGTCTCGTACATGCGAGTGATCCGATGTGACCAGTCGAGCATCGATCGCCAATCGGCGGTAGGGGCACCGAGCAGCTCGGCGATGATGTGGACAGAGAGGGGCGCCGAATAGTCGTTCACAATGTCTATCCGTCCCTCGGCGAGCTTGGCATCGAGCAATCGGTCGGCGTGCTCGCGAATCCGAGGCCGAAGGTCCGCAATCCGCTTGTTGGTGAACGCCCTCGAGACCAGGCCGCGAATGCGTGTGTGGTCCGGCGGCTCGAGCCAGACCAGAGACCAGTGTTCGACATCGTAGAAGGCCCCCAAGTCGCTCCTCAGAGGTGCAAGGCCCCACTCGTCGCGGTCGACAACAAACTGATTGACTCGACCGAGCCGACGATCCCGCAGCGCTCGTTGCACGTCCGCATGGCGGGTAAGGAACCATACGGGCCGGTCACTCTCGCCGGTTCGGGCGGAGAAGACTGGCCGCTCCTCCCGAATCCGGTTCAGCACGGGGTACGGATCCTGCAGAAAACTCGGATCGTACGTGTCGAAGTCGATCTCCATCACAGATAATCTACTAGCACGGCAACAGCGCCCGGTGGAGGCTGAATGCCTACGTGAGCCTCATCTCAGCCCTGAGCAAAGCAGTTTGCTCCTCGTCGATGCGAGCGTCGGGTTATGAGCCCGTGCCGGTCTGTTTCACCGGTCGCGATGGGTGCAGAGGCCGCGTCGAAAGGCCGGAGTTCTGACCTTCTCAGGGTAAACGAGGTGAGGTGTCTCGTCCGTCGCGTTGATTCTTGTGACACGGGTTGTGACATCGCTTCCTGACACCTTGCTGCTCCGCCGAGGTGACAAGACTCCCCTCCGCACTCACCCTCTGCCGAATCCGTATAGGTGGGCGACAAGGGTCCTGATACCACATTGGGACTAGGAGTTCAGCTGCTTCCGCGTTTCGATCATGACGGCGTAATCACCAACGGGTTGAATCTTCGCCGTGCCGGCGGAGACGATCGGGCCGAGGCCCAAAAAGATTTGGGAGGCGTCATCGGCGTCAACCACGAAGAAGAAGTCGTGACCGGGCGGGTCGACCCAAGCTCCGATCACCTCGTTCACGTTCTCTGTGAGCGTGTCAAGAACCGCTCCGAAGGTGGCGGCAACTGCTGCCTCGTCGTGTGCCGGGCACGTGGTCTCGTCGTGATGGTGCGTGATGTGAAAGAGCATCCCAGTTCCTCCTGTCGTGGCCGATTCCCACTAAGCCGACCAGACGGAGAGTAGATCACATCTACAAATCGTTTGGATAGCCAGTGGACGAATCGCCGAACAGGCGCACATCGTGTCGAAGGCTCTCGGGCATCACAGCGTTGCATTCACGCTCACGACATACAGCCACGTGCTGCCCGGCGCCCACCGGGAAGCCATGGAAACAGCCAGCGGACACATCTTCCAAAACCCGCAGCAATCCGCCGATGCCGACAATCTGTGACATTTTGTGTGACACCGGCGTGAGCCAGCAAGGCCGACCGGTTCGCTCAACCGGACCTGACCTGCGTGTTACTTGGTGGCGGGGGCAAGATTTGAACTTGCGACCTTCGGGTTATGAGCCCGACGAGCTACCAGACTGCTCCACCCCGCAGCGAGGAGGCTAACGGTCGGGACAGTCGGTGCCTACCCGGCTGTGGATCCGGTCAGCAGCCGATGACGGCCAGTCCGATCGACCGCGCGGCCCGGGCCTGGCGCTGGTCGAAGGTGAGGACAGTGGTCGCCGAGCCGGCACGACGGGCGGCCGCCAGGTGGAGGGCATCGAGCGAACGGCACAGCGTCTGCTCGGCGATTCGGGCGGCCTCGTTGCAGACCTGAGCATCCAGACCGATCACCGCGAAGGCATCGAGGTCGACGGCGAAGCGGGCCCGCATCACCTCGAGGTCGTCGGCCAGGAGGCGGGTCAGGTTCCGCCGCACCTCGATCGCCGTCAGCGCCGAGGTCACCAGCACCGGATCCGAGGCCATGTGGGCGACCGCGTCCTTCGCACCGTCCTCCTCCAGGTAGCGCTTGATGAGGGCGCTCGAGTCGACGTAGAGGGTCACCGACCACGGTCCTCGTCGAGCGCCTCTTCACTGCTCATGGCGGCACGCACCCGTACCGACGGCTGCAGCCCGATTCGGAGAGGGGGTCGGATCCAGCCCTCGGCGATGCCCCGCTCCACCGCCGAACCATGGTCGTACGGCACGAGCCGGGCCACCGGCCGTCCCCGGTCGGTCACAACGACCGACTCTCCACTCGCCACGCGACCGAGGTACTCGGAGAGCTTCGCCTTCAACTCGCGTACGCCGACGTTCATGTGGTCACAATAGCATTAGTCGTGACTACATCAATGTCCGTGGCGTTGCCGACAGGTCCCGCCCGATGGTGGGCGAAACCCGGCTACACAGCGGCCAGGAAGTCGCGGACCAGGCGGTTGAACTCGGCGGGGGCCTCGTTGGCAGTGAGGTGGCCGACCCCCGGGAGTTCCACGAACGTGGAGCCAGGGATGCCGTCGGCCAACTCTCGGGCGACGTGCGGTGGCGTGGCCGGGTCGAGTTCGCCGACGATGACGAGCGTCGGCACATCGATCGCTGCGAGTTGGTCGCGGACGGCGTGGTCGGGCAGGCAGTACACGGCGGCCTCGTAGGCCTCGGGCGACAGCCGCTCCATGGCGGCGA
>Ga0310122_10001426_pt1 | contig 15274 bp, 12 predicted proteins | sample CB6_Bottom_1051__FD_203503 | JGI IMG/M metagenome (GOLD analysis project Ga0310122, IMG submission 203503) | Marine microbial communities from Western Arctic Ocean, Canada - CB6_Bottom_1051 | ecosystem: Environmental > Aquatic > Marine > Oceanic | place: Canada: Western Arctic Ocean | collected...
AGCAAGAGAGCGAACCTGCGTTGAAGCTGCTCGCCATCGAGACATCGAGCGACGTCGGTACCGTAGCGCTTCTGGCGGCGGAGACCGTAGAAGAGCAGCGTATCGAGACCCCGCGGGAACAAACCGAACGAATACTGCCCATTGTCGATGATCTGTTGTCTGCTTCCGGACTCACACTTGAAGATCTGGATGGCATCGCTTTCGGTCAGGGCCCGGGATCGTTCACCGGGCTTAGAATCGCGGCGGCGGTCGCCCAGGGCCTCGGCCTGGCCGCGAATCTACCGCTGTTGCCCGTGTCGAGTCTCGCGGCGATGGCGCAGGGCGTCTGGCGGACTCAGAGTCAGGCTCGCTCACTCGTGTGCATCGACGCGCGGATGGGCGAAGTCTTCTGGGGAGCGTACGAAGTCCGCGACGATCTAGTGGAACCGTTGGGCGAGGAACGCTTGTCCGGCCCGGAAGCAGTCGGCTGGACGGGTGCCGGCACCTGGGGAGCGATCGGCAACGGCTTCGAGGTCTTCGCCGCCGAACTGAAGTCCGTCGTTGCGGCTGCGCGTGTCGTTGAGACTGCGTTCAAGCCGAGCGCAACGGACCTCCTGCCCCAGGCCGCCGCCGATCTTCATGCTGGCAGGATTCAGTCAGTCAACGAGGCGACCCCTGTCTATCTGCGCGACGAGACCGCTTGGCGTAAGTAGCCGGCGTGGTTGATTGTGGCGGCCAGCCGTAAACAAACTGTCATGCTTCGCTGGATCAGATTTCGTCTGTCTTATCTCAACTCCTCTGGTTAGGATGAACAAAAACACTCACTTAAACCAGATCTATATCTGTCCCATAGGCGCTGACGTCAGACACTGAATGCAAAATTTCTGTTTACATTATGTTTACATTCTGAAAATAGCCTCATTTAATTCAGCGACTATTTGATATTAACATCATGTATTAAAAGGTTTTTTTGTTTTATACAGAAATGCACGAACAGCGCATTCTTTCCGGGGTGGGCGCGAGCATTGTAGAGAGGATGCGTCGAATCACTCAAATGCCAGAATTTGTGAAGAGCCATGTGCGGCTCGCTGAAGACGGTGAGAAAGAGATCCCAGCGCTGCCTCTCCAGCAAGTCCAGAGCGATTCGTCTCTTACGATCGATGCTATCGATTAGCGCTGTACGGAATCGTTCAAGATAGCGCTCGTTCGTCCACTCCCCACCGTATTCGATGGGCAGCGCCAAGTGCTCCCCAAAGCGACTGGTGAGCTCCATGGCCAGCTCTGGCGGACTCGACTGTAGCCGGCCCCCCCCATGGCCGAGTGCGAACTCCAGACCAAGACCTGTACGCCGTCTTGCCCGGGGAATAACACCGGGCAATGCGGCATGTCGAAAACACAGATGGATCGTTGCTCATTAAGAGCATAAAAAGGCCGGAATTCGCTGAAATCGTACGGGCCGAATTTATGCTCGTAGGTCTCCGGCGAAAAACGAAATGGGCTCCAAAACCCCGTCCGTTGAGGGGTGCAGCCCGTTAGAAAGTTTGTCCAGGGCGTCTCGTCGCTATAGAACTCTATGTGCCGCAAGGTTCCGTAGCTGCCGCGCGCCGCAGCCGTGCCAGATTCGGCAGATGACCGTTCGCCGACCACTTCTCGATCAAGGCATGATCGGCGGCATCCAGGCCGATCGCAACGATTGACCTGCTTACCACATGCGCCTCCTACAACTCGATGAGTTGACGTTCTCGGATTATCAAAGTCAGTATTCGTCACTGCGAGTTTGTCACCGACAACTAGAAGCTATTTCGTCCAACCTCCGATCCGAATACGCGGTCGATACTGCCACATACGGGGTGCGGATAATAACCACAGCGAGTCAACGAAGTTACGACGGTGTCCCTGGTTGGAGGTCTCCTTTCCCGAATCGACTATGTCGACCTCGGGAGGCATCTTTTTTATCATTTTGCGTGTCGGTTTAGCATAGCCGTTAGCGCACATCACGAGGTGGATCTTAATAGAGTGCTCGCGCTTGTGCGGACAAGCTATTGACTCTATCTTCAGCCTCTTGGGATGTGTACTTGAGGGTCCGAACGCTACGAGTCAGCTATGGTCGCAAAGAAAATATTGATCATCGAAGACGAAGCCGCCATTCGGGAGATGTTGGCCTTCAACCTCGGTCGCGCGGGCTTCGAGGTATTGGCCGCCGCAGACGGCCAGGAGGCGAGGCGGATGATTGCCGATGGTTATCCCGATGTCATTCTCATGGACTGGATGCTACCCGGCGTCAGTGGACTGGAGCTTACCCACCAGCTGAAGCGCGATGCGGCTACGAAGGACATTCCCGTCATCATGGTAACCGCGCGCGCGCAGGAAGATGACCGGGTGGCTGGGCTCGATGGTGGCGCTGACGACTACATCACTAAACCGTTTTCACCACGGGAACTGGCGGCTCGAATAAAAGCAGTTCTGAGACGCTCCGCTCCCGCTGACGATGAAGTGCTCAGCGCCGGAGCACTGAAACTGGATAAGGCCTGCCATCGTGTCAGCATCGGCGAAGACGAAATCTCGCTCGCGCCCACGGAGTTTCGGCTGCTGGAATTCTTCATGCATCACCCGGACCGGGTCTATTCGCGAGCCCGCCTGTTGGACCGGATCTGGGGCGCGAATGTGTACGTCGAGGAGCGCACGGTGGATGTGCATATTCGCCGTCTGCGCAAGGCGCTGACCGCATACGGCTACGATGGATTGATTCAGACTGTTCGTGGCTCCGGGTATCGATTCTCAACACGCGAGACCTGACAGTGCCACGACGCTGGATCTTCGAACTCGCCGGGCTCGCTGCCTGGCTGACGCTTGCGCTAGTGCTCGGGCTCTGGTTCGGGAGGCCGGCCGAGTTGCTGTTTATCGGAGTCGGGCTCTATCTTGTCGTCATGCTGCGCCAGCTATACCGGTTCGATCAGTTACTGAACGAGGGCGATTCCAAGAGCGATGTTAAGGCCTACGGCGTATGGAAGCAGATCTTCGCTACTCTAATCCGTGACATCACGCGCCAGGTTAAGCTTGAGCGTACGCGTCGGGATTTCGTCGCGAACGCCTCTCATGAATTGCGCTCGCCGTTGACGGTCATCAGAGGCTACCTCGACGCGCTTGCGGAAGCGGAGGAACTTCCACAGCGCTGGGAGACACCGATCAGCGAGACGCAGCGGCAGGCCGAACGCATGACGACGATTCTCGCCGATCTGATCGAACTCCTTCGGCTGGAATCCGAGGAAGGCGAGGCGGACGAGGGATTAGTCGATGTCGGCGAAATGTTAACCCTGATCCAGAAAGAACTGGCTGCGCGTCCCGACTTGCCGCGTCTGACGCTTCGGCTGGAGACGGATCTATCGCTGCTGGGTAGTGAGTCCGAGCTGCACTCGATTTTCTACAATCTCATTAGTAACGCCGTGCGATTTACGCCGATCGATGGCGACGTCGAGATCAGTTGGTGCGCCGACGACGATGGCGCGGTCTTTGCCGTGTCGGATACCGGCATCGGTATCCCGCAGGAGCATCTGCCGAGGATCACCGAACGATTTTACCGAGTGGACCGCGCCCGATCGCGCGCCACGGGGGGCACCGGGTTGGGGCTTGCTATCGTCAAGCACGCGCTGCAGCGGCACAATGGGCGTCTTGCGATCGAAAGTCGTATCGGCGCGGGCAGCACGTTCAGATGCCATTTTCCAGGGCCTCGCGTCGCCCCGAACGATGGCTCGAGTTGTGCCGTCGTATAATCAGACTCAGAGAACCGTTGCGAAAGAGGATCGAGTCTTGAGACCGACTGCAGCACAACGACGATGGCTGAATCTGGCAGGAGCGGGCAGCGTCGTCGGGCTTATCGCCTACGCACTGTTCGCACAGTACGTCCTGCATCTGGAGGCTTGTCCGCTGTGTATCTTCCAACGAGTCGCCTTCATTGCTGCGGGGGCGATATTTCTCGTCGCCGGATTGCACAATCCCGCGGGCCTGGTCGCCCGTATTTACGCCGTGCTGGGAGTTGCCGCAGCCGGCGCTGGGGCGGGCATCGCCGGGTGGCACGTCTATATTCAGAACCTACCGGCGGATCAGGTGCCCTCCTGCGGCCCCGGCCTCGATTACATGTTCGATGCGTTTCCGGTCTTCGAGGCGATCAAGATGGTCTTCACCGGATCGGGTGAATGTGCCGAGATTAACTGGTCGTTCTTAGGTCTCAGTATGCCCGGGTGGGCGCTCGTGTGGTTCGTGCTTCTCAGTGCGCTCGCAATAGTCGCCAACGGGACACGAGTCGCTAAGTAGGACCTGCCAGAAGACGCTCAGCGATTCCGAAGTAGATATCCTCGAGGCGGGAGATATCCGCTACATCGATCTCCTCGTTAACCTGGTGGATCGTCTTATTGATCGGGCCCACCTCTACGACATCCACGCCGCAGGGTGATATGAATCGGCCATCGGAGGTCCCGCCACTGGTCGAGAACTCGGGATCGAGGCCCGTAGTCTGTATGACGGCGTCGCGAACGGCGGCAGTGAGCTGGCCCTCTTCGGTCAGAAAAGGTTCTCCGGCCAAGTGCCATTTGATCTCATGATCGAGCCCAAGTTCTGCGAGTATCGAGTCGATGTGGGCCGACAGCGTCTGATGAGTCCAACGGGTAGAGTAGCGAAAGTTGAAGCGGCAGCGGAGTTCTGCCGGAACGACGTTCGGTGCGTCGGCATCGCTATGTACGTTTACCATCTGGAACGTGGTCGGAGGAAACGGCCCGTGGCCCTGGTCCAACCGCTCGCGAGTCACAGCCTGTATGAATCGTGCCAAACCATGCATTGGGTTCTCGGCGGCCAACGGGTAGGCGACGTGACCCAGCGTGCCCCGAATCGTCATCAGCCCGGTCAGGCTGCCGCGCCTGCCGACTCGCACCGTATCGCCGAGCGCGTTCGCGCTAGAAGGCTCGCCGATGACGCACCAATCGATGGATTCATCGCGCTGCGTGAGGCTTTGCATGACCTTCAACGTACCGTCCTGAGCCGCGCCTTCCTCGTCACCAGTGATTAAGAAGGCGAGCGACCCGTGGTGTTCGGGATAGTCGGTCACGAAGCGTTCGGCGGCGGTTACCATGGCGGCTAGACCCGCCTTCATATCGGCAGCGCCACGAGCGATTAGCTTGCCATCGTGGATTTCGGCAGCAAACGGGTCGACGCGCCATTGTTCGCGTGGTCCAGGCGGTACCACATCGGTATGACCCGCGAAGCACAATACGGGTGCCGTCTTGCCGTGACGGGCCCAGAGATTATCGACTTCGCCGAAACGAAGGGCTTCGATCTCGAATCCCAGTTTCTCGAGACGCTCCGCAATGAGGGGCTGGCAGCCGCGATCGTCCGGAGTGACAGACGGCCGACGTATCAGCGCACGGGTTAAGTCGACGACATCCACTTGGCAATTCCTAACTTCGAGAGTAGAAGTATCTCATTACTCGCAGGCATAAGGCGCGTTACTTGTCTGTGCTTAGCCCAACGCGTCAGAATGCCTGTAATATTTACTTAACATTCGGCGGCTAGAATGCCGGCTAATCGACCGGTCAATAGCAAGGTTACAGAGCAGGTCATGGGAAATTATATAAGTAAGATCTTCGGTGCTTCGCCCGTCGGGCCGATCCAGGATCATATGGACGCGTGCTACAGGTGTTCCAAAGAGCTCATTACGTTCTTCGAACACGTGATCAATGCTAACTGGGATAAGGTCGAAGCGAGCAGGATTCGTATCGTCGACCTCGAGCATGAAGCAGATGATTTAAAGAAACAGCTCCGGTCACAGCTTCCCAAGAGTCTGTTCATGCCGGTACCTCGACAAGATCTACTGGAACTGCTTCTGGTACAGGATCGCATCGCGAATCGTGTACGTGATGTTTCCGGCCTTGTTCTGGGTCGACGCATGACTATACCGCCGACTATGCAGCAGGATTTTCTCGCATTCGTGAGCCGCAACGTGGATGCGGCGAAGAAGGCACGCAAGAGCATCAGAGAGCTGGATGAACTTTATGAAACCGGGTTCCGCGGTGCCGAAGCGAAACTCGTCGAGTCTCTCGTGCAGGAGCTCGATCAGATCGAGGACGATACGGATGTCATGCAGGCCAGGATTCGGACCGAGTTGTTCAGTATCGAGAAGGATCTACCGCCGGTCGATGTCATTTTCCTCTATCGCGTCATCGAGTTGACCGGGGAGATTGGCGACATGGCGGAACGCATCGGGCGCCGCCTTGAAGTCATTCTCTCGCACTAACAAAGATGAATTAAATGGAACACCAGCTGATATATATCGTCCTGGCGGCTGTCTTCGGCCTGTATATGGCATGGGGAATCGGCGCCAACGACGTGGCGAATGCGATGGCCACGTCGATCGGCTCCGGTGCATTGACGATCAGACAGGCGTTACTCGTCGCCGCCATCTTCGAGTTTACGGGCGCCGTGCTCGCCGGCGGCGAGGTCACGTCTACGATTCGCCGCGGGATCATCGATTCTTCCTATGTGATCGGCGAACCGGAGCTGCTGATATACGGCATGCTGGCGGCGTTGTTGGCGGCCGGTACCTGGCTGTTACTGGCGTCACGCAAGGGCTGGCCGGTCTCGACAACCCATTCGATCGTCGGTGCCATCGTCGGCTTCGCGGTAATTACTCTCGGAATCGAGTCCGTCGACTGGCCGCAGGTCGGGACGATCGTGGCGAGCTGGGTGATATCGCCATTGATGGCCGGTGTGATCGCATTCTTTATCTTCAACTCGATCCATTGGTTGATTCTGGTTCGCCCGGATCCTCTGGTCCGTGCACGCCGTTACGCTCCTCTCTATATCTTCGTTACCGTGACGCTGATCTCACTCGTGACGATGTTCAAGGGCCTAAACCACGTTGGGCTCGCGCTCTCGACCACTGAATGCTATGCCGTCGCACTCGCTTTCGGCGCGGTCGTGGCGCTGATCGGTCGCTGGTTCGTACTGCGCATCCCCGTGGATGAGAAGGCCGAGCGGCGTTTCCACTATGCGACCGTCGAACGCGTGTTCGGCGTGCTCATGGTCATTACGGCTTGCAGCATGGCGTTCGCTCACGGCTCCAACGATGTGGCTAATGCGATCGGCCCCGTCGCGGCGGTGATCAGCATCGCCCAAAGCGGTGTCGTCGGGCAGGCTTCGCCCGTGTCGATCTGGATTCTCCTGCTGGGTGGCGCCGGCATCGTCATCGGTCTCGGCACGTTCGGCCGGCATGTCATCGCGACGGTCGGCAGCCGGATCACGGCGTTAACCCCCACCAGGGGGTTCTCGGCCGAATTAGCTGCCGCATTTACGATCGTGTTCGCATCCGGGACGGGCATGCCGATCTCCACGACCCATACCCTGGTCGGCGCGATACTGGGCGTTGGCGTGGCCCGTGGCATGACTGCTATCGACCTGACGGTCGTCGGCCGAATCTTTGTGTCCTGGATTGTGACCATTCCGGCTGGAGCCGCATTGTCGATCACATTCTTCTACCTGCTCCGGTGGGTGTTACCTGGCTGAACGTGGCGATACGCGTCAGGAAAAATGGAGTGATATCAATGAGAAGCGTTCTTTTAAGTTCGGTCTTCGCCGTGCTCGTGTGGGCAGCCTCTCCAGTCCTGGCTCAGACGACCTCCGCCGACGATGTCGTGGCACTTCGGGCCCAGGTCGAGATTCTACTGGCTCGAGTCGAGGCGCTCGAACAAGGCGTCTCGGTGTCAACGCAGATCGAGCAGGAGGTACTGCCGGTTCAGCGGCCCGGGCCGGCCGCATCGTGGACTGAGAATGTGCAACTTGTCGGGGACTTTCGATATCGCCACGAGTCGATTAACGAGGAAGGGCTGACCGAACGTCATCGCCAGAGAATCCGAGCGCGCCTCGGCGTCATCAGCGATCTGGCGGACAATATGAGCGTGGGTTTTGGGCTCACGACGGGCGGCGACAACCCAATCTCCGGGAACCAGACTCTGGGGAGTGGCTTCTCCCATAAAGACATCGATCTGGACTACGCTTATTTCGACTGGAGCCTTAGTGAACAGCTGAGTCTGGTAGGAGGAAAAATGAGAAATCCGTTCTACCGACCCAACAGACACCATCTGATCTTCGATGAAGACCTGAGTCCTGAAGGTTTGGCGTTGCGCTTCGATACCGGGGGGTTTTTCGGCAACTTAGGTGGGTTTTGGGTAGAGGAGCGCGGCGAAGGAGACGACTCAATCCTGATCGGCGCACAGGCAGGCTTCAGCACCACCTCAGTCAATGGCACGAGGCTGACTGCCGGCGTCAGTTACTACACCTACGATGAGGTTAAGGGCCACGCGCCATTCTTTTTCGGGGGAGCGGGCAACTTGCTCGATGAAGATGGTAACTATCTCAACGATTTCGATCAGCTGGAACTCTTCGGTGAGCTGAACTTCAACCTCGCGGACCAGCCAGTAACTCTCTTTGCGGACTATGTCACCAACACGGCAGCGAAGGTTTTCGACGACGGTTACGCGATCGGCGCAAGGTATCGCTCTGCATCGGCGCCCGGTAGCTGGGACCTGAGTTATTCCTATCAGGACCTACAGGCCGATGCGGTGGTCGCGACCTTCACCGATTCCGATTGGGGTGGCGGTGGCACCGATGCCAAGGGCCATTTCTTCAGGACCAATTACGTTTTCCGCGGCGGGTGGAGGTTCAGATTCACGTACTTTATGAACGAGCGCGGCGAGGCCGAAGGTAATCTGCGCGACTACAACCGGCTGCAGGCCGACATCAGCTTCAGTTACTAGCCAGCTGCAGATACGGGGGCGGTCTACCTTTTTCTCGAACGACGTGGGAGCGACGGCCTCGTCGCGATCTTTCGGCGGCGCGTCGCTGCTAGTCCGGCCGCAGTAGCTCGTTCAGGCTGGTCTTGGCGCGCGTCTGTTCGTCCACTTTCTTGACGATCACGGCGCAATAGAGGCTGTGCGTTTCATCGGCAGACGGCAGGTTGCCGGATACCACGACGGATCCTGCCGGAACGCGTCCGTAGAGGATTTCGCCGGTTTCACGATCATAGATTCGCGTGCTCTGGCCGATGTACACGCCCATCGCGATTACGCTGCCACGCTCGACGACGACGCCCTCGACGATCTCGGACCGAGCACCGATGAAGCAGTTATCTTCAATGATGGTAGGGGTCGCTTGGAGCGGTTCGAGCACGCCCCCGATTCCCGTGCCGCCGGAGAGGTGTACGTTCTTACCGATCTGGGCACAACTCCCTACGGTCGCCCACGTGTCGATCATGCTGCCGCGGTCCACATAGGCCCCAATATTCACATATGAGGGCATCAGGACGACGTCTGCTGCGATGTAGGCCCCACGGCGCACGAGCGCATCGGGCACCACGCGCGTCCCGGATTCTGCGAACGCGTCCTCGTCATAGTTCGCGTACTTCAGCGGGACCTTGTCGTAGTATCGAGTGAAGCCGGCATCGATCGACCGGTTTTCGTGGGTCTTGAAATACAGTAAGACGGCTTTCTTGAGCCACTCGTTGACCTGCCATGCGCCGGTCCCATCGTTGTCCCGAGGCTCTGCTACGCGAAGCGTTCCGGAGTCGAGCCCCTGGATGCACTGCTCGATTGCGTTAACGACTTCGGGATCGGCGTTGCTTGGTGATAGGTCGCCGCGCCGCTCCCAGGCAGCTTCAATGATGTCGCTCGTGTCGGTTTCTGGATTCATGCTGCCTCCGGATCCGCCAGCGTCTCCTCGAGCGAGCTGACAAGACGCTGTGACGTGGCCTCGTCGAGCGGCCGATTGTCCTCGGTCGTCACGAAAAACACGTCTTCCGCGCGCTCGCCCAGCGTCGAAATTTTCGCGTTTCGCAGCCTGACGTTTTGCTCGACGAACAATTTTCCGATCTGAGCAAGCAGTCCGGGGCGATCGCCCGCGACCAGTTCCAGTACGGTTCGGCCATTCATCGCGTCGTGGGAGACGCGGATCTGTACCGGCGTGGAGAACATCCTTACCTGTCTCGGCGCCCGCCGAGAGACCCGAATCACCTGGCTATCCGGTCGAGTCAGGGTTCTTAGGGTACGCACGTATATTTCCTCAAGGCGCCTGCCTTCGGAGATCGGCGTACCGTCAGTCTCCAGAATGAAATAGGTATTCAGCGTCTGCGCATCCCGCATCGGCACGATTCGCGCATCGACTACGTTAAGGCCCAGTTCGTCCAGCACGGCGGTCGTCTGAACGAAAGACCGCAACTCCCGAGGTGCATAGACCATCAGCGCGGTTAGTCCGGGAGTCAGCTCGTCGCTGACATTCACGACGATCGGCTGGTCTTCGGTAACGTCCGCCAGGACCCGAGTATGCCACGCGATTTCTTCCGGTCGATGACGCAGAAAATATTCCTCGGTGAAATTCGACCAGGTGCTGTGCCAGTCATCCGGGGCGAGCCCCTCGCGGCGCAGTAGTTCTTCCGCGGTTGCTTGGGTTTCCGCGATGAGTTCATCGGCATCGATCGGATGCGCGAGGCCGCGGCGTAGCGCCCGCTTCGTTAATTCGTACAGCTCCCAGAACAGCGTGTCCTTCCAGGAGTTCCAGAGCTTCGGGTTTGTTCCTCTGACGTCGGCCACCGTGAGAACGTAGAGATAGGCCAGATGTGTTTCGTCGCCTACCGTCTGTGCGAACTCATTGATGACTCGCGGATCATTGAGATCCTTTTTCTGTGCCGTAACCGACAACAGTAAATGATGTTGCACGAGCCAGGCCACGAGCCGGGCATCGTAACGACTCATACCGTGTTCGAGGCAAAAACTTTCCGCATCGACCGCGCCGAGTTGCGAGTGATCGCCGCCCCGGCCTTTCGCGATGTCGTGAAAGAGCCCGCCTAGATAGGCTATCTCCGGGTTGGCTAATGACTGCATGACGCGACTGCAGTTGGGATGCTCGTGGTCGAAACGGGAGAGGGAGGCTCGCCGCAGGTTCTCCACGACGAACAAGGTGTGTGCGTCGACGGTGTAGGCGTGGAAGAGATCGTACTGCATGCGGCCGACGATTCTGCCGAACGATGGGATATACAGCCCTAGAACACCATAGGTATTCATCCGCCTAAGCGTGCGGGTCACTCCCTGCGGCGCACGCAGGATATTGAGAAACAGTCGTTGATTGCGTGGATTCTGGCGAAATTCTTCGTCGATCAACCAGAGATTTTGCTTGATCAGAGCGATCGTCCGGGCATTCACTCCCTTAAGATCGAGGTTTTGTTCCAGCAGTAAGAAGATTTCCAGCAGCGCCGACGGATCCTGAGAGAAAACGTTCTCCTCCACTGCCTCCAGATAACCGTTCCGCGCCTGGAAGTGCGGCCCCATCAGCGTGGCGGGAGCCTCCGGATCGACGAGAATCGCTTCCTCGAACAGTTGCAGCAACATCTCATTCAGGCGACTGAGTTCCATCACCGTGCGGTAGTAGCGCTGCATCAACTGCTCGATAGCCAGCGTATAGGTGGCATCTTCGTAGCCCAGCATCTGGGCAAGCTTTATCTGATGATCGAATAACAACCGATCCTCTCGGCGGCCGACGAGCAGATGCAGCCCGAACCGAATACGCCATAGAAGTGCCTGGCCGGCCAGCAGAATTCTGAGTTCGCCTTGAGTCAGAAGACCATGCTCGACGAGCCCGGCCAGAGTGTGCGTACCCAGATGACGTCGTGCCAGCCAGCCGATCATCTGAATGTCCCGCAGCCCACCGGGGCTGCCTTTCACATTCGGTTCGAGGTTGTACGCGGTATCGTCGTAACGGCGGTGGCGGCCCGTCTGTTCGTCTAGCTTCGCCTGGAAGAATTCCGCCGAGTTCCACATATGCTCGGGGCCGATTCGTTTCTCGAGGGTCTCGAAGAGCTCATTAGATCCCGCCAGCAGCCGAGCTTCAATTAACGTGGTGAGGATCGTCAAATCGTCTCGCGCGTGCGTTTCGCAGTCCTCCAGCGTGCGAACGGAGTGGCCCACCTCAAGGCCGATGTCCCACAGAAACGTCAAAAATCGACCAACTGGCTCATCGATCGCCGAATCGCCGGTGCCGGCGAGCAGGACCATCAGGTCGATGTCGGAGTGCGGATGAAGCTCGCCGCGCCCGTAGCCGCCAACTGCCACGAGTGCTGCGCTGTCATTGTGGTCCGCCGCGAAGTGTTGCCACGCGGCTAGGATGACTTCGTCCATGGTGAGAGCTCGCTGATGGACAAGGCGCTCGACGGCGACATTGGCGCGAAATCGCTCGGCCAAAAGGTCGTCGGCGCGCCGGAGAGCGTCCCGGAACTGTTGGACGGCGCGATCGGGATTCGCCAGCGCGTCGCGTAGCGCGACCGAATCGACGAGGGCGCTAGCCAGGTCAGGCTGCGGTAGGCCGATCGATTCCGATAGTGTACTCACCTACGCGCTCCCGTCATTGTCGCCCAACGTCAGGACTTCATAGCCAGACTCGGTGACCAATACCGTATGTTCCCACTGCGCCGACAGCGAGTGATCCTTGGTAACGACGGTCCAACCGTCATTCAAGAGCTTCACGTGACGCTTGCCCGCATTGACCATGGGTTCGACGGTAATCGTCATCCCCGGTCTTAACTCGAAACCCGTCCCGCGCTCGCCGTAATGAAGTACCTGGGGATCCTCGTGGAAGCCAAGGCCGATACCGTGACCGCAGTATTCCCTGACCACGGAGAAGCGGTTTGCCTCCACATGTTGCTGAATCGTGTGGCCGATATCACCCAGGCGCGTGCCAGGGCCGATTTCCTCGATTCCCAGCCACATGCCCTCATACGCGGCACGCGCGAGTCGCTCGGCCAAGACCTCGCGTTTGCCGACGAAAAACATGCGGCTCGTATCGCCGTGATAGCCGTCTTTGATGACCGTAATATCGATGTTTATCGCATCGCCATTCTTGAGCACGCGCTCACCCGGAATACCGTGGCAGACGACATGGTTGACGGATGTGCAGACCGACTTCGGAAAGCCGCGATAATTCAGCGGTGCCGGTACCGCGTCGAGCGTATCGACAATATAGTCGTGACAGACACGATCCAGCTCATCCGTGGAGACGCCGGCCCGCACCCGTTCGCCGATCATATCGAGCACACTGGCTGCCAGCTTTCCGGCTGTGCGCATCTTGTCCTGCTCCGCAGGAGTTTTGATCGTTACAGTCATGTGAGGACCATCCCGTATCAGGCGGGAACTCTCGGTAAATAAGGAATTCTACCCCGTGATCTTCAGGAGCAGAGCGATTGTTGCCGCAAGGCACCTATGGTATAAAGCGCGCGCCATAGAGGCAATTAACTTCACACACGTGCCGATACCCGCGGCTGGGTGCTTTCCGCCTTCCGAGATGAAGGAGGAAGGTTGTTAGCGGGGGTACGTGGAGGACTAACCCGACAGAGGAGTTTCCATGACCGACGTAACCATGCGCCGGATGCTGGAAGCGGGCGTGCATTTTGGCCACCAAACCCGCTTCTGGAACCCGAAAATGGCGCCCTACATATTCGGTGAGCGCAACCGAATCCACATCATCAATCTAGAGAGCACTCTGCCGCTATTCGGTGAGGCGAGCGACTTCGTTAGTAAGCTCGTTGCTGACGGCGGTACGATTCTGTTCGTCGGTTCAAAACGCGCCGCACGCCAAGCGATCTCTGAAGAGGCTAAGCGTTGTGGTATGCCATTCGTCAGCTATCGTTGGCTGGGCGGAATGCTGACCAATTTCAAGACCATTCGACAGTCGGTCAAGCGGCTGCGTGATCTCGAGGAGATAACGGCGGATGGCGGTAGCGCCGATTTTACCAAGAAAGAGATATTGGGTCTGAGCCGCGAACTCGAGAAGCTTGAGCGGACGCTCGGCGGTATCAAGGACATGGACTCCCTGCCGGATGCCGTCTATATCGTCGATGTCGGCCATGAAGAAATCGCGATCAAGGAGTCTGCGAAGCTCGGTATTCCCGTGATAGCAGTGGTGGACACCAATTGTTCGCCGGACTCCGTGGACTACATCATTCCCGGTAACGACGATGCAATGCGGGCGATTCAACTGTACTCGCACGGAATCGCTGAAGCGGTTTTGGCTGGGAAGGCGGTTATCCCGGAAGTGCTGACGGGCGATGATGAATTCGTAGAACTCGATAGCGGGGGCAAGCCTAAAGCGGAAACGGCGAAGAGCGGGCCCAGTACGACGACTAAGAAGGCGGCAGCGAAGAGGGCTGCAGCCAAGAAAGCCAAGCTCAAGAAGGTGTCGGCTGAGAAAGCGCCGATCGCAGAAGCTGACTCAGAGGCCGAAGCGGCGAGCGCCGAGTCGCCTCAGGCGGCGGTGACCGAACAAGAAGCGCCTGCGACGGCGGTTGCCGAATCTGAGCCGTCCGTGACAGAGACAGCTGAGCCGGAAGCAGCCGAGTTGGAAGCAGCGCCGAAACCTGCGGCGGCGAAGAAGACGACGACGAAAAAAGCGGCGGCTAAGAAAGCGGTGACCAAGAAACCAGCCGCTAAGAAAGCGGCAGTTAAGAAGACCGCAAAGAAAAAAGCGAGCACGAAGGCGAAAGAGTGAAAAATATTTTTAGTCAGTTAGAGGAACAGAAATGGCGATAGGAGCCGCGCTTGTCAAAGAGTTGCGTGAACGCACTGGCGCCGGAATGATGGATTGCAAGCGGGCGCTCGTCGAAGCCGAAGGCGATCTCGAGCAAGCAAGCGAGCTATTGCGCAAATCCGGACAGGCGAAAGCGGATAAGAAGGCGGCGCGGGTGGCTGCCGAGGGAACGGTGCTCGTTAAGGGCACGACGGACGGACATAAGTACGTCGTCGTCGAGGTTAACTCCGAGACGGACTTTGTTGCGAAAGACGAAAATTTTGCTGGATTCGCCGCGACCGTCGCCGAGGCCGCATTAGCCGGCCAATTCGCCGACGTTGCGGCGCTGATGGCCTCCGAATCGGATGGCAAGACGCTGGAAACGAGGCGTCAGGAGCTCGTCGCGAAAGTAGGAGAGAATATCGCCGTACGCCGGTTTCAGGTATTACAGAGTAGCGAGACCATCGGCTCCTACTCGCATATGGGCCGAATCGGTGTCCTCATCGAACTTCAAGGTGGCGATTCGGGCCTGGCGCGGGATTTAGCGATGCAGGTCGCGGCGACGTCGCCCCGCTACGTGAGTGCCGCGGAGGTACCGGAGGACGAATTGGCGAAGGAACGGGAGATCCTCGCGGCGCAGGCGCTCCAGGAGGGGAAGCCGGAGGACATCGTGCAGAAAATGGTGGAAGGAAGACTCCGCAAACAT
>Ga0310122_10001428_pt1 | contig 15264 bp, 12 predicted proteins | sample CB6_Bottom_1051__FD_203503 | JGI IMG/M metagenome (GOLD analysis project Ga0310122, IMG submission 203503) | Marine microbial communities from Western Arctic Ocean, Canada - CB6_Bottom_1051 | ecosystem: Environmental > Aquatic > Marine > Oceanic | place: Canada: Western Arctic Ocean | collected...
CCGATGCAGGGCAAGTAGCGTTGCCGATGGGACAAGTAGGGATCCTCCAGCTGCAGATCGCACCAGGCTTTTCACCGCAAGGGGCGGCTCCGTTGTCGTTGCCCTCTGCCTCGCCCCTGTTGTTGCTATTCTGTCTGCTGGCGGTTTACTGGTGGAATCTGAGGCGCCTGCAAACGGCCCGCTGAGCCCTCCCCGGGCTTGACTAGCAGAAACGATGCCGTAACATCGAGAATTGCCATAGGTCGCATTTATACATAGACTTGTGTATGTGAATAAGGCGACTGTGGCCTCAGCCGGGGAACGAGGTCACAACCGGGGGAACCATCCCCCCTCCTCCCTGGTGGCTCTTTTCTCGATGCCCTGATGTCCCCGAGCGGGCGAAGCAAGAGAGGGTGCGAAGATGCGACTCGACTTGGGTCTCTTCCAGCAGCAGATCCAGAAACAGATCCTCTCGCCCCAGATGATCCAGTCGATGGAGATCCTGGTGCTCAATCAGCAACAGCTGGAGGAGCGGATCTCGGACGAACTGGAAGAGAATGTCACTCTCGAGCGGTCCGAGGCCGAGGTGAGTGCGGAGGAAGCCAATGAGTCCGCTGGCGAGGATCCTGCAACCGCCGCGGAGGTGGCCGAAGATCCCGAGGGCGAATCCACTCAACAGCAGGACCTTCTCGAGTTGACGGAACGATACGAACAGTTACAGGAATTGCAGAAGGGCGATTACTGGTCGGAATCATCCCCGAATCGAAGGGCCCGAGGTGGTGATGAAGACGACCAGTTCGAGTGGATCCAGCAGGCCGAGAGCAGGGCCGAAACCCTTCCTGAACATCTCATCGGCCAGTTGCGATTGAACAGCAGTTTGAGTCCAAGACAGGCAGCACTGTGCGAGGAGATCATCTACAACCTGGATGATCGAGGTTGGTTGATTCATCCGGTCGAAGAGATTCGTGCAGCACTGCAGGATGGTTTTTCCCGCCAGGGGAGTGATCCGAGGATGGGCCAACGCCCTCTCTCCGAAAAGGAGATGGGTACCGCCCTCAACCTTGTACAGTCTCTCGATCCGTCCGGGATCGGTGCCCGTGATCTTGTCGATTGCCTCTGTTTGCAGTTGCAACGCGACCCCGGGATCAACAAACTCGAGGAATTCATCGTCAGGGAACACCTCGGCGATCTGGCACACAATCGACTTCCTCATATTGCCCGTGCCACCGCAAGTTCCATCGAGGAGGTCAAGCAGGCGATCGAAGTGATTCGATCGCTGGAACCGCATCCTGGACGCCCCTTCCTGCAGGAGTTGAACCCTCGCATCGTTCCCGACGTGCTCATCAATCCCGACGAGAAGGGAAAATTTCAGGTGGAAGTCAATTCCTCTTCGGTGCCCCGACTGAAAATTTCTCCTCAATATCGTGACATGCTCAAGGTCGCCGGCAAGGATCCGAAACTGCGCAAGTACCTCAAGAAGCGCATCGAAAATGCCGAATGGCTGATCGGTGCAGTCTCTCAGCGCAACTCGACTCTCCAGAGGGTGGCCGAAGAAGTGGTGTTGCGTCAGGAGCGCTTCTTTCGCGATGGAGATCGCCACCTTCAACCGCTCCGTATGCAGGACGTTGCAGATGCGGTGGGAGTGAATGTGTCCACCGTCAGTCGTGCGATCTCTGGAAAGTGGTTCCAGGCCCCGGGGATGATCCGCGAACTCAGAAGCCTCTTCACAGGTGGAACCCTGAAGGACGATGGCTCGCAAGAATCGCGTGGCGGGGTGATCGCTCGCATCCAGGATCTGGTGAAAGATGAGGATTCTGCCAAACCGCTGAGCGATGCACAGATCGTCGTGAAACTCGGGGAAGTCGGGGTCCGGATCTCCCGACGAACGGTGACCAAGTACCGTGAATCGGAAGGGATTCCCTCCTCCCGGGAACGTCGTCAGTATTGAGTCGGTAGAGATCGTCACGACTTCCCTAGCAGTTGAATCCCTGCCGAGGTCATTTTCCTGTTATCCTGCCCCGGTGCGGCTAGATGCCGACGAGAGTCCCCGCAGGAGTCCTTCAACGTCGATGATCGAGGTCGATGGGTGATGTCTGTCGCCGACAACTACCGTTCAGACCTGGTCAACTATTGTCAGCGCTCTGTGGAGAAACCAGAGCTGCCACAAGCTGAATCAGGAAGGAAATGATGAGCGAGCATTCCACTGATCGCATGCTGTGGCTGGCAATCCTGGTGATCCCTGTGGTCGCCTGGTTGTTGTTCGATTCTCCACCGGCCCCGACCAGGTTCGAACCGGAGCCGACCACGGTCTCCGAGCGCGATCAGCGTACGGAAAATCCTGCCATAGATTCTGACGGCGAAGATCCTCGAATCGTCCCGGAAGATCCCGTCGGCACTCGCATCGAGCCCGAGCCGATCCCCGTCGCGAAATTGCTCACCTTGAAGATCCGTGCCCTCTCGAGCCGAGGTGACCTGCTTGCGCAAGGGACTCCTCTGCCACTGGTCAACAGCCACGGCCAGGTGATGGCTGGAGCCGGAGGTCGCCTCGAGATGTCAGGAGACGGTGTGCGCTGGCTGGGCTCGGCAGGTTCCGAGTACCCGCTCGAATTGTCGGCGGGAAACTGGATCCTCGATTGCACCTTCCAGGATCCGTCCGTGGACGCTCCGGTACAGATTCCGTGGCTGGTGCATGCTCGTCCGGAGGATCCGACGCTACCGGCTCACCTGATTCTCTCGGGACAGACTCCCTTGCCTCCCGGATCGCGACTGGTGGTGCAGATGCTCGACGGGGATAGTGTTCTCGACGGAGGAATCCTGACCATCCAGGGGGCACAGATCTGGTGGAATCGAAAGTTGGTTCCACGCGATTGGTTCGCCACACTGCTGACCCTGAGGGTGCAGTGGCGAGCCAGTGCGGCCACCGGGGCACTTCTCGAGAGGGTGGCAGAGGTTTGGGAACCGGCACTTCGTGGCGAGAACTGGACCTGGGAAGGTAGTTGCGGTGTCGATGATCGACTCGAGGCACAACGACAGTCGGGCGAGATTGCTGCCTGGTTCGAACAAGCCCTCAACGAGGTCGAAACGAGTCGCGATCTGCTGCTTGTGGCCGGAGCCAAGGCTCGTGGCAAACGTGCCGGGTTGTTGAGAGACGACGAGCGATTCGATCGGATGCTAGATCATCCGCTTGCAGGGTCTATCGATGGTCTTGGACGCGGCAAAAGTTTCAATTTCAAGCGCTGGCGGCGACTCATCGATGAGGAGTTCCCCGAACGGTGGCGGGCATGGGCAGATCCAGCGGCGGTTCCCTGGCCCGATCGACATCCAGGAGCCGCGAAGAACATCGGATTGTTATTTCACACCCTGAGCAAATACAGTCGCCTCGAGAGCACGATTATTTACGAGCAGCTGGGCAAGCCTCGACATGTGCATGATTTCGTGGCGGATTTTGACTGGGAACCGGTGACCGAGCGATCCCAGACACTCAAGAAGATCCGCAACTTCATCGCTTCGATCCGGGATATGATCCCAGAGTGAGGTGCATTCAGCGATCAGTGTTTCGCTGTGCTGGTGCTGCTACCGCCCGTCGGTTTCCTTTTCCTTGGTCGGTGTTTTTTCGACGGGCCGCACTCTGCGGATCTCGACGGGACCCTGCCGATAGCGTTCCAGCGTGCCCTCGGGACCAAGCCAGATCTTGGCCTCGAAGTCTGAAGAAGAGACGCTCCAGCGCCACAGGGTGAGTTCGCCGATGTGTTCCTGACGATCTCGCTTCAGCGTCAGTTCCAGGAGCCGATATTCGGACGGAATCAGTGCCGTGAACCTGCGGGTGGTCGCCGTCTTTGCATTCTCCTCTGACGGACGAATCAGTGCCGCTGCGATCAACAACCAGTGTTCGAAGCATTGGTTTTCCAGCAGTACGGCCCGGTCAGGAAATGGCAGAATACGGTCGATCTGGGTACCGGCAGCCGGATCCTGCACCACCACTCTGGCTTCTGTACCGGTAATTTCACAGGCGACAATACCCAGCCGCTCCCCGAGCCCGAGCGCACCGATCTGTTTCTCCTGGCGGGTCCGGATCGGTTTCAGCGAGGTTGCGTGGAAGTCGGTTCGCTGTCGAAGGTTGATGGAGCGCCCCTGGCGGCTCCAGCGCAGCCGGGCATCGAGGGTCCATGCTTCTTTTTCTCCGCTTGGGGCGACCAACTGGATCGACGTCTTCCCGACCGTGATTCCGTCATGTATCCATTCCCATTCATAACGTTCGGTACAGGAATAGGGTAAGGGAGCGACCGATCCTACGAGTAATACCGGTTCCTTGGTGTCGTCGCGCTCCAGGTTATCGGTATGAAGGAGGGTCAGGAAGATCAGCATCCAGGGAACCATCAGAGAGTCTCTTTCGTGACAGATGGTGAACCCATCAAACTGCACCCGTGCAATTTTGATGTGGTTTGTGGTACGATTTGATCTTGATTGGACGGGGTCTGATTCGCAAGTCCCGAGTGCATTTATCCTGGGGATTCAAGACGATCCTGACTGACGTGGAGAGGGGGGGCCTCCTGCGTCTGATACGGCATGTGATCTTTTTTACATGTTGTAGTCTCCGATCTCGGACGAGTTATTCTTCTTCTCCTTGATCCCTTGGAGAAGAACGCGGGAAGGAACATCGATGCGAAAAGACCTGTCCCTGATTCGCCGTCTGGAGAAGATCGAGAAGGAACTGGGCTATTGCCAGATCAAACTCGAGAAGGAACAACGTCTTTCCACCCGTGTTCATTTTCTACGCCATTACCGTGATCAATTACTTTCGGCACTCGATGGCTATCCTGACCAGGATGCCGGTTCAGGTGACCAACTGTGCGGGATAGGATTCGAACAGATCGCACTCGGAATCGTCGAGGAAGATCCTCATCTCGATCTGAAGCCGCTTCGCGACTCGTTCCTGTCATTCGGGATGCGTCCGGATATTCTCGGCGAACTCGAGGATCTCGAACTCAACATCAGTGATACCGCCGAGAAACTCGCGACCTTCCGCGTGTTCCACGACAAGATCCAGGGGCTACAGTCGGAGCGGACCACCGCCTTGAGCAGCTTCGACCTTTCCGGTGACGAACCGGTCCTTGCCATCTCTGTTAACTTCGAAGCGACCGAGAACAAGTGGAACATTCTTACCGAAGACCTCACCAATTTCGACGATGCCCTGTTCTGTGTAAGCCGTGCAATCGACTATCTTGCATCAGCCCGCAACTTCGTGCTTACGGCACGCAGTCACTATCCGATACAGGAGTGGCTCAAGAACGGTTACCTCGTCGACCTGCTCAAGCATTCCACGGTCGGTCGCATCCGTGAGATGATGAAGTTCGCCGAACGGAACCTGAAGAACGCGCTCGGAGAACTGATCTGTCTCAACGAGGAAGATTACGACTTCCTGGAGCCGCAGGATTTTTCCCCGTATTTTTCTCCGCTGCTGAAGCCTCTCTATCTTCGTCTCTTCGATGACGTGTTCGGGCAGAAGAAGTTCCAAAATGTTCTTCAACTGGTCGAGGAGCGTCTGGATCATACGGAGAAATTGCATCGAAAGTTGCAGGCCTCCCGGCAGGAAGTGTTCGAATCTCAACACCAGCATGAGCGTGATCGAGAGCGGCTCTTCCACCTCATCGGAGACGAACGCAGGAAGTTGCGCCTGGCACCCAGTTAGGTGCCCTGTTCAGATCAAAGACATCTCCAGTTATTAGCGATCGAGTTGATGGCCTAGTTGTAGGGCGATCAAGTTGGGGTTCTACGACAGTTTGGACCTAGAACCGGACCAGCGCGTCCTCACCGAGCCAGGCATCGAGCAGACTCTTGGCGTGGTCGATTTCCTTGCCGTGATTTCCTGTCAGCAGAGCCCTGCCGTCGTGATAGCAGATCAATGCTCCGTGCTCGTCCTCGGCACGGACCGAGACCGAGCCGCGGCTGATCAGGAGATTCGTGTCCACATGTCGCAGACGAGTCTCGATTTCGTCGAGATCGAGGTCTAACCACGCCTCGATCGATCCCGCACCACACAGTTTTCTGAGATGTACCGACCCGGTATCGGTGGATCGTGATGAACCGATGACATCTCTTGAACAGTGGGGGCACTGGGGATCGGTTTGCAGTCGAACGATGGTCTCACCCTCGTCCACCGAGCCACGGATGATCTTCCTGGTGTTGTCGAGGTGATTCGATCTATCGGTACAACGGATCCAGGATGTTAGCAGGCGCAGCACGGCACATGCTGCCGCCAGGCAGGCGACCGGCAGGACACCTTCTGTTTGGCAAGTTCCGATCGAACCTGGTGCAGGGGACTCGGGAATCCAGCAGTGAAAACAGGGACTGCCCGGAGGAAGGAAGGACGCCGCTACCCATCGGTCGGCGATCGCTCCCGAATGAATCCAGCCGACACCGGTGGCCAGTGAGGTGCGGTCGATGAGAAGTCGAGCAGGGATGTGATCCGTTGCATCGAGGACGACGTCGTGACGCGAAAAGATGTCGCTGGCATTGTTCGGTGTGAGCATATCGGCGACAGCCTCGATCCGGGTCCTGCCTCCGATCTGTTCGAGCGTTCTCAGTGCTGCGGTCGCCTTGGCTACCGATTGGTCGGCATCCTGCTCGAGGAAGAGGGTTTGACGATGCAGATCCGTTTCGCGGACACGGTCGCCGTCGAGGATGGTGAGTGCACCGATCCCGCCCCGAACCAGCGACTGCGCCAGCGGAGTTCCGATGCCTCCACAGCCAACCAGCAAGATTCGCAACTGACTCCAGCGCTCATCGAGTTCTGTTCCGCCGCGGGTTCTCTGCTGGCGGTCATATCGGCTCAAGATCCCGCTCCTTTCCGCAAGCCCGGGGGAGAGTGCGAATATCTTCCACCATCCGGGAAACATCTGGAATGAGATTACTGAGGGTTGCGCCCCTCGAGTCTCGGTTGTGTACTGCCTCCTTGATCGGGGAGGACTGACCCGCTCCGGTGGCTCGTGCGAAGATAGGAAGCGTTCGATGGTTGGACCCGGCGGACTCGCTGCGGACCTGCTGGTTCCGGGTGGATTTCCTGCGGCATTCCTCTCAGCGACGGCAACGTTGTCGACCGGCAACGATTTCTTTACCTCTCGATTCTTGTGGGTTCTGCTCGGGTCCTTTCTGTGGGGCTCGATTCCGTTCAGTTGGCTCATCGCCCGGGCGCGCGGAATCGATTTGCTGCGCCAGGGAAGTGGCAATCCCGGTGCGACCAACCTCAGTCGGATCGCCGGGAGAAAGATCGGTACCGTCGGATTGTCTCTCGATGTGGCCAAAGGCGCGGCCCCGGTTCTTATCTGTCAGCAGCTGGGAGTCGATGCGGTGCAATCGTTGCTGATCGGGGCGCTGGCGGTCCTGGGGCACTGCTTTTCACCGTTTTTGCGTGGCCGCGGAGGGAAGGGAGTGGCGACCACCGGCGGCGTGTTGCTGGTCCTTGAACCGTGGATCGCCGCATTGATGCTCCTGGCCTGGGGGGTCGGCAGGAAATTGACGGGCAGTGTCGGAATGGCCTCGGTGGGGGCTGCGGTGACCGGCTTACTGATCTCGACACCGCTGCTTCTGGGTACCGATCAGATCGGGCGATGGTTGAGAACTGCGGATGTGACCGGCGCCTCTGGCAAAATTCTCGGGGCAGTATTGCTGGTCCTGTCGTGTCTGGTGATCGTTCGGCACCAATCCAACATCCAGGAGTATCGCCAGCGATGTCGAGAGGGGAGCCCTCGATGAGAGTCCTGATAGCCGGATCAGGCACCTGGGGAACGGCTCTGGCCCATGTGGCCCGCCAGGCAGGGGCGGACGTCACGATCCACTGCCGCAGCCGCAAGCGTGCCGAGCAACTGGCCCGGGGACAACACGCCCTGTTACCCGATCACTCTCTGGGAGCGGGATTCGAGGTTTCTGTCGCCGGAGAGGGTGTCATCGAGCCGACCGATCTTGTCATCAGTGCCGTGCCGACCCAGATGTTGAGAAGTTATCTCGCAGGTCCGGGAGCAGATCTTCCCCGTGATGCTATCTGGGTCTCGGCTTCCAAGGGATTGGAAAGAGAGACGTTGCTGCTGCCCACCGCGATTCTCACCCAATGTGGCGTATCGGAAGATCCTGCCGTGATTTCCGGACCTAGCCACGCCACAGAGGTGCTCGAGGATCTTCCCACCGCGGTGGTGATCGCCCATCCCGATGAGCAGAGAACCCGGCTCATCCAGGAGGTCCTCGGGACCGCAACTTTTCGGATCTACCGCAGTTTCGATCGGGTCGGGGTGGAATGGGCCGGGGCTCTAAAAAATGTCGTGGCTCTCGGGTGTGGGATTGCAATCGGTCGAGGATTCGGTGACAACACCGTTGCCGCTCTTGTGACGCGCGGCACCGCGGAGATCGCGCGGCTAGGTACGGTGCTTGGCGGTGATCGTGAGACCTTCTCGGGGCTGGCAGGGATCGGTGATCTAGTGGTCACCTGTTTCAGTGGCCACTCGCGAAATCGTGGCGTCGGTTTCAGGTTGGGTTGCGGCGAAAAAGTCGGGTCCGTGCTTGAATCGATGGAACAGGTGGCTGAGGGAGTCCCGACCTGTCAGGCGGTGCATGAACTTTGTGTTCGGAGAAATGTCGACATGCCCATCGCGGAAACGGTTTACCGCATCGTTCATGATGGGCTGTCAGTGGAAGAAGGGGTAGAGATCCTCTTGACCAGGAGACCTGAAGAAGAGTGAAGGACAGCTTGTGTACTGGGTTGTTGTCATCATCCGGGCCAATTTGCTGGACATCCTCAAGGAGAGGTTTGCAGAGCGGGGGATCGTTCGATTCACGGTGGGAGAAGTGGAAGTACTCACCCCTGAATCCGAAGGACCAACGGGTGACCATGCACTTCGAGTGGAAATTGCAGTGAATGAGAATTTCTTGGAACCGACCAGACAGGTGCTGGAAGTCTTGCGATCGGAAGGTCATGAAATCAGTACGCATGTCGGTTTACTTTCGGATGCTTTGAGGATCAGAACTGGGGAGACGGGATCAGAAGCGATCTGATACCGTTTGCAAATTTGGTCATCTCGAGTCGTCTCAGGATCGATGGGGAAGGGGTGGGTGAGGAATGGGAACTGTGGTTAGTAAGACCGGTTCTTCGGTGCCGGTGGAGGGAGTGGACGTGGCCATCAATGAGGTCCTGGAACTGGTCCGGAACGAGGGAGTCGAGACGGTGGATTTCCGTTTTATGGATCTCCCCGGTCTCTGCCAGCATTTCTCGATTCCGGCCACAGGTCTGAACGAGAGCGTCTTTACTTATGGCCTCGGATTCGATGGGTCCAGCATGCGTGGCTGGAAGGGGATCGCGGAAAGTGACATGCTGATCGTTCCCGATCCAACTACAGCATGGATGGATCCGTTCCCGAAGTCGAAGACTCTGGTGCTCATTTGCGACATCAGAGATCCGATCACCCACGAGCCCTACTCACGAGATCCCCGGAATATTGCTCGCAAGGCAGAGGAATTTCTTCGCAACTCCGGTATCGGCGATGATTGTTATTGTGGACCTGAAGCGGAGTTCTTCATCTTCGATGACATCCGTTTTGATCAGAATGAACACTCCGGTTACTACTTTGTCGACAGCATCGAGGGGCGCTGGAATACAGGACGAGATGAGGGCCCCAACCTCGGTCACAAACCACGCTACAAGGAAGGCTACTTCCCGGTTCCACCCACCGACAAGCATCAAGATCTGCGTAACGAGATGATGCACAATCTCATCGCCTGTGGTCTGGAAATCGAATGCCAGCATCACGAAGTTGCGACTGCGGGTCAGGCTGAAATCGACATCAAGTACGAGACGCTGAAGCGCGCCGCCGATCAGTTGATGAGTTACAAGTACATCGTCAAGAACACTGCTCTTCAGCATGGCAAGACGGTCACCTTCATGCCGAAGCCGGTATGGAACGACAATGGTAGTGGTATGCATGTGCATATATCGATCTGGAAGGACGGCATCAATCAGTTCGCCGGAGATGGATATGCAGGGATGAGTGAGATGGCATTGCACGCCATCGGTGGAATCCTTCAGCATGCCCCGGCGCTGGTTGCTCTGACCAATCCGACCACCAATTCCTACAAGAGACTGGTGCCCGGATTCGAAGCCCCGACCCGGCTGGCCTACTCCTCGCGCAACCGTTCCGCCGCAGTGAGGATCCCCGTGGCCGTTGCCAATGCCAGCGCACGCCGGTTCGAGTTCCGCTGTCCCGATCCCTCCTGTAACCCGTATCTCGCCTTCTCCGCGCTGATGATGGCTGCAGTCGACGGGATCAAGAACAAGATCGATCCGGGAGCTCCCTTCGATAAGGATCTCTACGATCTTCCTGCCGAACAGTTGGCGGGAGTACCAAGCACCCCGGCCTCGCTCGAGGAAGCGCTCTTCGCCCTGGAGAATGACCACGAGTTTCTGATGGCGGGAGATGTTTTCTCGGCCGATACGATCCATACCTGGATCAAATACAAGCGGGAGAGGGAAGTGGACGAACTCAGGCTTCGCCCCCATCCCTTCGAGTTTGCGCTCTACTACGACATCTAGCCACTGGGATCGGTCGGGGGGAACTTCTCCGGAAGTTCTCCCCGATCCGGATCTTCCCGATCCGGCCACCATCGAGAAGATCGGGGATTGGCTTCGAGGTCATCGTCCGGTGGTAGTGGCACTCTCCGGAGGGGTCGACTCGGCCGTGATGGCTTCTCTGGCCCATCAATTTCTTGACTCGGACGCAGTCGCGGTGACCGGGATCTCTCCGAGCCTCTCCGTGGAGGAACGACGAGCCGCACAGCAATCCTCTCGGGTGGTCGGGATCCGGCACCTCGAGATCTCCACCGATGAACTGTCTCGTCCAGGGTATCGTGCCAATAGCGGTGATCGCTGTTATCACTGCAAGTCGGAACTGTATGACGTGATTCACTCCGTCGAGGAGCTGGAGGGGTACACCATCCTGGATGGTGCCCAGGCTTCCGACGATGCGACAGATCGCCCCGGAATGGTGGCTTCCCGTGAGCGCGCCGTGAAGAGTCCACTACGTAAATTCGGAATCGACAAGGCACAGGTACGGGCGCTGGCCCGGCAGCGTGGTTTGCCCAGCTGGGATCGTCCTGCCCGTCCCTGCCTGGCGAGTCGGGTCCCGGTCGGTACCCAGGTCGACGGCGAACTGCTGAAGAAGGTCGAGGCTCTCGAGGCAGTTCTTTCGGGCGAGGGATTTTCCATCTACCGGGCGCGGTGTAGTGGATCCAGAGTCGTCGTCGAGATCAAAGCACAGGAACTGGCGAGTCATTGCTGCCAGGGCTGGAGACGACGCCTCGATGCCCTCGCCAGTTCGCTCGGATTCAGCGAGCGCTGGCTCGATACTCGTGGTTATGGCGGCGTCGGTGTGCCGATTCTTGAGCCCCTCAAGCGATAGTCGCTGTTGCCGCTGAAAAGGGCCCGATGTCTCCTTCGGGCGTTCCAACACCGCTCAGTGCTTCCATCCGCTGAAGCTGCTGATGGTTTGGCCAGCAGTCGAGGCGCCTCTCGATGGCCCGAGAGGGGCCATCAAAGCGATCGAGACGGGCTGGATGAACTTGCGCAACTCTCCCCTGATCCGTAGTTTATAGGGCTTGTGCCGATCCTGTGCGGATGCTCCCGGAGGGTTCCGACAGGTTCACTCGCGCCGGCTGGACCGGGGAGGATCGCTTGGATCTGCAGATCGCGACCATCGATGGTTCCGCCGGCTGTGGGAAGAGCAGTGTCGCGCGCAAACTGGCTGATTGCTGCGGCGGGCGGATGTTCTCCAGTGGCCGTGTCTATCGGGCGCTGACGTGGTTAGCGCTCGAGCAGGGAGTCGAGTTCCCCGATCGGGATCGCGTGCTCTCGTTGCTGAAAGAACATCGACTGGCGATCGTCGCCTCCAGCAAGGCCTTCCGGGTCGAGGTGGACGGGGCCGATCCGGGAGATGTGCTGTATTCTTCCCGGGTTACCGGGGAGATTCATCATGTCTCGGATGATCCCGAGGTGAGAAAAGCAGTGCTCACGCTGCAGCGGGGGCTGCCTACCGATCGGCCGGTGTTTGCCGAAGGACGAGATATGGGAACAGTGGTGTTCCCCCAGGCGCCTGTAAAGGTCTTCCTTAGCGCCTCCATCGAGGAGAGAGCGAGGAGGAGGCAACTCGAACTGAGAGAGAGCCTCGGCGAGGAACTCTCCTTCGAGCAGGTGCAGAGAAAGTTACTCAGACGCGATGCATTCGACAGCGAGAGGGACATCTCACCGTTGAAGGCAGCGCCCGATGCACAACAGATCGATACCACCAGCCTCTCCATCGAGGAGGTGGTTTCGACGATCATGGAGAGGATTCCGCAGGATTGGAGCCGGGGGGCAACTGGTTCTACCTCCTGATTCGCGCCTTGGCGCGGCTGGGTTGTCGGATTTGGTTCCGACACCGGGGGGTCGGTGTGGATAAGGTACCCTCGACGGGTCCTTTTTTGCTGGCCGTGAACCACAGCAGCAACCTGGATGCGGTACTGACGGGAATCGTGCTGAAGAGACCGCTGGCGTTCATGGCGCGCAAGACCCTTTTCAGTCCCGCGCCGATTGGCTGGATCCTGAGAGGGTTGAACGCTCTCCCTCTCGAGCGAGAAGGGATCGGGATCTCCGGATTCCGTGCAATTTGTGAGTACCTCTCGCGCGGAGGCGGCGTACTGGTCTTTCCCGAGGGAACTCGCAGCCGCGATGGACGGCTCGGGAAATTCAAGAGCGGTGTGCTTCGACTCGCTCGTCTCGCCTCGGTTCCGGTGATTCCGACGATGGTCGTCGGCAGTGACCGGGCTCTGGGGAGAGGTCGAGTGATTCCGCGACCGATCCGGACCGAGGTCCGCTTCGGAGATGCCATCGAGTTCCCTCAAGGGGAGCGCGATGACGAGGCGTTGGAGCGGCTGAGGGAGGCGATGCTCGATCTCGTCCCGGAGTCAAGCGACTCCGGCAGATCGACCTCCTCCGAGCAACGATCGAATCAATAGACCGGAGCATCTGGCGGGCGGAGGTCGCCCGCAAGCGCTCCGGAGCGAAACGAGGATTGGCGGCAGAGAGCCGAGGACGGGCACGAAGGTCGAGCCCGGGTTCCCCGCGATCCGTAACCCGAAAGAAGAAGCCTTTTCATGGCCAAACCAGAACTACTCAAGCAGTTTGATCTCCGGGGCGAGCCCCTGGAGGAGAAAGTACGAGAATATTTTCAGGGCGAATCGTTGGAGACCGTCGATGAGATCCTGCGCGATTCGGTGGTCGATTTCGAGGAAGACAAGATCATCACCGGCAAGGTGGTGAGTGTCAGCAGTGATTGGGTCATCGTCGACGTTGGCTACAAGGCGGAGGGGGAAGTCCCTCTCAGCCACTTCGAAGGTGCTGAGGTCAACGCTGGTGACAAGGTTGACGTCCTCATAGAGGAGGTCGATGAGATCGACGGCAGGATCATGCTCTCGAAGCGCAAAGCCGATCGTATCAAGGGCTGGGAACAAGTCGTCGAGACTCACAACGAAGGCGACGTCGTTACTGGACGTGTCATGCGTAAGATCAAGGGTGGCCTGCTGATCGACATCGGAGTGCCTGTATTCCTGCCCGCTTCCCAGATTGCCATCCGAAGAGTCGGAGATGTCGCGGAGTTTGTTGGCCGCGAGCTCGAATGCAAGATCATCAAGATCGATGAGCCACGGATGAACATCGTCGTGAGTCGTCGCAAACTTCTCGAGGAGCGTCGCGACGAGATGAAGTCGAATCTCATGAGCGAGATCGAACTCGGTCAGGTGCGTACAGGTATCGTCAAGAACATCACTGATTTCGGTGCCTTCGTCGATCTCGGAGGGATCGATGGGTTGCTTCACATCACCGACATGTCCTGGGGTCGTATCAATCATCCCAGTGAGATTCTGACGGTGGAGCAGGAGATCGATGTCAAGGTTCTCAAGATTGACAAGGAGCGCGAGCGTATTTCGCTCGGCCTGAAACAGACTCAACCGAGTCCATGGGACGACATCGATGAGCGTTTCCCGATCGGTTCCAAGATCAGCGGCAAGGTGGTCAACGTACTTTCTTATGGTGCGTTCATCGAACTGGAGGAGGGGATCGAGGGACTTGTTCACGTGTCCGAGATGTCCTGGACCCGCCGCATCGCCAATCCGAAGGAGGTTGTCGAGGAGGGCCAGGAAGTCGAAGTGGTTGTCCTGGAAATCAAGAAGGAAAAACAGGAGATCAGCCTCGGAATGAAACAGGTCGAGGTGAATCCCTGGGAGATCGTTGCCCAGAAGTACCCTGTCGGTCACTACATCAGCGGAAAGGTTCGCAACCTCACAAACTACGGTGCATTCGTCGAACTCGAGGATGGAATTGACGGCCTTTTGCATGTCAGCGATATGTCCTGGACGCGCAAGATCATCCATCCTTCCGAGAAAATCGAGAAAGGTGACGAGATCCATGCCGTCGTTCTCGAGGTGGATCAGGATCGCAAGCGGATCGCTCTTGGACTCAAACAGATGGAAGAGGATCCGTGGGTTCGCGACATCCCGGAGACTTATTCGGTTGGCACCGTGGTTCGAGGAAAAGTCACCAAGACCACGAACTTCGGGGCTTTTGTTCAGATGGAAGAGGACCTCGAAGGATTGCTTCACATCTCCGAACTCTCCCAGGAGAAGGTGGAGACCCCCGAAGAGGTGGTTCAGATCGGTCAGATTATCGAAGTCAAGGTGATCAAGGTCGATGATGAAAATCGCAAGATCGGTTTGAGCCTCAAGGAGGTGACCGAGGAGGAGAAAGGCCAGCTGGCTGCCCTCTATGCCGAAGCTGCTGAGGGTGAATCACCGACGACGCATGGCTCGGTGCCGGTGAACATCCCCGATGAGATTCCCGATCTCGAGGAGATGGAGAAAGAGTCTTCCGATGCCATCGGAGAAGACCTGGCGGAAGCAGATCAGGAAGCAGATCAGGAAACAGATCAGGAAACAGAAGCAGCGCAGGAAACCCAAGCAGAACAAACTGCAGCCGAACAACCAGCCGAGCAGGCTGCAGAGGAAGAGCCAGCCGAGCAGGCTGCAGAGGAAGAGCCAGCCGAGCAGGCTGCAGAGGAAGAGCCAGCCGAGCAGGCTGCAGAGGAAGAGCCAGCCGAGCAGGCTGCAGAGGAAGAGCCGGCCGAGCAGGCTGCAGAGGAAGAGCCTGCAGAGCAGGCTGCAGAGGAACAACCGGCCGAGCAGGCTGCAGAGGAAGAGCCGGCCGAGCAGGCTGCAGAG
>Ga0310122_10001429_pt1 | contig 15245 bp, 15 predicted proteins | sample CB6_Bottom_1051__FD_203503 | JGI IMG/M metagenome (GOLD analysis project Ga0310122, IMG submission 203503) | Marine microbial communities from Western Arctic Ocean, Canada - CB6_Bottom_1051 | ecosystem: Environmental > Aquatic > Marine > Oceanic | place: Canada: Western Arctic Ocean | collected...
CGGCATAGGCGGGGTTCAGACCGACCGCGACCCGGTAGTGCTCGAGCGCGTCGAGATACCGGCCCAAATCGTGGTGGATGTTGCCCAGGTTGAAGTATGCCTCGAAACACTCCGCATCGAGATGCATGGCGCGCTCGTAGAGCGCCTGCGCCTCGACCAACTGGTCCGTCCCGTAGTGGATGTTGGCGAGGTTGACCAGCGCCGGAACCAGGTTCGGATCAAGCAGCAACGCCTTTCGATAGGCGAGCCTCGCGCCCTCCTGCTCGCCATCACCGCCCTCGTCGAGCTTCGCGGCCTCGTGAAAGTATCTCGCGGCCAGGGACAGATGGGCTGATGATGACGGCCAGGCCTCGGCCACGGTCATGGGCGGTGGCCCGGTTTCGCGATACGGCGTCAGTGCCACCACCTTGACCGGGCGAGCCTCCCCCAGACGCTGAGAGAAGTCGAGCATCAGCTGCCCATCCTGCGCCGCTGCCAGCGCTCGGAGCACAACACGGAATGATGCGCCGCCCTCGAGCCCCTCGCTCACCTGGCGGATGACGCCCAAATCCTGAAACCCGTAGTAGCGACCGCGAGGCGTACGCTCAACGGGACGCACGAGGGACCACTTCTCAAGATAGCGGAGGTGGTCCTCCCGGACCCTGGGGTATCGCTCGCGGACCTGACGCAGGCTGTGGTACTGCCGGTCCAACTCCTCCACCGGCTCCACACCTATTTTCTTCGGCTCGATCACACCATCGCTCCGCGACTCGCTAGCTGTCGCGCCGAAAGATGAACGAGAATGGGTCTCATGTCAAGTCGCCGCAGAACCGGCCAGGACCCCTCCGACACCTGGACAAGGACACGATGTCGCAGTTGATCCTGGCTGGCGACGTCGGCGGTACCAAGACGTGGCTTGGTCTGTTCGCGCTGGACGGACCGCGGCCTTCGCTGCTCGAGACGGAGCGCTACACAACCCTGGAGTTCGACACTCTGACACCGATGGTCGCCCGCTTCCTCGACCGGACCGGCGCAGCGGACCGGGTCGCGGCAGCCTGTTTCGGCGTCGCCGGCCCGGTGCGGGCGAACGGATCGAGGCTGACCAACGTGCCCTGGGTGGTTCACGGCAACGACATCGGCACCCGCTTGGGCATCGCGTCCGTCCGACTGCTCAACGACCTGGAGGCGATGGGTCATGCGGTCCCACTGCTCACCACACAGGAGCTGGCCGTCATCCAGCCCGGCACACCGGTCAGGGGTGGGAACGCAGCGCTGATCGCACCAGGCACCGGTCTGGGCGAAGCGAATCTCCACGCTGTCGACGGCCGGCTGCTACCGATGCCCTCGGAGGGCGGGCACACCGATTTCGCGGCGCGGACCCCGCGCGAGCTCGAGTTGGTCGCGATGCTCTCCCCGCGGCAGGGGCGGGTGGCCCTCGAAGACATTGTCTCGGGCCCCGGTCTTGTCGTCCTCCACAACTTCACGCACCGGGCGACGCGATGCGCCGGAGCGGCGCTGCCCGACGAGACCGGCCGACAGCCGGCAGCGATCACCGCGGCGGCGCTTGACGGCGTCTGCGCGGCGTGCGTCGACACCCTCGACCTGTTCGTGTCCGCGCTCGGCGCCGCGGCTGGCAATCTGGCCCTGCGTACCCTCGCAACCGCTGGGCTGTATCTCGGCGGCGGCATCGCGCCCCAGATCCTGCCAGCGCTCCGAACAGACCGCTTCCTTGAGGCGCTCGTGGACAAGGGCCCGATGCGACCACTACTGGAGCAGGTTCCCGTATCGGTCATCCTCGACGAGCAGGCGGTGCTGATCGGCGCCGCGGTCGCGGCGCGTGACCTGATCGCGACGCCGGACACCGGCTCGCGGACCTCTGACGCGGAACGCGCAGACGGGTAGACTGGAGAACGTGAGGGTCGTGCTGCCAGTGCCGACATGACGCGGCGTTCCGGTCATGGCAAGACGGTGGGGCTTCGAGACCGCCAGAAGGCAGAGGATGGAGAGGATGGATGCCTGTGTGAACAACGCCGAAATGCGTCGACTGACGCACGTGTGTCTGATGCTCGGCAGTCTACTCTTGGCACCGGCCGGGCCGGCCCTCGCCCAATCGGCGGAGCCGATTATCTACACACTCCGGTTTCCCGCACCACACACCCACTACCTCAGCGTGGAGGCCAGCGTGCCGACTGACGGCCGCCCACAGGTCGAGCTGATGATGGCCGTGTGGACCCCTGGCTCTTATCTGGTGCGGGAATTCGCTCGCCACATCGAGGCGGTGACCGCCCGAACCGCCGGAGGCGCGCCGCTCGGCGTCGAGAAATCCCGCAAGAACCGCTGGCGAGTGTCGACCGGCGGTGCCGACCGCATCGTGGTCTCCTATCTCGTGTACGGGCGGGAGATGTCGGTCCGCACGAACTGGATCGAAGCCGATTTTGCCATCCTCAACGGCGCGCCGACGTTCCTCACGCTGGCCGATGACGAGACGCCCCGCCCGCACGACGTCACGCTGGAACTGCCGGCGGGCTGGCGCCAGAGCCTGACCGGGCTCACACCACGCACGGACCGCGGCCCGCACACCTATCGTGCGGCCGACTTCGACACCTTGGTCGACTCGCCGATCGTGGCCGGCACCCCGGCCGTCTACGAGTTCGCGGTCGACGGCACGCCGCACCTGCTCGTGAACCTCGGCGAGTCCGGGGTCTGGCAGGGCCCACAGTCGGCCGAGGATGTCGAGAAGATCACCCGGGAGATCTACCGGATGTGGGGTGTGATGCCATACGACCGGTATCTGTTTCTCAACATGATCACCGAGGCCGGCGGCGGCCTCGAGCATCGCAACTCGGCGCTGCTGATGAGTAGCCGCTGGGCCACGACCTCTCATCGCAGCTACTTGCGCTGGCTGGGGCTCGTGAGTCATGAGCTCTTTCACGCCTGGAACGTCAAGCGGCTCCGCCCGATCGAACTCGGTCCGTTCGACTACGAGAACGAGACACACACGGAGAGTCTCTGGGTGGTCGAGGGCATCACCTCCTACTACGGCGACCTGGGCGTACACCGGGCCGGTCTCTCTACCGTAGAGGAGTATCTCGAGGCCCTGTCTCGTCAGATTCGTGGCCTGCAGACCACACCCGGGCGCGCGGTCCAACCGGTCGCACGCGCCTCCTATGACGCGTGGATCAAGTACTACCGGTCCGACGAGAACACGCCGAACAGCTCCGTGAGCTACTACACCAAGGGCGCCGTGATCGGGTTCCTGCTCGATATGCAGGTCCGCGCCGCGACCGAAGGCACGAAGACATTAGACGACGTGATGCGATTGGCCTACGCGCGGTTCTCCGGCGATCGTGGCTTCACGCCGGAGGAGTTCCGCGCCACCGCTCGGGAAGTGGCGGGCACCGATCTCTCCGCGTGGTTCACTCGGGCGCTCGACACAACCGAGGAGCTGGAGTACACGGATGCCCTCGACTGGCTGGGGCTGGAGTTCGCAGACCCGTTGGAGTCGGAGGGCGACGAGCTCGGCTGGATTGGACTCGTCACGCGCTCCGGTAACGGCCGTCTGCTGGTCGGCCAGGTGCGCCGCGACACGCCGGCGCACGACGCGGGCTTCAACGTCGACGATGAGATCCTGGCCATCGGAGACCACCGGGTGCTGGCAAGCCAGTGGAGCGAACGCATCTCGCTGACCCCCCCGGGGTCAGAGATCTCGGTGATGATCGCACGGCGGGGGGCGCTCAGGCGGTTGCCGGTGGTGGTCGGAACCCAGCCGACAGCTCAATGGAAACTGCAGCCCCTGGACGAGGCGACGACAGCCCAGGAACAGCATCGGGAAGCCTGGCTGACTGGGCGTCATTAGACGGGGCTACGCGGCATTACTTAGACGGGGCTGCGCCCCGAACCCCCGCGCCCGCTCGTGGGGCCCCCTCGCCCCACTCCGCGGCCGCGTGGCGCGCATGTGCGCGCCTTGGACGTGAGACGAGACCAGCTGAAGAGCTAGTGCAGTGGGGCTTTGGGGATATCCTGACACCGTGAGACTGGGGCCGATACGAGCAGCCGACGTCTCGTGTGCCTGGTGTGTCTCCTCGTTGCACTTCCGGGGCAGGCTCACGGCGTTGCTCCTCGCGTTGACCGTTGCTGGGTGCGCTGCGTCGATCGAGACGCCGGTCGACGCCTCGCCTGAGGTGGCGGGACGCTCGCAGCCATCTCCAGACCGAGAGAGCGACCGAATGCGTATGGTCGACCAGCAGCTGCTGGCCCGCGACATTACCGACCCGCGCGTAGTGAGCGCCATGCGACGCGTGCCCAGGGAGCGCTTCGTGCCACCCGACCAGCAGCAGCAGGCGTACGAGGACCGACCGCTGCCGATCGGCTATCGCCAGACCATCTCGCAGCCGTACATCGTCGCCTATATGACCCAGGCACTGGAGCTGACCGCAGACGCGAAGGTCCTCGAAGTGGGCACCGGCTCCGGCTACCAGGCAGCGGTGCTGGCGGAGCTCGCGGCCACTGTGTACTCGATCGAGATCGTCACCCAGCTGGCCGAGCGCGCCCGTGACACGCTCGCCGAGCTGGGATATGGCAACGTGCAGGTGAGAGAGGCAGACGGCTACGCGGGCTGGCAGGAGCAGGCCCCGTTCGACGCGATCATGGTGACGGCGGCCCCCGACCACATCCCGCAGCCGCTCATTGACCAGCTCGCCGTTGGAGGCCGGTTGATTATCCCGGTCGGGCAGGACCGGCAAACCCTGACGCTCCTCACACGCACCGAAGAGGGCGTCGAACAGGTCGCAACGCTGCGAGTGCTGTTTGTCCCGATGACCGGCGAGGCAGAGAGACGCTAGTCAGACAACCGGTGCCGCCACGCAGTGCGTGTCGAACGCCGCGGTCAGCTGCGCCGCGATGGCATCCGCTTCCTGGTTTTCGATCTGATGGCGCTCCATCATGTAGACCAGCTTGCCGCCGTTGAACAACGCGATCGCAGGTGACGAGGGTGGATACCCGGTGAAGTAGCCGCGGGCTCGCTCGGTGGCCTCGATATCGGCCCCCGCGAACACCGTCGCAACGAGGTCCGGCTTCGCCGGGTGCTGCAGCGCGAGCGCCACCCCGGGTCGGGCTTTCCCTGCCGCGCAGCCACACACGGAGTTGACCACGACCATCACCGTTCCCGGTGTTTTTGTGAGCGCGTCGTCAACCTCCCCAGCCGTCCGCAGCTCCCGGACACCAAATCGAGTCAGCTCCTCACGCATCGGCACGATCATGAATTCTGGATACACGAACACACTCCTTTTTTTCGATCCCGATCAAGACGGTCGCCCGTCTATTTCCCTTCGAACCAGTTGGCGTTGATGTCGATGAAGCTCTGCCACTCGTCCGGCACCTCTTCGTTGACGAAGATCGCCTCGACCGGACAGGCCGGTATGCACGCGCCACAATCTATGCATTCGTCAGGGTGGATGTAGAGCATCGTCTCGGCTTCAAACTCCTCTTCGTCCTTCCGCGGGTGGATACAGTCCACCGGACACACGTCGACACAGGCGGTGTCCTTGGTCCCGATACATGGTTCAGCAATCGTGTACGCCATCCCTGGTCCTTCGTTCCCACCGGCTCTGGTTGTATTATCGTTCCGTATATCGGAACATCATTCAGTTGCTCGCTATTTGCGAGTGTACTGTTGTGATGCGCGGCCGGTCAAGGAAGTGCGAGCGGCGCGAAGAGGCGCAGCGCTTAGGGCCCGGTGCGCGAGTTGACGGATCTGGAGGTCGCTCGGGTCGGCTTGTTCGAGCCCGCACCGAACGAGTCGATTGTGACCGAACACAATCGAGGCGTGTGGAAACCTGCCCGCCTCGTTTGAGGCTAGACCATCTGCCGCGCGGGTCTGCAGCCGTCACGGCGTGATGCCACGCTCAGGCCCGCCTCGACCTCCCGACCATTCTCCGGCACGCGGAGCCACTCGCGCGGGTCCAATCGCGGCTTTGCATGCTGACTGACCGGCTGCCGGTCATCTGAAAGAGAGGGATCGTGCGCGTACACATCGTCAATCCGAGCCATTTCAACTTCGGTGTGAGCACTATGACCCCGCGCTGGCTGTATGTGCTCGCCGCGGCCACACCCGCCAAGTGGGGAGACCCTATCCTGAGCGACGAGATGCTCGAGCCGTTTGACCACGGGCAGCTCGAGCCGGGTGACGTCATCGGGATCGGCATCCACACCGGCAACGCCCTAATCGGCTATCAACTCGGCCAGCGTGCCCGCGAGCGCGGCGCCTGGGTGGTCTACGGCGGTATTCACGCGACGTTGTATCCGGACGAGGCGTTCGACCGGGGCGGTGCGCACTCGGTGGTGAAGGGCGACGGCGATATCGCCTGGGGCACCGCCATCGAGGATTGCGCCAACGGTAAGCCGAAGCGGATCTACGAGGCGGGCCAGGTCGACGCCACCAAATTCCGTCCGGCTCGGTGGGACCTGTTGCCGCGCGAGAAGTATGCGATGGCCTCGGTACAGACGGTGCGTGGGTGTCCCAAGCACTGCTCGTTCTGCTCGGTGTGGCGCACCGACGGCCAGGAGCCCCGTCAACGCGAGGTCAACCCGGTCATCGAGGAGATCGTCGAGCTGCGGCGGATGGGGTTCCGGTTCATTGCGCTGGCCGACGACAACTTCTACCCGGTGACGCTCGACGACCTGAAGACGGCGGCCCGCCGGGAGGACAAGACCCGGTTCAACGAGCTCACGGCGCTGCGCGAGGACCGGTTCGAGCTCATGGCCCAGATGGCGAAGCTGCCAGGCGACCTGATCTTCCTGACGCAGATTACCATGGAGGCGGCCGAAGATCCGGAGTTCCTGCTGGCGATGAAGAACGCCCACATCAGGGGCGCCCTGGTCGGTGTCGAGGCGGTCACGCCCGAAGGCTTGAAGGACGTCTACAAAGACTTCAACCTCGCGGGTGACGAACTCGTAGACCGGCTGAGGCTGTTCAAAAAGAGTGGTGTCTATATCCTCGGTTCGTTCATCTTCGGGCTGCCGAGTGACCGGCCCAATACCTTCGACGCCACCGCTGAGCTGGCGAAGAAGGCCGACATCACCTTCGCACAGTTCGTGACGCTGACGCCGTTCCCGGGCACCCTGGACTTTGACAAGTGGGAGCGCGAGAACGCCGACACCATGCCGACGGTCGACGGCATTCCGGTGTCGCGTCACTGGCTGATCCCGCAGGCGAAGCGGCCCAAGCTGTTGACACCACACCCGGTGATGTCCGCTGAGGCGATCCGGCAGGGCACGCAAAACGTCTGGAACAGCTTCTACGGCTTCAAGACAGTCTGGAAACGATCCGTCGTCGTCGGATCGTTCAGGAACCGCGTCGCGTTCCTGGTCGCCTCGAAGGTCATGCTGCTGGCGTTCGGGAACACCGGCCTCTCGACCGACAGTGCCCGGGTCTCTCGGTCCACCTTGTGGGCGAGGCTCGGAATTGTCGCCCTCCAGAAGCTGTTCGCCGTCAAACCGATGCCGGAGCTGCAGGTGCCCACCGCGTAGCGCAGAAAGGCGCTCACGCGTTGTGTTGTATCGTAGGCGGATGAGGCGACATGCTGGCCTGATCCCCCTTTCGCACGATCACCACGACGCGCTGGTGGTAGCGCAGGGGCTCATCCTGGGTCGGTCACGAGCGCCGCGGTCGGACTGGCCGACCGACCGGCGAACGCAAGTCGACCGGGTGGTCGCTTTCTTCGCGCAGACGCTGCGATCACACTTCGAGATTGAAGAGACCCATCTCTTCCCGACGGTGGTCGCTCGGCTGCCCGATGAGGCCAACCTGGTCGCTCAGCTGCTCGAGGAACACCTCGCGATGCGGACGCGGATTCGCGACCTCGAGCGGGACCCCACGACCGATCTCGAGGTGCGCCTGCCCGCACTGGGTCGCCTCCTGGAGGCGCACGTCCGACGGGAAGAGCGGGTCCTGTTCGAGACGATGCAGCGGGAGATGGAACCGGCCGACCTGGAGACCCTCGGCATGCAGCTCAGGGCTCGCGCACGCGAAGGCGCGGCATGCCGGGTGAGCACGTCCGTCGCGGACACCACTCAATAGGTTGCTGGCCAGACCAGGTTCGGCAACCAGAAGATGGCAAAACCCGTGGCTCCGCCTCTCAGGCTGCCGGCTGCGGTGTCTGGCCCGTGCTGAAGCCCGTAGCCCGTAGCCAACCTTCGAACCCCTTTACGACACGGTCGCCGCGACTGGACGAAGCGCCGCAATCGAGACCTGCGCGGCCGTGCGCTCCGCGACATCGAGAAACGCACGCGCAGCGGGCGAGTCTGGCTCGGCAACGACGATCGGGTTCCCACTGTCGCCACCTTCGCGGATCGACTGATAAATGGGGATTCGCCCGAGGAACGGTACACCCATCTCCTGGGCCACCGACTCGCCGCCACCCCTGCCGAAGATGTCGCTCTCGTGGTCGCAGCTCGGGCAGACGAAATGGCTCATGTTTTCGACCAGACCGAGGACCGGCACGTTCAGCTTCTTGTACATCGCGATCGCCCGACGCGAGTCCGCTACCGAGACCGTCTGGGGTGTCGTGACGACGACGGCGCCCGCGACCGGCACAGTCTGACTCAGACTCAGGGCAATGTCGCCGGTGCCGGGCGGCATGTCGACGATGAGGTAGTCGAGCTCGTCCCACCGCACCTCCCGGAAGAACTGCTGGATCACACCGTGCAGCATCGGCCCACGCCAGATGATGGGTGTGTCGTCCTGGGTCATGAACCCCATCGAGACGACGGGAATGCCATGCTTCTCGGCCGGCACGATCTTCTTCCCGTCCGTCTCCAGCTGTGTCCGGACACCGAGCATGATCGGGATGTTGGGACCATAGACGTCGGCGTCGATCATCCCCACCCGCCCCCCGTAGCTCGAGAGCGCTACCGCCAGGTTCACGGCGACCGTGCTCTTCCCAACCCCTCCCTTGCCAGCGCCGACCGCGATGATATTCTTCACCCCCGGGATCGGAGCTCGACCCCCCTCAGCCGATGCCACCGCGCGGACGTTCGCCGTCATGGCAACCGAGACACCGGTGACCCCGGCGAGCGCCGACACCGCCGACACCGCCTGGTCGTGCATCTGCTCCTTCACGGGACAGGCTGGTGTCGTCAGCTCGATCTCGAAAGAGACCTCCCCACCCGCGACCTGCAGGTCCTTGACGAAGTTGAGGCTGACGATGTCCCGGCCTAGGTCCGGATCCTGCACAACTCGCAGCGCCTCGAGCACGGCAGCCGGTTCGACGTTCTCTGTGGTCATCGACGTATCCCTCGGGTAACCGCTCGAGACGCACCGTCGCGTCACCGGGAGCGATCACTGGTTCAGCTTAGTCAGTTTATCGAAACCCTGACAAGTCCCCGGGGGCGACCCGAGTGACAGGGTTATCGCATTGTGTCAGACTGCCGCTCGAGGCGACGCCATGACTGACGAACCGGTACCGCAGACTCCCACGCCGCCACCGTCTCCGCCACCGTCCGGCGTCGTATCTCCCGACCGCAGCATCATGATCGCCCTGTCGTATCTCTGGCTGCTCGCTTTTATCCCGCTGTTCTTCGAGAAGCGGGATACCGACGTACAGTGGCACGCCAAACACGGGCTCGTGCTGTTCGGGGCGGAATTCTTCGGGTCTATGGCCCTCGGCATCGTGGGGCTCCTCTCGGGCGGTCTCGGCTGTCTGCTGATGCCCCTGGCCGGGTTCGGCGTCCTGGTACTCCACGTCGTCTGTATCTCCAAGGGGTTACAGGGCGAGCGCTTCCTGATTCCGAATCTCAGCGAGTACGCAGACAAACTCTAGAAAGACCGGGCACGTGCACCGCGAGCGCCCATCCCTCGTCGCCCAGGCTACGGCGAGATTTGGCCTCGTACGGTGGGCCACCTCACACCGGACGTGGGTCGTGACCCTGCTCCTGACGGTCATCTTCGGGGTAGTCGACGCACGCCGGCCGCCCACACAGCAGGTCGGGGTGCGCTGGGCCCTGACTAGCATCACCTGGTACCAGCGGACGCTTTCGGCCCGTTTGCCGACGCTCGGCGTGTCCTGTCGGTTTGACCCGACGTGCAGCCGATACGCACACACCGTCATCGGCGAACACGGGCTGTGGACCGGCACCTGGCTGGCAGTCGGCCGGCTGGCTCGTTGTGGACCCTGGACGCCGCACGGCACGACGGACCCGCCGCCGGCTCGCGCCAGCCAGGCGCCGTCTCATACTGCCCCGGCTCCGTCTCGCTCGCCAGCCACGCTCTTCTCAGAGCCCGCTACGCGGGGGCTAGACTTCTTGAACGCAGGCTGGCGTGGTGGCGCCGGACGGTGGGAGGCCGAGCCTGCTCACCCTACTGGATGGAGATCCGAACCTCCACGCATGTGACCGGTGCGTACACCGGGGTCACGTCGAAGCGTAGACAGGTGCCGTCGCGCACGCCGGGCGGGACGACCAGTTCCAGCTGGTGGGGTAACAGCCCGGCGCCGCTCCCGTCACAGGCGCCGCACCGGTCGAGCCAGACCTCGCCACGCCCGCCGCAGACGGGGCACGTGTGACGCAGAGACACGTCAAGCGGCACCTTGACGCCGGTGTCGGCCTGTTTCGGTGTCAGCCGCACCTCCGCCGACGGCGGGTATTCGAGCCGTCCGAAGAACGACGCCCGCATGCGCGCGACCAAACTCGACACTGACGGAAAGTCAATGTCCACCTCGTCGACGAACGCCGCCTCGCACCCGCCAGAGCACCGGGACCGCTCGGTGCCGTTGCGCTGGCCTCCTGGACCACTCAGAATCTCATAGGCATGGTGGATCGAGGCCAGGCGACCACTCGCACCATCGGTGCCACGCCGCGACTGACACTGCCGCGCCAGCTCGCGATAGACGCGTCTGACCTCATCGAGATCGCCGCCGTGCGGCAGCCCGAGCGGACGGTCGTTGTCGCGCATCTGCACCTACGATAGGAGCGGCTCTCCGGCCTTGTCAACAGAGGCCCCCGGTGGTAATGTCCCGTCGATGCCGGACACATTACCGCCACCGGGTCCCGCGGCCGTGCCGCGGCTGCAGACGTGCCCGGATTGCGGCGGGATTCTCGAGCCCACCAACCCACCCTGGCTGGCGTTCGTGCACCCAGACGCCATACGAACCCCACCCCAGACCGCCGGCGGCTGGCAGTGTCTCATCTGCGGCTATCGCAAGTCCTAGCAGCCTGTAGTGCAAGTCCCGCGCGCACCGAGAATGGCGATGCGCCTGGCCGATCGGTCGCGATGAAGGAGTAATCCGGCAGTACTTAGTGGGCGCCTAGAAGCAGGATCAACTCACGACGAAGGTCAGACTCGAGGGCCCCGAAGTCGATCGCAGTCTCACATTCGTCACAGAGCAACTCGAACACGGCGGGCCGACTCTGTTCCGTCAGTTCGAGTTCTTTTCCACCTGCCCGAACCACGTGTGTCTGTAGCGTCTTGGCTAGGAAGCTTCGTTCATTGCCACAGTTCTGACACGTCAATCCCATGGACAGATGACTCCTCTCGTTGCGGTCAATAGTGGAAGGACCGGAGGCCGGCAGTGAAGCTCCGCCTCAAACCGTCCAGACGATCGTCGGCTGCGCATCACTGCCAGTCTTTTTTCACCGGCCCCGCTACGCGGGGGATAGACATCTCCTGCCGCGTGATGAAAACTCGAACGAAACGTAACGATGTTGCCCTTAGGAGATGTCTAGTAACACTACGATTGTATGAGAATCGAGAAGAGACGCGCAATCGGCGGAGACGATCTTGCGCCCTGGCGGTCCGTGGCGAGAGTCCCGTCTCGCACCGAAACCGGTCGCAGGCATGCCGCATCCGGTAGCGGACGGCGCGACGAGGGACGATGACGGCAGTCTGTGACCTCGAGCCCGGCGCCGGTCAACACGTGAAGTTATTCTTCACCGGGCCCTGAGTTGAGATACGATCCATGCAGCATGATGACCCTGACCACGGCGACCGACCGGATGGACTTCAACATCAAGAGTGAGTCACGCGGAGCCCACTGGATCGCGTGGGTCGCCCGGGGCGCAAGCGACACGCCGCTCGATTCCGTCATCCTGGTGGGTCAGACGCGGGACGACGCGGAAGCCGAGGCCCGCACGTGGGCTGACAAGCTCGCCGCCGACCCGGTGCTGATTCGCAGCTAGCGCGAGCGAGGCTCCGCCTCAGACTGCTCATACCCAGGAGGCGCTGGCCCCGCGGCCTCGTTCTTCCGGCGTCAGCAGCGATCCGCGGGCGTGATGTCGCACCGTGCAATGGGGACCTTTCGCCTCCACGGCCGACACGTCGAGCGAGAGCAACGTCGCGACATAGTCAGCGACGACACACCCGCACGGCAGCGCCTCGAGTTCGCGGAAGGCGAAGAGCATCTGCGGCGACGAAGAAGCGGTGTTCGCTGTTAGCATCGATCACCTCCTGACATCATCGTTTCGCAAGTCCCAGGCCACACACGTACTTAGACGCAATATCCCGGCACTCGGTCGCCTACCGTGCCTTCGGGCGTCACCGGCACGGGTGGTCCGAGCGACAGGCACTCACAAATCGGACACACCGCCGTCAAGAACGTAAGAACCGCGCGGGGGTGGTGGGGACGATTAGGATGGAGGTCTACAGGTAGAGCACCTTGCCGTCCACCGCTGCATCTGGAAACAGCGCGCGCACAGCATCGACATACAGCGCCAGTTGGGGTTCGTGATGTGACTGGACACGCCCGGTCTTCAGCTCGAACACCGTCAGGCGCCCATCGGACCACCGCCGCACACAGTCGATCGTGCCACGGACGATGACGACGTCTCCCTTCGCGTCCACATCATCGCGACGCATCGAGAACGGCAACTCGAACAGACAGTCGCCTTGAAGCAGCATAGCCACATCGGGCTGCACGAGCGCCCGACTGTAGATGGCGGCCACCTCCGCCGCCACCTGGCGATGGTCGTGCCGCGCACGCTCCTCGCCGGTCATCAGCGCGACCACTCGCGCCTCCGCGTCGGGCGCACCGCGGTCGCCCCCCGCGGCTTCTCCGTCCCGCTGTAACATCCGGTGGACCAAGCGCCCAACGACCGGGTCGCCGCCAGCCCCGGCGGTCGCTCCCGCACCTACCGACGCCGGGGCGACGATCTGGGTCACGTGAACACGCGGAGGACCGGCGGTCGGCCGCCACGGCAAGAACTGGTCGCCCACCGTGTCGTTCGGACCGACCCGCGAGAACCCGGACCCGGCGATGCCGACATCCTGACCGACGAGCGCAAACGTGTGTACGCGTCCTCCGGACGCCGACCAGGTCAACCGGTCAGCATCGATGGGAGGCGCAGAGAGCTGGACCAGCAGTTCCCGGGGGAGCACCGAGGCGAAGCTACCGGACCCGACCTTCACCACTCCCTCAGTCAGCGTGGTGGACAGATAGAGACGGTCTCGCGCCCGGGTCGTCGCCACATACAGCAGCCGTCTCGTCTCCTCCCGGTCACCGAGACGCCTGTCGTCGTCCGCCTCCGACCGGAAGGGCGCGATCGAGACCGACGGGGCGCCGTCTCCGCGATCGGCCACCACCCGGATCGCCGGCGTCGCCCCCCCGGTCCCGCGGGCAAGCTCGACCAGAAACACCACCGGAAACTCCAGACCCTTCGCCGCATGCACCGTCATCAGGTGGACGGCATCGAAGGCATCGACGACCGCGTTGGACACATCGCCAGACAGACGGTCCACATGGTCGGCGATACGCGACAGCGTCGCGAACCCACGATTCTGCAACCGTCGGACGAGTCCGCGCATCTTCTTGAGGTTCTCCCGGGCCTGCACCAGACGCAGTCCGCGTAGCTCGAACGCGTAGGCGCACTCGGTGCACACGCGGTCGAGCAGATCGGCCGGGAGCACCCGGTCGACAGCCTCCAGCCACACCGGCACGCTGGCGCGGAGACGCTGCAGGATCGCCCGGTCGACCGGCGCGAGCAGGTCGAGCTCTGGCGGCGGCTCGCGCGACAGCAGGGTCGCCGACAGCCGGTTCGCCAGACCCGCCAGCGTCGCGTCGGTGATCCGCACGAGTCTCGACCTGAGCAACGCTGCCGTGCGCAGCTCGGATGTCGGGTCGGCGAGATACCGCAGCAACGCGCGATAGTCCTTGATCTCGTCGGCGTCGAAGAACCCCAGCCCTTTGTAGACGAACGCCGATATGCCACGGGACTCCAACGCCGCCTGAAACTCCCGATGCGTCTGCCGCGACCGAAACAGGATGGCAATGTCCGCGGGGGCGGTCTGCCGGGCCACGCCGGTGGACCGGTCGCGCACGGTCGCGCCATCGAGCAACCGCGCGACCTCGCCCGCCACACGCCCCGCGCAGTCCTCGACAGTGTCCCCGAGCACAAGACCGAGTGCCGAAGCGGTCGCTGGCGCCGCCGCCGTGGCGGTCTCCACCGGAAACCGGTCCGCTGCGTCGTATCGGAACCCGTCCCGGGGACGCGCGGCCTTTTCCACATCGCTAAACAGGTCATTCACAAACGCCAGCAAGGGCGGCACCGCGCGAAAGCTGTGACAGATGGACCGGCGCGGATCCCCGTCGGGTCGCAACCCGTCGACATAGACCGACGCATCCTGCAGCACGGCGACATCGGCGTCGCGGAACCCGTAGATCGATTGCTTGCGGTCGCCGACGACAAACACCGACGGGGGCACCGGAGCATCGTGCACAAGTCCGAACCCCTCGCCCCACGACTGGATCAAGAGCGAGACCAGCTCCCACTGCGCCCGGCTGGTGTCCTCGAACTCGTCGACCAGCACATGGTGATAGCGCGACTCGAGCCGGTAGCGGCTCTGCGCGAACTCGTCCATGCGCCGGAGCAAATCGAGCGCGCGTTCCAACACGTCAGAAAAATCAAGCGCCGACCGGGCCGCGAGCTCACGCTCATACTCCGTGACGGCAATCGCAAACATCCGCTGCGCGCCGCGGGCGAGCACGACGTTCAGGTCACGGTCGAACGCCTTCAGCGCCTCCGCCACCGCCGGCGCAAGCTGCCGCCCCGCCTCACAGTGGCGCTTCCAGGCTTTCGGCGACCGGCACTGCTGGGACCGAAACGGGGCAAAGCGTTTGCGCGGCCTACCTTCACGCGTGAGAAAATACTCGCGGATCCGGTCCAGGACCGGCCGCACTGATTCCGGCTCGGCGTCTGCCAACACGGTGAGACCGGACAGCTCACGACCGAGCATCCTGAACATCGGATGCTCGACAGGGCCGTCGGCCAGGAACCGGATC
>Ga0310122_10001438_pt1 | contig 15190 bp, 24 predicted proteins | sample CB6_Bottom_1051__FD_203503 | JGI IMG/M metagenome (GOLD analysis project Ga0310122, IMG submission 203503) | Marine microbial communities from Western Arctic Ocean, Canada - CB6_Bottom_1051 | ecosystem: Environmental > Aquatic > Marine > Oceanic | place: Canada: Western Arctic Ocean | collected...
AAAACACGTTGGCGCATACAATCAATTTATGATAACGACTTACAATAATGATGGAGCTAATTCTCTGGATTTACAAATCCAATACTCGGAGGATGGTAGTCAATGGTTTAATGATGATGGTTATTCATCCGTTGTCGCTGTAACAGCTGGAAATTCTGATACATGGGCATCAGAAATCGAACATCATTTTTATCGAGTAAGAATTAACTCAACGGTTACAGATGCCTCAGCTGACTTTGAAATATATTATAACTTCGTAAAAGACAGAGGAGAGTCAGGATTATAATGGCTACGCAAAATCTTCTCTCTGATTTATGGTCAAGATATGGAGCTGCATACAAAAATGAGGCAATTTTCAAATCTCATTCTGCTACGCCTACTCCTCAAGCCTCAACGACTTTAACTCCTCAGCCAAGTAATCCATCAAAGTCAATCGTAAATTCTCCAGCTGCTCAATCATATCAAGCTCCAGTTCAAGAGATTTACATTTATCCTCCTACCAATCCTCCGTTTTATTATCAAAGAAATGAGATGAGTCCATTACAGCAAAAAGCAGAGAATTTGGCAATGGAGACACTCGCAGCTCCTGATCCGAGAATTGATCTAAGTGGAAATAATGTTGGATTTTCAACTAGACTGGAAAATATGGACATACAAATGAAGTCGTTTAATTATCCTGCAATTTATGGAATCATAGGAATTTTGGCAGCTTTTGTCGCTTTTTTTTATTTATTCAGGGGTAAAAAATAATGGCAAGACCAAATCCAAAATATGAGACATTGCCTGATCCGTCAACGACTGATCCTCCTTTTTGGGGAATTTTCGAGGGAGTTTTTGGAGAGCCTACTGCATACAATGATACTGGCAAAGACGTTAAGACTGTTCTACAAACTCAAGCTGTTAATGTTCCACAAACTGGAGCTCAGGCTCAGGGAGGCTGTCGAGGTCAAACTTGTAATAATAATGACACTAAAACATCATGTTATTCAGTCTATGGAAATGACTTACAATTAACTCAAGCATCAGTTGATTATTATCGTAATATTGGAGTAGATATTTCAAAATGTGGGACAGTTACTGTCAATGGAAATCTTGAGCAGAGAGTAAAAGAGCTCGAGCAATTATCATGGACTTATCCAGAGGTTATAGGGACAGCCTCTCAGAGATCCAATGTCGATATATGGAATCATTTATCTCAATGGGTTTGGGGACATGGAGGAGAAAAATGGCAAGCTGGAGGCTCTGCGCCAAAATGGGATCAGCCTGAGCCTACTGCGTTATTACCATTGACATTGAGTCTCCATGCAGGTCAAGAGCAAAGACTCTCTGATGCTAAAGCGCATAGAGATTCAATAGAAACAAAAGTAGAAGATCTCTATTCAACTAAATCAGAAAAAGGACATAAGCATGGAGAGACAGGGACTAATTGGGGAACAGTCGTTTTAGGAATTTTGGCAATCATTGTAATCATAATAATTGTAAAATATCTATTTCCATTGCTCGGAGGACTTAAGGGACTTTTACCAAAAAGAGGCAATGGCAATGACTCATCATATACGAGGCTTTAAGATTGGTAGGATTAATTTTTGTTTTACTCGCTTTTATTGGGATGGCAGCTATTCTCGGTAAAATAACCAAGAGGTTTTGATATGGCTAAATTTTTGAAATATGGTTTTGGCTCTCCTAAATTATACGGAGGGACTGGAATGACAAACAAAACAGCGATTTTATTTATTGTAATTGCTGGAGCTTTTCTCTACTATATGCTAGTGATAAGGAGGAGAAAATGAATGAAAAAAGAAGCTCCAGTATGGTCAGGTTACATTCCTATGGGACTGGAGGGCAAAGGCGAGAAATATGGGATGTACAAGCGTTTAATGAAATATGTTTGGGTTTTTGTAGCTGTCGGAGTGATTTATTGGTATTACAAAAAACGAAAAGGAGTGAGGGCATAATTGGGATTTAACGGAGATCTTTATCCTAGTGCTGGAGCTTCTGTCGTTATGACTACAAAAGGGGACATGGTTGATTTTAATACTTCTCGTCAGAGGCTCGGAATTGGATCAACAAATCAAATACTTCAAGTAAAATCGGCATTACCAAGCTGGGAAACAGTTGATCTTGCTGATACGGTTTTAACCACAGCTGGGGATGTTTTGTACGAAAATTCTACTCCAGAGCTGGCTCGATTAGCTGCTGGGACTCAAAATTTTAATTTACAAATGGGAGCTTCTTTACCAGCATGGGCAGCTAGCTCAACATCAATTTTGGCAGCTGCTGGAGATATTTTGTATGCTAGTTCAGCAAATACTTTGGCAAAATTAGCTAAAGCCACAGATGGAGATACTTTGCAATTAGCTTCTGGCGTTCCTGCATGGGTTACTGTCTCGGCAGCTGCTGGAGTCGAGACTGGCTCAATTATTCCATACGGAGGAGCTTATACCGATTCAGTTTCAGGATATTTACAATGTGATGGGACAGCTGTTTCAAGAACAACTTACTCTGATTTATTTGGAGTAACATCTACTCAGTTTGGCGTTGGGGATGGATCATCAACTTTCAATCTTCCAGATTTTAATTCAAAATTTGCTAGAGGAGCTCCAGCTACGACATCATGCGGAGCTACTGGAGGAGCTGATACGGTTTCATTATCAGAAGCTGAGCTAGCCTCTCATAGTCATACTGTTACGGATGGTGGTCATACTCATGGAATTGATTATACACAGGAAACATTTAGTGTATATCCACAGCACGTCAGCATCAAGCATTTAACTGGCGCATCTGGCTCAGTTAATACAGACTCTGCTACAACTGGCATCAGTCTCGCATCTACTGGATCAGGAACAGCTCATCAAAATATGCCTAGTTATCTTGAAATTTTATACATAATTAAAACGTGAATTAACATGGAGGACTTTGCTATTCTTATAGGAATTTTAGCCTCATCCAGTTTGGCAATCAATCTATACTTGATTAAATCCGTAGCTGGACTCTGTGAAAGAATAGTGAGATTAGAAACAAAGTTGTCTCAGGCTCAGGCATGACCATTAAAGGATCAGTCATAAATATCTCATACAATCGCTGAGCCTTATGGAGACTGAAATTTTAGCTCTCGTAGCCATAGTAATTCTTGGCTTTGGTGGGCTGGTAAAATTAGGAACAAGGAGCTAACCAATAAAAAAAAAGAAGCGGAGTAACTAACTCCCAATTATTTTTTTTCTTGAAAGCTCCATGATTAAAATAATAGAGTCTCTCCTCATGGTCAGTTGAATCAAATTCATACTCAGTTACTAAAACCCAAACCCTTTAGAAGCAGAGATTTTGATGCGCTGACACCTGTGAGTTACTAAATAGGCAGTAACTGAGCAGTAACTGAGAGGCTGGACAGGTTTAGGAAGCCATTCTTCCTAATAAGACTCGCAAACAATGGTAAAATACACGTTTGTCAGTTACTAATCTACGTCTCACATTTGTCGTTAAACCCTGATCCTAGTCGAGAAAACCATTCCGTATTTTGTTTCCTGCATACAAAGATCATCAAAGCTCAAGTATTCGTGAGGGAATATTTGCCTCGAAAAAGAGCTCTGGAGTCAGATTGTCAGCTCAAAAAATCACGAAAGCTCAATTTTCAGGGATGCCAATCAGAGAATATGATGCCATCAGGAAAAATGGATGCCTTTTGAGGAGGGAATTTTAGTTTGGTTAAGTCTCCTGACTTCTGATAAAAGCGATTTTGTTCTCCAGATTTTTTATTAAAATTAACCCAATTTCCCTGTCCCTGAGTTTCTGTAAAAAGAGCTCTAATTGCATCATGGCTATACATTTTTTTGTGTTCATTAAAGGCTCGTTGCTCTCCAGCTGGAGTAAATGGCGCATGGTCAGCTTTGTTATGACCGTTGATGTCATGGACAGCTCGAAAAACGTCATTGGCTCTCATGTTATGTCCATGTATGTTTTTGATGTTTGTGAGCTGGAATAATGGATGATCTTCATAGCCTTTGTAATCATCACAAGATGGACGGTAAAACAGATGTTTGTTATTTTCAATATCTTTGTGCATTTCATCAGCTGTTTCATAGTTTCCGCCTCTGCCACATGAAATACCATGAGACACGCAATAGAGCTTTGATCCAGATGGCTCGAATTTTATTCCCTCGCTTTGTAATTCCCTCGCTTGAGCCAAAGTCTCCTCGATAAAAATATCATAGGCTCGTTTAACTTCTGGACATTTTGGACTATGTTCGAGCTCCTCAAAGGCGTTAGCGATTAACCTACCATGCTCAGGATTCATTGTTCGACTTATTCAAAAATTCCTGCATTTTTTTGTCCCATTTACGATTGAAAAACTCATCAATCATTTCATCAGGAGCTCCCTCTTTCTTTAACATAGTTCTTGTTTGAGCCAAATTCCTACCATAGATGGTAGTGCCTTTAGGATAATCTTCTGTCGTTGCCTTTGACTGATGATTGTTTGACTTTTTCGACTTTGCTTTTCTTTTCCCTTTTTTGGCAAATTTCTTAACGAAAGCCTTACGAGCTTTGATTTGCTTAGCTGATGCCATAACGGTCAATATGTTCGATATTATAAAAAAAGCTCTATTTGGTCAATTTTTTGTCATTCGACAGAGTTAAAAGGAAATTTAGTAGAATCAGGATATGGCAAAATCCAAAATTGTCAGGACATGGGGATCAGCGAAAGCTACGACTCAGGCATTTTTCGTTGATCTTCCAGTTCTGATCAAAAAGAGCCTCATATCAAATAATATGAGTGAGCTGGACATAGCGAGAATGAGATCAAAACTTCGACAACAAATCAATTATCCTTTTTCTCGCTGGGGACATACTACAACAGTTCCAGAAAAACACGACTTGGAGGATAAATGAGCCTCCATTCAATTTTTTTATGGCTTAAAGAATTATGGAATTTAGGCTGGAGTCCAACAGGAGGTTATCTAACTGGCGATTGAATTAGAAGCTCCAGAAGAAGCTCCAGAAGAAGAAGAAATTGAACAAGAAGATTATTTCACTTTTGAGGATTTTCCCAAAGTCAAAGTATTTTATCGTGATGATATTATTCAAGCAATCAAGCCTCGAAAAATTCCAGAGGAGGGAAAAAATGCTACGACAGAAAATAGCCAAATTGTAAATTCCTATACTGGCAAAGAAATTTCAATGATAGTAAATCCCAATCCTATTGTTAATCAACTGACAAGTATGTACGGATTCAAAATTCCGACAGCTCAGCATGGTCAAAAAGTTCAGAGATTCAAAGCTGTCGTTGAGGCTTTTGTAACAATGGCGACAAGTTCTGGAAAATGGGGAGCTGCATGGGATGGGATAGATGTTTGGGAAAATGAAAAACTAAGCAGTTACAGAAATATTGTAAAATTTTTTGATGTTGCTAATGCAGTAGGATTTTATGATCTTGAGACAAAGAAAAGAAAAGAAAAAGCTCCAGATGAAATAATTGACATTAAAGAAAAAAGACAGCAAATTGACTTTGACAATTTTCTCAAAGATCCTTTAGTCGGAGAATGGAGGGGAGAAATTTGGCAGCCTAAAACAGAGACATGGCTAACTGATCAGGCTACAAAATTTAAAGACAAATCTCCTGACAAAGCTAAGCAATTACGAAAAGCTCTAATCCTCCTCGATATGACTCCAGAACAATATTTGCAGGGGACTACTGATCCAGCTGAGGCTCGGAGATTAAAGGACAATCCTAGAGAAAAAATGAAAGCAATAACAAACAGGCTTAGACAAAAAACATTCAAGCCAGTAGGAGTCGAGTCTAAGGAATTTCCTGATATGTCATTATTTGATTGGGTTACAAAAAAGAAAGTTCCAATTCTCGCTGACATTGAAGATCCACAGACTGGAAAAATCGAAAGGATAACATTTTCTTCTCAGAGACACGAAAATTTTGCAGAGGGGACTTTGGGAATTTTAAAAGATTTTACAAAACAGCTCAGGCATTTTGGAACAGAACATGATTTGCCTACTCCAGTAGGAGCTGATTGGAGTCAAAAAACTACTGGAGCTCTGCATGGAGAATTAGATATGCCAATTTCAATTCTCAAAGAATTTGATAAATGTTTGAAAAATAAAGAATGGCTCAAAGAACATCCTGATGGAATTATCTTTGAGACAGAAGCTAAACAGCTCTACAATGAGACAATAACACAAACAAAACGACAAATAAAACAGAAAGATGGCGGTGTGAAAAATTATGCCAAAGGAGATTATATTCCATTATGGTTAAAGGATGGGACATTTGTTCCAGCCAAAGTAAAAGGAAAACCAGCTACGCCATATCAGAAAGTTAAAAAATTTGTAAGTAATGAGGAGGACTGGAATGATGCTTATTTTTATTACAAAAATGCAATGGATTTGGGCTGGAGAGCTGAGGAGGCATTTACGTCAGGAGCTAACAGAGCTCAGGGCAAAAATTCAACAGGAATATTGGAGGAGGGCGTAGCTGATCAAGAAATTATGGGAGGTAAAACAGTTCCAATTATCGTGCAAATTATGACAAGAAAAACAGCTGGAATTGAGGGTAGGACTCATCATGGAGGGAATATTTCTTTTGAAGATACTAAAGTTATGATACGAGAAAAGCGAGATATGGTTGATGAATATTCTGATCCAAAAAAGCATACAGAAAAAGAAGCTCTTGAGCATGGAGTAGTACAATTTTATGAAGATAGGACTATTGACTATGAGCTATATCTCAAAACTGGAAAAGTGCCTGACTTCAGATTAGTTCCAAATCCAATTCATGCTCTCATTGGGACAGATGGAAAATATACTAAAGTAGGAACAATGGAATTTCCTAAGACAGCAAAATTTCGTCCAGAGATGAGAAAATTATACAAGAAAAAAAATTGGACAATTCCAGAAGTTAAAAAAGAAGATACTGAAAGACAAAAACTTAGAGCCATTATGAGAATTTGTTATGAAAAAGTTTTGGAGAGAGATATGTATGATGATTATTTCAAAGAGCATAGTCTCCATGCTCTGAGACATTTGTTTGCTCAGTATTGGCTTAGAGCCTCACAGGGAAAGGATGGGACAGGAACAAAGGACTTTGCATTTGTCATGGAGCTGGGACATTGGGGAGGAGTAGATGTCTTAATGAATTTTTATGGTAAATCATCCAATGCAGCTAAAGGCAGAAAACAAGTTCAACTCAATACAACTTATGACGGATTAGAACAGGATGTCAAAAAAATAAAAGAATGGGAGGAGAAAGATGCTGTCAAAAAACTTAATGAGACTTTGGATAATGTAGATGAAACAAAAAACGTTAATGATGAAACAGGAGAGACAGCTGTAACAACAACTACGGAGACTCCTGATGAATTATAATAACAAATATCCGACATTTTCATTTAGGATAGATCATAACTTGAAAGTAAAACTCGACAAGCTCTCTGTCATTAAAAAAATCTCAACGAATGACTATGCTAGAAAAATTATTACAATGTATTTGAAAAATGAGTTAGTCGAAAAAACTGAGGACTTACAAACTGAAAAAGTAAAACTACAAATTGAAAAATTAAAGGCTGAGATAAAATATATGCAAATTAAAAATAATTATTATGAGACTTTCAATCAGCCAATGTCAAGAATTGCTGAGAGGACTATCAAGCCTCAGATTATTGTTGAACAACAAAAACAAATTTTCCAAAATCCACAAAGTCCCTATGATGCCTCAAACAAAAGACTCCAATGTTGCGATTGTGGAATTTTATTTACATGGGACTCAGAAAAAAATTTCAATGAGCAGCTCGGAGAATTTCAGAGACATATTGTTTCAAAACATGACAGAATTAAAACAGAAATAGAGAGACAAGTTTTGATTGATTTGAAATATGAGGGAGATTCAAGATGAAAAAAGACGAGGTAATTATTCTCAGCTGCTCAAAATGTGGAGCTATGTCCCATGCAATAAAAAATCCTAAAATGCCTGACGGTTACAGAGTCAAAGAATCAGAGTTTATAATTTGCAAAATTTGTTATAGAGAATTACAATGATTTGTCATAAATGTGGCAAAGTCGTTTTATGGGAAAGAATGATTGTTGACAAAGGGACAGAGAAAAGAGTCTATCATATTCAATGCTGGGACAGGGATGAAGAAAAATGTTAGCGACATATGAAACTAAAACTAAATTTATCAAGTGTGCATTATGCAAAAGAATAACATCAGAAAGTCATGCTGAGAAATTTTTCGATATTTGGATTTGTTGCTGGTGTGGAAATTGAGTCCATATAAAATTGTCAGTTCACAAGCGACATTTAATCTCTCAAAAAATGATGAATGGGAAACTCCTCCAGATTTGTTTCAGTATGGATGCGATTATTTTGACTTTGAGCCTACTCTGGATTTATGCGCTACAAACTACAATAAAAAAACTAAATTTTTCATAAAACAAAATGCTCTCACTATGAATTGGAGACAGGACAGCTGGCTAAATCCTCCATACTCCAATGTCAAAGACTGGATAAGAAAAGCATATCACGAACATTTAAAATGGAATGTTTCAATTTTGGCATTGCTGTTCGTAAAGTCGGAAACTCATGCTTGGCATGAGTGCATCCTGCATGGCAAAGCTGAGATTTTATTTCTGGAGGGCAGGATTCATTTCTGGAAAAATGGTAAGAGATCAAAAAATCCAGCTCCATATCCAAGCGCATTTATTTTCTGGAGAAAAAAATGAATTACAAAGACAAAATAGAAAAAATGAGAGCTACAATTCCATTAACTGATGAAGTCGAATGTCCAGATTGTAAAAAATCATTTTATGACGAATTTAATTTAATCAGTCTAGCTGCTTTGAAATTTTGCTTATTGTGTGCCAATAGAAATCTTGATAAGCAAACAATAGATGAGAAATATCATGTCAACGAATAATGAAGCTGAGACTCTGACTCCAAAAGGGGAAGCTCTTGTCAAACATTGTCCAATTTGTGGCGTAGAATTTGATGATGGCGTAGCCATGACCAATCGCTGGTTACGTTGCGGATCATGTGAGACAAGATTCATGGTAAAAGTGGAGTCAGATTGAATAAATCGAGAGTAGCGAGAGATCTCTGGAGAAAAGTTTTCAATGACAATCTCATAAATCTTTCTGACAGTGATGCGAGAAAGCAAGTCGTAAGAGAATTTTTAGCAGATCCTGTCAACAAGAAAGCTGGCTGGAAAAGTAAAGATGCTCGTTTTATGAGGCTTGGGTTACAGTCCGTAGCTCGTGAAAATAATTTCAATCTTCTCAATGCAGGGATCACTCCTACTCCGATTCGTACAAAAACTCAAAAAGGAAATTTAAATCTTAACGTAAAATCAAAATTGAAAAAAATTCCAGAATTAAAAACAGAAAATCAAGAGCCTCAGAAAGAAAAACCAAAGTTTGGCGCATTGCCACAAACTCCTCAATTACAGGGACAGCAAGCTCAAGCAGTTTATTATTCAGCTCAAGCAGTAGGGCAAATTTTCAATACTGCTTTTAATATTGGCGCATCAAGATTTGACTTTGATCCTTTAACTCAAAACGAAATTATCGCACTTGGGGAAGCTTGGAGTCCCATATTCTCAGAAATTTTTGGAGAGCAAAACAAATGGATCATGCCAGTAATTATTACATTGCCAATCGTTTTACAGAGATTAGCTCAGATGGCAAAAGCCAAAAAAGAAAGAGAGCTGAAAGAACAATATGGAATGAAAGATGAAAAAACTCCAGCTCCGACAGAGCCAATAAAGAAAAAATCAAAATGGGAGGATATGGGATTTGGAAAAAAAGAGACTGACAAAAGATGAATACATGGATCAACTTGATCCTGACAAATTAAATCTTGAAAAAAAAGACTTGCTTAATTTTTGTGAGAAATGTACTAACGAATGGAAAAAAAATAAAGTTGCTAACTTCAAATTTATCGTAGCAATCTCACTAATTTCCGCTGGTGTGAAATGCACTCCAGAAGAAGTTTTGAAAATGGTTTGGAAAAAAATTCTAGTTTGGTTTTGGGACTTACAATATCAAAATGCACTACAAGAAAAAAATGGAATGTTAAAGAGGTTAACAGAAATTGGATCAGGATAAAATTACCAAAGTCGTAGATGCTTTTTTTAATTCTCTCAAAACAGATTCAGATGAAATGCTGGAGACAGGTTTTAGTCAAAACACGACAGTCGAAATGTTACATCAAGCTGTCCAAGATATGGTCAAACAACATCCAAAAAGATTTACGCAATACGTTACTTTTTTTGAAATCGCCTGTATGTATTTACAGGATGAAACAGATCAAGTTCCAGAAATTCATACAGAAATTCCAGAGGCTGAATTAGTATGAGTGATGATAGTTCTCCTGATAAAGAGGTTGAGGATTTAGCCAATGAGAATGAAGATACAAACGTATCAAGTCAATCTCAGCAAAAACCAGCTCGCTTTGCATCAGGAGGACAATTAAATTTTAATTTCATAGCCTACGATGAAAAAATTGTAATAGTAGGTGCTTCTGGATCTGGAAAAACTTATCTCGCAAATCAAATAATGAAAGGACTCAATGGAATTTCTGTTTGGGTGCATGATCCAAATTATCAGTTTCATTCAAGTCGTGCAATGGTTTTTCACGACTTAACAGAAATGCTGAAAGTTTATGACTCTGCAAAAAGGGGACATTATATCCTCCAGCCACATCAAAATGATGAAAACACTTTCAGGAGATTTAATGCAGAGGCGTTTAAGCGAGGCAATTTAGTTTTAATCGAGGATGAAATTCATAACTGGCTGACAAAACAGAGAGTGTTAAAAGAATTTAATCAAGTCATACTTTCAGGTCGTCCTAGAGGAATTTCTGTAATTTCAATTTCATCAAGACCAGCCAGCTGTCCAAATAATATCCTGTCAAACAGCAAACACGTTTTTGCGTTTAAGTTAAATCTTGAAAGTGATGTAAAATTTCTGGAGGGATATTTAGGAAATGATGTTTGGATTTTAATGCCTCCTGACAAAAGAGCTCGTCTCAAAGATGAGCCAGCTCTTGAGGAACATACCTTTTTTTATAGAGACATGGATCTGGATCATGGAGTTTTAGGAAAAGTATGAGACTTAAAATATTTACCTGTCCAGAATGTAAATTCAGAAAATTTGAATCACTAAATGCTTTGAATGTCCATATTGGAAAATCTCATGTTGTGGATTACAAAATTTCAATCATCAATAATAAACCAGCCTTTAAGAAAAAGACTAGAGGCACTTTTGAATATATTAAAAAAACGTGAGATCCTGTTCTATTCTTAATCGGTAATGCGCACTCTCTTTCAGATTTACTGGGGATCTCACTAGAGCATGATTGGATGAGTTTGATATCAATGAAGTTAATCGCTTGTTGCTATCAAAGCTCCAAACTCGAATCATGCTCATAGACTTGGTTAAAATCAGATAGTTTATGAGTCTAACTCCAAAGGTCGTGCCTAAGTAGGCACTACCTTTTGAATAGCTGTCTTATTTATTGAATAACCATAAAAATTGTTAATGGTTTCAGCGACAATTACGAAATTTGCAAAAACAACAAAGTCAGTAGTTCTTGACCAAGCTATAATCGCAGTAATGTCAGCTTCATTAATTGCGCCTTACTTTGTCCCTAGAATTAATAATGTCTTAGACTCCGTTCCCATTCTAAGAGATCATAAATCTCTCTCCTCGTTAATCGCTGGAATGATTATTTTTGGAATAGCCAAAGGTGTCAGGATGCCATCCGTCTTAGCAGCTATCGTCATTGGTGTAAGTGGCGCATTTATCCTAACTGCAATCTTACCATTATACACTCAAGTAACAAACAGAGGAGTTGGACAGTAGTTGGTTTTGAAAAACTACCGTACTCTAGCTTCTACGCAAAATTGGGATTCAACGGCTCAGACCATAATCACTCAATTACCAAGAGACTTTTTGGCTCAGCGTTACTACATAGACATGGACAGCGATGATGTCAGGGCAGCTGGCACAGTAACCGCTGTGGTTGATGGAGGACTTAAGATGATTACAAATATCAAAATTGTTGCAGTCGGAGAGGGCAGCTCAAGAACAATTTTTGAAGTTAACGGAGAAGATTTGTATCATATGAATTTGTTTGACTATGGCGCACCAATTACGCCAATTCAATTATCATTAACAACATCACAAGCTCAACTTCATATGAGTTTCTGTATTGACTTTCGTTGTAACAAACTTGATCCAGATGATTATTCTGTTGCAATTCCGACTTACTTACTTTCGACATTGCAATTAGAAATTACTTATGCACTACCATCAACTACAAATTATGGCTCAAATCCTCCAGCAAGTTTCAATACAAATGTAACAACTAGAATAACTTGCGTAGAGGGAATTCCAGAATCTGGGGAAGATTTTTCCAGTAATCCGCTTATGACCGTACTAACAAAAACTTTGACAGCTGATACATCAAGTGGAAGTTTGGAAAGTTTCGATACATTTTTCCAAGTCGGAGCTTTGATAAGGAGAGATTTTATCAGAGTCGAAGATTCAAGTAATGTCAGAGCAGATGCGGAATGTACAAACTATCAAGTTAATTCAGGGACAATTCCATTGATGTCAAATATTTATCTTGACTCACAAAAAATGAATAACATTATCAATTATAGAATTGGATCAGGTTATCCTAGAGGGACTGGAGTTTTTACTGGCACAACTTCGACTGTTGCGACAGTTCCTTATGACAATGGCGCATATGTTAGTGATGGATATTTTATGCTGGATTTTTATAATAATCGACTTCCATTCATTAACACAGCTGGAGGACTTCGTATCGGAGGACTTTCAACGGTAGGATATAATACAGGAGATTTGGTTTTTCAAGCGAATTTTATCGCAGCTAGTTCTATAATCCGTAGAGTTCAAGAAACAGTAGAGGGCTGATAGAAATTGCCAGCTTTTATTCAACAAAAAAAAAAGAACAAATCGCTAGACAAGTAATTCTTAAAGAATATACAAATCGAATTGTTAGACAATCAATCCGCTTAACTGGAAATCAATCTCTTATCGAATCACATCAACATACAGAAGATAAGGGAGTCGTTGACAAAGTAAAGAATTTTCTCGGAGGTAAATAATTGGGACTTTTAATTCCTAAACAAATTCCAGTAGTCGGTAAAATGAGTACGCCAGCTTCAATTATTGTAGTTTTAGTTTTGGGATTTGCAGTTTATCAAATCATTCAATGGAGGAGAAAGTAAAATGGGAGGAGGCTCACACGATAATGCAGGAGCTGGAGGGACTACATCAGATTCTTCATCCGATTCAAGCTCAACATCAACAACTTCATCAAACACATCAACAAGCTCAACATCAACAACAACAAACAATTCAGGAGGCGGTCAAACAGCTGCTCATTCAGGGCATGGAACATCAGGCTCTACTTCAACTTCTACGACAGCAAATAATCAAAGTGTAGTTCAAGTTTCAGATGGAGGCTGGTCAGCTGCGTTAGGTAATTCTCCAAACTCCTTAACTCAGGGAGCTGGAGCTGCATCAAATGTTTCAAATTCAAATGTTCAACAAAGTCAAAATACAACAGGTCAAGCCAATGTTGTAACATTGGGAGTTAAGCCTTATGCTGGTCAATCTCTCGCAGTTTGGCAAACTGATGTCGGTCAACAACAAAAAGCCATGCTCGTTGCAAAATATGGAGAGTCAACTGCGCAAAGACTTATCGAGCAAACTTACTTTACTCAACAAGAGTTCAAAACAAAATTCCCAGCGACAAATACTGACAATCAATATTTACAAAATGAAAATAGAGCAATTACCAATGCTGAAAAAAGGCAAGCTGAGTTTGTTAACACAAATAAATTCATTGCAAATCCTCAAGATCCAGCTGTTGCGCCAATTCCTAACACAATTACAGTTTCGACTCCATTATATCAGCAAGCTGGAGAAAAAGAAAATCCTTTGACAATTCTTGAGGGGAATAAATTTATTTCTCCAAGTCAACAATTTTTGCCACAAGTTAACGAAGAATTTGCTCCTCGTCCAGCTTATTCAGCTTTTCAAAATAATCCTTACATTGGCGTACATCAAAATTCAGCAGTAGCTCCTAATTCAGAGTCAGGAGAGACTCAGCAAAAAGGAGTGATGGACTGGATAAATGAAATTAGACAGCATAAATATTTTCCATTCGCAGTAATTGGAATAGTTGTAATAATCGCATTGTCTCTGTTTGGAGGAGCTAAAGCTGGACGAGCTACAAGAGGAGGCAAAGGAGTTTTCAGATCAGGAGGAGGCTCAGGACAGCCTATAATTACGGTGGTAAAATAAATGGCAAACTCAAACATGGCAAATGATCCAGATGGCTCTTTTCACATTTATGTAGAGCCTAAGAAAAAACCAAAACCAATTCCAAAAGAAATTCCCAAAGTCGAAAAAATGGAGGTAAAAAATGACAAAAAACGTAGAGAATAGATTAAAAAAAATTGGAGTTCCAGTTTCATACATAACTGTAACAGCAATAATCATTAGTCTAGTATGTAGCCAGCTGGGAGTGTAAATAATGGGATCATTATTTACGACAGGACAGGTTACACAAAGTACGACTGGAGGAGGAGTAGCAGCTGGGACAGTTTTGCAAGCTGGTCAAGAAATTACTGGCATAACTTCTGGAGCTGTTTTTTTGGACTTTGTTGCTGGGACAGTTACATTGCCAGCTGGATCTCCAGCTCCATTGACAAGACCAATGCAAAAAAATCTGAATGATTTGGCTCTTAATCAATGTCAAAGCGTAGGAATTTGGACATCAGATGCTGACACAATTATTCAAATCGGATCGGCTGTTACATTGGCTGATCATCAACTTACACACGTTGTAAATAATTACGGTTTTTCAAATGTTACGATTACACTTCCAGCAAACTCGACTCCAGATGATACAAATCAAATCTTTTTCATGGGATCAACTGATAACTGGCTCGGTTACGCTTTTCCAAAAATTTCTCATCAACGAGGAAAAATTGACTCAGCCTCAGTTAATGCAGCTACGACAGTTTTATCAAAACACGTTGGCGCATACAATCAATTTATGATAACGACTTACAATAATGATGGAGCTAATTCTCTGGATTTACAAATCCAATACTCGGAGGATGGTAGTCAATGGTTTAATGATGATGGTTATTCA
>Ga0310122_10001441_pt1 | contig 15179 bp, 26 predicted proteins | sample CB6_Bottom_1051__FD_203503 | JGI IMG/M metagenome (GOLD analysis project Ga0310122, IMG submission 203503) | Marine microbial communities from Western Arctic Ocean, Canada - CB6_Bottom_1051 | ecosystem: Environmental > Aquatic > Marine > Oceanic | place: Canada: Western Arctic Ocean | collected...
CTACCTTTTACTCAAAGAGAAACCCAAACCCACAACCCCGGAAGCAAAAGCGGAGGAAATTTCCGAAGAGGCCGCCAACAGGGTCGAAGAAATTGCCACCCAGGTGGAGAACGGCAATGGAAACGGCACCGGGAACGGGGGTGATGAATTTGGGTCCACTCCCGGGGATGATGTAAACGAAGATGGTACATTTAATGTCCTGGATATCGTTGCCAGGGTGAACGAATCCTTAAATGAATACACCAATGGAAATGGGAACGGCAACGGAAACGGTACTTTTGTTACTCCCGGATTAGAAGAACTGAACGAGGAACAGCGATCCCTGTTTGAATCCCTCTCGGATCAGAGGGGATGTGTCCGCATCTACGAGGATCAGGAAATTGCGGACGAAACTCAAGAAGTGTACCTTCTCTTGGAGACAGAAAAGGGATGGAAGGTGAAGGAAAAACCTCTCCAGGAAGGTTCACTCGTAGTAAGGACGTATCTGTGTCCTCCGGGGCGAGAGCCCTTGGAATGGTAGGAGAAATTTAATGGGAGTAACAAGGGCCGAAGGATTCAATGCCGATATCCTTTCGGATGACGATGGAAATGTAATTAGTTCCACCGAAGGAACGACCAGCACCACTCTCGTAGCAGATGGCACCCGGAGGCTTGCCGTCGACGCATTCATGTCTGGAGGAACGATCACGGTAGCCCCGACACCGAATCGGGAGAGCTTCACCGCATTCGCGAATGCGCCGGGCGCGGGGATCGGGGTTCAGGGACCAACTGTAAGCGTGCCCGACGGATTCTCTCTGGTCGTCAAAAACCGCTCTACCAACCAGGCAGGGACGGTTCTATTTGTGGCCCCCAACCTTGCGGATCTTGCCTCGGCGGCTGGAAGAGTTGAACTTCTTGTCGGGGAGAGTGTTTCATTCACACTCACCAACATGAATGGAGTCTTTTACGAACTCAACGTCGACCAATTCGTTGAGATCTTTGCGGAGCTATAAACATGGCAACTGCCGGACCTAGAATTCCCCCCATCAACCAGACGGTTGGAATAAACCCGGATATCGTTTCGTCCAACGTATTCCTGAATGAGGATCTGTCAGTATTATGGGGAGCGTTGAACGGAGAAACCAATGTTCCGGCTGGAGGAATCGTCTTCGATTCGGTAGCGAACACGTTCACAATTAACGCGGGTGGACCCGGAGTGCCCCCGTCTCCACCCGATCTTCACCTGGTGACCGACGGTGCCTCCGAAATGCTCTTTACGACGAACTCCAGTCAACAGATGGTCATTACGAGTGGAGGTCTTGTCGGAATTAACCACACGACCCCCGGAAGCACTCTGACCGTTGAAGGTTCGCAAGCGGTGGCCGTGACCAATGTGACTGTTGGAACCACTACTCTCGATGACACCCACCACACGATTTTCGCAGACGCAACAGGTGGAGTTGTTGTTGTCAGGCTGCCCAGCCTCGCCACACTTGCTAACCGGGACCGGGTGTACGTCATCAAAAAAATAGATGCGTCAGCAAACGCGGTGAATGTTCAGACGCCCCTTGGCATCACGATAGACGGTGTTGCGGGAATAACCGCGTTGACCGTCCAGTACCAGTCCCTGACGATATGTGGCGGCAGTGCCACGGAGTATTTTATAATATGACCTACCTATTTCCTCCTCCGTCTTTTGGGCGCAAAGATTGAGCGATTGAGGAGAATGAAAATGGAAGTTTTGAAAAATCTGCTCTCGTCGAAGAAGGCGGTTATCGCCATCGTCGGGCTAGTCCTGGAAGGGTGCGCGGCTTCCGGTCTGCTCCAACTGGACGAGTCCGTCCGCGAGGCATTTATGCAGAATGTGGCAATTATTGCCGGTAGTTATTTCGTAGGCCAGGGAGCCTCAGATTTTGCCAAGGAAAAGGCAAAAGTGGAAAAAGAATGAGAAATAACCTTCTGATCGGGATCATTTCGTTGGTGGGATGTTTGGGCCTCCTCTCCGGCTGCTCTGTTTTCACATCTACGGAAAAATTGGGTGATCGGGTGCAGGAGATCGATGGATTTCTCCAGCGTCTCTCCCTCGAACTCGAGACTGCCCAAGATCCCGAAAGGAAGGTCACAATCATATCCCAGATGGATTTGTTGAGGGAGGAGAGGGAATCGCTCACGGTTAAAATCAAAGTCGCTCAGAAGGCAAAGCAGGGGGTGGGGTCAGGAATCGAGTCCTTACTGGGGATTCTGGGCATCCTGGTGGGGGTTCCTCTCTTGGGATCCGCGGGCGCCGTAGCGAAATTGTTAATTACGGGAGGAAAGGTGTAGTGGGTCATGCGGTGCGAAAATACGGGATTTCGCCCGGGACCAATGGACTGGGAGCCCGGGAAAAAATCACCTGGAGACGATCTGCTGTGGATATCAGTTGCACTCCAGGATGGCCCTGTCCGGAAACTTTCGCACAAAAAGCAGAAAAAGAAGCCAGGGGAAAAGCTCTCCTGGTTCGGGAAGAGGAAATCGCAGAGCAACTTTGGAACAAGGCATTCACGCCGAAAGCACAAAACGCCACCGAGGCGATCCAGCAGTTGCGTCTTTTCTACGATGCCATCGAAAAATTCGGATCTTACGATCTGAAACTGAACTATTCTCTTCAAACCTCTCTTTACGCACCCCATGTCAACCTCCCGGGTCATTGGGGGGTGTCCTGGGGGCATCTACAAGAGAAAGGACAACTCGCCGCAAAACCGTATGGGTACATCCCAAAGTTTTTCCCCAACATTTTGGTGGCGCCTCACGGGTATCAAACATTCGGATATCTCCTCCGGGATCTGATTTTTCACGCGCCCCGGATGAAGGCCAGTGCCGTTGCCCAGAGGGCAAAGAAGGTCCAGGAATACCTGACCGCAATCCCTGCTGATCTGGGGGATTTCGAGGGATATAATTCGGCCGTGATGGAGTGGGCAAAAGACCTCTCGGTGGCTCCTTCGACATTCGACAAGCGGGTGGACAGGCTTATTCTCCTCTTAAAAGCCTGGGACGGTGTCCCTTGGCCCCACCCCTGGTTTGGAAAGTTTCTTCCCGCCCCAGAAGTTCCCCTTCCCCCCTTCAAGGGGGGTTACCAATTCAACGATCCCTCCCTCGTTCTCACTGATTATTTTCCCACCACCGTCGAGAACATTCAGGGGGACATTGCGTTCTATCTCACGACCGTCCAGGAGGAATGGGAGGAACATTTTGGAATACTCTTGAATGAGAAAATTGAGAAACTGAAGGCGAAGATAAAGGCGAAGGAAAAGGCTATAAAGGTGATGAAATGGTATTTCCTGGTCATTTCTCTCATGGCATTGGCCGCAGGAGCCCCAGCGGTTTTCAAATTGATCGTCATCAAGATCCCAAAAGCGGTCTTTAATTTCATGGCGCTTAAAAAAATGAACAAGGAGGAGTTGCGTGGAACGAAGGATATCTTTGGCCTGATCGAAATGACGGAGGACAACCTGGTAGATATGCGCCTCTGGATCGGGTCGAAGGCCACCCTCCCCCCGGTTCTCCCCCCCGCTCCTGGAGGGGAAGGACAGTATTCCCTCTTCATTCAGGAAATTTTCATCGGACGTAGCGACGCAACTGAGGAACTGGTAAACTATGCCGTCTTGACCGGGAGAGTGGGGGACAAGGTAGAGATCGGGGACGAATATACCAACCTTCCAGTCGGGATCGGCTTGATTACAAAAGAGGGGATCGAATGGATTCCGGAAAATGTTGCGGGGAATTTTCAGAACCTGGGGGATTCCGAAACCCGGAGTCTGGCGGCCTCCCTGGTGGGGGGGGACGAGGGCATTCCTTGGTGGCTTATCGGAATCCCGATAGCCTTTGTGGTGGCAGCTACTTAAAAGGGTGGAGAAAATGACCAAAAGATTGAGGGCTCTTATCAAGACAGAGGGATTCAATTCAAAGGGGATAAAATATCATCCCCGGGGGAAAGAATACGGGTACTGGGAAGTGACCCGCTCACTGAAGATCGAAGAACAACCAGCAGATGATGACGATTATCATGACTACGAGGAAGAGGAGGTGATATATGTTTTCTTCACCTACAGCGGACACCATACAGCCCAAGCGCAGGATGAATTTTTTGATTATATGATCTTTGTCCCCTGGGTCTACTTCAAGACTTGGGCAAGGAATGCTACCTAGCGAAGGAGGGCAATGTGGAACTTTCAGAAGTTGAAAAATCAGTTGTTACTGCAATGGTTGCGGATCTGGAGTCCAACCCCTCCCTCGTCGCGCAGATTGAATCGTATGCACAGATGCAGAGTAATCCATACGATTTCACGGAAGCGATCCTGAAGGCAATGAAGGTGGATGGGTTGAAGGACTTCCCCCATTTCCAAGCGATCAAGGAGCGTTTTTTCCCCTCGGGTGGGTTGGGGATTGAGATTGATTGGGGGGATCTTTTCGGGGCCGCACTCACTGCCGGTGCCGGATATTTAACTGCGAAGATGTCTCTCTCTCACAATAAAGATATGGCAAATTTGAAGTTTGGATTCGACCAGAGAATGTTCGACCGGACTTTGGAGGAAAAGGCAAAAACCAGGCTTGCGAATGAGACTCTGGCAAAGGCGATCTCGGATGCGAATAAATCTACCGACACCAGGAATAGAAGTGGGTATACCGGGGGGGGAGGGGGGACCACTGGGGGAGAAGACGAACTTCCGGGGTGGGTAATTCCTGCCGCTATCGGTGCCGGAGTCCTGGTGGTTGGATATGTTGTTTTGAAGAAATAGGAAAGTGTAATGCTCTCTCAGGAAGGTGAAATTGAAATCGTTGAAGGGGATCCGGGTGGACACCTGTATGAGGTTACTACCCCCTCTGGGTCTACCATTTGGTTGACTCCTGAAGAGGAAGCGGAAGCGGTCAAAGAGGCTCTCCAGCAAGGGATCACCTATCGAATCAACCGAAAAGTCGAGATAGAAAAGGCCGCCATAAGTTCCGTCGGGACTGCTGTGGGACTTGCAGTGGGAGGCTTCATCATTGGAGTTCTTCTTGGGAAAAGGGGGAAACTATGATAGGAAATTTCGGAATGGGGCAATTTACGGACTGGGTGAGAGCCTTGTCCAGTTCTGACCTTAAAAAGTTCAATACCCGGATAGGTGACTTGGCTGATGATGCCGCCAAATTCAATCTCACCTCTCAGGACTTTTCAGTGGAGAGTACCGAATTAAAGAAAATGACCTCCACTGCCATGTGGGAATTCGGTCCCCCGATGGATCTCGTTTCAATTCTCGCCTGGATGCCCCTTAACAACATAGATTTGTCTCTCCAAGTATGGGCAAAAAAAATAATTGCCCTCCGGGAATCAATGCTGGCCGTCTATACCTCGATAGGTCCGATGTTGGATACCCTGGGGAGGGCTGATCTAGGGAGTGAAGCGAGTCGACTGAGATCCTCCCAGATAGCCATTAACAACGGGATAGAGGCCGCAAATTCTGCTCTCGGGGTGGGAACGAAAAACGAATACCGATTCTTTGTGGAATTTTACAACGAATTTGAGGCGGTCTGGGACCAGGAGGCCCGCCAAAGAGGAACCAGTCGACACCCCTGGCCGGCGATGGAAACTCCTGAGTATTGGGATGCTTTGAGGGCCGCGGTGAAGCGTTATACCGACTTGGATCTCCCTATCATTACGGAGATGGGAATGGGGGGAGGAATGGGGAACCTGGGGGCGGTTATTGCCGGAGTGATTGCGGCCATCATTGCCCTGGCTGTCCTTATGGCGGGAGTATTCGCAATTATCTGGGCTTACAACGGCCCCATGAGAGCAAAACGGGATATCGCCCTCAAAAATCTGGAGAATATAAAACTCACCCTTCAAACCCAGAAACAGCAACTGGAGCATACCAACCAACTCGAAAAGCAGGGGGAAATTACTGCCCCGGAGGCTACCGAGCGCCGCGCAAATATTAGAGCGGAAACTCAGAAGTCCATCAACAACCAGCATGAGAAGGTGCGGAAACAAATGAACGAACTGAATGAGGGGGGGATTCTGGGTGACCTCGGGAAACTCCTAATACCCGTAGGGGTATTGGCGGTTGGCGGCATCGTAATTTCAAAATTATAGGACTGAAAAGGAAATGAGTGGGAAATTAAGTCTGATAGACCAGGTCCGGGCGGTTCCGGAAATTGCGGTCCGGATCTGGGCCGGCTCGGAGAATGTCAGGGAAAACGGCAACTACGTCGTGGGGCTGGATGGGGAGCGCCATGTTATCCCCTTGGAAGTCTTTGAAATGGCGAATGGCATTGCGCAGGCGCTTCAGGTCCGGGAACGGAAGGTGGAGACTCTGACGGATGTTCTAAATTTGCGTCACGATGCGGAGGATCTCTACCTGGAGAGCATTTTCGGGGAAAAGGGGATCAAGATCCTTTTCGTCCCGGCAGGGGTGTCCGGGGGGAGTTTTTACCGATCAAGACTCCCCGGGGAGTTCCTCACCCAAGGGGGTTTCGATGTGATGGCGCACCATACAGAATGCCTCGACTTGGCAAAAGCGTTGAAGTACGACGTTCTCCTCATCCAGTTGGCGGCCATCCCAGTGGTTTATGATATCGCCAAAACGGCCCAGGAGAACGGGGTCAAAATTGTCTATGACATAGATGACCGTTGGGATGCCATTCCGGAGGAGAATCCCGCCGGAACGATGTTCCGCGACGAGATGAAGGCGAACATCGAAAAGATCATCAAACTGGCCGACCTGGTGACCGTTAGCACGGATCCTCTCAAATCCTACGTCTTGGAGAAGGGGGCAAAGCGGGCCTTAACAATTCCAAACAAGGTTCCCACCCCGGTTCTGCCAGTCCGGGACTTGGGGGATCCGGATATTTTCCGGATTCTATGGGCCGGGAGTCCGACCCACAAACTGGATCTCGAGGTGGTTGCCCCGGCACTTCGGAACGTCTTGGAGAGGGGAAAAGGGAAGGTCAGGTTCAGTTGCTTCGGCGAAAACATTCCAGAAGCCCTGGAACCAGTCCGGTCCTACGTTGATACTGTCCGATTCGTTGACTTTGCCGATTATGCGGAACTTCTGGCAAAGATCGGCGCCGACCTGGCAATCGCGCCCCTTGCGGACAACGAATTCAACCGATGCAAATCTGCTGTGAAATACCTGGAGTATTCGAGTGCCGGCTATCCCGGACTGTACTCCCCGGTGGGAGAGTACCAGGCGCTGGTGGATCTGGGAGCCCCGATTTCCACCGTGGAGGACTCAAAGTGGGAACACGAACTTGACAACTACATCAACGACTACTCCAAGCAATGGATGAAGGACCGGGGCCGCGAGGCCCAAAACTGGGTAAAAAAGAACCGATGCCTGATGGAATCAAAAGGGGTTGAATGGTTGAAGGCCGCTGAATCAGTGGTGGAAGTGAAGAAATGAGTATATCGCCCGTGCGGATGAGTGCCGTTCAAAATCCTCCCTACCAACTTAAAAGGGTGGGGAGATCAGAAGTCGAATACGTTGGACTTCGGAAATCCAACATCGGCCTCACATTGAAACGTACAATCGTCAACAGGTCTGAGGCTTCCCTGATGTTGCAGGGAACAATCTTTTCCCTGATGGTGCCTCCAAAACTTCAAAAGGCCGTCGAAACGGGAATCCCTCCCACCACAAAACCCGACGATCCGTTTTTGAAACTCTCCCCCGGAGTCCAGTTTGACTATATGACTGAAGCTGATGTGGACGCTAAAGGGAGGGTGAAGTACCAGTGGAGAGGGAAGGGAACCTCCAGGAGAAAGCATTTTCTCCATTCCCGTCTCGCCACTTTCAAACTGGGAAGAATCGGATTCTTTACGCGAACTTCTAAAATGTCGGCTCCCAGTTTCAGCATCGGGGCTGGTCCTCCAGATGTCGAGGGGACTTGCTTGCCCGCAGAACTTTACCGTCAGCGAAAGGCTTATGATACCGCCCTCCTCCAGGGAGATGTTAGCCAACACCCTCCCGATGTGAAAAACTGGATATGCGCCTACTGCTACGCGGGAAAGTCCAACTATATGCACCGCACCACCCAGTATACCCAATTGGGTAGATGGTTGTGGCTGATGGGAATGATGAACGACAGTTTCGATGACTCTGTAGAGGTGGTGGGAGCGATCCTCGAGGCGCAGATGATGAATCGGAAGGTGCGAGCAGAGTTCCGGGAGAGTCCCAACTATTTCCGGATCCATGATTCCGGGGATCTCACCCTTGTTCCCAACACTTATATGCTCTGGAGGGAAGTGGCGGCGTTGCCCGAACTCTCCCACATCCACTTCTGGGCGCCCACCAGGATGTGGGTGTTTCCAAAATTCTCAAAGATGGTGCGGGACAATCCTCCTCCACCCAATCTCAGTTTACGCCCTTCCGCGCTTCACCTTGGGGATATTGCCCCCGGGATTCCGGGTTTCACAGCGGGATCAACCGCTCACCAAGATGACAAGCATAAGCAGACGGATCCAATTGCAGAGGGTCTAGCCGGATGGGTTTGCCCCGCTTACCAGCATGATGGAAAAAGTTGCCAGGGAGGGGGAGGTCCGGACGGACAAAAGGACTGCCGAGTATGTTGGGATTACAGGGATCTCTCCGTTTCGTATAGGGCTCATTAAAATGGCAAGTTTAAAACAGGAAGCGGAGCGGTTTCTCCAGAGGAGAATGAACCCGGTCACTCCGGTTAAAGAGGCCAGTGAATTCCTTCGACAGTTGGATAAATCCGGAGAACTAAAAACGAGGTCCGAATCCGAATGGGTTGATGTCGGCAGGACCGTCTTCGATTTAACCGATGAGGAGATCACTCCCTGGATGAACAACGCTGCCGGGTGGATCGTGGACACCTCCAACGATCCGGGGGGGATAGAACCCGCGGCGTGGGCTCATAAAGAAATCGGAAAGAGTCGATCTAATCCCTCCCGGAAAGGGCGGGGAGGATGCGCGGTCTGCATCCCGGATTGCCCGTGTGGGTGCGTTGATTGCCAGATATGCGATTCCTGCGTATACTGTGGTTGTTGCTGTATTTGTTAGGGAGAAGGGGATGAATAGACCTTTAATTTGCTACCGATGTGGACAGAAGTCCCGGATCTCCTACATGGGCCTACCGTATTGCGGAGTCTGTTTCCATGTGGTGGAGGCATTGCTTCCTGCTGTGAGACACGATCCTCCCCCCGGCTTCCCTGGAGCTTCGTCGGGCGCCCCGAACTGGGCGAACCGAATGTTGGACATAGTGGGGCCGGAGTTTGAGAAGGAATTGGGGGGGCAAAAATGAGTCAGATCCTAAAAGCCGACAAGTTTACATCCGTTTACAACCACACTTTGACTATCGACAAATTCTGGAGAAACAAGATCGACCCTTCGATCTGGATCCAGGTTGTCCGAAACCTCCTGATCGATGGGAAGATGAGAAGGATTACCTATAGAAATGCGATCGAGGTCGGGACTCTGGGTGAGGGGGCTCCAATATATTCGATGTGGTATTCAGAATTGTTGGAAGGTTTTGAATCGATGGGGAATAATTCAGATAAATTCTGAGTAAGCGAGGGGATATGTGGAGTTTGTTTGACATGGTGACCGGTGAAATCACTACTGCATGGTCAACGAGAGTGGGGTCGGAGTTTGAGGATGTCCCGATCGTCTATAGAAAGAAGAAGGATGCGGTAGCAGATCTCCAAGATTTTGCGGAAGAACTCAATATGGCAAGGGAAAGGGGAGACATACAGGATGATCCCATCCCGGGGAAAATGACCACCCGGAAAGCAGAACGAATAACGATGGCCGAAGTGAAGAAGATATCCATAGAGGAACTGGACGATCTCTTCGGAGAGGATGGGTACTTTGTTGAAGAATAATGGAGGGTAAAAATGGCAGGGATTTCGATCCGTTTCAAGGACGGCAACTGCGCTTCGATGATCCAGGGGATCAGCACTGAAGATGCCAAGGTGTGTCTCGAGGCCCTGGTTTCCAAACGTCCCCCCCCGGAAGGGGAATACGTCCTCGTAGTGGGGGGGAAGGTTCAGGAAAAGAAGAAACCAGATCCTGAACCAGTCAAGACTGCACCTCCCCCACCGACCCCCACTACACCAGAACCCCAGACCAGGCGAATTCTCAAACCGAAACCAAAGAAAAAAGGAAGGTGGTAAAAATGGCAGACATGACGATTCCCGTCATCGGGGCCGGAGCGGTGGCCCTTTTGCTCCTCTCCAAAAATGATGAGGGGGCGCCTTCGCCTCAAATGACCGAAGAGCAGGAAAGGGAACAGAATGCCGGCTATACATTGGCCGAAATCGAAGAGATGCAGGCGATGGGTTGCTGGTTCAATGAGATAAGCGCAACCTGGACCTGACCTGATATCTTTGAAACAGATTTCCCGTGGGGAAATGACGAAGGCCAGGTCCAAGATAACGGCAACTCGGAAACCGTAGAAGCGGAAAACTCCGGATTAGGCGCCGGAAAGGGATCCGGCACCCTTGAGCAGATTGCGATCTGGGGGACCGTCGGACTTCTGGGCTATTTTATAGTCGGCCCCTTCGTGGGATTAAAACAAGCGAGGAAATAGGATGAGCGAATTACGGAAAGCGGACCAGGGTTTCAAGCCTTGGGCTGATATCGCATCTGATTGGAGTGATCGCCCAGGGAGAAGCCGGTACGCAGGTAGATTTGAAAATAAAATGGCAAAGAGAATTGCCTCCAAGGCCGAAAATTTGTTCTCGGCTTTAGGTTTTGGTCATGCGGGCGATCTCCATGATGATATCGATATGTTTCTGGTAAGCAGGAAAAAGGTGTATGGTGATTGGCCCAAAGCAGAACGAGAAATCATCTTCCACAACATTGACCTGGTTCGGGCAGAGATTGCGGATAGAGGAATGAAGGCAACCGGGAGGGGTTAGAATGGAAAATGAGAAAGTATTGATCGCCGGGGGACTCCTGGTAGGTGCCTATCTCCTCTTCGGAGGAGGGAAGAAGACTGGACTCCCCTCCGGAGCCTCTGACGAGGAGATCGCTTCCAATATTGCTGAAACCCTGGATGATGAATTGGAAATCGATGCTGATGAACTGGCCGATATCGCAGAAGGAAATGGAAACGGGCTAGACTTCGATGATCCCGGGAACTTGGAAGACTACTACGAAGAAGAGATCACCCAGAGGGGCAAGGCTCTTGCGGATCGTTTGACCTCGATTTCAGCCTCCGGGGGAGGGGGAGGAGGAAACGGAGGGGACGGCACGGATGTAAACTGGTGCGGCACAAAGATCAGCCAGGCACAGGCGAATGCTTACATGGGGCAAATGTTGGCGAGAAACGGACCCGATGGACAATATGAGGAGAACCCAAAGGGATCGAATTGTTGGAAGTGGGTTCCCACCAAAAAGCGTCCTTCTGAAAACGGCAACGGCAACGGCAACGGGCCTGGAGAAGAAGGAAAAGAGGGTCCAGCAGGATTGGCGCCGCTTCCACCCGTAGCAACCGGGGGTGGATGGTCTACCGGGATGGCGCCCGTCCAAAGCGGTCCCCCCGAGGGATATTACACCTCCTACCAGGGTCCGAGTGGTGTAGACCCGATGAGTTTTGCTGGTTCGTTCTATTAGAGGAGGATAGGGTGTCCCAAAAATCTATGTTCCAAAGTCGGGAGGAGGGTCGACAAGAAGTGTTGGAAAATCTCCGACAACTTCTTATGGATTTGAAAATTCCCGGAAAAACGGGGCGTATCCTAGGGGGGTTCCTCCAGGATGAAGGGTGGGAAAGAGACAAATGGTTGGAAGCGGAACGGGAAGAACCGGGGTCGGGGGCTTTTGCTATGGGGTGGAAGAAAAGAAAGAAAAATGAGGAGTCCAACAACCCCCGATATGGTAAAAAACAAAAGGAACTCGCAAAAGAGTTCGCCCGGGTGGTAAGAAAGTGGACTACTCCAAAAGAACTTGAAGAAATCAACTACCGCAACCAGACGGACCCAGAAGCCCGGTCGGGACTCATTTGCCATACCCATGATTTCATCGATGGAAACGAAGCAATGCTTCAGGCGATGGAAACTCTTGGAATCGAATTCAGACCTGCAAGCCAGAGAAATGTAGACTTAATACAAGGGGCATGGAATTATGCCAAGGGAAGTTTATTCCGACCTTGAAACAAGAAAGGGAAAAATGGCTATAAAAGACGACCCTCTTAATGAAGGAAGATTGGAAATTGAGATAGACCTCAATAATGCTGCTTTCCACCTGGACCGGGAGGGGTTGGCCGCTGACGTATTGGATGTGGAGGAATTGAGGAAGATTTTCAATACCATCCTAAATGAGTTGGAGGAATACGGGGGGATGGTGGACGTAGTCTTGGTGGATTCAAACGGTAATTCAGTTGGCACAGCCAGAGGGGGATGGGAAGGGGAAGACCCAGAGGAAGAGGAAGAGGATTAGATGGGGCAAGCGTCGGCATTACCCCAGTGGGTGAACATTGTATGGATGTCCATTTCCATGATTACCCTTGTGGGCACCGGCAGGAGTTGACCCTCTGAGTTTTTCGGGTGCGTTTTATTAGGAGGGTATGAGGTGTCTTGGAAAGAAGAATTCGGTCCTCTGGAGGGGATTCCACCATTGGTTGAATGGATGATTAAAAATGAATTTTTAATCGACGACTCCTGGCACAACGATAGAGATCCGTCCTTCATTCCGACGGAAGGAGAGTGGGAGGTGGAGGCTCCCAGGCTTTTTATAGAGTCGGAAGTGCGTTCAACAAGAGAAGCTCCGCACCAACCAAGATTCACAGTGAATTTACCGAATGGGGATTTGGTGGAATTTGATGACCTGGAAAAGGCACTCGAACGGTTGATGACAAAAAGACTGTGGAAGAAGGCACTCAAGAAATTTGAGAAAGCGTACCGGGCCACCTACCACGGGGGGGAATAGATGGGAGAGAATTCAAGTCTCCCTCCTTGGGTCAATTTTATCTGGATGTCGATCTCTATGGTCACCCTGGTGGGCGCCGGGATATGGACGATATTTATTTTCTATCCGTATCTCCGGGTAATGAAAGAAATGCAGATCGAGGCGCTACTCCTGGGTAAGGAATCAACGCAGATACTGAAGGGATTAAACGATGAGATCAAGCCTACGATTGATAAAATCATCCATAGCCTGGATCGTGCCGAATCGCTGGTGGATGATTTTGAAAAGAGGGATGTCTTCAATCGTGTGGAAAATCATCTGGAAAATATCCGGGCCAATATAGAAGTGAGGACTCAACCCCTCCCGGTGGTGCGACGACCTACTGGAGTCGGCACCAATGGAGAAAAATAGGATATTCCCCCTCTTTAGGCGGGCGCAGGACTTCGCATCTGCAATCATCCCTTTTCCTTCCCAAAAAGCGGAGTTCTGCGCTACCGCCTCGGCCTACCATGCCTCTGCCCCTAGGGTATTCGCGCACACGGGCCATCGAAAAGGGGTGGTTTGTTGGGCTAAAGAGGCCAATTCCGAGTTATCCGACCGGGAGATTCTGGGGATCTCATTCCATGAAATCGGTCATGTAATCGCAGACCAGATCGGGCAACTACCGGGACATAACCTTGTGGTCCGGGGGGAAAAAACTCCGCAGCAAACTCAGGACGAAGCGGATGAGATTGTCCGGCAGATCCTTGGAATTCCACTTTACTACAACCGACGGACTCTCCAGGAGGTGGCTCCTGCATTCATTACGAAGTAAGACCCGGGAATGTGACAACTAATTCGATAATTTTATCCATTCCGCACACCCAGAATCCGAACCCCCGCTACCGGGCCGCCCACCGGGAAAAAACAGAAACCCTTTGATTCACATTCATCTGCTCGAAACAGGATTTACAGTAGGGGATCGGCGCTCTTTTCTGAACCAAGTTTTCGCATTTTCGGGATTTCTGCGCGAGGGAAAATTTTCCCCGTTTGTCCCAACCGCCCCTACACGGTTTCCGGGGGGACCGGATCTTGGCCTGTATCAGATCAACCTTCTTCTGGCATTTCCTGCACCGCACCGCTGCCTTTCCTCGCCAATCCACGGTGTATCTGGAAAGGGGAAGATGAATCTTACATCGGCTACAGAGAACGAGTTTTCCATGAAGCCGTTTGTTGTATTTTTCTCTTCCCTTCTGAGCGGATTGTCCCCTGATGATTTTGTCCACTTTAAAGCAAGGACCGAAAATACGCCGATTCTCTTCCCGGGTGCGACGGGTTTTCTCCTCCCGGGATTTCTCCGATTCCCGCTTTACCTTTTCCCAATAATCGTCCATAGACTAAACCCCTCCAATTTTAAGGAGAAGATTCTCCCTCTCTTCTTTTCTCAAAAATCACCAATCTCTTTCGTCTGCCGCTTTTGCTTCCACATTAAGTTCACAGGAGTTTTCTTCAAAAATGTCCTTCTCTGCCTCCTCCCTGGTGGGGAAACCCTTAATCGTCAGCCACCCTACGGGACTATGAACATTAAAGATCATCCTCTCTTCGGGATACATCTTCTTGAATTTGTTTTGGGCTTTTCTTTTTGAATCTGCCTTCACCACAATCGGGTCAGCAATGTGGTAATTCCAGGGGTAGTCTCCATACCCATAGGAGGCGAATTCATCTTCCGTCATCTTCTTATGATCCACAGAATACTTCCGCTTCAAAGTATAAAAACCTTTGCCCTTGAAATGGAAGGGGACCAGAAAAGGATCCAAGGGCCGTTCCTTTTCCTTCACCAAGGAAATGGACCCATCCTCCAGGCCAGATCGGATGGCATCCACCAGTTCCTCCCCTTCCAGGGAAGCAAGAAACGGACCATTCGATTTATCCGTTGTATACTCCTTCTGACTTCTGCCCACCCGGAAAGTAATCAGTGCCATCGAAAATCTCCCTAAAAGGTAAGAAACAAATCAGGAATTCCAAGTGCCGGACTTCTGTTGCCACTTCGCCCGTTTGATCCCCTTCTCCGTCAGAACAAATTCATGGGAGGGGCGCCCGGGTTTACCGGAAACCTTGAACTGGGCCAGGCGAACATACCCCCATGCGCGTAGACGGCGAAGAAGCTGGAGGGAAGCTCCAACGGTAGTTTTCTGGGACTTGGCAAGATCAGCGGCACTAATCGGACCCTCCCAGTTTTCATGGAGCCATACCAGGGTATCGGCCCATCGTTTTTGAAACATCAATCACCTCACATTCTCTTTTATCAGTTTGAACCGTTTTCTGTCGTCACAGTGCTGG
>Ga0310122_10001443_pt1 | contig 15170 bp, 7 predicted proteins | sample CB6_Bottom_1051__FD_203503 | JGI IMG/M metagenome (GOLD analysis project Ga0310122, IMG submission 203503) | Marine microbial communities from Western Arctic Ocean, Canada - CB6_Bottom_1051 | ecosystem: Environmental > Aquatic > Marine > Oceanic | place: Canada: Western Arctic Ocean | collected...
TGATTAAAGGTAAACGGGTCAATATAAAACCATCGAGTCTAAAGCAACATCATGCTTATCTGGGCGATTCAGTCTACGTACATCCGCATTCACTATTGCACAATCAAGCGATACTCTGTCAACACAGTTATATCGATAGCTATGTAGATATTAGAGATAGTATCATCATGCCATGGGTGTACATTGGATCCTATTTGAATATTAAAAATTCCGTGGTGACTCAGGACGCCGTTATTCGTGTTGATACAGGAGATGTGATACCTATAGTCGATAAGAAAATGGTAGGGGATATATTAAGCCAGTGACAAAACATAAATGGCTTGACGATTCATGCAACAAGGCTTGGGCCTTTTCGGGATCCAGGAATAATACCCGGCAAAAGTTGATATGTTTTAAAAACACAGCCTCAACTAAAAAATTAATTGAATACAGAGGTTCCTTATAAAGAACTATGTTGACTACAGCAAAATACACGCACTCAAGATGTTGATTGATACTGATAAAACTTCCCTGGATGTTAATTCCATTTTATTTCAGGCTATGTTAGATGAAATAGACGCTTATGTTTATATTAAAGATAGCCGCGCTAAGTATCTTTATGTCAATGAAGGAACCAGACAGCTCTTTCAGCAACCGCTGGAAGCTATCCTTGGACATGCTGATAGTGACTTTTTTACAGGGCAACAACTGTCTGATTTAAGCAAAAATGATCAACGCGTTCTTCTGTATGGCGAAACAGTGAGGCATGAAGAGCTTAATATCCCTAAAGCCACAGGCGAAGCCAGAATTTTCTGTTCTGTAAAAAAACCCCTTTTTAATAAGCAGGGAATGATTCTCGGTTTAATAGGGATATTGACTGATATTACGGATATAGCTCAATTAGAAACAACGAATAGATTACTAGAAAATGCGCTGAATTCAGAAAAAATCAAGACTAAAAACCAGAATAAGAGACATGTTCAAGACCTGACTCAAAAAAACGATGCGATAAAACTAGCCAATCAATCTAATATAGCAAAATCACAGTTTTTAGCCACCATGAGCCATGAAATAAGGACTCCTTTAAATGCCTTCATTGGTAGTGCTGAATTATTAAAAAACACGATATTAACCTCTAGGCAATCCAGCTATGTTGACGTTGGCCAACAGTCTGCCATTACTGTAAAGCAAGTCATTGACGACATATTGAACGTTTCTAAAATTGAAGCTGGTAAAGTGGAAGTGGCAGTGCGTGAGACTGATATTATTGCTCTAGTTGATTCTGTTGTTACGCTAATGGGTATTCAAGCTGCTAAAAAAGACCTTGAACTGGCCGTATTTATTAGTGACCACATCCCTCAGGTTGTTCTTCTGGATGGCGTAAAAACAAAACAAATTTTGCTTAATTTAGTTTCAAATGCGATTAAATTTACTGAACAGGGCCGTATTGAAATACGGCTGACAGCAGAACAACAACAACAAGAACATCAGGATTATACAGTTACATTTTCCATACAGGATACAGGCATAGGTATTGAACAAAAGGTACAAGAGACGATATTTGACGAATTTACTCAGGTAGATTCATTAATCCCTCATCCAGATGAGGGAACTGGGTTGGGATTGGCAATTGCTCATCGAATGATTTCTATGGTTGGCGGATGCATGGGGCTTGAGAGCGAAATAGGAAAAGGCAGCCGGTTTTGGTTTTCATTACCTGTGAAGGCTAAATCATTGCTAACATTGAACCCGGTTAATACCGACTGCTGGATATTAAATCGTGACACTCACAGTAATCAACAGGCAGAATTTTTTTATAGACAGATACAACCCCTGGTCCAGCTGGTGCGGATAGTGGACACTTGCAAAAATATAGTCCTGTCGGCACAGCCCGCTATTATTTTTTTAGATCAAAGCCAGTTAGATTATTTTAATCGGCAAGAAATTATTCAGTTCACTGATAATAAACCCGATCACTGCTTGATGGTATTAGTGAGCAACAATACGAGCGCGACCCTCAGTCAACAATGGCTCAATGTGTTTGACAAACAGTTAATAAAACCTTTTTCAATGAGATCCTTGCAAGAGTTTTTATCGCTGCCCATGGGGCCTGAGAAAGAGCGGCTTCAGCCTATGATAAGCTTGGGTGAAGCACTTATTTTCCCGGAACATGTTCAGCAGATTTTGCTGGTAGAAGATAATGTGGCTAATCAGTTAGTGATTAAACTGATGTTGGAAAAATTAGGATATAGGGTAGACCTTGCTGAAAATGGAAGCGTGGCGACGGAAACTGTAAAGCATAAGAAATATGATTTGATTTTGATGGATTTATCTATGCCTGTCATGGGCGGCATTAAAGCAGCAACCTTAATTCACCAGGCTGGCGAGAACTCAGCCCCCATTATTGCCTTAACTGCGGATGCGTTTGAAGAAACCAAGGCATTGTGTTTACAAGTCGGCATGGATGGTTTTCTAGCCAAACCTATTACCCTGGACTGTTTAAAACAGGAACTTGAAAAACATTTGCATCCGCAGCAAGAGCTTGATAGACACACGGCTGTAACAGCGGAATTAATCGTTGCGAAACGTTATCCTGTGAATTTAAACATCGATTATTCAGTGCTAGATTTATTAAGGCAAGAAACCTCTGAAGTTCTGTTCCCTCAAATCCTGAATATTTTTTTAGAGCAAGGTGGGGAGAGGGTTGTCCTTATTGAAAAGGCCATAAGCAATCAGGACTTTACTTTGTTAAAAAATGAAGTTCATGCGCTGAAAAGCGAATCGGCAACTTTTGGCGCCATAAGATTATCTGAATTAATAGAGTCTATTAATTTGCTTTGTATGCAACATTTAGAACAACAGGCATTTATTAAATCTGCAACCGTCAAAGACCTCTGGACTGAAGCAGTGAATGAAATATCGAAATTCATCGACGAAGAAGAGCTATTCACTGCGTAATTCTGTGTCACTGTCGCGATAAAATGCTAGCTATCAACAACGTACTTTTTTGGGAAAGGCTTCAGTAGTCTGTTTTTCAGGCATTTTTTCACGACTGCTGAGCGGGTAATATATTCACCTGACGTAGCATCTCACCGCATGCTGACGAGATAGATTCTGAGATACCCAGACTCAACATGGATTCATAAGGCTTCAGCCCTGGGTCTATTTTGATGCGAGTTAACTACCGTATCGACGTCCAACGCAATAACATTGCCGGTTTAAGGTTTTAACTGCCCTCAGGTACTATCGCACATCTTGGATAAGCAAAACCTCCTACGCCTTCTGGAGACTATCACCCCGCCCGGGACTGGCAGCAGATGATACTCAACTTCAACTGAAAAATCACTACATTAGGGGATATGCAGCAAAAAGAATAGGGAGTAACATCACTTTTGATGTTTGTTATTAAGTAATTAATAGTGGCATTCTACTCAGGTGTAGAGGGTAAGGCTCATAATATGCCTTATGTCGTCAGAGCAGTTGTGAAGCTCGTGATATAGGCTTCAAACAATTGATAAAGAAATTTTTTGATCTGCACGTAGCACTGCTGTGTTGTTTTGGCTCTGGGTAAATACCTGCCTCAGCCGAAAGGATAAAGCCGCTGCCCTGTTTCCCCTTATCCAGATAAACATTTTTTTGTTTTAAGAAAAATAAAAATAAAAATAAAATGTTGATTGATACTGATAAAACTTCCCTGGATCTTGATTCCATTCTATTTCAGGCTATGTTAGATGAAATAGGCTCTTATATTTATATTAAAGATAGCCACGCTAAGTATCTTTATGTCAATGAAGAGACCAGGCAGGTCTTTCAGCAACCGCTGGAAGCGATCCTTGGGCATGCTGATAGTGACTTTTTTACAGGACAACAACTGTCTGATTTAAGCAAAAATGATCAACGCGTTCTTCTGTATGGCGAAACAGTGAGGCATGAAGACCTTAATATCCCTAAAGCCACAGGCGAAGCCAGAGTTTTCCGTTCTGTAAAAAAACCCCTTTTTAATAAGCAGGGAATGATTCTCGGCTTAATAGGGATATTGACTGATATTACGGATACACCTCAATTAGAAACAACAAATAGTTTATTTGAAAATGCGCCGGATTCAGAAAAAATCAAGGTTGAAACTCAGGATAAGAGACATGCTCAAGACCTGGCTCAAAAAAACCGGGAATTAGACATTGCAAATAAAATCAAATCGAAATTTTTAGTCATGATGAATCATGAACTAAAAACCCCGTTAAATGCCATGCTTGGCATGAATGATTTATTGCAAACAACGGAGCTCACGCCAGAGCAGAAAGTTATTACACAAATCACCCAGCAATCAGGCGCTGTCCTAACAGAATTGACAGATCATATTCTGGGATTTTCTCACAGTGAAGCGGGGCAAATGGTGTTGTCTGTGAAGGCTACTAGGCTTGTTGATTTAATGGATTCTGTGATTGCAATTATGTCATTCAAGGCCATGGAAAAAAAACTGACCTTAGTTTTAACTATTGATTATCCGCTCCCTGAAACTGTGTTCATTGATCCGTTGAAAATCAAGCAGGTTTTGTTAAACCTGGTCTGTAATGCCATTGAATTTACCCCGTCTGGCTCTGTAGAGCTTAATTTACAGATGCAAAAAGAGCAGAGCTTGCTATTTTCTGTCACAGATACAGGGATAGGGATGGATAAGGAAACACAACAAATTTTATTTGAGGAATGTACAACTGCAACGGTGATGTCAACATGTCCGGATGCAGAAATATACTCAGCACTGGGTTTAGCTATTTCCAGACAACTGGTCGAAATGCATGACGGTGTAATCGGTGTTGACAGCATAGAAGGTCAAGGCAACCGGTTCTGGTTTTCATTGAATGCTGCGTCTCAGAAGCTTTACACACCGCAACCTTATGATATGAACTGTTGGATTTTTGGTGATATTAACAATCAAAAACAAGCGTTATTGTATAAGCAATTAAAGGTCTATTTTAAAGGTATTCATATCATTCAATCCTGGAAGGACATATCTTTTACCCTGCGACCTTCTTTGATTTTTGTAGATGAGGAGCTGCTGAATAGCTTGAGTCAACCTGAAATTGAGCTTTTTATGACAGAGAAATCGTTGAGTTGCTCAGCTACAGCTATGGGGAATTGTGCTGCAGTTTTAATCACTAATCATTTAACAACGCGAGTGGATAACAAATGGCAGCAGCTTTTCCAGCATAAATTACTCCAGCCTGTGCTGGTAAACACTTTGGAGTCCTTTTTGAAGGCACGTATGGGCTGTTTTAACTTCAACAATCTTCAAGTTGAATATCCCTCCCGACAACAGCGTGGTTACCCGGTAAATAATTTTTCTGCACCGTTTCACATTTTGTTAGTTGAAGACAGTATCGTTCATCAAATGTGTATGAAGGCTATGTTAGAGGAGTTGAATTTTGTTGTCGATGTTGCAGAAAACGGACAGGTGGCCACCCAAAAAGTACCCCTGATTCGCTATGCTTTGATTTTGATGGATTTGTCGATGCCGGTGATGGGGGGCATTGAAGCGACAAAAATCATTAGATGTCAGGCCGGCTACAATCAAAACACCCCTATTATTGCCTGGACCTCGGATATGGCAAAAAAAAATAGATGTTTTCAGGCAGGTATGACTGGGTTTCTAGAGAAACCAACCACCAAGACTCGCTTATATCAGGAAATTAAACGGGCTGTTGATCTACAAACTGTTGCCGCGATGTCTATGGTTTCTACCTCTGCAACTGAAACGGTTTCTTTCTGGGCTAAAATCCGGACCGGCATACAGCAGTTAAGGAAGTAGCATGCTGAGTTATGACGAACCCGGGGGTTCAGCAAAAATAAAGATTGAGGTTTTCTGTTAGGGTGTTATCCACCACCCTACCATAAACAACCAGCAAGAGACCTTGCCTGCTGAGAGTGTTTTGTATCTAAGGCAAGCGCCCCCAGGTGCAATAACAGCTATTAACAAAGGAGTTAGAGCAAAGTCCAAGAAAAATAACGTCGGCTGCAACGTACATGCTATCGGATTAGCAAACGTAGCGCGTTAGTCGGTTACTTGTCTGGTTGACAGACAATATTAAGCATGCTCTGGATAGCGCAGACAGAAAGTCAGCCTGAGCTCAAACACCTGATTTGACTATAACTCCAGCAGTAGTAAAATATTTAAAAAAATAAAAACATAATGGAACTATGTCTAATTCACTTCTCCCGAAAGTTTTACTGATTGAAGATAGCGCCTCTTTAGCCTTGGTCTATACAGATTATTTACGACATGAAAAAATTCAGCTGCATCATTGTTCGCAAGGTGTTGAGGCTATTGCGTTTATCGAAAATAATTTGCCCGAAGTGATTTTTCTGGATTTAAAATTACCCGGCATGAATGGCATGGATATTTTAAAGCGTGTTCATGAGCAAAAATTACCCTGTACTGTTGTCATCATTACCGCATATGGCAGTATCAATGTTGCACTTGATGCAATGCGTTATGATGCTTTTGATTTTATTGAGAAACCCTTCACAGCTAAACGCTTATTACTCACCTTACGCAATGCGCTGAACAGCCGGGCATTAACGGATGAGGTTGATCACTTTCGTCAAAACTCCCGATCTCAATATCATGGTTTTATTGGTGAGTCCCCTGTAATGCAGTCTGTGTATCGTATTATAGATAATGCCTCGCAAAGTAAAGCAACCCTATTTATTACCGGAGAGAGTGGTACAGGTAAAGAAGTGTGTGCTCATGCTATTCATAATCAAAGTCCTCGCAAACACCAGCCGTTTATAGCGATTAATTGTGCAGCCATTCCGAAGGACTTGATGGAAAGTGAAATTTTTGGGCATGTTAAAGGTGCTTTTACAGGGGCTGTTAAACATCGTCAGGGCGCAGCATCCCAGGCTGCGGGGGGTACCTTGTTTTTAGACGAAATCTGTGAAATGGATATGGCATTACAGAGCAAGTTATTACGCTTTGTCCAGACCGGATGTATTCAACAAGTGGGTGGCACTACAACTGAAGATGTTAATGTTCGCTTTATTTGCGCCACCAACCGCAATCCAGTCGAAGAGGTGAAAGCAGGCCGATTTAGGGAAGACCTTTTTTATCGATTACATGTCATCCCTATTCCATTACCGTCGTTACGAGAAAGAGGCAATGATATTTTATTAATCGCTGAACACTTTCTGGCAATCTTTTCTGCTGAGGAGCATAAGAAATTTATTGGTTTATCCCCTGAATCTAAAATTGCTTTTCTTGCTTATTCCTGGCCAGGTAATATTCGTGAGCTACAGAATGTAATACGTACTATTATGGTGTTGAATAATGATACCTTGATTCAAAAGCACATGCTTCCTTCAACATTAAACCCGACCGCTAGGATAGGAAAGAAGATACAGCCGATGGTGACTAACAAGACCGTAGGATTTTGCCCTGAACAGGAAAATATTATACCTCTTGCCCAGCTTGAAAAACGAGCCATTGAGTATGCTGTTGCATACTGTAATGGTAATGTACCCCAAGCAGCCGCATTACTTGCCGTGAGTCCTTCAACCATTTATCGAAAAAAACTAGCCTGGCAAAGTGCAGCCGACAGTAACGAGCTATCAAACAGCAAGGCTTAATCCGCCTGCCCATTTTTTCATTCGTCGCTGTTGAATCGCTTAAATTTGATTATCCTGTAATGCGAAGCGCATCTTTTAGGGGGCTAGCCCTATATTTAATGTCATTTTTCAAACCTGAGTCAAACTAACTTCCTACCCGTTCGTTTTTCAAAAAAAACTGCGAGGAAGTCTTGCGGGCATATCCAGTAATGTAGCTATTTGGTAAAAACAGCAAGCACTAAACAGGTCAGTCAAGGCTCCATTGCAACTATAACGCTGTTAGTTTATGTGATTGCCGCCCCCGGGATCAGGAAGAAAATCATAAGAAATGACTCAAAGTTGACTAGCCACCCGGACTCTAGCTTATGTGGTGTGTGGCATTGTTGTCTTTTGATATTTGAATTTGACAATCAAGTATCAAAAAGTACAATGGTGGGTTGATTATAGATGCGTAATTTGCGCGTAGTATTAAAAATTTAAGTTCAGTGTCATAAAAAAATTAGGTATTTAAATGAGTCATACGTTATATGAAGCTAATGTCCAGCGTGTTCAGCGGTGTGAGTTAGCTGTTCCTGGGTCAAATCCTGGTATGTTTGAAAAAGCGATGAAAAGTGGTGTAGACTTCATTTTTCTTGATCTTGAAGACGCTGTAGCCCCCGATGATAAATTACAGGCACGAAAAAATGTCATCGAAGCCATTAATGATATGGATTGGGCGGGACATGGCGTCACTGTTTCCGTCAGAATCAATGGTCTGGACACAGAATATATGGTACGTGATGTTGTTGATTTGATGGAGCAATGTGGCGAAAAACTGAACACGATTTTGATTCCTAAAGTCGGTGTATATGCGGATGTGTATATGGTTGATTCGATGGTCAATCAATTAGAAATGCAAGAAAGATTAAAAAACAGAGTCGGCATTGAGTGTTTGATTGAGACCGCTTTAGGCATGGCTAATGTTGAAGATATTGCCAAGCAGGGCGCTATTGCGGGTCGCATGGAGGCACTTCATTTTGGGGTGGCCGACTATGCCGCAAGTAACCGGGCCAGAACCACGAACATTGGTGGCCTGAATCCTGATTACCCAGGGGATCAATGGCATTCGGCAATCAGTCGCATGACTGTTGCCTGTCGTGCCTATGGCTTACGCCCCATTGACGGGCCTTTTGGTGATATCAAAGACCCGGAAGGCTATAAATTAGCGGCTAAAAGAGCAGCAGCATTGGGCTGTGAGGGTAAATGGGCCATTCATCCATCACAAGTGGCATTGGCTAATGAAATTTTTACCCCGCCTACGTCAGAGATTGATAAAGCAAAACGTATTTTAGAAGCCTTGAAAGTTGCGGCAGCAGAAGGGAAAGGGGCTGCAGCACTCGATGGTCGATTGATTGACGCAGCTTCTGAAAAAATGGCACAGAATATTGTTAAATCAGCTGAGGCGATTGCCGCAAAAACTAAATAATATAGGAATACTATGGATATTCATGAGTATCAAGCAAAAGAAATTTTGGCAGCTTACGGTGTAAAAATTGCTGATGGCGGATTGGCGTATAGTCCTGAAGATGCAGTACAGCGTGCAAGAGAAATTGGCGGTGACGTCTGGGCAGTTAAGGCCCAGATCCATTCTGGTGCTCGTGGCAAAGCGGGCGGCGTTAAAATCTGTAAATCTCACGAAGAAGTCGAAGCCGCTGCTGATGCCATGTTGGGGCGTCGCTTAGTGACACATCAAACAGGGCCGGAAGGCAAAATTTGCTTGAGACTTTATATCGAGGCGGGGACTAATATCGCCAAAGAGCTGTATTTTAGTTTGCTGGTTGATCGTGCTCATGAAAGTATCATTATGGTGGGCTCTGCTGAAGGCGGGATGGATATTGAAGACTTAGCTGAGAACAGTCCTGAAAAAATTAAAAAAATTCAAATTGACCCGGCAGTAGGTTTACTGGATTTTCAGGCCCGAGAAATGGCATTTGCCTTGGGTCTGGAACCTTCCCAGATTAGTCCTGCGGTTAAACTGATTTCGGGTTGCTACCGGGCAATGCGCGATTTAGATGCCAATATGATAGAAATCAACCCTCTGATTGTCACAGGAGGCAGTGGCAAACTTATGATTATGGACGCGAAAATGGGCTTTGATGATAATGCCTTGTTTCGCCGTCAGAAAGTCGCTGAGTTACGTGATAAAACGCAAGAAGATAAGCGTGAAATGGCGGCAGCAGATCGCGGTTTAAGTTATGTTGGCCTGGGTGGCGATATTGGCTGTATGATTAATGGTGCAGGCCTGGCTATGGCAACCATGGATATGATTAAACTGGCTGGAGGAGAACCCGCCAATTTTCTGGATGTAGGTGGTGGTGCATCGGCAGAACGCACAGAAAAAGCATTCCGTCTGGTACTGGCTGATGACGGCGTAAAAGCCATGCTGGTGAATATCTTTGCCGGAATTAATCGCTGTGACTGGATCGCTGAAGGTGTAGTGCACGCGGTCAAAAAGATTAATATGAAAATACCTTTAATTGTCCGTTTGTCTGGAACCAATGTTGAAGAAGGTCGAAAAATAATTGAAGAGAGTGGCTTGCCGATTATAACAGCAACCACATTGGCGGAGGCTGCCGAAAAAGCGGTAGCTGCACGTAACGAACAAGTTGCTAAAGAAGCTGAGGGAGCCGCATAATGTCTATTTTTATTGATGAAAAAACACCGATGATTGTGCAAGGCTTTACCGGTAAAATCGGTTCTTTCCATGCCCAGGATATGATCGATTATGGTTCAAATATTGTCGGTGGTGTTACGCCGGGCAAAGGGGGGGGAACCCATTTGCAACGTCCTGTGTTTAATACCGTAAGAGAAGCTGTTGAGCAAGAAGGTGCTGAAGCCAGTATTATTTTTGTGCCACCGGCATTTGCTGCAGACTCCATCATGGAAGCCGCAGAAGCAGGAATCAAGTATTGTGTCTCTATTACGGATGGCATTCCTACCCAGGACATGATGAAAGTCAAACAGTTTTTGCGTAAATTTCCAGCAGATAAACGCATGGTTTTAACCGGCCCTAATTGTGCTGGGACGATTAGCCCGGGAAAGTCCATGTTGGGTATTATGCCGGGACATATCTACGCACAAGGTGTGGTCGGTATTGTAGGTCGTTCAGGCACATTAGGCTATGAAGCGGCTGATCAAATGAAAGCATTAGGAATCGGTGTTTCAACCTCTGTCGGTATTGGTGGTGACCCTATCAATGGCAGTTCACATCGTGATATTTTTGAAAAGTTTGAGCAGGATGATGAAACCAAGGTAGTGCTAATGATTGGCGAAATTGGAGGGCCCCAAGAAGTGGATGCTGGAGTGTTTTCCAGTAAACAGATGAATAAACCTGTGATTGCTTATATTGCGGGCTTGACGGCTCCTAAAGGACGTCGAATGGGGCATGCTGGCGCTATTATTTCATCGGCTGGGGAATCAGCGGCAGAGAAAGTTGAAATGCTGCAAGATTTAGGGGTGATTATTGCACCGACACCTTCGGCAATGGGAGAGACGGTCGCCAGAGTATTAGCCAAGCTATAGTGCTGCAATATCAATAAATCAGGGTAGCTGTTAGGGTGGGGCGGATTTAAGACCGCTCTACTGCTTATGCTTTTCTGTTGATCAATAAGGTACCACTCTCTACATTTGGCCGCGAGTCTGAATCATCCTGTCATTATTTGCGGTATCTATTGCTTACCGGAATGGTGTTGTCTAACCCTGAAACCAAGATCAGGGATTTTCTGTTTGACAAGGCCTCACCAGCAAAGTCATTATTGACTTTCATTGGCAAGTTAATACACCATTGTTCTGGTATCACTATCGTCTTCCCCCCCCCAATAACCTGGCAAAAACCCTAGTGCTGCAACTCTCAATATTTGAGGCTTGCATACCACCTATATTCTTGTTATTGCCGTGTAACGCTATTGAGCGATGAAAAATGTAGTGAAAATTAACTTCAATCGTAGGAATACCTTGCCAATGTCGTGCATCAGCTTTTAAGCGCTTATTTGCAGCGCACGTACTCTACTTTAAGTTTTGCATTTTTCATTCGGGCAAGCGCTTTGGTTTCAGCTACGATGGCTTTTGCAGCGTTTACTTTAATGGTTTCTCCCACTTGAACCTTATTTGCATAGCCAGTACATTCAAAAGATTTAGCAAATGCAGATGTCGACAGTAACAGTAAGGCGCTTGCCATGATAATTTTATTCATAATAATATCTCCAAAATTTTAATTTAATGAATGTTTTCATTTTACACAGATTATATCTTTAAAGAAAATAGCATCCTATGTCTATTTTCTTTTTACTAATAAGTAGCAGCTTGAGGGCACGTCATTGTGTCATCTATTGAGGGTTGTGCAAACGGGAACTGGGTTTTTATCAGCGATTAACACCCATCATCGGCTAAAGCGCAACAATAAGGCATGGAGTGAATGCAATTATCAGGCAAGAAACGGCAGTGATTTCGACTTATATAATGCACAATATGATAGAATTATCATCTTATATTTTGCTTATACAAGGGTAGATAATGCTAGAGCAATACTGCGAACATGTTGCCGAACGTGCTGCTGAAGGAATAGTTCCACAACCATTAAATGCAGAACAGGTTTCAGACCTGGTTGAATTAATTAAACAGCCACCAGCTGGCGAAGAAGAATTTATTCTTGATTTACTGATTAACAGAGTACCTGCAGGCGTGGATGAAGCCGCTTATGTCAAAGCGGGCTTTCTGGCAGCTATTGCAAAAAGTGAAGCGACTTCACCTATTTTAGACTCGGCTAGAGCGACTGAATTATTGGGAACCATGCTGGGTGGCTATAATATTCAGCCACTGGTCGAGTTACTGGATAACAAGGTCTTAGCCCCAATTGTAGTTAAGGCACTGTCACACACCTTATTGGTTTTTGATGCCTTCCATGATGTTAAAGAAAAGGCCGATGCAGGCAATGAATTTGCCCGTCAAATAATCGATTCATGGGCGCAAGCAGAATGGTTTACCAGTAAAGCGGAAGTGCCTGAAAAATTAACGATGACCGTTTTTAAAGTGACCGGCGAAACAAATACTGATGATTTGTCACCCGCACCCGATGCCTGGTCACGCCCCGATATTCCCTTGCATGCCAAAGCCATGCTGAAAATCCCCAGAGAGGGGATTAGCGATGCAGGACCCCAAATTGAAGCATTGAAAGCCAAAGGTTTCCCTGTGGCTTATGTAGGTGATGTTGTCGGTACTGGGTCCTCGCGTAAATCGGCGACCAATTCGGTGTTGTGGTATACCGGTAATGATATTCCCTTTGTACCTAATAAAAGAGCCGGTGGCGTTTGTATCGGTGGAAAAATAGCACCTATTTTCTTTAATACCATGGAAGACTCTGGGGCCTTGCCTTTTGAATGTGATGTGGAAAACATGGCGATGGGCGATGTCATTGATATTTTTCCTTATCAGGGCGTGGTCAAACGCCATGACAGTGATGAAGTGCTCTCAAGCTTTGCTTTAAAAACAAACGTAATCCTGGATGAAGTACGTGCCGGTGGCCGTATTCCTTTGATTATTGGACGAGGTTTGACCGACAGAGCAAGAACATCACTGGATCTGGAAGCCTCTGAGGTATTTCAGCGCCCTCAAGACAAAGTTGACAGTGGCAAAGGCTATACCTTAGCGCAAAAAATTGTAGGTAAAGCCTGTGGTGTTGCAGGTGTTCGTCCGGATACCTATTGTGAACCGGGCATGACTACCGTGGGCTCACAAGATACTACCGGCCCTATGACACGTGATGAATTAAAAGACCTGGCTTGTCTGGGGTTTTCAGCGGATCTGGTGATGCAGTCTTTTTGCCATACCGCCGCGTATCCAAAACCTATTGATGTTGAAATGCAACACACCCTGCCTGATTTTATTATGAATCGAGGCGGCGTGGCTTTACGCCCCGGTGATGGCATTATCCATTCCTGGTTAAACCGTATGCTATTACCGGATACCGTAGGCACAGGGGGCGACTCTCATACCCGTTTTCCGATGGGGATTTCCTTTCCGGCAGGGTCTGGTCTGGTGGCCTTTGCCGCCGCAACAGGAGTCATGCCACTGGATATGCCCGAATCTGTTTTAGTTCGATTTAGCGGTGAAATGCAGCCTGGAATTACCTTACGTGATTTAGTGAATGCGATTCCTTATGCGGCTATCCAGCGCGGTTTGCTGACGGTGGAGAAAAAAGGCAAGAAAAATGTCTTTTCAGGACGCATACTTGAAATTGAAGGTCTGCCTGATTTAAAAGTAGAACAGGCGTTTGAATTATCTGATGCCTCAGCAGAGCGTTCAGCAGGGGGCTGTACTATCCGCTTAAGTGAAGCACCCATCAGAGAATACATCAATTCCAATATTACCTTGTTAAAATGGATGGTGGCAGAAGGCTATGGTGATGCCAGAACCATTAATCGCAGAATTGAGCAGATGCAGGAATGGTTAGCAAACCCTGTGCTAATGGAACCCGATGCCGATGCCGAGTATTTTGAAATCATTGAAATTGATCTCAATGAAATTAAAGAACCTTTAATGGCTTGTCCTAATGATCCTGACGATGTAAAAACATTGTCAGATGTTGCCGGAACAAAAATTGATGAAGTGTTCCTGGGTTCATGTATGACTAATATTGGACATTTTCGTGCTGCTGGTAAATTACTGGATAAGCATGCAGGTCAACTGCCTACGCAGTTATGGATTTCACCACCGACAAAAATGGATCAGGCACAATTAACTGAAGAGGGTTATTACAGCATCTTTGGGAAATCAGGGGCACGTATGGAAATGCCAGGCTGTTCCTTGTGTATGGGAAACCAGGCCAGAGTGGCTGATAATGCCACAGTGGTGTCAACCTCCACACGTAATTTCCCTAATCGCTTAGGCAATAATGCCAATGTCTATTTAAGTTCTGCAGAATTGGCATCGGTCTGTTCCATTTTAGGCAAGATACCTAGTTTTTCTGAGTATATGGCGTATTTTGAGCAGATTAGTGCCACAGCCGATGACACGTATCGTTATTTGAATTTTGACCAGATAACCCGCTATCAACAGCCTGTTTAGACCGCAGGTGTGTCTATTCCCACGCGCTGTGCGTGGGAATAGAGTTAATGAGGTTTTTGCAGCCGGTGTCCAAGCATCCTTGAAACAATTCAGGATGCTATGGCTTATTTCTTATCGTAAAAGTAAGCTTGCACAACAAACCCGGCGAGCATAGAAAGTACAAAAATACCGGGCTCCAGTAGTCCTATCCCTAGCGTTGAAAGCGCAGGTCCTGGACAAAACCCGGCCATTCCCCAACCAATTCCGAACAATGCCGCCCCTATGATTAAAGGTTTATCAATGTCAGTGCGCGTGGGCAAGCTGAATTGGTCATCAAAAACAGGTTTAGCTCTTTTGGGAATAAAGTGAAATGCGATAAAGGTCACGGATAATGCTCCGATCATGACAAAAGCCAGACTGGGATCCCAGTTACCCGCCACATCCAGAAAATTAAGCACCTTATTCGGGTCAATCATGCTGGAAAGGGCCAGCCCTATGCCAAAGAGTAG
>Ga0310122_10001444_pt1 | contig 15169 bp, 8 predicted proteins | sample CB6_Bottom_1051__FD_203503 | JGI IMG/M metagenome (GOLD analysis project Ga0310122, IMG submission 203503) | Marine microbial communities from Western Arctic Ocean, Canada - CB6_Bottom_1051 | ecosystem: Environmental > Aquatic > Marine > Oceanic | place: Canada: Western Arctic Ocean | collected...
CGGTTGGCTTCAAGCACATCGGCGCGTTGATGGAGAGCGAGCCGATCATCGTCGGCGGCGAGGAGTCCGGCGGCCTGAGTATCCGCGGTCACATCCCGGAGAAAGACGGCGTGCTCGCCTGCCTGCTGATGGCCGAACTCGTCGCGATGGAAGGCAAGCCGCTGGGCCGTATTCTCAAAAATCTTGAAAAGCAAACCGGCGAGTTTCACACCGAACGCATCGATATCGCCGTGCCGCCCGACGAGAAGGCGGCGATCCTGAAAAAACTTGGCGGCGGTTTCGACAAGATCGGGAGGTTCGCCGTGCAGCAGTTCATCACCACCGACGGCTTCAAGTTTCTGCTGCCGGAAGGCGAGTGGGTGGCGTTCCGCGCGAGCGGCACCGAGCCGGTGATCCGCTGCTACCTCGAGGCCAAGAGCGCGCCGCACTTGAAGCAACTCAAGTCAGCCTGCCGCAAAATCCTTACCGGCTGACAAGTCGACTATTCGTTATGAACTACAGTTCGTTACAATTTTTCGTGTTCTCCCTCTCCCCAGCCCTCTCCCGCTGGGAGAGGGAACTTGGCCAAGCGCGTCCCGTTTTGATTCCTTCTCCCTCGAGGGAGAAGGTGGCCGCAGGCCGGATGAGGGTGAAAACCACCGAATGTTTTTGCAGAAGTTTTTTGTTTTAATTTCTATTAATTAGCCATGGACACTGCCACCGAACCGCTGACGTTCGCCAAGCTACTCAAGTTGACCTCCGACTGGCTTTGGGGGATGCCACTGCTTTTTTTGCTGATCGGCGGCGGGGTATTCTTCATGGTTTACTCAAGATTCACGCCGTTTTTTTACCTGTGGCACAGCATCCAGATATTGCGCGGCAAGTACAGCGACCCAAACGATCCCGGCGAGATCAACCACTTTCAGGCGTTGTGCAGCGCCCTCTCCGGCACGGTCGGCATGGGCAATATCGGCGGCGTCGCGGTGGCGGTGACCGCCGGCGGACCGGGCGCGCTGTTTTGGATGTGGGTCTGCGCGCTGGTCGGAATGGCGACCAAGTTTTTTACGTGCAGCCTCGCGGTGATGTATCGCGGCCGCGACGACCAAGGCCAAGTGCAGGGTGGCCCGATGTATTTCATTGTCGAGGGACTTGGCGCGAAGTGGAAACCGCTCGCGATGGCGTTTTGTTTTTTTGGCGTGTTCGGCTGTCTGCCGTTGTTCTCTTCCAACCAACTCACCGCGTTCGTCACCGAAATGTTTTTCAAGCCAAACGATTGGTTTGTCGGCGCGGACAAAAACGTCACCGCGCTTGGCCAAGGGCTGTTCGGCGCGGCGATGGCGCTCTTCGTCGGCACGGTGATTTTTGGCGGCATCAAGCGCATCGGCAAAGTCGCTGCCCGCTTGGTTCCGTTCATGGTGCTGCTCTACGGCGGGTGCGCGTTGGTGATCCTTTTCACGCACGCCGCTCAGGTGCCGGAAGCGGTCGTGCTAATTTTCCGCGACGCCTTCACCGGCGCGGCGGTCGCCGGCGGCGTGCTTGGCACAGTGATCTCGACAGGCGTGCGGCGTGCGGCCTTCTCAAACGAAGCCGGCATGGGCACCGAGGCGATGGCCCACGGCGCGGCCAAAACCAAGGAACCGATCCGCGAGGGCTTGGTGGCGATGCTCGGCCCGATGATCGACACGCTGATCGTCTGCACCCTCACCGGATTGATCATTCTCAGTACCGGCGTTTGGGAAAGCACCGGCGACAGCCCGGACGGCGTGTTGCTCACCGCCGAGGCGTTCACGAAAGGCATCCCCGTCGCGGGCCCGTATCTGCTGTTGGTCTGCGTGTTGTGTTTCAGTTTTTCGTCGATGATCGGCTTTTCGTATTACATGACCAAGTGCGGCATGTTTCTGTTCGGGCCGGGGGCTCGTATCCCGATGATTTTATTTTATCTCGCCAGCATCGTGGTCTCGGCGATTGTTGAGTTGGGCGACATTATCAACTTCCTCGACATCATGTTTGGCATGATGGCCGTGCCGACGATTCTCTCGACGCTGCTGCTCTCCCCCCGCGTCATGGCCCGGGCGCGCGAATATTTTGCCACGCTTGGCCAAGCGCAATAGCGGTTGAAAAGCCACCGCCGGCCCTCTACATTGCGCGCGACTTATGAACACGACAGGAATTCCTTGGTATGTTTGGGCATTGATGACGGTTATCTGCTGGGGCACTTACGGCGTGTGCATGCACACCGGCTCCATGAACATGAAAAATCCCGAGCACGGCCGCATCATGGCTTTTCTCTGGGTCGGCTTGGCCTATTTTCTCACCGCCGTCATCGCGCCGATCATCATTCTCAAACTCAAAGGCGCCCCGATTGATTTTTGGGCTTACCCGGCCAAGGGTTGGCAGTGGTCGCTCATCGCCGGGACGCTGGGCGCCATCGGCGCGCTGGGCGTGCTGCTCGCGTTTGGTGCCGCGCCCAAACCGACCGGTGCCTACGTACCGGTGGTCATGTCGATCATCTTCGCCGGCGCGCCGATCGTGAACGCGATTGTCAACACGACGAAAAACAGCGCTTGGGCCAACGTCCAGTGGCCTTTCGTGCTCGGTATTGTCCTCGCGGCACTTGGCGGCTATCTCGTCACCAAGCACGCGCCCAAGCCGGGCCCGCCCACCGAGGCCAAGGCGTCCCCGACTCCGTAATGCCGCGCCCGCCCGCCAGTAGCCGAGAGGAACTGGAGCGCATCCAGTTGGCCAAGCTGCGGAAGTTGCTCGGGGCCGTCCGTCCGGCGAACGCCTTTTACGAAACCAAGCTTGGCCAAGCCGGCATCGACAACTCCGTTGCGTCGCTCGCTGCGTTTCGTGCAAACTGCCCGTTCACGACCAAGCCGGAACTCGCCGACGATCACGCCGCCAACCCGCCCTACAGCAGCAACCTGACTTTCCCGCTCGAGCGCTACACGCGCGTCCACCAAACCAGCGGCACTAGCGGCAAGCCGTTGCGCTGGCTCGACACGCCGGAAAGTTGGCAGTGGATGATCGACAATTGGTGCGACATTTTCAGTGCCGCCGGCGTTGCGGCGAACGACCGGGTTTTTTTTGCATTTTCGTTCGGGCCGTTCATCGGTTTTTGGCTGGCGTTCGAGGCCGGCGAAGCACTCGGCGCGTTGAGCATCCCCGGCGGCGGCTTGAGCAGTGCGGCGAGATTGCGGGCCATCTTCACTCACGACGCCAACGTCCTCTGCTGCACGCCGACGTACGCCCTGCGCCTGGCCGAAGTGGCCAAGGAGGAAGGCATCGACTTGGCCAAGTCGCCGGTGCGCACGATCGTCGTCGCCGGCGAACCGGGCGGCAGCATCCCCGCCACGCGCAAACGGCTCGAGGAGGCTTGGCCCGGTGCAACAGTTTTTGATCACCACGGCATGACCGAGGTCGGCCCGGTGACCTATCAATGCCCCGCCCAAGCCGGCGTGCTGCACGTGCTCAAAGAGGCGTATCTGCCGGAAATCATCGACCCCAAAACCGCCGAGCCGGTCGCCGCTGGCGAGACAGGCGAACTGGTGCTGACCACGCTCGGCCGGCACGGCTCGCCGCTGATCCGTTACCGCACCGGCGACATCGTCACCGCCGCCGAGTTGCCATGTCCCTGCGGCCGCCTCGACCTCGCACTGCGAGGCGGCATTCTTGGCCGCAGCGACGATATGGTCGTGGTGCGCGGCGTGAATGTTTACCCCAGTGCCGTCGAGGAAATTCTCCGCAGCGCCGGTGGTGTCGCCGAGTACCGGGTGACCATCAGCCGCGACGATGCGCTAATCGAGATGAGTGTTGAAGTGGAACCGGAAATCGGCGACGACAGCGCCTTGGCCAAGCGCTTGGCCAAGTCATTTCAGGAAACGCTCGCACTGCGCGTGCCGGTGAAACTCGTCGAGCCCGGCTCCCTCCCCCGCTTCGAATTGAAAGCCAAGCGGTGGATTGCCAATTAAGCGCAGAGGGCGCGGAGGCACAGAGGGCCGCAGAGGAAAAGGGGGATGGATGCAACGCAGGCGTCTGGCCAACAGCTCACTGCTCACTCTCCGCCGCCGTTGTTTTCTTTTCGCTGCCACTGGCGTCTTGCGGGCTCGGGGAGCGTCTTGTCCACCTTCGCGTAGTAGCTATCCGGCCCGAGTAATTCGTTCACGCCATCACGCAACTGCACCGATGGGCGCACGAAATATTTTTCGTTCGTATCGATGAAAACCAACCGCCCGTCCGACTGCCGAATGCACAGGAACAAAGGGCACCGGCCTGAGTGACTTGTGGCCAAGCCGTGAAGTTCGTCCAGCTTCCCCGGGGCAAACTCGCTGCCGCTTAACCGGAATTGAACCTGCTGGGTGAACTTGGCCGGGGCGTCATCGAGCGCGATGATTTCCTGCGGGAAAATCTTCGGCGTGTCCTCGCTGTTGTTGGCTTCGCCGATGACGAGCACGGTCTTGTTGGCGAGCAACAGTTCCTGATATTTGTCGTAATTCTCGTTCATGCACAGAACTTGAAACGAGCCCTTGAGATCCTCGACTGTGGCGATGGCGTACGGCTTATTCGTACGACGGGAGATGCCGCGCTGCACGGTGGAGATCAGCCCGCCGACGCGGGTCACTTTGCGACTCTCGAGCGCCTTGACCGTCTCGCTGTCGTGCACGCAGAACTGTTCGAGCAGTTCGCGGTACGGGTCGAGCGGATGGCCGCTCACGTAAAAACCGAGCAGTTCCTTCTCGGCGGCGAGGATGTCTCCGCGCTCCCACTCGGCTAGGTCGGGCACTTTGTCCTGCATCGACTGGCTGCTCTCCTCGAACGCGCCGAAGAGCGATGTTTGGCCGGACTCGCGGTCGCGCGCCTGGCTTGACGCCTTGGCCAAGGCGCGGTCGATCACGGAAAATTGTCCCGCTCGCGTGCCGGCGAGGCAGTCGCACGCGCCGCTCTTGATGAGCGCCTCGAGCACCTTCCGGTTTACCGTCCGCGTGTCGCAGCGGTCGCACAAATTGAACAGGTCGGTGAACGGCTCGCCGGTCTCCCGTGCCTTGATGAGTTCCTCCACGGCGATGCCGCCGATGCCCTTGATCGCCGCCATGCCAAAGCGGATGACTGAGCCGTCCCGTGCCGGGGCGAACAGCACCTGGCTTTCGTTGACATCCGGCGGCAGCACCTCGATGCCAAGCACCTTGGCCTCGTCGGTCAGCACCCCCAACTTGGCCGTGTCGCCCATGTCGTTGGTCATGTTGGCCGCGAGGAACTCGACCGGGTAATGCGCCTTCAGATAGGCCGTCTGATAGGCCACCACGGCGTAAGCCGCCGCGTGCGATTTGTTGAAGCCGTAACCGGCAAACTTCTCGAGCAGGTCAAAAATCTCGTTGGCTTTGCGCTTGGAAATGTTGTTGTGCTCGGCGCAACCCTGCACGAACTGCTCGCGATGTTCCTGCATCACCTCGACCTTCTTTTTGCCCATCGCGCGGCGCAGCAAATCCGCCGCACCCAGCGTGTAGCCGGCGAGCACCTGCGCGGCTTTCATCACCTGTTCCTGATAAATCAGAATGCCGTAAGTTTCGTTGGCGATCGGCTCAAGCAACGGGTGCGGGTAGTTAATTTCCACCTCGCCGTGTCGCCGACGGATGAAGTCCGGGATCAGATTCATCGGCCCCGGCCGGTACAACGCCACGAGCGCCGTGATGTGCTCGATGGAGCCGAGTTTAAACTTCCGGCACAGGTCGCGCATGCCGGCCGATTCCAACTGGAACACGCCGACCGTGTGGCCGTTGTTCAGCAGATCGTACGCTTTTTGATCATCAGTCGGCACGCGGTCCACATCGACCTCGACGCCGCGCCACTGCTTCACCATCTCGCAGGTGCTTCGGATGACCGTCAGCGTTTTCAGCCCAAGAAAATCCATCTTCAACAGGCCAAGATCCTCCACCGGGCCCATCGGGTACTGGGTGGTGATGGCACCGTCCTCGTCCTTCTTGAGCGGCAAAATATTAACCAGCGGCTCGGCGCCGATGACCACCCCGGCGGCGTGGACGGACGAATTGCGGGTGAGGTCCTCAAGCACGAACGCCGTGTCGATCAACTCGCGCGTGACCTCCTCGTTCTCGTACGCCGCCTTGAGGTCGGGCGACTTTCGCAACGCATTCTTGAGCGTGATTTTCAGCTCGGTGGGCACCATCTTGGCCAAGCGATCCCCCTCGCCATAGCTCAGCCCCATCACCCGGGCCACGTCGCGGATCACCGACTTGGCCCCCATCGTGCCGAAGGTGATGATCTGCGCCACCGAGTCCCGCCCGTATTTTTCGCGGACGTACTCAATCACCTCCTCGCGGCGGTCGTCGGCGAAGTCGATGTCGATGTCCGGCGGGCTGACCCGTTCCGGATTCAGAAACCGCTCGAAGATGAGCCCGTACCGCAGCGGATCGACATTGGATATTTCCAGCAGGTAAGCCACCATCGATCCCGCCGCCGAACCACGCGCCACGCAGGTGATGCCCCGCTCGCGGCCGTACCGGACAAAGTCACCGACGATGAGAAAGTAGCTGATGTAGCCCATCTGCTGCATGATCCCCAACTCGTAATCGACCCGCTCAAAGAGTTCGCCGACCGCCTTGGCCACGGTCGGATCGTCCAGTCCCGGCTTGGCCTCCGGGTCGGCATCCTCCGGCGGCGTGTAGTTGGGAAGTGGGCCGGCATCGGCGATCGACTCCGCCACAAATTTGTCGCCATCGACACGAACCCCCATGCCGTATCGCTCCGAAAAACCCTCCGCCAAAAACTTCCGCAGATAGCCCTCGCGCGTGTGTCCTTCCGGCGGGTTGAACACCGGGTAGTTCAGCTTGCCGAACTCGATCTCGACGTTGCATTTCGCGGCGATCTCCATCGAGTTGCGCACCGCGTCCGGCACCTCGGTGAACAGCGCCGCCATTTCCTCCGGCGAGCGCAGATAAAACTGCTCCTGCACATAGCGCATGCGATTCGTGTCCGAGAGCAGCGCCTGCGTGCCGATGCAGATTAGCGAGTCGTGCGCGTGCGAGTCGCTTTTCTCGACGTAATGAACATCGTTGGTCGCCACCAGCTTGAGTCCCATGTCGGCGGCCCACGGGATGAGTTGGCGGTTGACCTTGGCCTGATCAGCGATGCCGTGGTTGTGCAGCTCGAGATAATAATTCTCCGCACCGAACGTCTGTTTGAACCAGTCGATCTGGTCGCGTGCCTTGTCGAATTCCTCCGCCATGATCAGCCGGGGAATCTCGCTGGCGAGGCAACCGCTCAGGCAGATCAACCCTTCGCTGTGCTGCGCGAGCAATTCCTTGTCGATGCGCGGCTTGTAGTAGTACCCCTCAAGCTGCGCGGCGGTGGCCAGGCGCACGAGATTTTGGTAACCGGCCTCGTCCCTGGCCAAGAGCACGAGATGATAATACGCCTCCTTGCCGCGCGCGCCGGTTTTCTTCTCAAGCCGGCTGCCGGGCGCAACGTACACCTCGCAGCCGATGATTGGTTTGATGTCCTTCGCTCGGGCGGCGCGGTAAAAATTGATCGCGCCGAACATCGCCCCGTGGTCAGTGATCGCAAGCGAGCCGAAGCCAAGTTCGCTCGCCTTGTCGATGAGGCGATCCACACGGCACGCCCCGTCGAGCAGGGAAAACTCGGTGTGGCAATGGAGGTGAACGAATTCCGGTTTCGGCACGCGCTCAACTTACCCGCAACGCTTGGCCAACAGCAAGTGTCGCTTCAGGGAGTTTCAAGTTTTCAGTTTCAACTTTCAAGCCGGGCTGGATGATTAGATCATTTTATTATCACACGAAGGCGCGAAGGCGCGAAGAAAAATGGGACGCAGATTTTCAGGATTCACATGATTTTTTGAATCCGTTTCAAATCCTGCCGATCTGCGTTTATCTGCTTCCCTTCTTCCTTCCTTTTAAACGCGGCCTGCCTCAGCAGTGAACTTTGTCGTGAAGTCGGTGTTGCCGCCCGGCTTGGCGGTTAGTTTCAGGTACGGCGCGTGTTCGGTTTTCATGAAGCGCGGCGAGACGATGCCGTCGAGTTGCCCGACCGGCTCAGCGCCGCTTGGCCGCCAAAGCTCGGCCAGCGACCAGCCGTCGCCGATTTCAACGCGCATCGTCGAAGAACCGCTCGTCACTCGAAATGCCCGCTCATCGATCCGCTCCACATCGCATCCGGGAGCAAACTGCCACTGCACAGTGAACTCGCCCGCTTGGCCAAGTTGCCGCTCAAACGAGTCGCTCACGAGCCAGCCTTCCGGTTCACCGGTTAGCGGCTTGACGGTACGCGACAAGTATTGGTCGCCGAGCCTAATCTCTGTTTCCAGTATGTCGCCGTCAAAACTCTGCAGTGGCTTGGGATGGGCTGCCGCCCAGAGGAACGGCCCTTCGCGCTTGGCCAAGGGCGCTTCACTCGAGCACGGGCCGTTATGGGCCTCACGCGAGGCGAGCCAGTTTCGCAGTTTGGCGTTGCCGTGATAATCGCCGGTGCCGGGATCGATCACCATCGCGCGGCCCTTGAGCCAGAGCGACAAATGCTGCGCGTCGAGGTGGCCGTGCGCCGCCATCGAGCCCGCGCCGAGCGGCGAGAAATCGAGCCGCGCCTTCCAGTGGCCCAGCGCGTTCACGGCGATACCGGTGTCAGGGAAAATCATCCAGCCACCCTGCTCTGTTTTTGGTTCGTTACTTTTTAGGCAAGCGTCGAACGCGCCGCGCATGAGGTGCAGGAACGGCGACTCACCGGCGTTGCCGGCGATCCACTGCCACCACTCGGCGGCGGCGTGCGACCCGTCCGCGAACCACGGCATGACGAAGGCGTCGTCCGAGTCGCCGTAATCCCACGGGGCGGACGGCACCTGCACCTCGCGGTAGAACCGCGCCGCTTGGCCAAGCCGCGCGTCGATGCGGTCGCGGCCTGCCGGCGGCAGCGCGCCGGCGGCGTCGAGCGCCTGCCGGGCTTCCCGGCAGAATTCCCACGCGAAAAACTGGTAGTTGAGCGCCTGCTCGAAGTTGCCGCCGTCGCGGTGAAACTGCCGCAGCGTCTCGCGCTTGAGCAGCTTGCCGAGCTTGGCCAAGCCGGGGCCGAGCGTGGCCAGGCCGGGCCAGCGCGCGTTGGCCAGCGCCAGGCCGCACAACTCGCCGAGCAGGTGATTGTTCGCTGACGAACCAAACGTGCGATGCCGCCAGGTGAACCAAACGTGCATCGGCAGAATGTCAGCCCGCAGCTTGGCCAGGCGCTTGGCCAAGCCGCCCGGCTCGCGGCCCTCGAACGCCGTCAAAAATGCGTCAATCCACGTGAAGGCCACCAGGCGCATGCCGCTCTCGAGCGCGCTCGTCCAGTGCCAGCCAATGTACGGCGGGTTGTTCGCCACCCAGTCCTCAAGCCAATCGAGGCAGTGCTCCCCGCTGCGGCGGTTGCCGAGCAACCAACAGGCCTGCGCCAGGCGCACCGGCCCATACCAACGGCTTGGCTCCCAGAGCGGCTTGATCGCCGCGCCGTCCGGCAGCTCGCGGTGGTTGAGCTTGAACGCGGACAGGCCGGTGGGGACATCGACTCCGGCGAGGTAGTCGCGCTGCCAGTTCGGCGGCGTGTCGGTCTGCACATCAAGATGGCCGAAGAATCGCAGGCCGCCGGCGGCGACGCGCTCGGCGTCGCGCTTCAGCGACTCGCGGAGTGGCTCGGAAGCGGCGACGGGATCGGGGAGTTTGGGAAATGCTGAACTCGGCGACAGGTCGGCCGCTGGCCAGTGGTCACGCCTGGCGTCCTGAAATTCGTACCCCTTTTTGCGAAGCCGAAGGGCGACCTCCACCGGGCTCATTGCCCGGAGCCGTCGCCAATACCAGTTTAAAACCGCCATTCAGCACGCTCTACCGGCGTCTGGGACGAGTGGTTTTATCCTGCATCCACTTGACGTCCAAATTATTGGGTTGAGGAACATTCAGTTGAATGTTGCCATTATGACGTACCGCAGGAGTGGTCCGTTTGTCGAGCCATTTGTGGATTTCAGAGTGTCCATCGGCGAAGGAGAAGCCGGCGGCATTATTGTGATAGCTGGCGGGATAGTCGACCATCTTGGTGGAAGACAAGGTGGGGTAACCGAACATCCAAACCACAAAAAAACCGTCGTTGATACTGTCCATTCGTTCGTCAATTAGCACCCAAGTCTCGGATGGACCAGGGGCTACCATGTCCCCCCGCTTTAGGTAAATGGTTCCCTCATTAGGACCTCCGAACCAGGTGTGGTGACCGCTGCTTGCACCGTTCTGGCCATCCCCTCCGACCCAACTATTCATGGACATGCTACGGACCCGGGGTTTCATGCCGAGTTTCCCGGCCTTGACGGTGCTTGTGTCGGCTGGGCAACGAAAAACCTGAGGGCTTTGCCCGACATGCTCCCAGAGCGGGCTTCGTACGATATCCACTTTATAGTCCCAGCTATTAGGGCTGCTGTAATTTAGGCCCGTGTTGCCCATCCAGCCGTGCCTGAATTTGCGTTTGCCCGGAGTCGGGCTACACCGTCGGCAACCATCACCGTACGCCCAGGTGATAGTGTCATCGCTGTCATCAGCGTAAAATGACCAGGCCATCATCAGTTGCTTGTTGTTGTTCATGCAGGAGATGCCGTGTGCCTTGGTCTTGGCCTTGGCCAGGGCCGGCAGCAGCAGTCCGGCGAGGATGGCGATGATGGCGATGACGACCAGCAACTCGATGAGAGTGAAACCGCCGCGCTTGGCTTGGGGGGACGTTGGTTGTGTTTTCATTTTAGTGAACATATAAAATCAGTGGCCGTTTTTCGACGGCGGGTTGGGCACGCACCAAAGACGGTTGCGCCCAGGTTTCTTATTTTCCTTTTTGTACCACTCAAAAGTCATGAACTCAGCACTCCCGCCAAACATACCGGTGATCGCACCCTCGCTGTGGCGTTTGCTGATTCCCTCCGAATAAATCTCCAGACCACCTTGCATGAAAATTACCCCGGGCGTACTCGAGGCGTCGTTAAAATTTCCAATTCGCCTTTCATCCGGTTCCCAGAACAAAATATCGTCTGACCTAAACTGATTGCGCTTGAAAGAGACCGTTTTATTACCGCTCCTAATCGCCCCATAAGTTGTAAATCTGGTCACGACACCGTTCATGACGTAACTGCTGCAGTCTTGGTAACCGGAACTGCGTCGTTGCTTGAGGTCCTTCGCTTTTTCAGCAACGCAGATGAACGAACTCTTATTGCTGACGTAGGACCACAGTTGCCCTAGCTCTGGGCGAAAGCGCGACTCGCCCTTTGGAACACTGCGGTTGGAATAGTTGTAAGCCCAGCCGTAGGTCTGCACGCCCCAGTTCGGGTAAGTCATGTAGTCATCGTGGTCATCGGAGTACATGTGAACACCGAGCAGAAGTTGTTTCTGGTTGTTCAGGCAGTTGGTGCGATGGGCCTGGCTCTTGGCCTTGCCCAGTGCCGGCAGCAGCAGCGCCGCGAGAATGGCAATGATCGCAATGACCACCAGCAGTTCGATCAGGGTGAAACCTCGCTTGGCCAAGGGCAATTGTCCTGTTTTCATAGATGAACCGATTAATTCCGAAACGGCAAGCTACTCCCTAATTCAAAGCTCTGCAACCCTCGTTTGCGCTTCTCAACCCAGGCGCTTGGCCCAGCGGCGAAGCTGTTTTTTGACCTCCTTTGTGCCGGGCGAACCGGTCGCGGTGCGCTTGGCCAAGGCCTGTTTCAGGTCGAAAACCTCCAGCGCATCGGCCTTGAATTTCCGGCTGATGCCCTGCAACTCCTTGAGCGTCAGCCCGTCCAGCGGCTTGGCCAATTTCTCGCCCAGCGCGACGACTTCGCCGACCAAGTGATGGGCCTCGCGGAACGGCACTTTTTGACCGACGAGCCAGTCGGCCAAATCGGTCGCCAGCAACGCGGGGTCGGCGGCGGCGGCGGCGCACGCCTCGGCGTTCACGCTCGTGTGTTGCAGCATGGCGGCCGTCAACCGCACGGTGGCGCGGACGGTGTCGACGCTGTCGAACAACGGCTCTTTGTCTTCCTGCAAGTCGCGGTTGTACGTCATCGGCAATCCCTTGAGCAGCGTGAGCAGCGAAACGAGATTGCCGGCGAGCCGCGCGCTCTTGCCCCGGGCCAGCTCGGCGATGTCCGGGTTCTTCTTTTGCGGCATGAGCGACGAGCCGGTCGTGTACGCGTCGGCGATGCGGATGAAATCAAACTCGCTGCTCGACCACAGGATGACGTCCTCGGCCAGGCGCGACAGGTGCACGCCCAACAGCGACGCGACGAAACAAAACTCCACCGCGAAATCGCGGTCGCTCACGGCGTCCATCGAGTTTTGCGAAACGACCGGCCTGCCCTGCTGATCCTCGAAGCCAAGAATCTCGGCGACTTGTTTGCGGTCGAGCGGCAGCGTGGAGCCACCCAGCGCGCCGCTGCCCAGCGGACAGACGTTCACACGCGAAAAGGCGTCGAGCAGCCGCTCGCGGTCCCGCTCGATCATCTCGACGTACGCCAACAAATGATGCGCAAAGTAAACCGGCTGCGCCCGTTGCAGGTGCGTGTAGCCGGGAATAACGACGTGGTCGTTCGCCTGGCCAAGGGCGACGAGCGCCTGTTGCAGCGAGCGCAGTTCCTCCTCCAAGTCAACGATCTCGTCGCGGAGCCACATCCGCATGTCGAGCGCAACCTGGTCGTTGCGGGAGCGGCCGGTGTGCAGCTTGGCCCCGGCGGGCTCGCGCCGGGTCAACTCGGCCTCGATGTTCATGTGGACATCCTCAAGCGACTCGTCCCACGTAAACCGATCGGCCTCAATGTCGTCGCCGATGGCCTCGAGCGCGGCGACGATGCGCTTGGCCTCGGCCTTGGTGAGTACGCCGATGCCGCCCAGCATGGTGGCGTGGGCGATGGAGCCCATGAGGTCATGCCGCCACAACCGGCGGTCGAACGAGATCGACTCGGTGAACTTGGCCACGTCCTGCCTTGGCCCACTGCTGAACCGGCCGCTCCGCGACAGTGGCGATGATTTTTTCATCCGGCAGGAGGTTTTACGGCAGGCCGATGGGGTTTCCAATCAAAAGCGGGGGGGATGAGTTCCACCTCGTCCCGATTCAGGTTTGAAATGGGGCAAGGTGGAACTTGCCCCTCCCGCGCTTGGCCAAGTGCGAACGGCTGGGACAGCCATCCCTACCCGGCGCTTGGCCGAGGGAAACCTTTGACGCACCAGCGGGCATGCCGTAGCGTCCACCGCCTTTGTTGAAAAGTGATGATAGGTTTTTTAAGTAAACTTTTTTCGAATAAAAACGAGCGGCTGGTCAAGAAGCTCTCGGCCCGCGTGGGGGAGATCAACCGGTTTGAGGAGGCGCTGCAGGCCGGCTCTCAGGATGACCTTCGCCAAAAAACACAGCAGTGGAAGGAACGCCTCTCGGCCATCGACGATAAGCGGGAACTCAAACAGGAGTTGGCGGCTGTCCTGCCGGAAGCGTTCGCGGTGGTGAAAAATGCCTGTCGCCGGCTTTACGGCACCGATGTGCACGTGCGCGGTCACGACCTCAAGTGGGAGATGATCCCGTACGACGTGCAACTCGTCGGCGGCATGGTGCTGCACGAAGGCAACATCGCAGAGATGGCCACCGGCGAAGGCAAGACCCTCGTCGCCACGCTGCCGATTTACCTCAACGCCCTCTCCGGGCGCGGCGTGCACCTTGTGACCGTCAACGACTACCTCGCCCAGCGCGACAGCGAGTGGATGGGTGCGATTTACAAATACCTTGGGCTGAGTGTCGGCTGTATTGTGCACGACATGAACCCGACACAGCGCCGCGAGCAGTACAACTGCGACATCACTTACGGCACCAACTCGGAGTTTGGCTTCGACTATTTGCGCGACAACGGCATGGCGAGCCGCGCCGAGGACCAAGTACAACGCCAACATTATTTTGCGATCGTGGATGAGGTGGACTCGATCCTCATCGACGAGGCGCGCACGCCGCTCATCATCAGCGGCCCTGCCGCAGCCAGCCTCGACAAGGAATATCGCAAGGCCAATCCCAAGATCAAAAACCTCGTCCAAGCCCAGCACAAGCTCATCGCCAGCTATCTGGTCGAGGCCGAGAAACTCAGCAAACTACTGTTGTCAGGGGATCGCCCCGAGGACGGCGATGAACTGGAGTTGGAACTTGGCCTGCTGCTCTACAAGGCCCGGCTTGGCCAACCGAAGGGCGAGCACCTCATGCGCCTCATGGAGGAGGCTCAAAACCCAAAGCGCCTCGACAAGGCCGAGCTTTCACTCCACGCCGACCAGTCCAAAAAGGAACTTTACGCGCAAAAAGAGGAACTCTATTTCGGCATGGAGGAAAAGAGCCACGACGCCGACCTTACCGAGAAAGGCCGGAGCTTCCTCAACCCGGACGACACCGATGCCTTCATGCTGCCGGATCTCTCCGTGGAACAGCACGACATCGACCACGACGAAAGTCTCGACGCCCAGGGCCGCTTGGCCGCCAAGACCAAGCTGCAGGACGAGTTCAAGGCCAAGGCCGAGAACATCCACATCACCGGCCAGTTGCTCAAGGCGTACAGCCTTTACGTGAAGGACATCGCCTATGTGGTGCAGGAAAACAAAGTCATCATCGTGGACGAACACACCGGGCGCGCCATGCCGGGCCGCCGCTGGAGCGACGGGCTGCACCAAGCCGTCGAGGCCAAGGAAGGCGTCACCATCGAGCAGGAGACCCAGACGCTGGCCACCATCACCATCCAGAATTATTTCCGCCTCTACAGCAAACTGGCCGGCATGACCGGCACCGCCGCCACCGAGGCGCAGGAGTTTTTCGACATTTACAAACTGGGCGTCCTCACCATCCCCACCCACGAACCGTGCATCCGCGATGACGCCAACGACTCCGTTTACAAAACGCGCCGAGAGAAATACAACGCCGTGCTCGACGAGGTCAAAGAGGTGCACCGGCAGGGCCGTCCGATCCTCGTCGGCACCGTCTCGGTGGAGGTCAGCGAGTACATCTCACGGTTGCTCAAGAAGAACGGCATCATCCACAGCGTGCTCAACGCCAAGTACCACGAGCAGGAGGCCGAGATCATCACTCGCGCCGGCCAGAAAGGCTCCGTGACCATCGCCACCAACATGGCCGGGCGCGGCACCGACATCAAGCTTGGCCAAGGCGTGGA
>Ga0310122_10001445_pt1 | contig 15160 bp, 10 predicted proteins | sample CB6_Bottom_1051__FD_203503 | JGI IMG/M metagenome (GOLD analysis project Ga0310122, IMG submission 203503) | Marine microbial communities from Western Arctic Ocean, Canada - CB6_Bottom_1051 | ecosystem: Environmental > Aquatic > Marine > Oceanic | place: Canada: Western Arctic Ocean | collected...
CCAAGGCGGTCAGCGCCAAGTCGCACGACTTCGACGCCGAGGGCAACGAGACGAATACCGACTATCGCCGGATGATGAAGATCGTGCTCGACGCTGGTTACCGCGGCTACGTGGGCATCGAGTACGAAGGCAGCAAGCACAGCGAAGCCGAGGGCATCCTCGCCACCAAGAAACTGCTGGAGACCGTCCGCGCCGAGTTAACCGGTTGAACGGAAAGTCCAGCCGGCAATGTGGCGTATATTGATCCGAACACTGCTGCAACATTTCGTGGAATGAAAGTTCCCCGTGTTTGGGGGAGAGGGTTTTGGTCGGACCCGGTGATGAGTCAAAGAATTATGATCTTGTACGCTGTATTTATCTCACGCGGTGTTCCATTACGAGCGGCACTAACAGTGGCTGTGCTGATGGCTGCGTTTAGTGTGGCTTCTGGCGGCGAGATCGATGTCCGCAAGACGCAGCTTTTCCTAGATGACGAAATCATCGAGTCGGTGACACTGTTGGAACGGGTTCTGCATCAGCCGATTCGTCATTCGGAGAATCCGTTGCTTTCCCCGGAAGAGCCTTGGGAAGGATCCACCATGAATTACTTGGGCGGCGTGTACAGGGATGAAGCCACCGGCTTGTTTCGCGCCTGGTATGTCGGCGTGGTTTCAGGGGGTGTGCCGGGAATGTCCAAGATTCACTATCCCATTTGCATCGTGTTGAGCGATGACGGAATCCATTGGCGCCGCCCTAAACTGAACCATTATGCGCACCTGACCGGCGGTCCCAATAACATAGTGCTGCATCTGGATCAGGGCTGTGCCGCGGCGCCTACGATTCTTCATGACAAAAACGATCCGGACCGGCCCTGGAAACTCATCATCCATCATTCTCCGGAAACTCCGTGCCATTATTATGTGCGGCTGGCCACTTCGCCGGATGGAATAAACTGGAAATGGGAGACCACGGCGAAGACGGGCGTTTACGCCAAAATGCATGACCGCCTGACCGCGATGCTTGATCCCACCAACCGTGAATTTCCCTTTGTCCTGTTCGGTCGCCCCGCGTTGTCCCGGGACTATCCGTTGCTTTATCCCGGCCGAATCTGGACACGTGAAGTTTTCCAAACCCGGCTCAGTGCGGACGCAGGGCGCATTTCGGAGGATCCCGTGCCAGTTCTGCGCCCGGATCTCGAGGACCCCACCGACACGGAGTTTTACCACATGCATGCATTTACCTACGAAAGCCTTCACATTGGGATGCTGATGACCTATCGGGTGTCCGACCCTCCCCGAGCGGAAGTGCAATTGGTCACCAGCCGCGATCTGCAATCGTGGCAACGGGTTCGTCCCCGCAGAGTCTTCATCCCCTCCATGCTACCGGAGGGGCGGGATCACGGCATATGGGATGCGGCCGGTGTGCAACCGGCTCTGAGCCCGCCTATTCACCACAAAGGTGCCCTTTGGTTCTACTATTACGGTGGGCCTGAGTTTCATGGCTCGCGTTTCCTGAATGGGGATTACCGGCTGGGCGTGGCCAGGCTGCGACTTGATGGCTTTGCATCCCTCCGGGCAAACTGGCGTGAGGGCACTCTCACCACCCGGCCATTCAAGTGGCCCGGGGGCAAGCTGGTGATCAACTGTGAACCCAGGGGGGTGCCCACTGAATCCTGGGTGAGGGTGGCGGTACTCAACGAGGCCGGTCAAGCCCTTCCGGGTTACTCGCGTCAGAACAGCGATCCAATCGAGCGGGACTCGGTCACCGCCACACCAATCTGGTCGGGCAAGCCGCAATATCTGGATTCCCTGATCGGAAAGAAAATCCGCCTGCGATTCTTCATGCGCCAAGCGAACTTGTATTCATTCAAGGCGCTGAAATGAAGGCCGGATGAAGGTGAACCGCCCCGGTTAAGTTTTTATGGGGGAATTGGTAGCCGTTAACTTCTCCGCACTTTTTTTCTTCGCGCCTTCGCGTGAGGCAGCTTGGCCAAGCGGCTACTTTTCGATGATGAGATTGTCGCGGAGTTTGCCTTCGGTGTCGTAGGAACGATACACGAGACGGTTGCCGCTGATCTGAATGTCGAGCACTTGGAAAGTGGATACGTTGGTCATGCCGAACTCGGTGTATTCACGCGGGTCCTGCTCGTAATGTTTCGTCCCGGAAACGGAGACGATGTACACGGTGCCTTCGGCGGTGCTGCCGACCTTTTTTTGATCCTTCATCGGGTAGGTGCGCAGGTAGGCGTGGTCGTGTCCCTGCAGTGCCATGTCGAGGTGGTACTTGTCGAAGAGCGGGGTCCATTGTTCGCGGATGCCGGGGTTGTCCCGCTCCGGCTTGGAGGAGTAGGCGGGATGGTGGTAGACGGCGAATTTCCAGGTTGCCGTGCTGTTCTTCAGCGCGTTTTCGAGCCAAGCGGTTTGGCTTTCCGTTGCCAGATTGCTGTCAAGCACGAAGAACTCGGCGTTGCTGTATTTGAACGTGTACGCCCGCTCCGGCTCGACTTTTTCCGGGCCGTTTTTCGGGAGGTCAAACATCTGCAGATACAGCCCGGGGTGGCCGCCTTGGTTTTCGTGGTTGCCAATGGCGGGGACGACCGGACGGCGGTCGTAGATGCCGCGTGCGTTGTGGAACAAGCTGTCCCAATCGTCGCGTTCATTGCCGCGATTCACGAGGTCGCCGGCCATGATGTAAAACGCCGCGTCGGGTCGTTGCCGGAATGCGCCTTGGACGAGGCTCCCCCAGCGGTCGAGCCCGTTCTGCGCGTCGCCCATGTACACGAACGAGAACGGCTCCGTCCGGCCCGGCGCGGTGGTGAACTCGGCCATCTCCGACCAGCTGTCGTCCGAGCCGTCGCCGACGGAGTACAGGTAGGCCGTGCCCGGCTCGAGGCCGGTGAGCGCGACCGTGTGCCGGTGGACGACCGGGTCGTTCATCAGGTTCGCATCCTCCATCTTGAACGTCCTGGCCTTGGCCAACTTGGGCCGGGCCGGCTGAAATCGGTTGTAGGCTGATTTTTTCACCCACTGCACCTGGCCCCCGGGCACGCTTGGCCCGGTGCGCCATTGGATGGACTGGGTTGTCTGCGGGTCGCCGCTCCACGTCAGCGTGACTTGGTCCGGCTTGGCCAAGGCCGGGTGGTTTGTGTTGCGGAACAGGTTGATCAACTTGGCGTCGTCGCGGCTCTCGTACTGGGTGCGGATCACAGTCAGGCCGGCGAGCACGCCGGGCAGCACCGGCGGCTTGGGCAATGTCTCGGGTCGATCGACGAACGGCTGGATGCCGTCCTTCAGCGCACCGACGCGGAGTTGGCCGGGGTAAAGCTCGGTGACCTCAAGCTTGGGCTCCGGCTTGAGCGGCATCAGCGCCACGATGTAATGGGCATCCCCGCCGGTCAGCGAGTTGACGCCAAGGCCGATCCTGCCGGCCTCGAAGTCCTTCAACCAAAAATCCACCGCCGTTTCCTGTATGGTGATTTTAAAACCCATCGGCTTGAAGTCGCGTTCCTTCAGCCAGAACGGTTTGTCGCCCATGTCGGCATCGCGGATGATGATCACTTTCACCGGCACATTGACGCGGAAGGTGACGTGCTCCGTCGCCAGAATGTGAAGCTCCTTTTCCGTCAGCAGCGATTTGGCCTTGGCGGCGCTCATCGCGAGCAACTCTTTTTGCGGAACCGTTTTGCGGAACCGATCAATGATGCCGGCAACCGTGTCGTGCACCGACGGGTGCGGCCCGACGTGCGCCTGGCCAAGCGTGACGGAAAACAAGAGAGTGGCCAAAGCCGCGTGCGGACGATAGTTTGATGCGTAGTTAAACATATGATTTTCAAGCCGACACTGCAGCGGGAGGGTCATCGTGCCCGTCGGCGGGCGGGAACGCTATGCCACTTGGCCAAGCGATGCACGACCAAACAGCCAAGCGGCGGGAAAAGGGGGTTGCATCGCTTGGCCAAGTGGGCAAAATCCGCCGTGAACCGCTGGCTGCGCATGAACCGCGCGGCCACGGACAACAGGGAGCCATGCTGAGCATTTACGGAAATTCATCCGGCCGATTTTGTGACGGCGTCAGTCGCCGGAATTTTCTCAAAATCGGCGGCTTGGGCATGGGTGGTTTGGCGCTGCCGGATCTGCTGCGGGCCTCTGCGGCCTCGGGCGGCGGCAAGCGCGAAAAATCCATCATCATGATTTTCCTGCCCGGCGGCCCGCCGCATCAGGACATGTACGACCTGAAGATGGAGGCGCCGAGGGAGATTCGAGGCGAGTTCAAGCCGATCCGCACCAGCGTGCCCGGCATCCACATCAGCGAGATGCTCCCAAAGATCGCCAAGCAGATGCACCGGGCGACGCCGATCCGCTCCATCGTCGGCGCGAAGGACGAGCACTCGAACCACATCTGCTTCACAGGTCACACGCAAGGTTCGCAAAAACCGCCGGGCGGCTGGCCCACCTTTGGCGCGGTGATTTCAAAAATGCAGGGGGCGCGCGACCCGGCGTTGCCGCCGTTCGTCGGACTCGAGCCGAGGATGAAACACCGCCCGTACAACGCCGCACAACCCGGTTTTTGCGGCGTCGCCCACAAGTCGTTCCGGCCCGAGGGCGACGGCAAGGCGGACATGACGCTCAACGGCATCAGCCTCGACCGGCTGAAAGACCGGATGGGGTTGCTGAAAAGTTTCGACCAGTTTCGCCGCGACGTCGATGCCGCCGGTTTGATGAAGGGGATGGACGCCTTCAATCAGCAGGCGTTCGGCATCCTGACTTCGAGTCGCCTGGCTGAGGCGCTCGATCACACCCGCGAACCCCGGCGCACGATCGAGATGTACGGCAAGGGCGACACCGGCATCCGCGGCGACGCGGCCCCGCGCATCCTCGAGCAATTCCTCGTCGCCCGCCGCTTGGTCGAGGCCGGCGTGCGGGTGGTTACTGTGGCGTTCAGTTTTTGGGATTGGCACGGGAACAACTTTGGCAACGCCAGAGGCGACATGCCGATGTTCGACCAGGGCGTCTCGGCGCTCATCCGGGATTTGCACGATCGCGGCTTGGACAAAGACGTCGCCGTCTGCGTGTGGGGCGAGTTCGGTCGCACACCGAAAATCAACAAGGACGGCGGCCGCGATCATTGGCCGCGCGTCTCGTGCGCGCTGCTGTCCGGCGGCGGCATGAAACACGGCCAAGTGATCGGCGCAACTGACCGGCTTGGCGGCGAGGCCACCGAGCGGCCGGTGCACTTCATGGAGGTGTTGGCCACGCTGTACCATCACGTCGGCATCGACACCGACACAGCGACGCTGCCCGACCTCTCCGGCCGGCCGCACTACATCACCGACGGCCACAAGCCGATCCGCGAACTGATCTGACTCCGCTTGGCCAAGCGCTTGGCCAAGGTCACCACCATCTGTAACTGGGATCCGGCTTCGGGCCGGTGTAGTTCCAGTTGTACGCCTCCTTGGGAAACTCGAAAAACTCGGTGTGACCGTCGCCCAGCAGCACGTTGAATCGATACTGGTCGTGGTAGTTGTGCCATTGGCTTCGGAGGTGCGTTTTTTTGCGGTCCGCCCACCACGGCCAGTCGCCGGTCACCAGTTTGTTCGACGGGCTGCGGCTCATCTCGGACGATTTCATCGGACGCCGCGAGCTGCGCAGCCCGTGGCTCGAGTCGCCGGTGACATGCTGGATGCGCAGCGTCTCCACCGACCACACGGTCAGGTAGCTGTTGCCCCAGCCGTCGTAGCAGCTCCGGATTTTTTTCGGGAACTTGTCGGTGTGCAGCGAGTCGCCTCTGTCGGCCGGGCAATGGAACACGCCGAACGAAGGTGCGTAGGCGTTGAGCGGCCGCTTCTCCGGTTTCACTAGGCCGCCGTGCAGGGTCATCACACCCTTTTTGCCGCCGAGCGTGCCCCACTGCGAATAGGCCGGGTAGTAGTCCTCGTTGTCATCAGCGTACATGGCGAAAGCCAGCGCATGTTGGTGGAGGTTGCTGTTGCAGCGGGCGGCTTTGCTTTTCTCTTTCGCGCGGCCAAGCGCCGGCAGGAGCAGCGAGGCGAGGATGGCGATGATCGCGATCACCACCAGCAACTCGATCAGGGTGAACCCATTCCGTCGTGAAACCATTGTTTCCATTGAGACGAACCAAAAACCTACGGAGCCGCTTGGCCAAGCGCAAGCATCCGATTGACATTGGCCGGTTCTCCACGGACATTACCCGCCTTTTGGAAATGCAAACCAAGGTGAATCGATTGTTGTTAGCCGGAGCCACGATGGCTTGGCTGGGGGGCTTGGCCAAGGCCGAGGTGTCGTTTGAGAAACACGTCCAACCGGTGCTCGCGTCGGCTTGCCTGAGCTGTCACGGAGAGAAAAAAGACAAGGGCGAACTGCGCCTCCACACTCTTGAGGATTTGTTGAAGGGCAGCGAGTACGGCAAGGTCGTCGTGCCCGGCAATCCGGAGAAAAGTTCGCTCTACACCTCCACCGTCCTGCCGCCGGACGACGACGACATCATGCCGGCCAAGGGCGAACTGCTCACGAGCGATCAGGCCAACGCGCTCAAGGAATGGATCGCCGCCGGGGCCAAGTGGCCGGAGGGTTTGGTGATAAAACAAGTGCGCCGGATCGATTTCGTCGAGGACATCAAGCCGATTTTGGAGGCGACCTGCGTCAGTTGCCACCGCGAAGGGCACGACAAGGGCGATCTGCGACTGGACGAGCGCCAGCACGCTTTCGGGGGCAACGATCCCGCCGTGGTGCCGTTCGACTTGGAGAAAAGCACGCTGTACTTGAGCGTGACGCTGCCCGCCGACCACGATGACTTGATGCCGCCGGAGAAAAAAGGCGGTCCGCTGCCGCAGGAGCAAATAGACCTGTTGCGCGACTGGATCGTGCAGGGTGCCGCTTGGCCGGAAGGGCTGAAACTCGAGCAGCCCCGCCGCGATACCGGCGAAAAACCGGCGACCGGCGACAGCATCGCTGCAGCGCCCAAGGTGGTCGTCGATATTCGTGCGAAGGCGATCGAGCAACTCATCAAACAATTCGAGCCAACGATGAAGCCGTACGAGGACGAGATTCCCGGCAGCGGTGTTAAGTTTGAAATGGTGCCCATCCCAAGTGGCGAATTTGTCATGGGCAGTCCCGCCGATGAACCCGGCCGGAAGGCAATCGAGGGGCCGCAGCACACGGTGAAGATCGCGCCGTTTTGGATGGGCAAGACTGAGACGACGTGGAATGCCTACACGCTTTTCATCTACGAGGAGGAGGAAAAAATGGTGATGAAGATTCGCGGCTACAAGCCGGAACTCAACGCCGTCTCCGATGCCGTCGCGCGTCCGACCACGCCGTACGTCGAGATGAGCTTCGGGATGGGCACTGAAGGGTTCCCGGCGATCAGCATGACCCAGCACGCCGCCAACACCTATTGCAAATGGCTCACCGCCAAGACCGGCCACTACTACCGGCTGCCGACCGAGGCCGAGTGGGAGTACGCCTGCCGCGCCGGCACCGCCACGCCGTACAGTTTCGGCGACGATCCTTCATTGCTCGACGAGCACGCCTGGCACGACGGCAACAGCGACTTCAAGTACCAAAAAGTCGGCACAAAAAAACCGAACCCGTGGGGCCTGCACGACATGCACGGCAACGTGTCCGAGTGGGTGCTCGACCAGTTCGTCTCGGATATTTACGCGACGTTCAAGGAGGCCGTTTCCAATCCGTTCGAGTACGGCAAGTCGCTGTACCCCCGCATCGCCCGTGGCGGCTCGTGGATGGACAAGCCAGAGGGGCTGCGCAGCGCCGTCCGGATCGCCTCCTCGGCCGCTTGGAAATTTCAGGATCCGCAGTTGCCCAAGAGCATCTGGTATCACACCGATGCTCAATTCCTAGGGTTTCGCGTGATTCGGCCCTTGATCGTGCCATCGGCTGAAAAAATGCATAAGTATTGGACAACCGAGGGCGAGCCGAATTAAGCTGCCGCCGGTTCCTTTTCAATTTTGAACGGATATCGTCTAATGAAACAAAGCAATAATACCCAAAAAAACGGCTCACGGCTCAATCGCCGTGGTTTCCTCAAGTCCAGTTCAGCGATTGCCGGCAGTGCGGCGGCGCTGGGCAGCCTGTCCATCGAGCGCGGCGCGTTCGCACAGTCCAGCGACACGATCAAGGTGGCGCTGGTCGGCTGCGGCGGCCGTGGTTCCGGGGCGGCCGACCAGGCCCTCAGCACCACCGGCGACGTCAAGATCGTTGCCATGGCCGATGCCTTCCGGGATCGAATGGACGGCAGCCAAAAGGGGCTGCAAAAAAAACACGGCCTGAAGGCGGACGTGAAGGAGGAGAACAAGTTCGTCGGATTCGACGCCTACAAGAAAGCCATCGAGTTGGCCGACATGGTCATCTTGGCAACGCCTCCGGGTTTTCGGCCGATCCACTTCGCCGAGGCGATCAAGCAGGGCAAAAATGTCTTCATGGAGAAGCCGGTGGCTGTCGACGGCAAGGGCGTCCGCCAAGTGCTGGCCGCCGCCGCAGAGGCCAAGAAGAAAAACCTCAAGGTCGGCGTTGGCCTGCAGCGCCACCATCAGCTTGGCTATCAGGAAGTCATCAAGCGCATTCAGGACGGTGCCATCGGCGATATCGTCTCCGCACGCGCCTACTGGAACGGCGGCGGCGTCTGGGTGCGTGACCGCAAGGGCTTTGAGCAGAGAGCTGGACGCAAGCTCACCGAGATGGAATACCAGATGCGCAACTGGTACTACTTCGTCTGGCTGTGCGGCGACCACATCGATGAGCAGCACATCCACAATCTCGACGTCATCAACTGGATCAAGGGCACCCATCCGGCGAGTTGCCAGGGGCTGGGCGGTCGCGAGGTTCGCACCGGCATCGACCACGGCGAGATTTACGACCACCACGCCGTCGAGTACAAATACCCGGATGGCAGCTACATGTTCAGCCAATGCCGGCACATCCGAGGCTGCTGGAACAGCGTCTCCGAGCACGTGCAGGGCACCAAGGGCAGGGCGACCGTGAGCGGCCCGCATGCGTTGTTCGGCAACGACGGCAAACAAAGTTGGCGTTTTAAAAAAGGCGGCAAAAACCCGTACCAGCAGGAGCACGACGACCTGTTTGACGCCATCCGAAACGACAAGCCGTACAACGAGGCCTTCTACGGAGCGCACAGCACGCTGACCTCCGTGATGGGCCGCATGGCCACCTATTCCGGCCGCATGATCACCGCTGACGAGGCGTTAAACTCCGAAGAAAACACCATGCCAGAAGTCCTTGGCTGGGAAGCCGCCCCGCCGACCCTGCCGGACGAAGACGGCCGCTACGCCATCCCGATCCCGGGCAAAACCCGCTTCGTCTAGGCCAAGCGCTTGGCCAAGTGCTCGTTTAACCGGCCGTCGGCAGCAGGATGCTGATGGTGGTGCCGGTGGTGCTTGGCTTGATTTTGATGCGACCGGCGTGGGACTCGATGATGCGGCCGACGATGGCCAGGCCAAGGCCGCTGCCTCCCGGCTTGCTGGTGTTGAGCAGCGAGGTAAAGGCGCGTTCGCGTATCTCGGCGTCCATCCCGCAGCCGGTGTCGGTGAACTCGATGCGGATGTGAGTCGGCTCCGGCGCTGACTTCGGCAGGTGGATGGTGCGTGTCTCGATCGACAGGCGGCCACCGTCCGGCATGGCCTCGAGCGCGTTGAGGGTGAGATTCAAAAAAACCTGACTCAGTTGCGGGGCGTCGGCTTGGGCCGACGGCAAGCCCTTAGCCAAGTGCGTTTCCAATTCGACTTTTTGCTGCGAGATTTTTCGGCGAACGAGGATGCGCAGGTCGTCGATGAGTTTGTTGACGTCGGTGGGCTGGAGTTGCGGCTCGGCGTTGCGCGCGAAGGTGAGGATCTGTTCGACGATGGTGTTCAGGTGATCCATTTTTTCGCCCATAATCCGCACGTCCTCGGCGCGCGGGTCGTCGGCCGGAAACTCCAGGCCCAGCGAGTGGTAGAGCATCTTGAGGACGGTGAGCGGGTTGCGGATCTCGTGGGCCACCTCGCCTGCGAGCAGGCCAAGTGCGGAGAGTTTTTCGTTTTGCCGAAGGTGCTCCTCCGACTCGACGATGCGCTCGAGCAACCGTGCTTTCTCGATGGCGATGGCGGACAGTTCGGCCAGTGCCATGGCGATGCGGATTTCGTCATTGGAGAAAACGTAGCTATCGGCTTTGTAAATATTCAGCGTGCCGATGGCGCTCCCGCCGAAAACCAGCGGCACACTCAGCAGAGCGGCGAGCCCCTCCTCGCGTGCCATGTTTTGCTGTTGGTAGGCGTTGGAGGTCTGGATGTTCTCGATCTGCAGCGGCTTCATCCGGTGCACCACCGCGCCGAGAAAACTGTCGGAAACGACGACGTCGGGCTTGTTGAGGTAGGCTTCGCCGGCGCCGTGCGAGGCCACGAGGATCAACCGGTCGCCGCTCTCGTCGAGCAGTTGCAATGCGCCGGTTCGGGCATCCATCAGGCTGCACGCCTCGCGGGTGATGGCGGCGAGGGCGTCGTCGAGGTCGACAGCGGAGTTGATCGCTTGGCCGACGGTGATGAGCGACTCGAACAGGTCGGCCCGGATGCGCGAGCGCTCGTATAGGAAGGCATTGTGAATGACGGTGGCCGCTTGGCTGGCCAGCTCGGTAAGCAGCGCCTGGTCGGTTTCGGAAAAGGCGTCGAGTTGGTCGGAGTCCACGTTGATCACGCCGCGAACGGAGCCGTTGACCTCGAGCGGCACGGCCAACTCGGAGCGGGTGTTGTCGTGAATCTGGACGTAGCGGGCGTCTTCGCGCACGTCCGGCACGAGAGCCGGTTTGCCGTGCTGGGCCACCCAGCCGGTGATGCCCTCGCCCATGCGCAGCTTGAGGCGCGAGGAGCCGTCCGGCAGCCCGTGCGCGGCCTGTATCTCGAGCAAACTGTCAGTGGGGTTGATGAGCACGACCGAGCCGGTGGTGGCGTTGACGAGGCCAACCGCCTCGCGCACGATCAACCCGAGCGCCTCCTGTTGGTCGAGGGTCGAGTGGATGACCTTGCTGACCTGATAGAGTCGCTGGAGCTGGACAGGCTGGATGGCCGGGTGGATGTTGGCGTCGTCGCTCACCGCTTGGCCAATGATGGAAGCTCGGCAGCCATTTCACAAGGCTGCGTCGTTGACACGGCTGCGGGCATGGTGTAACCCTCTCCAGTCAGCTTGTGTATAATGATTATACCTTTGGCTGCCGGCTGGCGGATCAACTAATGAAAATGAAAACTCAATCCATACTATTCACTATGGTAGCCGCGTTGGTCACTGTCGGCTGCGGGCATCACAAACACCACCGAGACCAAGGTGGGGACAGGCACGATCGTGACGATGAGAGCTTGGCCGGCAAGGTGATCAAGTATCCGTTTCGCATGACCGGCTACGCACTGGGCGCGCCGTTTCATCCGTTCAAGTCCACGCGCAAGGCATTCGATGCCACGGTGGACATTCCCGAAAAGGTGGTGGACTCGACGGCGGAGGCGTTGTTTGGCCACGGCCACGATCACAAGCATCGCGATAAAGATTCCGATGGCGATGATAAAAAAGAGGCCAAGCGGGGAGACGCCGACAAGGGCGGCGACCCGGACAAGTAATCTTCAACAATCTGTTGGCCAGGCAAGAGGCAGGGCTCGCTGCCCCTTGCGCGCTCAAGGCGTATTTTAGTTGGACGGCACGGACAGCCATCCCTCCCAACGCTGCCTGGCCAAGCGCTTGGTTTTACTCGTATCGCAGCGCCTCGATGGGGTCGAGGCGGGAGGCCTTGTAAGCGGGGAACAGGCCGGCGAGCAGGCCGACGCAGGCGCTGAAAGCCACGCCGATCATCAGGGCCTGCGCGGTGATTTCCGGCGTGTTTTCGTTCGGGAGCATTTGCGTCAACAGCCAGACCGAGCCGTACGAGGCGGGGATGCCGCCCAAGCCGCCGAGCAAGGCAAGGCTGAGGCTCTCCATGATGATTTGCAGGAACACGACGAGGCCGGTGGCGCCCATGGCCTTGAAGGTGCCGATCTCGCGGATGCGCTCGTTGATGCTGGCGAGCATGATGTTCATGATGCCGACGCCGCCGACGATCAGGCTCATCGCGGCAATGATGCCCCGGATGATCTTCGCGTTGGCCAAGCGCTGGTTGATGTTGGTGATGGCGCTTTCCTGTGTGCGGAATCCGAAGTCCTCGATTCCGTTGTGGGTCTGAATCATGATGTTGCGAATCTGCGCGAGCGCCTTGTCCATCAACTCGAGGTCGATCACCTTGGCGTCGAAGTCGCTCAGCGTGGGGTCGGGCACATAGACGGTCGGCTCGGAGGAACTGCTGGAGGATTGGCTCGAGAACCGGCTGGACGAGGATGATGAACTGGCAGAGGCCATGCGGAATTTCATCCACATCGTGTTGAGCGGAATGTGGATGGTGTTGTTTTTGCGCCAGAACCGGCTGCCGCGCGAGTACATCGACGACTCACGCTTGGGGCCGCTCCGGGTTTTCTGCATGGCGAGCTTGTATGCGCGTTTCTTTTGTTCCGCTTCGCTCTCCATCCGCTCATACATGCCGACGATGGTGAACGGCCGGAAGTTGATATTGATTGATTTGCCGACCGGGTTGACCGGTTCACCGTCGGGGGTCGTTTCGCCGAAAAGTTGATCCCGAATATCGGCGCCGATGACGCAGACATTCTTGGCCTGCAAATCCTCGAGAGGAGAAAAAAACCGACCGAACTTGATGACGTGCGACTCCAACTCCATGACATCCTCCCACACGCCCATGAACGAGGCCACGTAAGCCCGCTTGCCCTGATAGGTGGCGCGTGCGCGCGAAACGTACATCTCCGGCGAGACGACTTTCAGCAGGGTGGCGTTGCGCTTGAGCGCGTAGGCGTCCTGCATGGTGATTCCGGGGGAGTAGTCGCGCTTGTGTTCCTGATAGTCGGGCGGGTCTTCGTCGTCGATATTGATTTTGTCCGCGCCGCCGTAAGCGACCATGCGTTCCTTCATCGCGTTTTCCATTCCCTGCACGATCGCGGACATGGTGACGAGACTCACGATACCCAGCACGACGCCGATGATCGTCAGCAACGACCGGAACCAATGCGAGGCGATTTCCCGCAGGCCGATGGTGATTGTGTTGATGAGGATCACGGCAGGTCAGTCGTAGCGAAGCGCCTGGATAGGATCCAGTTTGGCCGCCTTGATGGCGGGGAACAGGCCTGCCAGACTGCCGATGATCGCGCTGAAACCAAACGCGACCAGCATGGCCTGTGTCGTCATGATCGGCGGCGTGGTGTCGTCGGCCAAGCCGGCCAGCGTGTTGACAAGGATGGGCGAGATGGCCAAGCCGGCCAAGCCGCCCGCCACGGCCAGCACCACGCTTTCAATGAGGATTTGGGTGAAAACGTCCATCGTTGTCGCGCCGACGGATTTGCGAATGCCGATCTCCCGGACGCGCTCGGAGATGCTCGAGAGCATGATGTTGATGATGCCGATCCCGCCGATCAACAGGCAGATCCCGGCGATGAACATGCCGCTGACGCGCTCGTTGTGAATGGCCAGCGTGATGTCATCGGCAAACTCCTCCTGCGTCTCGAACTCGAAATCCTCCAGCCCATTGTGCGTCCGCATCAACACATTGCGAACCTGTTGCAAAGACGGCGCAAGCAGTGACACATCCTCGATTTTCATCGTGATCTCGGACAGCTTGCGGTCAAGCCTGCTGCCGGTCTCGTAGCTGGAATCGAGCTTCGCCACGAGTGTGTTGAGCGGCACCATGATGGCGTTGTTTTTTTGGTAATAAATATACTGGGTTCGGCGGGTGTTGCTGTCCGCACCGCGCGAGAACATGTTCCGGCGGCTTCGAGTTTCCCCGGCGGCCTTGGCGGCCTCCTTCTTTTTTCGATCCTCGTCGCTCATGTATTCCTTGAACATGCCGACGATGGTGAACGGCACATAGTTAATCAGGATGCGTTCGCCGATCGGGATGTTCGTTTCGCCTTGGGCATCCACTTCGTCGAAAAGCGAGTTGCGAATTTCTGTGCCGATGACGCAGACATTGTTGGCCAAGAGATCATCCATCATCGTGAACATCCGGCCATGCTCGATCTCGTGCTCCTGGATTTCCAGCGCGCTTGGCCAAGTGCCCTGCAGCATCCACGGCCGCGCCCCTCGCCCCTTGCGGCTCACGCGCAGATAGCCCCGGTATCGGCTCTTGTTGATGGACGGCGTGATGTCGTGAACCATCGGTGCGCCGTTTTCCAGCGCGTACACGTCCTTGAGCGTTACGCCCCTGGCCTCGCCCTCGAGGTGTTTTTGGTAGTCCGGCAGATCGTCCTCGGACTCGACGGTGATCTTCTCCAGCCCGCCGGTTTCGGCCAGCGACTCGCGCAGGAGGTTTTCCTTTCCCTTCACGAACGCCGCCATCGTCACGAGGCTCGCCACACCGCAGACCACGCCGAACATCGTCAGCACCGACCGGAACCAGTGCGCTCCAATTTCCTTGATACCGCTCTGGATGACCGTGCCGAAATTCATTCCAAAAACTAGGTTGTTGCCTTCGGCTCACCGTTTGAAACCTGCTCGAACCGTGGCGCATTGCCGGTCAGCGTGGGGTCGACCTCGTTGGCGATTTTGCCGTCGCGAATCTCGATGCGCCGCGGGGTCACCGCTGCGATCTCCGGGTCGTGCGTGACGAGCATCACCGTCCGGCCTTCGTTGTGGAGTTGGTCGAACATTTCGAGAATCAACTCGCCGGTGTGCGAGTCGAGGTTGCCGGTCGGCTCGTCGGCGAAAATGATGCGCGGATCGTTCACCAACGCCCTGGCAATGGCGGTGCGTTGCTGTTGGCCTCCGGAGAGCTGCGACGGGCGGTGTTTGCTGCGATCCTCCATGTTGACGCGGCGCAGCGCGGCCATCGCTCGCTCGCGTCGTTCCTTGCCGTTGTAGCCGCTGTAAATCATCGGCAACTCGACATTCTGGCGGACAGTCAACTTGGGCAGCAGGTTGAAAAACTGAAACACAAAGCCGATTTTTTTGTTCCGGATGGAGGCCAGTTGACGGGAGGAGGCGTCGTGGATCATCGTGTCATCCAACCTGAGCGTGCCGGAAGTGGGCGAGTCAAGGCAGCCGAGGATGTGCATCAAGGTCGATTTGCCGCTGCCGGACGGGCC
>Ga0310122_10001446_pt1 | contig 15159 bp, 15 predicted proteins | sample CB6_Bottom_1051__FD_203503 | JGI IMG/M metagenome (GOLD analysis project Ga0310122, IMG submission 203503) | Marine microbial communities from Western Arctic Ocean, Canada - CB6_Bottom_1051 | ecosystem: Environmental > Aquatic > Marine > Oceanic | place: Canada: Western Arctic Ocean | collected...
TTCTTTCTCTATGCGGTAGCTATTTATTCCTAACAATGTTTGACTCCGATCGCTCACACCGTAATATTGCGTTACGTGCTGTATTGGCAGGAACACTTATGGGGATATCACTTACAGCATGGGGAGGATCCCAATTCTTTAACATTGTATTCGCTGTATTGATTCTTGTTATACCGTTCCTCAAAGTTGACCAACAGAAAGCCATTTTTACCACATCAATCTTCGTAGCATTCTATCTTATCGTAGCTGCAATATCGCCAAGACCAGGAGCAGCTCTGATTCTTTCTCCAGCAGGTCTAGCATTATTAGGTTCACTCGCTTTTGCTATTCTTGCAAATGTTATCAGGCATTATTCACATGCATTTGAATATGTTAATATTCTCAAGAATACAGTAATTGGGTTGTTCTTTGGCGCAATTGTAATTCTAAGTTTAGGATTATTATCTGAAGTAAGTGGACGCTATCTTACTGTAATCATGCCATTTAGAAGAAGTGGAGTTCCGTTGGTCGAATCTGTAGCAGAACACTTTGTTCCAACCGGAGCGCAGTTCTTCCAAGAATATTTGATTCTATTACCATTTGCCGTGTTTGGAGCTATGCAATTACTTAACAAACGTGACATTAGTTCTGTTTTCGTTCTCGTATTGGCAGCTTCAGGTTTTTACATATCGGGTTCATTCTCCCGTTTAATGATCTTCTCGTCAATTGCCATTGCTCTTCTTGCAGCAGTAGGGTTCATCACAGTTACATCATCTATATTTCGTCCATTATTGACAGGCATTGGAAAACAAGCGACCGGTAAATCAGAAACCCGGACAGGACTGAAAATTATGTATTCACTCTTCATGATTATAGTACTATGTTTCCCAGTTATTACACCGTCTTACGGATACAGTTGGGTGCTATCCGCAGACATACCGACTAGTATTTCTAATTCGGGCAGTACGTACAGAGGACACGATCCAAGTTTCCTTGAAGCACTTACATGGTTGGAAGGTTCTACTCCAGAAGACTCTATAGTTGCTGCTTGGTGGGACTATGGATATTGGATTACTGTCATGGGCAATCGGACAAGCCTGGCGGACAACGCAACAATTAATGGCACAAGAATCGCAGTTCTTGGTCAAATGTTTATGTCGCCAGAGGAGAAATCATTGGAAATTCTAGATTCACTTGACGCAGATTATGTTTTAGTATTCCTAGCTGGAACAAAAACCGCAAACCAACAATTTGGAGATCTATATCTTCTGGGCGGAGGCGGAGACGAAAGTAAGAAACAGTGGTTTATACGAATTGGAGGATTTGAAGACGCTGAATTTATGGAACCTGATGGATTTTCACCTAATGATAATTTCTGGCAGAATTCATTCCTTGGTCGACTTATGCCATTTACATGGAAGCTCGCCGTAGATGCCGAAAATAATGTCTATCAAGAATACGAATTCAATCCTGAAAGGACTAATCTTTACGCATATAACATGAAATATCCCGCAGACGGAAATGGTCCTTTAAGACTAGCATTCGCATCATCAAGTTTGCAACCAGATGCGCCACCCGGTCGTTTTAGTGGTGTATTGATCTACGAAATAGTAAAAGACTAGTCATACTTTTCAGCAATTCTCAACCTTGAATATTTGTCATCAGGAGAGAATTTAGCTGGATGAGGAGACAATGTCTTTTCATTACATTTAGGACATGTTTCCTGTAAGCTATACTCTGAACACTTTGGACATTTCTTTAAAAGCTTTTTCATTATGTCTCCTCCTTCGAGAATGAAAATGAAGCTTTCTTTCCCATCGACTTTTTTATCTTTTCCAAAGCAGATGTAAGATTCTTTTCTGCCGTTTTGTAATCCTCCGCGTACACAGTTATTTTATATTTAGGAGATCCTAGATATGATATCTCTAGTTTGTTTCGTGACTTGTTTGATAAAACTTCAGACATTGAATCCTTGATTAAATTAATTCCATTAGGATCGTGTGTTGTAACTTGAATTATTCCTGTCACATTCACTATAGGGATTGATATCTTGGTCTTCGAAATATTTACTAATTCAGTCGTTACTTCCTTCGGAATATCCAATTTATCAAATGCTTTATCCCCATTTTTTATCAATTCCTCTAACCCAGAGTAAACCGTTCCAAATTGATCTTCCATCATGTCGAAATATTGATTCTTCTGATTCTCAGTAATCTTTAATCTTGTCTGCAACGAATCGAATATACTTCTCGTTTTATCGTATCTCTTTACAAACAATAGCTTCTGTTTTCTATCTTCTCCAGAAACCTGTCTTAACGAAAGGTCTACTTCTTCTCTTGCAGAATCTATTCTGATGACCTTTAATACAACCTTCTGATTCACAGTAATAAATCTGGATATGTTCTTAACCCAACCCGTAGCAATCTCTGATATATGCAAAAACCCATACATGTTGTTGTATTCTTCTAAGACAACCTTCGCTCCATGACTAGATATGCTTGTAACTAAAGCTAGGACCAATTCCCCTAATTCTGGCATATCTTGATTTTCTATTTCTTGTTTCATCTATAGAGAGATGTACTTATAGATTAGATATAAAAATTTCATATTAAATAGAAGAAGTTGATAATAACCAAAGACCAAGTACAGTATAACCAACCATGAGCAGCAATATAGGCGCTTGACTTATGATTGATTTTTTACTATCCTTGAAAATTCTAAGAGATATTCTGTGTACTACATAAACTGAAAGTATGTGACCAATCACAATTACAACAACCTGATAATTCCATAGCAATATGAAATCTATTGTCCTAACAATCTCGTAAGAACTTGTTCCAAATATATCCCAACCAAAACCAAACGGATCAGAAATCAGCTTAATTATCAGCTGACCATTCAAAAAGAAATACGAAGAATAATGCGCTAAATGATAAACAATTGATATAGGCAGAAGAGCTGGAACAAATCTTTGCGCAAGATCGACAACCGTTATGTCAGTTTGCGTAATAATCTTGGCTATTATTACAAACGAATAGAATACAGAGAAGAATACAATAAATGACAATAAAATTCCTACTGTATTAACATAAATTACATCTAATCGTCCACTTCCTCCAAATACATCTATTCCAATAAAATCATACCAAAACAAAGTAGAAATCAATCCATCGAATGACACCACGGATAATATCAAAATCAGAAAACAAAGTTGATCAAAACGGTAACGTACATCAAGTAGTCCAGATGCAATAGGACGTAACAGTATCTTTCCATCTGATGTTACACGAGTCATAGAAAAACTCGAAACAAAATTAAAGAAAACAGTAAAAGGTTCACAGTTATCCAACCATTTGTCCTTTCCAAAGACCCGCATTCCTGCCAAAACAATTACCGAATAAACAAAAATTATGTTTCCGAGAAACTGGGGATATGCAGGTGTAGGATAGACCAACTCTATCCATGCAAATATGAGGAAAAACCCGAAGGCAGGCCATGACTTTAACTTCTCTGGATACTGTCTCAGAGGTTTCTCATCGAATTTGATTAGTTCAAAAATGTTCTTCCATGGATTGACAAAATTCCAACTGTTGCCAAACAGTATGTGCAGCCATATGAATCCTCCCCACCAAATTACCCAAACAAATGTTGGTGCAAAGTTCTTTATTGGAAATTGCGCTCCCAATACTCCAGTAAGAATAGTCAGTATGAACAATCCGATTGAAATAATTTTGAAAACGTTCAACAGTGATTTATTCTTGTATAACGTATCGACCAAACCAAGATTGCGCAAATTATAAGTCCAATACGAATCGTCGTATGACTTGCTCTTTACAAATAGACTAATTATGGCGAATGAAGCAATTACTGCAGCTCCACCACCGAACCAATACAGATATCCAGGAATAGGAAGATCTATCTTCGAACCAAAACCATGAGCATAAGCATTGGGCAGAAGCAATAATTGAAGTAGGATTATGATAAAAAATATTTTCTTCATTTCTTGAATGTATGTCTACTTGTGTAACCTCAACAAAAAAACTTATTGAATCAAGCCTTAGGCATGACTTCCAAGAATCCAATCAATATGGCTTTTTCCTCTTCTTCTCCAGAATGTATTTCAATATCAAACCTGCCTGGGAGCATCGCAGGAAAACTCAATACCTTAACCTCATCTGCCATGAGCATTGTCTCATGGTCGTATTCGTGTATATGAAACCTCAGATTCTCATCAGATTTTATATTAAGTAATACTTGATCTCCTACTTCTACTGAAATTAAAGGCGGATCTAAAGTCATCTTTCGATTAACTATGTTGATTTCAAATTCCTTTATTTTCTCTACATCGACCTCTTTAGCAACTTCAATCTCTATTTGATTTCCAACAGATTCATCTTCTGTACCCATAAACGTGAAAGCAACCATTGCTAGAAAAATTAAACCAACTATTCCAACTAGAAAATTCTTATTTTTTTGTGTACTCATTTCTAATATAGCACTTATTGTTTCTATAATAAAAATCTCACTATGTTAAAGAACTAATGCTAACGCTGTTAACGAAAATTTAGTTATTTAGACTAACCAGCGCCACGTGGTGCTTGACATACTCCAGCTGGGGAGTGACATCTACCAGTCTGTGCATTGCATACTTGCGCTCCTCCACATCCACAGTCGAACTGACATGTGTTGCAAAGTTCGTGAGCATCGCATACACCATTACCACATGAGTTTGATAGAGTTGTACATGTTTCTGCATCCATCCAATTTGGACATTTAAATCTTGGTGCATTTGGAAGTAAAGGTGATATGTCGCCAACCGCAGAGATAGATAACGATTCATCTTCTTCTCCACCTATTCCTAATATTGGTACTCCACCTGTAAAGATCATATAACCTACTATTGCAGTTGCTATGAGAAGCGGAATAGGAATGAATTTTTCATATTGGGCTGACATGTACGACTACTGAGAGTATTTCACTAATAAATATTACTAAAAAATTATTAATTTTATCACTAGGTTATCTGGGTATTACGGTAATAGTTCCCATCATATATGGATGTGGTTTGCAAAAATACTGGAATGTACCAACCTCATCAAATACGAAACTTGCATAGTTCTGCCTCTGCATATCTATATTGAATATATTGTCCAGAGAATTCACTGAATGAATTACATCATCTTTGTTGTACCAAGTTACCTTTGTTCCTTGTACTATTGTTAATCCATGAGGCTCAAAATTATAATTCTCGATATCTATCTGAACTTCACCCGTTCCAATCACATCAAGAATCAAAAAGAATGTTTTGACCGTGTTCTGGCTCTTTGCCACAATAGTCATGTTGTGTTGGCCAACTGCAGAATCTTCCATAGGATTAAAAGTTACTGTTGCAACTTGTTCGACATCTTTACTGACAAAATATGCTGTATTGTCAAAATCAACCTTCACTCCAATCAACGGAGTCTTGATTACGAAGTTAACATCTGATTCAAAACCGAGTTCTGAAGAAAGCACAAATCTTGCCTCAACTTTTTCACCAAGCATCGTCTGTACAATTTCTTGTTCAGATTCTACATTGAAGAATCCTTTTTCCACTACAGGTTTACTTGTATTTTGTTCAGGACTGTCTACATTCCCAATCAAAATATAGCCGATACCTATGACAGCTAAAATAATGACGCCTATGATAATATAATTTCGCACAAAACTATTATTGCTGGTCATAATATAAAGATATGACAAAAAATATGAAATTTATTACTATTCTGTTGACGCTTCTTTTGCTTACCTTTATTCCTCAATCTATTTCACAGTCCCCTGAAGGGATTAACTGGACCCAACCTGCTTTTGATATTTTTAATTCTGCACACAACCCTCAACAAATTATAACTCGGGAAAATGTTCAAAATATAGAACTGAAATGGATTTATCAATCACCCGAAAGACCATCTCCAATCCCTGGAGCGCGTATGGCATTCGGTACACATGCCCCACTAATCGCTGTATATGGACTTTTGTATTTTGTTACTGAATCGAATAAACTGACAGCTCTTAACACACTAAACGGCGAAGAACTCTGGACATTTCAATACGATCCCGTCGAACTTGTACTTTCTGAAGACTGGTCAATGTTGGAGGCACAACATTCTATCAGTTTTTTCCATGATTTACTGTGGATGCAGACAAACGACTGCCATATCTTTGCGTTTGATCCATTCACTGGCGAAGTAAAAAATGAGATACTGAATACATGCAGCGACGTTCCAGGTAATTCAGGAAAGTATGTAGGGCATTACTCTCCAACATTTTTCGAGACTATAATAATCAGCAGAGTATCAGCAGGCGGAGGAGGCGGAAGAAGTTTCATTGCTGGTTATGACGAGTTTAATGGCAGACTCTTGTGGCAATGGTTCTCTGTCCCGCCAAGTGGCGGAGATCCAGAATGGGATTTTAAGGATGCCGCAAAAGGAAACATAAATCCATATCTAGGAGATTGGGGAGAGAACGATCTCATTGGCGGAGGCTCGATATTTTCCTTGGTAGCAGTCGACGAATCTACTGGAATAATTTATTTCCCAACTGGCGCTCCTGCATTAGCTTACGATGCATCACTTCGACCAGGTCCAAATCTCTACTCTAATTCAATTGTCGCTCTTGATGCGAATACTGGTAAAATGATTTGGTACCATCAAACAACTCCTCATGACATTAACGGTCATGAACCAACACGCTCATTGATTCTTGCTAATGCTACAATAAACGGAGAAGAAAGAAAAGTAATACTCTCATCCACAAAAGGAGATTATGCATATGTTTTAGACGCTGCAACAGGGGAACTTCTACACAATCCTATAAGTTTCGGCGCACAAAAAATCAGTGCATACAACACCAACCAAGGAAACAATGCCGACATGAATCTATCTCAGGATGTTCTGGAGGGAAATGAATACTGTCCAGGAGCTTTCGGTGGAGTCGCCAGCACTTCGGCATTCGCTGATAACACTTTCTTTGTTGCAAGCCAAAATTATTGTTCGAAATTCAATGCAGGACAGATTCCTTACAAAGAAAAACTAATTAATGGTTTCCAAATCGAACCTTCATTGGCAGGACAGAGCTCTACAGTTCATGCAATCGATGTTTCCACCGGCCAAATTAAATGGACATTTCCAATCGAGTCCAGATATCAAGGTGGCATTACTGTAAGTGGCGGAGTCGTTTATCTTGTCGACATATCTGGAAACTTCTACGCTCTTGATTCCGAAACTGGCGATATGTTGAAAAAAATTCCTATGAATGGCGCAGGAAATACTGGCGTAACAATTGCATCAGATGCCAATGGCGATATGCGTTTATTCATTGCAACGGGCGGAATCAAATCAGGTATTATAACTGCATTAGGCCTACCTGAAGAATCTACTGTTGACAACGATGGAATTTCTCGACGTGGTATAATTGGTTCGCTAGCTCTTACATCGATAGTAGGAATACTGTATTTGGCATTCTTGAGATTCTACAAGAAAAATTAATCATTTTTTTAATAGAAAAATCATATTAATATATTATTAAGTTATTAATATTTTATTGAAAAATAATAACATTATCTATACAGTTTCTATTTTATTTATATTTTTATTGCTTATCCCGTCTTCGATATTTCAGGTTACTGCACAGATGGAAGGTCTGAATTGGGAACACCCTGCATTCGACCGAACCAATACAGGATTTAGTCCACAAACACAAATCAACAAAGACAACATTGACGATTTAGAATTACGCTGGATCTTTCAAGTCCCTGGCTATTGGGGAAGTGGAGGCGGAGTACCTGGGGAAGTTATTTCTGTAGGAGACGACGGCCATGAACGTGGAGAAGGAGGTTTTAATTTTGAGGTACCACATGTACCTACTGGTGTGCAAACAGTTCCACTTGTTGTAAACGGAATTGTTTACATTGCTAGTGAATTTAATGTGCTTTATGCACTAAATGCAGAAAGCAGCAAACTACTTTGGCGTTTTGCTGCACCAATTGGTTCATTCGACGAAAAGAATTGGTGGGCAAAAGTGTATGCCCAACATGGCATAGATTACTTTGATGAAAAAGTTTGGATGCAAGCTAGTGACTGTACAATATACGGACTCGAACCACTTACTGGCGAAATATTGGTAAATATTCCTGATACATGCAAAGATATTCCTGGAAACACTGGAATATATTGGGCAAGTTTTGCTCCAATTGAATACAATAATCTTCTCATTACTAGACCTACAGGCGGAGGAGGATTCACTGGGGAACGTGGATTTATTGCAGCATACGATAAAAACACAGGCGAACTTGTATGGAGATGGGAGACCATTCCTCCTACAGGCAACGAAGAAAACTGGGCTGCTGATTTAGTTTCTAAAGGCAATCTCGATAATTATCCATGGGACTGGGGTAAATGTGAAGCACATGACGAAGACGAAGAACAACGTGAAGGACTTCATGATTGTAATTGGATTGGAGGAGGAAGTGTATGGACTCTTATTGCTTTGGACGAAGAAACGGGAGATATATTCTTCACAACAAATGCTCCAACACCTGATATTCCTGGTGATATGAGACCTGGCCCAAATCTCTTCACTGCATCGGTTGTATCATTGAAAGCCAATACAGGTGAAATGAATTGGTACTATCAGATTGTAACTCACGATATTTATTATCACGAATCTCGCTGGTCGACTATTCTTGCTGAAATAGAATCTGGCGGCTCCACACAAAAAGCTGTTATTGTTGGATCGAAGACAAACCTCGTTCATGTTATTGACGCAAAAACTGGAAAACCTATTTACGAATCAATTAGAGTAGGCCCTCCTCCAATTAACACACAACAGGCCGACATGGGAAACAACGCAGATATGGAACTGTCTCAAGCTAATTTGATTCGCAAACAAGTATGTCCAGGATTTCAAGGAGGCATTGATGCAGCTCCTGCATTCGCACACAATACAATTTATGTTGTTACACAAACTTTCTGTACTTCGTATATAGCTGAAGAGGGAATTCCATACAAGGACGGCGAAGCTGACATACTTCATCACATTGCCGGTCCAATGTACTTTGATTCATTCCATGTAGGTAACGCTTCATTATATGCTATAGATGCCTCAAACGGACGAGTGAAATGGGTTTACGAAATGGAAAATAGAAATCAATATGGTGCAGTTACGACAAGTGGAGGAATAGTCTTTGTGCCTGATCGACTAGGTAAAATTCACGCTGTTGATGAAGAGACAGGAGAATTGCTTAGAATATTCATTACTGGCGGATTAGGTGGCGCCGGAGTCTCAATCGGTTCCAATGCGTATGGACAAGCTACACTTTTCATAACTAGCGGCGGCGCAGGTGAATTCGGCCAAAGAACTACCGGAATATTACAAGCATATACTCTAGCTGATGGTTCTGAAGAAAATACACAGACATCTCAAACAAATCCAAACATTCTTTCCATAGTTTCATTGGGAATTGCCGTGATTGCAATTGCTTTCTCTATGTATGTCGTTAAAAAAAATCGTTCCAATTAAATGAGAAAACTTACATGAAAACTATAATATTTCTCTCAACCATCTTTCTGTTATTCTTTCTTGTAGAACCTATCTTTGCTCAAGAAAGTCCAATAACAGAATTTGACATTCCTACAAACGGAACTTTCATCAATCCGTATGCAATCACTGCCCACAATAAAGACATATGGTTTACTCAGCGTCTAAACCCCTCAATCGTGCATTTTGACATAGAAACCTCAAATTTCACTACCTATCATATCTATCCACCTGCAGAGCGTTATTTCTATCAGGAAACACTTCAGATGTGGGGAATAACGGTAGGCCCTGATGGAATGATCTGGTTCACTGATGCTACAGAGAACAAGATAAGGACTCTGGATCCAGAAACTGGCGAATTCAACGAATTTCTTCAACTAAAAGATGATTCACTGCCTTGGGATTTGAAGTTCGATAACGAAGGTACATTATGGTTCACGGAATTCGGACGCAGTTTTCTTACAAGTGTGAAGATAAATGATGTAAATTCTCTGACCGAATACAGGATTCCGTCAAACATCTCCAGTCCAAGCTATTTTGAATTTGATAAAGACGGAAACATCTGGCTTGTCGAATCCGGTCCTGGAATTCTGACAAAGTTTGACACTTATACAAACAAATTTACGCAATTTATTCTTCCAAGTGACGGAGTCGGAAGTGAAACCGTGAATCCAATTGGACTTGCAATTGACAACGATGGTAATATCTGGTACAGCCAATTCAGAACAAGCCTCATCGGAAAACTTAATCCAAATACAAATGAAATTACGGAGTATGCAACAGGAACACTTACTTCAGGAACATACCAGATAATCAGTGACAACGCCGGCAACATATGGACAACGCAATTCCGAGCAGATCGATTAATCAAAATATCACCTCAAACAAATTCAATATCAGAGTTCAAGATTCCAACCGACAATACATTCACACAAACCTTGACCTCAGACTCTAACGGAAACATATGGTTCATAGAAAGAAACGAGAACAAACTTGGATTCTTCAATTCACAAATTCCCGAACCGACAAATATCATCTTCGACTCGAACAAAATCGTTGTTAGCAGACCCCAATCCACAACAACACAGTTTGACTTGTCTTCCGAAATTGACGTCTTCTTCCTTGCACGTGGAAACGAACGTGTGACAGGTATTCTTGATGGAATAACTGTTGAATTTACCCCATCACATATCGACCCTTCCGCCAAAACAATCGTATCCTATTCTGTACAAGCAGCCAGGAACCTTCCTACAGGCATAACACACCTGACAATCGGGGCTGCAACTATGGATCTGAGTTATTACACTGGTTCCTTTATCGAGGTGGAAATCTCTACTGGATTTACTGACCCTATATTTCTAATAGGAATATCATTGTGCGTATTGTCAGCTATTATTATCCTAAGAAAGTCAAGCTTCTAAATACTTGCTGAAAGATCTCAGCATCTTTTTGTGCTTCATCTCATCTTGGTCGATTGATTGCAGCAAAGCATGGACTGCTGGATGTTTTGTCTTAACTAATTTAATCATCAACTGTTCACTAGCATTCTCTTCCTCTTGAATCATCTGTTTTAGATATCTCTTTAATTGTTTATCTAATTTGAAACTGCCAACTGTCTCTTGATCTCTAATTACCTGAGACACTATCTCTGCATGTCGGATACTGTCTGACGCAAGTCCTTTGAAGAGCAGTTTTCCAAAACCATCTTCTATCTTGTTTGCCATATTCAAACTCGTTCTTGCCTCACGAAGTTCAGCTTCAACTCTGTTCTGCAGAATCCTAGTATTAGGATCCATCTTTTTTTCTTTATCCTTGATTCCTTGATTGTTAATAATGGCAAGTATATTTTCCGAAGTCTCAATAATCGTCATGTTCCTCCTCATTTCTCCTTCTTTCTTCTTCTTGTTTGAAAAATGCTCAGCAAGACTAGCGATTATGGGTCTAACCTCACGGTTCTTTCCAAGTTCATCAGCGTAACTTCCCCTCTTGTTAGTTGTATATTGCGTTACCGCAGCAGGAGATATTCCCAATATCTTTGAAGCGTCTGCCTTTGTTACATTATGACTCTGGATTAATTCCTTTGCCAACAACGATCTAACTGCAGGTAGAATCTGTTCAACATTTCTTATTTTTTGCATAGACTAGTTATTGTTGATTTACGATATATAGATTTGTTGTTAATTCACGCTGTTAACATATTTTATTTACATCGTGAACCTTATATAACGCCTGTTATTGAATTACCGTATGACAGACGGAATATCAATCGGTTCTGCGCTTGTAGCGCCATTCCTAGTTGTACTCCGTGAGTCAATCGAGGCTGCATTGATTGTTGGTATTATGTGGGCTTATTTGGACAAAACCAACAATAAAGAATATCAAAGATATCTAGCTTATGGTACTATCGGTGCGATAGCACTGAGCCTGGTTTTAGGTGGAGGAATTGTAATACTTCTAGGTGAATTAGCTGGATTCTGGGAGAAAATGTTCGAAGGAGTAGCTGCTATCTCTGCTACACTCGTATTATCTTATGTTATTATCTGGATGGCTAAACACGCTGGTTCAATGAAGGGAGAACTTGAAACAAAGATCGACTTTGCAATAACCGAACAGTCTGCTCAATCATTAGCATTCCTCGCATTTGTTGCAGTTACTAGAGAGGGACTGGAAACCGTCCTTTTCCTTGCCCCATTACTTTCAATTGATCTTGGTCAAACGATTATTGGTTCCGTTCTTGCTGTTGCTGTTGCTTTAGCACTTTCATTGGCAGCTAAGAGACAAATTTACGCATTGGATATAGGAAAATTCTTCAATTATACTAGTTTGATATTGATAGTATTTGCAGCAGGACTTTTCGGCTATGGAGTTCATGAATTGGTCGAAGCGGCTGAAATTATGGGAATTGAAAGCCCGTTGTTTGAGAGAGCCTGGGACATTAACCCTGAATCAAAGGAACATCCTCTTCATGAAAATGGAGCAATCGGTGTTTGGTTCAAGGCATTAGTTGGATACGATGGTAATCCCGAATGGATACGTGTAATCAGCTATCTTGGCTATTGGGCATTGGCAGGACGTTTCTACCGTAAAACGTTTGGAAGTTATTTATAATCAATTTTGGAAATTCAAAAATTCTTTATTATCTAGATTAAATCATGGTGATTGTTTGAATACAATATTGAATAGTTTTGTTACAGAGTTGTTTTCTAATTCATCTAGTATGCAAACTTCACGAGTCAAACTCATTGCATACGCAACGATGTTTACCGCTGTATATTTTGTCTTATCTTATGTTGTTTCTGCAACAGTTGGTCCTTTATTGAGAGGTTCAGGTGCACATTTCTTCCGTGCATTTTGTATGGTTCTAATTGCTTCCCAACTGAGAACACCGAACGGACCATTAGTCTTCAGTGTAGTCAGTGGATTGCTACTGCTCATGGTTCCTGCCCCTGCTTCATATCTTTACCTTCCAGGTTCAATTGGTGCAGGTCTAGTCTATGAATTCTGTCTACGACGCGGAGATTATGCAAAAAATGCAATCTCTAACAAAATGATGGTGATTGGTTCCATGCTAAGTGGAGCTGCAGAATCTGCGATTGTTACTGCAGGTCTATTTGCTATTGGATTCTCCTTCAGTGAACTTCTTGTTCTTGCAACTTCTACCGGTTTTTCCAATATTGGAATATTGGGAATATGGATATTCTCTCTTTCAAAAAACATCTTGATGAGTACCTTAGGCGCATTCGTGGCGATTGGTTTCATAAAATCAAAACTATCACAACTAAGATAATCTATTTTTATTAGTATTGATTTGTAATCCTCAAGGGATGAACAAGAAAATTAATGTACTGTTTGTATGCATAGCAAATTCATGCCGTAGTCAGATGGCCGAGGCTCTGTTTAACGAACTTTCATCTAACTATGCAGTTGATACAACCGCTTCTAGCGCAGGTACAGTTCCAGCAGACGAAGTAAATCCTTCTGCATTAGAAGTCTTGAAGGAATTAAATATAGATCATCATTCCGATCCCAAGATTCTTTCCGATGAAATGATGTCTGAAGCTGATGTCATTATCAGTATGGGATGCATGGCATCAGATTTCTGTCCAGTTACTTTTATTCCCAAAACGCAAGACTGGAGTATCGATGATCCTGCAGAACATTCAATTGAAAAATTCAGAGAAGTCAGGGATGTAATTAAAGAAAAAGTTGATATTTTGCTTCAGGAACTCCCTAAATTAGAAAAATAATTCTACTGATTTTTCAAGTTCTCATCAATTGTCAGATTTAATATCACTTCGCCAATGTCCGCCGAATAATCCGACACACGCCTAATATGCTCCAATATAGAGACTACACATGCATCTTGATCCTTGGTCATCCTGAAATCTGAGTTCAAAATCTTTAGCTCCTTCTTTGGAGCTTCCAAACAAGCAGTAACAACTTTGTCGGCAAGCTTGTAGTCTTTATTCACTAACGCTCTCATGGACTTTTCTAAATTCCCTCTTGAAAACTCGGAAAATTCATCCAATTGAGCTAATATGGATTTTGGCAATGGTTTATTCAAACTCATTACTTGCTGTCCCATATCACTCGCGTGATCTGCAATCCTTTCCAAACTCTTCGCTATCATCCTATAACCTAGACAATCGATTTTGTCAACCGAATTCATTAACCCTAATGAGTTATCATTCTCTAAAGAAAATCGTAATTGTCGTATTATATAAAGACCAAATCTATCTACATCATCGTCTGTTCTAATAATCTCCTTGCACATCTCAATATCGTGTTTCTTCATTGCATAAATTATGTCACCGTGCATTCCTTGTGTGATGACAGACATTCTTCTTAACGTATTCTCAATATTAAGCTCTGATGGATCTAGAATTACTTGTATAGAAATGATCAAGTTTGAATCCTCTATTATCTCTGAACCAACTAGCTTATCGCGCACTAACTTCTTTATGATTGATCTTTGTTGCGGCGTCATTCTTTTCTGCTTACTTCGTATGTGAATCTGATTGTATCCCGAAATATACGTAGCAATAATCTTTCGTTCTATGTGTCCTTTTTCACTCGTTTCATCGAGTAGAATGTTTGTTTGCTTTTTGACATGAATTTTTTTCCTTTCGGACGATAATATTAAATTATTTGTACCGTCTATGGTTACAGATAACTGATCTCCTGCCTTTAATTTTTGATTTGTAACCCATTTTTTTGGCAGTGCAATAGTAAACGATGATTTTCCGGAATATTGTATTTTTCTCATTTCAGAGTGATTGTTTTCTACATTTTTACGCTCAAACATCTATATCTCACCATATGGTTATAGTGTCTATCTATATATCACTTGTGATAAGCATATATATTATTTATTTTTAATTGAAAAGAATGGGCCTTAAAGATATATTAATTCCACAGGAAACAAAATTTTTTGATTTGCTTGAAGAACTTTCTAGTCAAGTCAGAATAGCCTCAACTGAATTGCCTCGTGTATTTGAAAATCCTAAAAATTCATCATCTACAATTGAAGACTTGGAGCATGAAGGAGATAGAATTGTACATAATATCTATACTCTGCTTGACAAGTCCTTTATTACACCGATA
>Ga0310122_10001447_pt1 | contig 15147 bp, 17 predicted proteins | sample CB6_Bottom_1051__FD_203503 | JGI IMG/M metagenome (GOLD analysis project Ga0310122, IMG submission 203503) | Marine microbial communities from Western Arctic Ocean, Canada - CB6_Bottom_1051 | ecosystem: Environmental > Aquatic > Marine > Oceanic | place: Canada: Western Arctic Ocean | collected...
TATAGATAGTGCGGCGCCGATGGGAGTAAATTAAGCGGCATGGACCAGGGGAACACAAATCCGACCGGCGGCGCCGGGCAACTGGGTCTCATCGTTGCCGGCAATGGCGGCGCCAAGGCGAAACCGGCCCCAGCGCCGGCCAAGCCGACGCCGGCGCCGCAATATTCGGTCGGTGCCCTCTCCCAAGCGCTGGCGCAGACCATTGTCAGCACCTTCACCGACCAGTTGAAACTGGAAGCCCAGCGCCATGGCGGGTTTCTGACGGTGAGCGATATTTCCCAGTTGAGTGAAAAGTTCGACCGCAAACGCGGCCAGCTCGAAAAGGTGTTTCAGCAATCCTTCGAGCAATTTGTGCGCGCCCGCGAGCGGGCCGTTTTCGACCATGCCCGCGCCTATCCCTTCGACCGGCTGATCGTCAACACCTTCGAAGAATTGTTTCTGCAAGAGCGCGCCAGGAGCGATGCCGGGGATGCGGTGACGCGCCGCGTCCTGCCCGGCTTTTTCCTGTCCATGGATATGATGATCGGCAAGGACATGGTCGAGGAATTTCAGGAACGCTGCCGCAAGATCGTCGCCCGTCTTTCCCGGGGCCAGGAGCAATCCTTCAACTGGCAAATGCTTTATGACGATATGGAAGCCAAGGATGTCTGCCTCGATGCGCTGGTCGCCTTCGCGCCCTATTTCGAAGACTGGCCGAAACGCCGCGACTGGTTCCTGCCGCTGATCAACGGCAACCTGGATGCCGCCGACGATTGGGAGCTGACCGCGGGCGGCTTTGCAAACCTGATCGGCACCATGTTTTGGGGCCTCAATTCCGGTCTTGCCGATACTCAGGCCCGCGCCGCGCTGGAAAAACGCCATGGCCGCAACCCTTGCGTCCAGCTTGATCTGATCCTCGTAAAACTTAGCAATGCCGGTTTGAAACTGTCCTGACCGCATCCGGCGTTGGCTGCCATAAGGAGGAATTACGTGAAATATCTGCATACCATGATCCGCATTAGCGACGAAGCCGAGAGCCTCGACTTCTGGTGCAACAAGCTCGGCCTCAAGGAAATCCGCCGGCGCGAGGTCGAGGCCGGACGCTTTACCCTGATCTTCCTGGGCGCCGAGGAAAACCCCGATGCCCAGATCGAGCTGACCTACAACTGGGACCCGGAAGACTATTCCGAGGGCCGCAATTTCGGCCATGTGGCCTACGAAGTGGACGATATCCACGCCACCTGCAAGAAGCTGATGGACGCCGGCGTCACCATCAACCGGCCGCCGCGCGAGGGCAAGATGGCCTTCATCCGCTCGCCGGATAACATTTCGGTCGAACTTCTGCAGAAGGGCGATGCGCTGGAGCCGGCCGAGCCCTGGGTCTCGATGGAGAATACCGGGAGCTGGTAACTCCTATTCGGCGGCGCGGGGGTATCCCCTATTCGGCCGCCCGAGGCGGCGTCTTGTGCGCCCAATAATCCGGGGCGGCTTTCGATTTTGCCGCCGCTTCGGGCGTCTCGAAGCCGGGCGCCATGGAACCCGAGCCGCCGGCCAGAACCTTGTGGTGGTCCACGTTCATGGTCCGCAGCCAGCGCTGCTGGCCCATGGTGATGGCGACGAAATAGCCGAGCTCGGTCAATTCGTCCTCCGAATAATATTTGTGCAGCTCGGCCCACAAATGATCGCCCGCCTGCAAATCCCAGACGATGGCTTCGGTCCAGCGCAGCGCCGCCTTCTGGCGGTCGTCGTAGCGGCTGGATTTCTCGAAGTTGAGCAAATCCCTATAATCGTCTTCGACCAGCCCATCGTTCTTGCCCTCGATCGAGCGCTGGTTGCCGCAGAACTCGCACTTGACCGAATGCGACACATAGATGCGGCAGAGCTCCTTGATGGCATGTTCGCAGATGCCTTCGTGGAACACCGTGCGCCAGGTATTGGCGAACGACCAGAACACCGCCGGCACGTGGGCGCGCACCGCCTGGCTTTCCGGGCGCGGCGTTCCGAACTGGGCGCAACGCGCGAATTCGGCCTTCATGTCGTCATCGACAACCGCCGGATCGACGTAGGAAATTCTGGGTCCGTCAGACTTGGTTCCGTCAGGCATGGCTGTCTCCTAAAATAGCTGCCGCGAATATTATGGCCGGGGCTGCGCCGGAGCGTCAACCGCCGCCAAATAGGCCTCCATGGCGGCGCGAATATCGGCCGGCAACGGGATCGGCCGGCCGTCCTCGAAGCTGACCATGACCTGCACCGAGCGGGCGCGGAAGCGGGGCGCGCCGCCGGCCTGGCCGATAAAATTCAATTCGAACGAGGCGGTCCCGATCTTCACCAGATAGACCGAGATTTCGAGTACATCGCCGAGATACGACGGCGCCGTAAAATCGCATTCCAGATGCGCCGTCGGCTGTCCAATATTGCGCTCGCGGACCATATCGGCGAACGGGATGCCGAGCCCGATGGTGAACCAATCCTCGGCGGCGGCCTGAACGAACTCGAAGAAGCGCGGAAAATAGACCGTTCCCGACGGGTCCGTATGCGAAAACCGGACCGTCGTTTGGTAGGTGAACGGCGCCGCCGTCAATGCACGCCCTGGGCGCGGCTCTTGGCGCCGTTGCCATGGCCGTTGGCGCGCTCTTCTTTCAGCCGGTCGGCGACCACGAAGGCTAGCTCCAGGGCCTGGCGGGCATTCAGCCTGGGATCGCAATGGGTATGGTAGCGGCTGGAAAGATCGGCCTCGGTGATCGCCTGGGCGCCGCCGACGCATTCGGTGACATCCTGGCCGGTCAGCTCGAAATGGACGCCGCCCGGATGCACGCCTTCGCCGCGCACCACTTGAAAAAACTCATCGACTTCTTGAAGGATCCGATCGAAAGGCCGGGTCTTGTAGCCGTTGCTGCTTTTCACCGTATTGCCGTGCATGGGATCGCAGGACCAGACGACGACCCGCCCCTCGTCCTTGATGCGGCGCAAAAGCCCGGTCAGATGCGCGTCCACATTGCCGGCGCCCATGCGGCTGATCAGGGTCAGCCGTCCCGGCTCGTTATCCGGGTTCAAGATATCGATCAGCCGGATCAGATCGTCGGCCTCGGTGGTCGGGCCAACCTTGGAGGCGACCGGATTGGCGATGCCGCGCAAATATTCCAGATGGGCGTTGTCCAGCTGGCGGGTGCGGTCACCGGCCCACAACAAATGCGCCGAGGTATCGTACCAATCGCCGGTGAGGCTATCGACGCGGGTCATGGCCTGCTCGTAAGGCAACAGCAACGCCTCGTGGGACGTGAAAAACTCGGTCTCGCGGATCTGCGGCGTGGTGTCCGAATTGAGCCCGCAGGCGGCCATGAATTCCAAGGTCTCGTTCAGCCGGTCGGCCAGATCCCGGTAGCGTTCGGCCAGCGGGCTGTCGGCCACGAAACCCATATTCCACTGGTGCACCCGGTGCAGATCGGCAAACCCGCCCTGGGCGAAGGCGCGGATCAGATTGAGGGTCGCCGCCGATTGGTTATAGGCACGGATCATGCGCTGCGGGTCGGGCTGGCGGCGGGCTTCGTCGAATTCGATGGAATTGATGATGTCGCCCCGGTAGGACGGCAATTCGACGCCGTCGATGGTTTCCGTCGGCGCCGAGCGCGGCTTGGCGAACTGGCCGGCCAAGCGGCCCACCTTGACCACCGGCAGGGCGGCGCCGAAGGTCAGCACCACCGCCATCTGCAACAAAACGCGGAACATATCGCGGATATTATCGGCATGAAATTCGGCGAAACTTTCGGCGCAATCGCCGCCCTGCAACAAAAAGGCTTCGCCCGCCGCCACCTTGGCCAGATGCTGTTTGAGGCTGCGCGCCTCGCCGGCGAAGACCAGCGGCGGAAAGCCCGACAGCTCGGTCTCGGCGGCTTCGAGAGCCGCTTGGTCCGGATAGTCCGGCACCTGCAAAATAGGTTTCGCGCGCCAACTGGCCGGCGTCCATTTCGTGCTCATCGTTCCTGGTCCCAGGCATGTATCGTGGAAGGGCGCAGTCTATACGCCTCTCCGGCGTTGATTTCCAGGGAAATAAACTGATTTTCGAGAATGTCCATGGCTTACGTCTTGATCACTTCCAGGGTCTGCTCGGCGAACAGATCTTCCGGTTTGAGCTTGCGCCAGGCGACCCCCTGCTGGTGGGCGAATCGGGTGAAGGCTTCCAGGGTTGCGCGGTTGGGCTCGATGCCGTAGGGCCAGATGTCTTCGCCGAACAAAGTTTGCGCCTCCTTGGCCGCGTCCGCCCCCCAGGGGATCGGATAGATGGCGTGGCTGCCCTTCAGGGCGCGCGCCACGGCCCGGTTCTTGGCTTCCTCAAAGGCGCTGTAAAGATTGGCGGCCACCCAGGGATGCGCTTCCAAGACGCTGCGCTTGATGACGATCACATGCATGATCGGGAAAATGCCGGTCTCTTTGAAGTAATCCACCTCGACCTTGCGGGAGTTCTTGATCAGGCGGCGGACCCGGGGATCGCCGTCGCGCACCGGCTTCGGCGGCAAGGCCGACAGCACGCAATCGACGGACCCGTCGAGAAGAAGATCGCTTAAAGATTTGTCGGTCACCGCTTTTACGCGCACGCCCTTGGGCAGCTTCGGCGGCTGCGGTTCCGGGCGGCCCGGCATATCGACGCCGGTCTGCAGCCAGGTGATGGTGCGCAAATCGACGCCGACGGTATTTTGCAGCCAGCCGCGCGCATAGATGGTCGCCGTCTGCGTCCATTCCGGGATACCAACGGTGGCGCCCTTTAGATCTTCCGGTTTCTTGACGCGGCTGCCCCGGGGCACGAAAAAGGCGCTCTGGCGGGCCACCCGGGATGGGAAGATGGGGATCGCCACCAGCTGGTTTTTGCGCCTGGATACCAGCGACACATAGCGCCCGAAGGACATTTCCGAAATATCGAAATCGCCGAAATTGGTGGCCCGGTGGAAAATGTAATGGGGCTCCTCGAAGATCATCGGCGTGATATCGATGCCTTCGGCGCGCACCACGCCGCTCATCAGATCGCGCACATGATCGTAATCGCAGGTGGCCAGGGATAGGTTGATATTGGGCATGGTTTCTCCGTTATGCGGTGATTGGCTATTCCGCGGCCTGCGCCGCGTCCGGCTCGGCGCGCTTGGTGCTCATGGTGACGAACTCTTCCGCCGCCGACGGGTGGATGCCCATGGTGGCGTCGAACTCAGCCTTGGTGGCGTTGCATTTGAGGGCGATGGCGAGCCCCTGGATGACCTCCGGCGCGTCCATGCCCATCATATGGGCGCCCAGCACCCGCCCGCCATTGGTATCGACCACCAATTTCATATAGGTGCGCTCTTCGCGCCCCGACAGGGTGTGGACCAGGGGCCGGAAGCGGGATTCGTAGACTTCAATGGCATGGCCGCGTTGCAGCGCTTCGGCCTCGGTCAATCCCACGGTGCTCACCGGCGGCGTCGAGAACACCGCCGTCGCCACATCGGCGTAGTCGACCGTGGTGGGGTTGTTGTTGAACAAAGTCTCGGATACGGCGCGCCCCTCCTGGATGGCGACCGGGGTCAGCTGCATGCGGTCGGTGACATCGCCGACCGCATAGATATTGGCGGCGCTGGTGCGGTTCCAATCATCGACTTGGATGGCGCCGTTGTCCTTCAAACGGGCGCCGGCCTCCTCCAGGCCGAGGCCCTTGGTGTTCGGCGTGCGCCCGGTGGCATACATGATGCAATCGGTCGCGATGGCTCGCCCGCCCTTGAGGCGCAGGGTGAATTCGGCGCCGTATTTCTCGATGGAATCGACCACCCCGCCGGTGATCAGGTCGATGCCGTGATGGCCGAGCTCGGTGCCGAGGGCGGTGCGGATATCCTCATCGAAGCCGCGCAGCACGTTATCGGCGCGCACGATCTCGGTAACTTGGGTGCCGAGGCTGGCAAAGATGCCGGCGAACTCGACGGCGACATAGCCGCCGCCGACGATCACCATGCGTTTGGGCAATGCGGGCAATTCCAGCGCCTCGTTGGAGGAAATCACATGCTCGATGCCGGGAATATCGGGCGTCGACGGCCAGCCGCCGACGGCGACGAGAATGTTCTCCGCGGTGATCGACTTGCCGTTCACCTCCACCGTGTGCGCGTCGGTGAGCACGCCCCGGCCTTCGTGGAGGTCCACATTGTTGTTCTTGAGGATGTTCAAATAGATGCCGTTGAGCCGGTCCAGTTCGGTATTTTTGTTGTCGATCAGGGTGCGCCAATCATGGTGCGCGCCCTCAATGGTCCAGCCGTAATTGACCGCGTCCTCGAAATGGTCGGCGTAATGGGCGCCATAGATCAGCAGCTTCTTCGGGATGCAGCCGCGCAGCACGCAGGTGCCGCCGACCCGGTCCGCCTCGATCATCGCCGAGCGGGCGCCGTAGCCGCCGGCCAGGCGCGACGCGCGCACGCCGCCGGAGCCGGCGCCGATGGTGATCAGATCGTAATTATATTTGGGCAACCCAGGCATAGGCCTCTCCTCAAATTGGCGGCGGAGTATAGGGAGCGCCCAGCGGACGGACAAGCCAAGCAAAGCGCGCGCAAGGGATGGCATGGTCGGCTTGCGCGCGTCCCGAAGACGGGCAACCCATGTGCCTTGCGCATAACTCCGTGCGACAAATTTTATCAATATGCCCCATGACGGTTATGACTATTCCTGGCGGTTTATGACGGTTTTCAGACACCCAACCCACCGGACGAGCCGATTGGCTACCGTTTGCGGCAATATCCGGCCGGGGCCATGCACGGCTTGCATGGTGCCGAGGTGCCAAGACAGACGCCCGCCTGGCCGACCATTCCACGCCTTAGCGGGCTGGGCCAATGATGCGACATATTTCGGCGAAAACGGGTATGGAGGTTTATGGGGTTTCATGGGGTTTTATGTGGGTTTATGGGGGTAAACGTGCGTGTCCGGTGCGAATTGCGGCCATTATGGTGGCCTGAATATGCGCGCAGCCAGGCACAAGGCGAAATGCTGTACCTGTTTGTAATAGAAGAAGGAATTATAGATTTAGTCTGAAAAATGATGGTGTCAATGGCGCCCGCCATGAATATCGAAGGGGCATCCAGTGGGCATTTATTATGTACTCCGCGGCCCGAAGATAATTACCGCAGCGCCGACCAGGCAGATCACCGCGCCGACGGCGTCCCAGCGGTCCGGGGTGCGCCCCTCCACCAATCTGAGCCAGACCAGGGAGGCGGCGATGTAGACGCCGCCGTAGGCGGCGAAGGCGCGGCCGGCGAACTCGGTCTCGATGCGGGTCAGCAGGTACGCGAACAGGATCAGCGACACCACCCCCGGCAAAAGCCACCAGACCGGCTTGGCCAATCTGAGCCAACCCCAGAAGGCGAACGAGCCGGCGATCTCGAAAAACGCGGCGCCCACATAGATCAATCCGGTGCTGAGGTGCGTGCTCATCTATTCGGGCTCCCGTTAAAATCCCGGCCCGGCCAGCACCACCGAGGTTGCAACCTGGCGGGCGGGAATATTCCAATAGGTTTGCAAGAGACGGTCCTTTTCCGCCCGGACCACCCGGCGGAAACCGTGGCCCACATAAAACGCCACCGCCCAGCTCGCCGCCGCCCAGGTGCCGACCAGCAGCGGGCGTTCGGCCCGGCCCATGATATCACGCAATATTTCGCCGCCGATACCCTGGCGTTGGAACTGGGACCGCACATAGGCGTGGCGAATCAGGGACACCGGCGCGCCCGCGCGGCCAGGATTGGCATTCCTATCCTGCAAACCCATCACGCCGGCCAAGGCTCCCGAGGCTTCGGCGCCCCGGAAGTGGACGCCGGCGGCGATTTCCCCGGCCAGTTCGTCCTCCCCCATATAAGGCTCGTGCCAGCGGTCGGCCGGAATAACGCCCTTATAGGCGATGGCGGCTTCGTTGATGATCTCATAAATGGCGCCGAAATCACCTCCGTTGCAGTCGCGGATCATTGTGGTTCCCTTTTTTAAGGCTTGGGGAAGCAGGGTAAGTCCGGGGCAGACCGCGAACAAGCCCACCCGGACCAACACCAGGGTCGTTGGCGGCAAATCTTGCGCGGGCGGGTGCCACGCGCCATACTCGCATCGTTGCCAACCGCGAGGCCGAAGGACGAGGATTTTGCCATGAGTGACGCCGAACGCCGTAACTCAAGTAGCCGCATTGGCGGCGCCAACCGGCAGCAATTTAACGATGGCCAGCATATCTTCAACGAGGGCGAAGTCGGCGATTCGGCCTTTATCGTTTTCGACGGCAACGTCGCCATCTACCGCCTGACCGAGGAAGGCGAAGAGCACCTGGCAACCCTGGCCAAGGGCGCCATGTTCGGCGAGTTGGCGCTGATCGACGACGACGTGCGCATGGCATCGGCAAAAGCCGTCGACGGTCCCACCGAGCTGCTGGTGGTGTCCAGGGTTATGTTCCAAAAGAAAATGGACGGGCTCGATCCGTTCACCCGGGGCTTGATCAAGATCTTGGCCGACAACGTCCGCAACGCGCAGAAACTAAAAGCCTCGCCGCCATAAAACGATAGAGCCGGACTTCCCATAAAAAGAAGCCGGCCGCGATTGCGGCCCCAAACTATTATATAAAAAAGGAGCCGGCCGCGATTGCGGCCGGCGAGTATAACAGGGAGGATTCAATCGGAAGACCCGATTTTCGGAGAAATTCTCCGGGTTTCGGGGGGATCTCGGGGGAGGAGGATCGCTTCCGATGGCTGTACATTAGCCGAAGCACACAGCGCAGTCTGTGAACAAGTTCACACAACGTAAAAAAATTAATTCCCGGGTTTGGAAGCGGCGGTGCCGTCCGAAATCCGAAATTCCGCTGCCCGGAAGGCGCCGGGATACCCGGCACCTAATCCAGATCGCGGACGATCTTCCAGCCGGCATACATGACGGCGCCGCCGATTAGCAGTCCAAGGGCCATCATAACCCACAGCATGGCGCTCTCCCCTTTGAGGCACTATCCACCATTGGAACACGAAACCGCACCAATTGGCGAATTTTCATTGGGCTTGGATATAAGCGATGGCTTCGATCTCGATCAGCATATCGTCGTTTACCAGCCTGGACACCTCGACCATGGTGGAGGCCGGGCGCGTGGCTGTGAAATATTCCCGGCGGATTTCGTGGATGGCGTCAAAATCCCCCATATCGGTGATATAGACGGTGACCTTGGCCACGTCTTCCAGGGTGGCGCCGGCTTCAGCCAATATTTTTTTCAAATTCTCCAGGATGTGGCGGGTCTGCGCCTTGATGTCGCCCGGCGCAAAGGTGCTGCCGTCGGCGGCGCGGCTGGTCAGGCCGGACACATGCACCACGTCGCTGCCCGCCGGGATGCGCGCCGCCTGCACAAAAACGCCCACCGGCGCGCTCAATTCATCGGAATGAAGGATTTCGTGGGTCATGGAATCACCTTTCAAAGTTACCGCCCGGTCCACGATTATTTGAAAATGCCGGATAATTGGTGATAATCATGACCCGGCGTTGGATAGCGCGGGCGCAGAAGGGACTTAACAGATATGGCATTGATTGGCATCGAAAAACTGGTCTTCGGGGTCGAAGACCTGGAACTCTGTAAAAAATTCTGGCGCGACTTTGGCATGGCGGTTGTCGATGACAGCCCCGGCCATGGGTTGTTCGCCACCACCTCGAACGCCAAAGTGGAGGTGCGCAAATTGGACGATCCCGCCCTGCCGCCGGCGCTCGTCGAAGGCTCCACCGTTCGTGAGACCATCTGGGCGGTGTCCGATCAGGGCAGCCTCGATGCCATCGCCGAAGACCTGGCCAAGGACCGCGAGGTGACCATCGACGGCGACGGCACCGTCCACAGCCTGGATCCGGAAGGCTATGGCATCGGCTTTCGCGTCACCGAGCGCATCGAGCTTGCCGATCCCGGCACCAGATACAACGTGCCCGGGCGCGAAGACCGCGTCAATGTCTTGGCCACGTTCTACGACGGCGCCACGCCCCGGCATCTGGCCCATGTGGTGTTCCTGGTATCCGACAATGAAGGCACGGCGGCCTTTTACCGCGAACGCCTCGGCTTCCGGCTGACCGACGCCTATACGGACCGGGGCAAATTCCTGCGCTGCGACGGCGCCATCGATCATCACAATATTTTCCTCATGCATGTTCCGGGGCAGATCGGGTTTCACCATTGCGCCTTTGAGCTGCGCGATATCCACGAGGTGTTCGGCGGCGGGCTGCGCATGAACGAATTGGGCTGGAAGACCCATCTCGGGCCGGGCCGGCACAATGTGACCTCGGCCTATTACTGGTATTTCCGCAATCCGTCGGGGGGCGCGGCGGAATACGGGTTCGATACCGACCGCCTCGACGATGCCTGGGAGCCGCGCCTGATCGAGCCCACCGACGGGGCCTTTGCGGAATGGTCCCTGGAAGACGGGCTCGGCCGTTTCGCCGGATTGCAACGGAATGTGAAGTCGGCGGACGCCGCTTAAAATTGGCCCCCTTGGCAGGAGGTGGCGGGTGCCCAGAATACCGTTTATCAAACGCGACGAGGCAACCGACGAACAGCGGCGCATCGCCGGTCCCGTGGTGAAGATCGCGCCAATGAGCGAAGATCATCACCATTGTAATCACTTCGTAGGAAAATACCTCGGGCCATGGAAAACTCCTCTGTTTCCCATGTTGAATCACGGCCAAGCTAACAGAACACTAACAAGTCAATCTTTTTGCAAGTTGGTATACAAGGTGCTGATCGAAATCGAAAACGGCGCCGCCGCGCCCGCCGCGTTAAAAACCATGCTGCGCGGCCTGGCTTCCATCGAAGCCCGGGAACGCAGCCTGGGTTCCGGCTTCTGGGCCTTTATCGCCGGCATCGTGGTTCGCGAAAGCGGGTTTTGATGGCGGATTATCGTGGCTCTGGTCCTAATCAATTGCCGTTCGATCAACTTCCTTTAGAATAGCGTCCAACAATAATGCCATTGGGGAGCCTGATAAATTGTCAATGCCTAACGCCGCACCGCCGGAATTGGCCGCGGTGCTCCACCAAGCGATTGCCAGCGCGCCGTTTTACGTGAACGAAGAAGGCCGCCACCGGGTTCCGCTTCAAGGCCCGGTGCACATCGCGGCGGCGCTATCCTACCCGGCGGCGGCAGCGCCATGACGCCGTTTGAGCTTGCCGAGCCGGTGACGCTGAAGGACGCGATCGGGCTGCTCGCCACCGGCGATCCGGACGTGCGCCCCATCGCCGGCGGCACCGCGGTGATGCTGATGATGCGGACCGGCCTATTTCGCCCGGCAAAACTCGTCAGCCTGCGCCGCATCGAGGCTGGGCACCGCGCCATCGAGGTGGCCGCCGACGGAACCATCCGTATTGGTGCGATGGCGACCCTGTCGAGCCTCGAGCACGCGCCGGAGATCGCCCAGGCGGCGCCGGTGATCAGCCAAACTTTGCGCACCCTCTCCAACGTCCGGGTGCGCAACGTCGCCACCCTCGGCGGCCATCTCGCCCACGCCGACCCGCACATGGACCTGCCGCCGGTGCTGATCACGCTTGCCGCGTCGCTCACCATCGCCGGCCCGTCAGGGATGCGCCGGCTCGACGTCGCGGACCTCTTCGGCGGCTATCTGGAAACCACGCTGGCGCCGGGCGAGTTGATCACCGAGGTCACCGTGCCGGCGCAGGGCGCGCGCCGCGCGGCCTATATGAAATGCACCACCCGATCCGCCGATGACTGGCCGGCGCTGGGGCTGGCGGTGTCCCTGCAGACCGAGGGCGACCGGATCACCTCGGCGCGCATCGCCATCGGCGCCGCGACCGAAACGCCGCGCCGGCTGGCCGCTGCCGAGGCGGCGCTGGCCGGAGCCAGGGCGGACGATGCGGCCTTGCGCGCCGCCGGCGATGCCGCCGCCGCCGAGGCCGAGATCGAGGCCGACGCCCAGGGCTCGGCAGCCTACAAGCGCGAACTGCTCCGCGTCTATGTCGGGCGGACGGTGCGCAAGGCGCTTGGGCGAGCGCCGGGACCTGGGGGCTGACGCGATGGCCGCGGCGATGAGCACCGGCGGGATGAGCCAGATAGGCCGCTCGGTGCCGCGCGTCGAAGGCCGCGCCAAGGTGACCGGCACGGCCGAGTATATCCACAACATGCGCGTGCCCGGCATGCTGCACGCCAAAATATTCCGCAGCGCCATGCCCCATGGCCGCATCCGTTTCATCGACACCAGCCAAGCCGCCGCGATGCCCGGTGTTTACGCCGTCTACACCGGCGAGGATATCTGCTCGGTAATCCCGAACCCCTATTACGGACCCGCCTTCCACGATCAGCCGATCCTGGCGCTGGGTAAGGTGCGCTACGCCGGCGAGCCGGTCGCCGCGGTGCTGGCGGTGGATCCGCATACCGCCGAAACGGCGGCCCAGGCCATCGTCGCCGAGTACGAAGAGATGGCCGCGGTCTACGACGAAGTCGAGGCGATGACCTCGGCGGCGATCGTCCATGACGCGCTGAAGCCGGCCGGTACCTTCGCCGACTTCAAGCACCTAATCGGGCGCACCGAAACCAACGTCGCGCTCGATTTTCACCTGCGTCATGGCGATACCGGGAAAGCCTTCGCCGAAGCCGACCATGTCTTCGAGCATATCTTCCGCACCCAGCAGACCATGCACACGCCGTTCGAACCGATGGTCGCAATCGCCGAGGCGGGCGCCGGCCAGGCAACAATTCACACCTCGACCCAGAGCCCGTCTTTCGTTCGTTTCGAGCTCGCCCGCCTGCTTGGGTGGCCGGAAAACAGCGTGCGCGTGCGCACCGCTTACTTGGGCGGCGGTTTCGGCGCCAAGGTCTATGTCAAGGTCGAGGCGCTGGCGCTGGCGCTGGCGCTGCTCGCCGGGCGGCCGGTGCGCCTGGCGCTGACCATGGAGGAGCAGTTCCTCACCATCACCAAGCACGCCAGCACCTTTCGCATCAAGAGCGCGGTGACCGGGGACGGTAAAATCACCGCCCGCGAATGCGAGGTGTGGTGGAACGGCGGCGCCTACGCCGACATCGGCCCGCGCGTCACACAGAAGTCGGGCTTCACCGCGGCCGGCCCCTACGACATCGAAAATGTCAGCATCGACAGCTACGCGCTTTACACCAACCGGCCGCCGGCGGGCGCGCTACGCGGCTTCGGCATCCCGCAGCTGGTTTGGGCCTACGAAAGCCACACCGACATCATCGCGCGTGAGCTGGGGCTCGATCCGATCGAATTCCGCAAAATCAACATCCTCCGCAACGGCCGCACCCAGGCGGTCGGTACGGTCGTCGAGGATGCCGGCTTCGAGGCGTGCCTCGATGCGGTGCGCGCGTCCCTGGGCTGGGACCAGCCGTTCGAGCGCGGCGGCGGCCGGGTGCGCCGCGGCCACGGCGTCGCGGTCGGCTTCAAGGCCTTGATCGCGCCGACCACCTCGGTTGCGATCGTCAACGTCAATGCCGATGGCAGCTGCATCGTCCATTGCAGCACGGTCGATATGGGCCAGGGCTCGGACACCGCGATGGCGCAGATCGCCGGCGAGGTGCTGGGCCTCGACACCGAGGCGGTGCGCGTCATCCACCCCGATACCGACGTCACGCCTTACGATATGTCGACATTGGGCTCGCGCTCGACGTTCCACATGGGCCACGCCGTGCGCCTCGCGGCCCAGGACGCGCGCGACAAACTCGATGCATTGGCCGAAGAACTCGGCCTGCCCGGAGGCTCGAACCTGCCGGTGCCAGAGCTGTTCGTGAAGAAGTTCGGCATGCAGGCCGGCAATATCATCGGCACCGCGAGCTACATACCGAGCTACGCGCCGCCGAACCCCGAGACCGGCCAGTCGCCCAACGCCACGCCCAACTGGATGGTCGGCGCGACCGGCGCCGAGGTCGAGGTCGATACCGAGACCGGGCATGTGCGCATCCTGCGCCTGGTCAACGTCTGCGACGTCGGCAGGCCGATCAACCCGGCGATCGTTGCAACCCAGATTTCCGGCGCCGCGGTGATGCAGCTCGGTTTCACCATGACCGAGGACATGGTGCTGCGCAACGGCCAGCTCACCAACGGCTCGCTCGCCGACTACAAGATCCCGGGCTTTTTCGACATCCCGCAAACCATGGAGAACCAAACCGTCGAGGCCGAGCAGCGCAACGGGCCGTTCGGCGCCAAGGGTGTCGGCGAATCCGGCACCTTCGCCGTGTCGCCGGCGGTGGCCAACGCGATCGAGGATGCGGTCGGCATCCGCATCACCGAAATGCCGATTACGCCCGAGGCGGTCTATCGCGCGCTGCGCGAAGCGGCCGGCGAGCCGCTGGAAGAGGATTAAGATGGAAAACGCCCGTAAATCCATCTGCTTCAACCTCAATGGCCGCCAGGTATCGGCCGACATCGGCGTCCACCAAAACCTGGTCGAGGTTCTGCAGGAGGACTTCGGGCTGTTTGGCGCGCGCGAGAGCTGCGGGCAAGGATTGTGCGGCTGCTGCACGGTCCTGGTGGACGGTCTGGCGGTTTCCGGCTGCCTGTATTTGGCGGCGTTCGCCGATGGTGCCGAGGTGGTCACCGTTGAGCATATCGCATCCGGCGGCGCGCTCGCACCGGAACAAGAAGCATTCATCGAATGCGGCGCCTTCCAGTGCGGCTATTGCACGCCCGGTTTCATCCTCATGACCCGCCAATTGCTGGACGCAACGCCCGATCCCACCGACGACGACATCCGCCACTACCTTTCGGGCAACCTCTGCCGCTGCGCCGCTTATCCCGAGATCATCGAGGCGGTCAAGCTGGCCGCAGCCAAGCGCCGGGGCTCGAAGCCGGCAAGACGAAGATAAAATTCAAAGACGTACAAGTCGGAACCATTCAAGACATTCAGTTAGATAAGAATTTGTCGGGCGTCGTGGTGACCGCCGAAATGCTCAAACAGTCTGAACAGTTCCATTCGGAAAATTCTCGGTTTTGGGTTGATCTCCCGAGGTTGAGCGCGCGCGGAATTTCGGGACTGGGCACCTTGGTTTCCGGTGCCTTCATTGAGGTTGATCCAGGCAACAAGGGTAAAAAAACAAAGAGAATTTGTTGGATTGGAAAAATCGCCGGCGATCAAAACCGATACGCCGGGCAATAAATTCGTACTCAATGCCGATCGGTTGGGATCCTATGGCGCGGGATCTCCGGTCTACAATAAGGGCATAG
>Ga0310122_10001448_pt1 | contig 15142 bp, 13 predicted proteins | sample CB6_Bottom_1051__FD_203503 | JGI IMG/M metagenome (GOLD analysis project Ga0310122, IMG submission 203503) | Marine microbial communities from Western Arctic Ocean, Canada - CB6_Bottom_1051 | ecosystem: Environmental > Aquatic > Marine > Oceanic | place: Canada: Western Arctic Ocean | collected...
GTGCCATGGACTCCATCTCCGGCGAGGCCACGACCTTCTCTGCCGCCGACGTGGTCGATGCCATCGCCTACGCCGAGACCATCATCGACGACTACACCGGGGCCGCCTGGGTGCAGCGTTACGAGCGGGACACCCTCAACGGGACCAACAACCAGACCATCAAGGTCTCGCGCATGTTCCCCAAGAAGGTCCTCGCCGCGTCCATCGACGGCACGGCCTTGTCCGCCTCGAAGATCAGCGACATCGCCCTCTTCGAGAACGGCGACCTGACCCGCAAGGACGACGTGTGGACCTACACCGAGCCGGGCAACAAGGTCGTCATCGACTACGAGTTCGGGGCCGCCAAGGCCGCCCCCAACGACATCCGCTGGGCCGCTCGGGTGCTCGCCCGCTACCACCTGCTCGAACAGGTGAGCCGCATCCCCGACCGGGCCATCTCGGTCCAGTCCGAGTTCGGCCAGATCCAACTCGCCCAACCTGGGATGAACCGGCCAACCCTCTGCCCGATGTGAACGTGGTGCTCAACCGCCACCGGCATCGGGCGCCCACCGCGTTCTAGGAGGCCCCATGGAGTGGCTCACCGCCGCCCTCACCATCGGCGGCACCGTCGCCGTCCTCTACGGCCTCACCCTCGCGTGGCCCCCACTGGCCCTCGTGGTCGGCGGGTCCACCGCCCTCCGAGTGGCGTGGTCGCTTGATTCCTCAGGGAGGAACTCATGATCCGCCGACTGCTCGGCAACCGTGTCGAGGAGCGGCGCCTCACCTTCTCCGACATCTGGGCACGGGGCCTCGACACGACCACCGCTGCTACAGCCTCAGGCGAGATCGTGGACTACGACTCCTCGCTCGGGCTCACCGCTGTCTACGCCTCCATCCGCTTGCTGTCCGACACGGTCTCCAACCTCGACCTCTCGACCTTCTACCGCACGCAAGGGTCCGAGCGTCCGTTCCGACCACTGCCGACGTGGCTCGTGTAGATGAACACCAACCTGGCGAACCACGAGGTCATCGGCTCCGCCGTGTGCAGCCTCCTGCTCGACGGGAACTGTTACGTCGCCACGTTGCGCGACGACTCCGGCCGGGTGCTCAACCTCACCGTGCTCGACCCCACCGACATCACGCCACACCTCACCAACGAGGACGGCTTCGAGCGCCTCACCTTCAGTAGCGCCCAGGCCAGCGGCACCGAGTTCACGCCTCGGGACATCCAGATGATCCGCGGCTCGATCATCAAGCCCGGCACCATCCAGGGGCTCTCCCCCATCGCAGCCGCTCGCGAGATGCTCGGCACCGGCCTCGGCGTCCAACGCTACGGGGCAGCCTTCTTCGGCAACAGCGCCATCCCCGGCGCCATCGTCGAGGTGCCCGGCCAACTCTCGCCCGAAGGCGGGAGGTTTGTCATTTCCGGGGTTGGCGGTCGCTGGTGGGGTCGGGGGCCTGGCACCGTCCGAGCGCTCCATCTACGACCCTGAGAAGGCGCATCACCTGTCCGGTCAGGCCTCGCTGAACTCCAACCTCGGGCGGTCGGACCAGAGGCGTTCGAGGTCGTAGTGGGCACGCGAGTCGTCATCGAAGACGTGGACCACAAAGCCGCCGTAGTCCATCAGGATCCACAGGTGGCCACCGCCCATCTCGCTGCGCTCGGCCCCCTCGATACGGAGGGGCCGGGGGCCTCCGGCGACGGCGACCATCTGCTCGACATCGTCGACGATGGCCCGGACCTGGCGGCGGTTGGCGCCGCTGGTGATCACGAACAGGTCGGTCACCGAGAGAATGTCGCCCACATCGATGATCACGGTGTCGCGGCCAAGACCCTGCTCGGCCGCCCGGGCCGCCTCGAGCGCCCAGATCCGGAGGCCTTCAGATGTCGTCGCGTCGGCGGGGGCGGTCGTCTCGGGCATCACTGCTGCGACGCTATCCGGCGCTGCCTCAAGCGCCGCCACCCGTCGATGCGTCGGCAGACCCGTCATCCGCAGCGGCCGAACCGTGTTCTGCGACGAAGTCGGCACCGAGGATCACGGTCAGGTCGGCAGCCGGGCTGAGCAGCGGGTCGTGGAGCGTGCCGCCACCGACGACCACCGCCAGGCGGGCGGCCTCGGCCTCGAGGGCCGGGTCCCGGTAGAGCACCCGAGTGCCGATCACGTCGAAGTTCTCGTGGTTGCCGACCACCGAGACCTCGGCGTCCTGCGCCACGAGCAGCTCGCGGGCGAGCCCGTTGAGCGAGAAATCGCCGTTGCCGTTGAGGAGCCGCACCGTCGCCCGCGCCCCCGGAACGGCCGGGATCGGGAAGGGGAAGGTCTCGACCACCGTCCGCTTGACCCACTCCTCCCCGGGAGCCGGCGACGGCCAGGCCAGCACCCGGACGTAGCCACCGGCCACTGCAGTGACCACATCGACCAACTCGATGGCGATGGCAGGCAGTCGGTCGGCCGGATCGGAGGCTGCTCCTATCGTCGCGAACCATGCCCGCCACCATGCCTCCTGCCGGGCGACCCGCATCATCGGGTCGTCGAACGCCTGCCCCAGGTAGGCGGACGCATCGGCCCCATCGATCACGGCGTCGTCGATCGGGACCAGGACGGCGCCAGCCGGCTCGGCAAGGCTCGTGAGGCGGGGCGGCGTGAGCAGCGCCGTGTTGCTGACCTCGACATCGAGAAGGCCGACCACGGCGTCACGCAGCCCGTCGATGCCCCCCGCCTCGTGGGCAGCGGCCAGTGTCTGTGCCCCGGATACCGCCTCGGGAGGGATCACGAGGACGGTCCCACCACCGTTGTGCCGGTCGGCAACCGCAAGAACCGTCACGCCCGTGAGCCGGCCATCGTCGTCCTCCGAGACGGCCAGCAGCGACCAGGTCTGTTCGACGAAGGCCTCGAAGCCGGGTGCCGTGACATCGGTGATCACGTCGAGGGTCGCGCCCTCCTCGCTCTCGAGGACCTGGTCGAATCCCTCGACCACGAGGAATCCCGACCAGACGACAGCGGCGACCAGCAGGACCGGAAACCCCCACCGCCAACCGGCCGACAACGGCGGCGTCGGAATCCGCTGCTTGAAGCGCGGCGGGTGCGTCGGCACGTCGAGGCGAGCACGCTCCGGTGCCTCGACGGGGGTCACACCGAACCTCCGACCCCGTAGAGGCCCCGCTCACGGATCACCTCGTCGACACCTGGAGGCACCAGGCACCCGGCGGCGGCCCCGGCCGCGTACCTGACGCGCAGATCGCTGCTGGACACCTCGGGCAGGTCGGCTTCGAGCGTGTCGTACCGCCATCCCGACGGCGGCCCGCCCGCCTGGCCCGACCGGTGCATGACGACGATCGTGGCACGTGCACGGACCTCGTGCGAACGCACCCACGTGTCGAGCAGGGCAGCGGCATCGGTGCCGAGGAGCAGGAGGAGTTCGGCGCCCGGATATTCGTCGCCCAATTCGGCCAGCGTGTCGGCCATGTAGGACGGGCCACCCCGACGGATCTCACGATCATCCACGACGACGAGCCCGGGACCGGACGGCAGGCCCTCGACCATCGCACGGGTCATCGCCAGGCGGTCCACAGCAGCGGTGATCTCCGAATCGGCCGTCTTCTGCCAGGGATCGTTGGCGACGACCAGATGCAGACGGGAAAGCCCCAGTTGGCCGATCGACGCCGGGACTGCTGCTGCATGCCCCTGATGGGGCGGGTCGAAGGTGCCGCCGAGCACGCCGATCCGCTCCCGGGGGCTGCGAACGGCAGATTCGGTCACAGGCGGAGCCTACCTAGACCATGTGCAGCGAATTCGGCGCCCCAGAGGGCACATATGGAAAATATTCATGGGGTCTGACCTGCGGTTATGCAGAACTGTGGCCATTGTCATAGATCTCGGCCTTCCCCTCGGGGCCGATCTGTGCTTAGATACCCCTACGTCGGAGTAGCCGAAACACCATGACCCACGGCCAGCTCCCAGCCCCCCAAAAGATCGCCGGTCGCCTGCGCGCGAACCGTCCCCCCCCGAATCCAGCAAGCAAGCAAGTGAGTGTGAACAGACAATGAGTGATTCCGTCGGCCAGTACCTGAACGAGATCGGGATGGTTTCCCTTCTCAACGCCCAGGACGAGCGCGAGCTGTCGCAGATCATCGAAGCCGGAGCCGAGGCCCGTGCCAAGAAGGAGGCCGGCGAGACCGGCCCGATGCTCGACCGTGCCATCCGCAAGGCCGCCCACGCCAAGGACCGGTTCATCCGGTCCAACCTGCGCCTGGTCGTGAGCGTCGCCCGCCGCTATCCCCTGCCTCCCGGCATGGAGCTGCTCGACCTCATCCAGGAGGGCAACCTCGGCCTCGAACACGCCGTCGACAAGTTCGACTGGCGCAAGGGCTTCAAGTTCTCCACCTATGCCACCTTCTGGATCCGTCAGGCCATCGGCCGGGCCCTCGACCAGAAGGCCAGCCTGGTCCGCCTCCCGGGCGACCGTTCGGCCAGCCTCCGAGCCGCCCTCCGGGCCGTCTCCGGCAATGGCGACGAGCTCGACGAGGAGCACGCCCGACTGCACCGCCTGACCACCCCGACCTCCCTCGACCGCACCATCGGCGACGACGACAGCAACGAGCTGGTCGACCTGCTTCCCGACTCCAAGCCGGGCCCCGAGTCCGTGGTCATGACCCAGGCCGAGAACGACATGGCGACGAGCCTGCTCGACGTCCTCGACACCCGGGCCCGCTACGCCGTCGAACAGCGCTTCGGCCTCCACGACGGCCGCAAGCGCTCCTACCGCGAGGTCGGCGAGGAACTGGGCGTTACCGCCGAGGCCGCCCGGCGCCTGGTCAAGCGGGCCGTCAACACCGTGCGCGAGCGCGCCATCGACTTCGCCAACGACGCCGCCTGAGCGACATCTCGCGTCGGCAACCCTGCCGACCTCAGCTGCAACCCTCGAATACTCATCGGGGCACGCGCGCGCCCTCCCCGTAGGCTGCTCCCCCGTGGACACCTCCCCCCCAACCGGCTCGTCCAACGCGGCGCAGATGCGCCACGCCGCACATTGGGACCCTCGAACCTGGCGTGACCGTCCGGCGCTGCAACAGCCCGATTGGCCCGATGAGGTCGCCCATGAGGCCATCCTCGAGGAGATGGCCAGCCTGCCACCGCTGGTGTTCGCCGGCGAGGCCCGCGACCTGACCGAGAGCCTGGCCGCCGTCTCCCGTGGTGAGGCCTTCCTCCTCCAGGCCGGCGACTGTGCCGAATCGTTCGACACCTCGGCCGACTCGATCCGGGACCGCCTGCGTGTGATCCTGCAGATGGCGGTCGTGCTCACCTACTTCACGGGCGTCCCCGTGGTCAAGGTCGGCCGCATCGCCGGCCAGTTCGCCAAACCCCGATCGAGCGACACCGAAACCATTGACGGCGTCGAGCTCCCCACCTTCCGGGGCCACATCGTCAACGACATCGGCTTCACCGCCGACGACCGGGTGGCCGATCCGTCCCGCCTCCTCACCGCCTACTACCGGGCCGCCGCCACCCTCAACCTGCTGCGCGCCTTCACCAAGGGAGGCTTCGCCGACCTCGCCCAGGTCCACCAGTGGAACCGGGAGTTCGTCGCCGCCAGCCCCGCCGGACGGCGCTACGACGAACTGGCCGCAGAGATCGACCGTGCGGTCCAGTTCATGCGCGCCTGTGGCATCACCTCCGACCACCTGTCCCAACTCAGCCAGGTCGACTTCTACACCAGCCACGAGGCACTCCTGCTCGACTACGAGGAGGCCCTCACCCGCCGCGACTCGCTCACCGGCGACTGGTACGACTGCTCGGCCCACATGCTCTGGATCGGCGAGCGCACCCGGCAGGTCGATGGCGCCCATGTCGAGTTCCTGCGGGGCGTCCACAACCCGCTGGGCTGCAAGATCGGCCCGACGGCAACCCCCCAACAGCTCCTCGACCTCTGCGAGGCACTCAACCCCGACCGGGTGCCGGGTCGCCTCACGTTCATCACCCGCATGGGCGCCACGCAGGTCGTCGATGCCCTGCCGCCGCTGCTCGAGGCCGTCCGCGACGCCGGGCACCCGATCGTGTGGGTGTGCGACCCCATGCACGGCAACACGTTCACCGCCGACGACGGCCGCAAGACCCGCCACTTCGACGACGTGCTCGCCGAGGTCTCCGGCTTCTTCGCCGCCCACCGCTTCGTGGGAACCAACCCCGGTGGCGTCCACCTCGAACTCACCGGCGACGACGTCACCGAGTGCCTGGGCGGAGGTGCCGAGTTGGCCACCGCCGATCTCGGGGAGCGCTACGAAACCATGTGCGACCCACGCCTCAACGGCACCCAGAGCATCGACCTGGCGTTTCGACTGGCCGAGTTCCTACGCAACGGGCACTCGTAGCCCGAGACCCGGCAGGCAGGCCCCGGCTCAGACCAACTTCTCGACGAACCTCTCGAGTTGGCGCAGGTTGCGCACCTCGAACACGCCGTCGCAGTGGATGCCGTACTCCCCCACGATCGAGTCTCCCGTGTCCCAGTAGGCCCTCGGTTCCGGGTTCAGCCAGTAGACCTTGCGGGCCTTGTGCTGGACCTCCTTGAGGATCCAGGACTGGGAGGCGTGGTAGTTGTTTCGTGCGTCGCCGAGCACCAGAACGGTCGTCTTGGGGCCGACGTCACGGTTGAAGCGCTCCCAGAACACCCCGAAGGCATGGCCGTAGTCGGAATGCCCGTCCACCCAGACCACGTCGGCCTCGGTGTTGACCCGGTGGACCGCCTCGCCGATGTCCTCGACCCCGTCGAAGAAGCGCGTGACCTCGTCGAGGCCGTCGATGAACACGAACGAACGAACCTTCGAGAACTGGTTGCTGATGGCATAGACGAGGTGAAGCGTGAACCGGGCGAACGCCGCCACCGAGCCGGAGATGTCGGCGACGACCATGATCTCGGGCTTCGACGGGCGCGGGTAGCGGAACTTGAGCTCGGCCGGGACACCCCCGTAGCTGAGCGAGTGGCGCATCGTGCTGCGAAAGTCGAGCGCCCCCTTGCGGCCGTGTCGGCGCTTGCGCGCGAGCCTGGCGGCCAACTTGCGGGTGAGCGGATAGATCGCCTTGCGGAGGTTGGCCAGCTCCTCACGTGAGGCATGCATGAAGTCGACGTCCTCGGGCAACGGCTTGCGGAGCGTCTTGGCCATGGCGTCGATGCCGCGGTCGGCGACCAGGCGGCGTCGGATCTCGGCCTCGATCTCGCGCTTGAGCTGCTCGATGCGGTCGGAGAACTCGTCGCGTTCGAGGCGTTCCTCGAGCGGTGTCAGGTCCTCGGGGGCCTCCTCGCGGGATGCCTCCATGAGCTGGTCGAGCAGGTCGTCGAGATCGAGGTTCCGGAGCGTGCGGTACAGGTAGTAGGTGCCGCCGACGGGTCGGCCGGGCTCCATCCCGGCGAAGCGCGTGACCGCCTGTCGGGCCAGGGCGGCGAGCATGGCGGCGTCGCCGTTCATGAGCGCCTTGAACAGCATCTCGGCCAACTGCTCGGGCGTGAGCGACTGCATGCCACCACCGCCACCCTGGGGCTGCTGGCCATCGCCGGCGCCGATCTCGCCGTCCTCGCCGGACAAGGCATCGTCGCCCTCGCGGATCACCTCGTACTCGGGGCCACGCAACGAGAAATAGACCTCGAAGACGACCTCGAACGCCTTCCAGTGGGCGTGGTTCTTGACCAGCGTCGCCCCGAGGGCGTACTTGAAGGCCTCCCGGTCCTCGATCGGGATGTGGGTGACCGCCTCCATGGCGTCGAGGTTCTCGGTCAGGCTGACCGGCAGGCCGGCCCGGCGGAGTTCGATGATGAAGTCGCTCAACAGGTCGAGGAGCGGGTGCTCGCCACCGAAGGTGGACGGTTCGGCGATGCTCATGGTGCGGCTCCGACGTCGAGCCCGGTGCTCAGACCCCGTCAGGGGTCAGCTCGTCCGGATTGTCGGCGAACTCCTTGACCACCTTTTCGATGTCGGTGCGGTACTTGAGCAGAATGCTGGCGGTCTCGGTGGCCGTCTGGGCGTCGACCTTGTCGATGCCGAGCAGGACGAGGGTGCGGGCCCAGTCGATGGTCTCGGAGACCGACGGGTGCTTCTTGAGGTCGAGTTGGCGGATCGACCGGACGATGCGGGCAACCTGATCGGCCAGGTTCTCGTTGATGCCCTCGACCTTCGACTCGACGATCTGACGTTCGCGTTCGAGGTCCGGGTAGTCGATGTAGAGGTAGAGGCAACGACGCTTGAGTGCCTCGGAAAGCTCGCGGGTGGCGTTGGAGGTCAGGAACACCATCGGAATCTGGGTGGCGACGACCGTGCCCAGCTCGGGGATCGACACCTGGTACTCGGAGAGGATCTCGAGCAGCAACGCTTCGGTCTCGATCTCGAGCCGATCGACCTCGTCGACCAGGAGCACGACGGGGTCCTCGGCCCGGATGGCCTCGAGCAGGGGGCGGGTGAGGAGGAACTCCTCGGAGAACAGGTCGTCCTCGATCTCGGACCAGTTGCTGTCGCCCTCGGTCTGGATGCGCAGCAACTGCTTCTTGTAGTTCCACTCGTAGAGGGCCTTGGACTCGTCGAGGCCCTCGTAGCACTGGAGGCGGATCAGGCGGGCGCCGGTGATGGTGGCGACGCACTTGGCCAACTCGGTCTTGCCGGTGCCGGCCGGACCCTCGACGATGACCGGCTTGCCGAGGCGGTCGGCCAGGTAGACGATGCCGGCGATTCCCTCATCGGCCAGGTACTTGGCGTCGGCCAACTTGGTGCGGACGGACGCGACATCTTCGAAACGGTGGGACATGCCGCCGATCGTACCGACCGGTAACCGGCGGGCCGCAGTCGGGAAGCGGCGTTCTGGGTGGCTCGGGCGCCCGGCTCGGACCGCTCAGGCCCGGATCTGGCCGTCGCCGCGGACCACGTACTTCTCGGTGGTCAACTGGATGAGACCCATGGGTCCGCGGGCGTGGAGCTTCTGGGTGCTGATGCCGATCTCGGCCCCGAACCCGAACTCCTCGCCATCGACGAAGCGGGTCGAGGCGTTGACGAGGACCGCCGCCGCATCGACCTCGTCGCAGAAGCGCTCGGCGGCCGCATCGTCGCCGGTGACGATCGCCTCGGAGTGGCCGCTGCCGGTCTGGTTGATGTGCTCGATGGCCTCGTCGAGGTTCGTGACGACCCGCACCGAGATCTTGAGGTCGAGGAACTCGGTGGCGAAGTCGTCGTCCTCGGCCGGGCCGATCGACGGGGAGATGAGGCGGGAACGGCCGTCACCCACGAACTCGACGCCGTCGAGTGCGACCAGCGCCATCGGCAGGAACTCGTCGGCAACGTCGGCGTGGACCACGAGGCTCTCGGCGGCGTTGCACACCGACGGCCGATGCGTCTTGGCGTTGTGCAAGATCGACACCGCCATCTCGAGGTCGGCGGCGGCATCGACGTAGACGTGGCAGTTGCCGTCACCATCGATCACGTAGGGCACGGTGGCATTTTCGAGAATCGAGCGGATCAGCGAGGGCCCGCCCCGGGGGATCAGGCAATCGATGCTGTCGCGCAGCCGCATGAACTCGACGGCGGCCTCCCGGCTGACGTCCTCGACAAGGACCAGGGCGTCGGCGGGAAGGCCGTTCGCCTCCACCGCGGACCGGATCGAGGCGGCGATGGCACGGTTCGACTCGAGGGCGGCCGAGGAGCCCCGCAGGAACGCCACGTTGCCCGACTTGAGGCACAGGCCGAAGGCGTCGCTGGTGACGTTGGGGCGCATCTCGTAGATGATCGCCACGACGCCGAGGGGCACCCGGACCTTGGAGATGCGCAGGCCGTTGGGGCGGTCCCATGCATCGGTGACCTCCCCCACCGGGTCCGGCAGGTCGGCCACCTGGCGCAGCCCGGTGGCCATGCCCTCGAGACGGGACCCGTCGAGGCGCAGGCGGTCGAGCAGGTTGGCCGAGATGCCATCGATCTCGCCACGCACCAGGTCGAGCTCGTTGCCCTCGATGATCTTCCCGGCGTCGACCAGCAGGCGGTCGGCTGCGGCACGCAGGGCGACATTTTTCTGTTCGGTCGTCGCCCGGGCAAGCGCCGGAGTGGCGGCCTTGGCGCGGCGACCCAGGTCGGCGATGGTCGAGGTGGTGACGCTCACGGGAAAGCAGGTTACCGGCAGGGCCGGGCCCGGGTCCCCTGCGACCCTCCCGCGATCGCGCCGACAACTAGGGTCGCCGGGATGAACGACGCTCCTGTGCCGGACGGCGACGGCCCTGCACCGGGTGCCCGGTCGGTGGCCTCGGGCATCCTCTGGTCGCGCCTCGCCGGACTGCTGCGGGAGTCGCTGCTGCGGTCCGTGCTGGCGCTGGGACCGGCGGCCGACGCCTTTGCCGCCGCACTTCGAATCCCCAACATCCTCCAGAACCTGCTGGGCGAGGGCTCGCTGTCGGCTTCGTTCATCCCCGTCTACTCCCGGCTTCTGAGCGAAGGTCGGGACGAAGAAGCAGGGAAGGTCGCAGGCGCAGTTGCAGGGCTCATGGCGGTGCTGTCCGGCGGGCTGGCGCTGTTCGGGATCATCTTCGCCAGGCCGCTCACCTCGCTGCTGGCCCCCGGCTTCGACGGCGCCCGCCACGAGCTGACCGTCGACCTGATCCGGGTCACGACGGCGGGCGTCGGCTTCCTCGTGCTGTCGGCCTGGTGCCTCGGGGTGCTCAACAGCCACCGGCGGTTCTTCCTGCCGTACGTGGCGCCGGTGCTCTGGAACGCCGCCCAGATCGTGGTCCTGGCGGCGGCCCTGGTCGGCGACTGGGATCCGGCTGGTGCTGCCAAGGCGCTGGCCCTGGGGCTGGTCGTCGGCGGCTTCCTGCAGTTCGCCGTGCAGGCCGTGGCGGTGCGGCGCATGCTCCCCGACCTGCGGCCCAGCCTCGACCACTCGGATCCGGGTGTCGTCGAGGTCCGACGCCGCTTCGTGCCGGCGGTGCTGGGACGGGGCGTCGTGCAGATCTCCGGTTACGTCGACCTGGTGCTGGCGTCGCTGCTGGCCACCGGAGCCGTCGCCGCCCTGTTGTCGGCCCAGGCGCTCTACCTGCTTCCGTTGAGCCTGTTCGCCATGAGCGTGGCGGCCGCCGAGCTGCCGGAGATGTCGCGGGCGGTCGACCCCTCGGTGCTGGCGGCACGGACCATGGGGGCCCTGCGTCGAACAGCCTTCTTCACGCTGTTCAGCGGCGTGGCCTACGTGGCGGTCGGCGAGCTGGTCGTCGAGGCGCTGTTCGGCTGGGGGGCGTTCGACGCCGACGACGCCCGGGTGGTGTGGCTGGTGCTGGCCGCCTACTCGCTCGGGCTGCCGGCCACCTCGGTCTCCCGGGTGCTCCAGGGCGCCTGCCACTCGGTCGGCGACACCGCCGGTCCCGCACGCATCGCCGGGATCCGTGTCGCCGTCGCCGCCGTGGTCGGCCTGGTGCTCATGTTCCAGTTCGACGAGGTCCACGTGCTCGACGGCGCCTTCGGCACCGGCGGCATCTCCGACGGGCTGGCCCCGCACCTCGGCGCCGTCGGCCTGGCCCTCGGCTCGGCGGTCGCCGCCTGGATCGAATTGGGCCTCCTGGCCGGCCGGACACGGCTCGCGGCGCCGGGCCTGCACTCCCCCGCCGGTGCGCTCGGATCGCTGGCCGTGCCGGCGGCCCTGGCCTTCGTGGTCGGCGCCGCCGCCAAGCTCGTGGTCGGCGGGCTCCCGGCAGTGTTCGGCGCCCCGCTGGCGCTCGGCGTGTCGGGCCTCGTCTACGTGGCGGCTGCGTTCCGGATGGGCGTCCCCGAGGCCCAGCTGGTGCTCGGCCCCATCCGCCGCCGCCTCTGGCGTTAGCGAGGCAGGACGACGAGGTCGTCGGCGTGGATGACCTCGTGCGGGACACCCTCGGGGAGGTCGCCGGTCTTGCTGCCCAGGATCGTCCGCAGCAGCGCTGCGTCGTGGCGGACGATGCCCTTGGCGAAGACGGCCCCGTCCGGGTCGACCACCTCGACGGCTGCACCGGCCTCGAACCTGCCGTCCACGCCGTGCACACCGGCCGGGAGCAGCGACACCCGCCGTTCCTCGAGCGCACGCCGGGCGCCGGCATCGACGGCGATCTGCCCCGAAGATCCGACGGCGAATGCGATCCAGAGGCGCCGGGCACCGAGGCGCCCCTGACGGGCCCGCACGACCGTGCCGACCCCGGGCTTGCCGGCCACGGCGTCGACGATCACGCCCTCGCGCTGGGCGTCGGCGATCACCGAAGGCACGCCGGACCATGCGGCGATCTTGGCGGCGGCCAACTTCGAGGCCATGCCGCCGCTCCCCCGGGCCGAACCCGTGCCGCCGGCCAGCCCCTCGAGTTCGTGGTCGATCTCGATGATCTCCTCGATGAGGGAGGCGCCGGCATCAAGTCGGGGATCGGCGGTGAACAGGCCGGGCGTGTCGGTCAGCAGGATCAGCAGGTCGGCCTCGACCAGGTGGGCCACGAGGGCGGCGATGCGGTCGTTGTCGCCGAAGCGGATCTCGTCGTCGGCGATGGCGTCGTTTTCGTTGACGACCGGCACGACGCCGAGCTCGAGCAGGCGGGTGAGGGTGCCCCTGGCGTGCAGGTACTGGGCCCGCACGAAGAAGTCGAGTGGCGCCAGGAGCACCTGTCCGGCGACCAGCCCGTGACGACCCAGGGCCTCCTGATACGTGCCGATGAGGTGGCCCTGTCCGACGGCCGACACCGCCTGGAGCGTGACGGAGTCGCGAGGGCGTCGGCTGCCCCCCATACCCAGCGACGGCAGGCCGGCGGCGATGGCACCCGACGTGACCACCACGACCCGGTGGCCATCGGCATGCAGGACGGCGACCTCGTCGCAGAGCTTGGCCACGAGGGCGCGGTCGATCACGCCCTCGTCGTCGGTGATCGACGAGGTTCCGACCTTGACGACGACCGTCCGGGCCATCAGCGGGCGCACCCGGGCACGGGGCCCCGTCGTTGGGAGAACAGGTTCATCAGTCCTCTTCGTAGTCGAACTCGAGCCGGCCGATGCGGACGGTTTCGCCCTGCTTCGCCCCGACTCGCACAAGCGCCCGGTCGACGCCCATCGTGCGGAGCTTGTCGTGGATGTAGACGAGCGCCTCTGGGTTGGTGAGGTCGTTGAGGTTGACGGTGCGGGCGATGCGCCGGTCATGGATCTCCCAGGCGCCATCCTCGCCGCGCACAACCAGCACGCCCTCCGGTTCCGGCCGGTGCACGACCACCGGCGTTCTATCGACATGGGTCTCCCGGACCAGATCGACGGCGTCGCCCATTCGGTGCACGAGGGCGTCGAGCCCCTCGCCGGTGAGCGCCGACAGCCGGTCGCCGTCGAACTCGACGTCCTGGTCGGCGACGTCGGCCCGCGAACCCACCACCACCCGGGGCCGCTCGAGCAGACCGGGACGGTAGGAGCCGAGCTCGTGTTCGAGGACCGCCAACTGCTCGGCCGGAGAACGTTCGGCGGTCGGCGCCAGGTCCAACATCACGACCAGCACGCGCGCCCGCTCGATGTGACGCAGAAAGAGGTGGCCGAGACCCTTGCCGTCGGAGGCCCCCTCGATGAGACCCGGGATGTCGGCCACGACGAACTCGTTGCGCCCATCGGGGCGGACGACCCCGAGGTTCGGCTCGAGAGTCGTGAACGGATAGGCGGCGATGCGCGGCTTGGCGGCCGAGATCCGGGAGATGAGGGTGCTCTTGCCGACGTTCGGGAAGCCGACCAGCGCCACGTCGGCCATGAGCCGCAGCTCGAGCCGCAGCCACCGTTCCTCGCCGTCCTCGCCCTGCTCGGCGAAGGTCGGGACCCGTCGCCTGTTGCTGAGGAACTTGGCGTTGCCCTTGCCGCCGATGCCTGCCTGGGCAACGAGGCAGCGGTCGCCGTGCACGACCAGATCGGCGAGGCGCTCATCGGAGTACATGTCGTGGACGCTGGTTCCCTCGGGCACCTTGAGGACGAGATCCTCCGCTGAGCGGCCGTGTTTCTTGCCGCCGGAGCCGTGCGTGCCGTTCCTGGCCCGCCGGTGTGGGTGGTCCCGGAACGCCAGCAGGGATGCCACGTTGTGGTCGGCCTCCAGCCAGATGCTGCCGCCGTTCCCGCCGTCGCCGCCGTCGGGACCGCCCTTGGGCACGTGGGCCTCACGCCGGAAGGACACCGTCCCGGCACCGCCGTCTCCGCCCCGGACGTTCAGCTCGCATTCATCCACGAACTGAGACATGGGGACGAGCCTACCGACGGGCAGCCTGCCGTGGCCGGGGCGGGGAGGGTGTCAGACCCCCTGGCGATGATGGAGGTATGGACGAGACACTGCGGAGAAACGGTGCCGGGGTGGCTGTCACACCCTCGAGGAAGAATGAGGCCATGGACGAGACGCTGCGAACCAATGGGGCCGGGGAGAGTGTCACACCCCCCGGCAATGATGTGGGCATGGATCGGACGCGACGCACGAACGGAAACGGGGCCGGGGTGGCTGTCACACCCCCTGGCAATGATGCGGCCATGGACGAGACGCTGCGAACCAATGGGGCCGGGGTGGGTGTCACACCCTCGAGGAAGAATGAGGCCATGGGGAACACGCTGCGAACCAATGGGGCCGGGGTGGGTGTCACACCCCCTGGCAATGATGCGGGCATGGACAACATGTTGCGATCCAACGGTGCCGGGGTGGCTGTCACACCCCTTGGCAATGATGAGGCCATGGACAACATGCTGCGATCCAACGGTGCCGGGGCGGGAGCCCGAGGTGAGGTGGGTGGCCGCGTCGGGACGGGGACTCGTGTCGGGGCCGGGTCGGCTGGTTTGGGGTTGGTGGGGGGTCTGGTGGGTTTGCGGTTGACGGGTCGGGAGTTGTTGCGGGCGAACCGTGACGTGTTCGATGGTTTGCGCAGCGAGTCGTTGCCGGAACGGGAGTGGGATCAGTGGTTGCGGTTCACGTCTGATCTGGGGTCGTTGGCGGTGGAGATGCGTTCGTGGATCCTGACGCGCAAGAGGTCGGGTGCGGTGTCGTCGAGGTCGGCGGATCTGGTGTGCACGACGGGGATGTCGGGTCGTGACGCACGCCGTGCGGTGCGGGTGGCGGACACGCTCGACGACAATGCGGCGTTGGCGACGGCTTTGGCGGCCGGTGAGGTGTCCACGGGGCATGCGGAGGCGTTGACATACGCC
>Ga0310122_10001451_pt1 | contig 15122 bp, 22 predicted proteins | sample CB6_Bottom_1051__FD_203503 | JGI IMG/M metagenome (GOLD analysis project Ga0310122, IMG submission 203503) | Marine microbial communities from Western Arctic Ocean, Canada - CB6_Bottom_1051 | ecosystem: Environmental > Aquatic > Marine > Oceanic | place: Canada: Western Arctic Ocean | collected...
GACCTAAAGATTGGCGGAATACTCCGTCGGCTGAATTGTTAAGTGATTTGGCAGATTTGGATGCAGACAGCTTTACTGAAAAGTATGGCGTAAATAAGACAACAGTTAAGAAAGGGGAAGCTTAAAAATGGCAGAACAAAAATTTGGAGCCGGAGGCGTACCTTACGTCGGCGCCGTTGGGGATCACGGTGAAGCCCCAGCTGCACCAGAGACGGTAGAGGAACAGCCTGCACCAGAAGTAAAGGTAGAAGTTACTGAAAAAGAAACTCCTGGTGATATTCCGAAGGAATAAAACAATGAAAAATTTTAAACAATATCTAGAAGAATCGGGTGGAGCTGTTGGTATTTGGAACCAAACTCCTGTTTCACAAGATGGTAATGATACATTTGATATTACTAATCCGTCTGTGTTGAAAAGAGTAAATGCGTTTGTTGGTTCTATAGCCGATAGAGAGTACTTGATTCCCGAGAATGCAGTCGACCAGCTGCGAAGTTTTCTAATGAGAATTGGACTTACATTTCCTAAGGTAGAATTACCTGAAGGAAATGGTAGTGTTACTGTATCATTAGAACAGTTTGGTGGACGTTTTGGAAAGGATATAGATACTCCGTATGATGAATTTATCAACGACGATGGTATCAGTAATAGAAAACCGGGAGGATTGAGTCTAAAGATTGATCAAGAGTCTGTCGTTAATGGCAGCTGGAAAGTATATGCAAAAATAGTTTGATTCTATATTATGTTTGAAAAGATTACTCCGGCAAACTGGACTATGTTTGCCATGAAAAATTATGATAACCCGCAAGCGGACGGTGAAGAAGAATTTTATGAAGATATTAAGAGATTTAAATATCTCAAAAGACTTCTAAAGAAGTACTATGATACGGGTAGTCTAAAAGAAAGATTGATATTGAATCATATTATAATTTTGGGTAATGTGTTTGGATCTGATGCGGCTAGTACTTTATTATTATTCAAGGTTGATAAAGAATACTGGCCAGCACTCAAACCATTTATGATAAAATTGAATATGGTTTATGAAACAGACTTAAAAGATATACCTATGGATACTAATGTATGGAGCAAGTTAGACAAAATTTAACCGAAGGACAGGCAATAGATTTATTTGTTGCATATCGTTTTCTTCGGATACTTACCACTCCTTGGGAAGACCAAGAAGCATATAAACTAGGAATCATTGATAAGGATGGTAAACTTTTACGGAAGAGAAATACTCTAAAGACAGATGCAGAGAAAAAGTCTTTCACTTTATTGCATCGTCTTATCTTCAACTTAAAGCGGATTCTACATAAGATTCCAGGTGTAAGATCAAAAATAGGTACATATGCTACAGCTTTATACTTACTCAAACAGCATTTTGCAGGTCAGGTAGAAGATGAAGATACAATTGAAAAGGCTTTTACTGGATGGCTTGTCGATAATGATTACATAACGAAAGAAGAATTAGAAGAATCAGTTATAGGAATTGGCGCAACACTTCCAAAAGGAAGATACAAACTAACACAAGATATTTTTGCAGGTAACGAAGGAGACATCAAAGGAAAAAAAGGAGATACTGTCGTGGCGTTTGCTGATACTCCTCCTACAGGTACAGTGATCGGTCAAGATATCTTTGTTGTGATCCATCAGAAGTCTAAAGAAGAAATTTATGTTTCGCTAGAGGATCTGAAAGAAAAATGAAAACGATAAAACAATTTAGTGAATCTAAAGCCACCGAAAAAGGAGAGAGAGATGTAGGCTCTAAAGCCTATACTGATTATGTTATTGATCTGACTCCTGGTGCTGTTACAAATAAAGATGCAAAGAAATCAGATAAAGAAACTAAAAAGACTAACGCCTTAAAGATACACAGAGCAACTCGCTTAGATGATGCAACTGATCCTGAGATAGAACAAGCTAATGATCAGTATAAGCGAGAGAGAGAAGAATTACGCAAACAACATATCAAAAATGTAGCTAATATCCGATCTAATAAGATTGGAGAAAATCTAGTCCCCGATCCAGTTCCCGCAGATGTATATGACTATAAAGCCAAGAAAGGTGCAATCGCTGCACCGGGTAGTGGTTCTATAGCAAAGGCTAGAAAAGCCAAATCATCTGACCTCAACAAGTCAATCGAACAACAGATGGTAGATGCCCGTAAAGAAGATTGGGTAGAGCTAGATCCGTCTGATGTCCTTATTGAATATGAGAAAGAGATAAAGATTATGAAGAATGATATCGAAGAAGAAGATTCTACATACTCAGAAAGAATTTCCTCAGATGTACCTGCAGGAAACGCATCTGGAGCTAGAGGTTCTTCTAAAGAGATGGCAAAGAAAACAAGAAAGTATAAACAGGTCACACCAGGTCAAGTGAGAGATTATGAAAAACTCACAGCCACTCGAATGTTCCAGGCGTATGAAGAATCAGAAGTTGATGAAGATGCTCCTGCCAACCAAACATCAGGTGTTGCAAATTGGGATCCACTTTTAGGTGGTAGAAAAGCAAAAATATTTACAAGAAAGCGTAGGAAAATTGATGCACGATCAAAAGATTATCGAGAAGCGATAAAAAGAACACAAGCTAGTAGGGATGCAGTAGCAACCCGTGAGGCAGAACATAAACTAAATATGTTTGGAGTACAAAGTAATCCTTTTAAGGAAGAAACAGAAATGAAAAATAAAAAATATCTAATAACAAAAGAAGGCAGTATAGAAGCTGCTGTCGTAAAATCAGTGGGGACAGAAACATTTGTCAATCCAAATGATGCACGACCAACACTGACTCTTCCTAACAAGTATCTTGACAGTAAAACTGGCACTTTAGAAAGAGCTGTAACCGAAGTCGTTACTGAAACAGATGTTTCAGGACAGATGAGATTTGATATCAAACGTCTAACAGGACCTCAGTTTCGTAAAAAGTATAGTATGACTAAACAGGCTGCAATGACTCCTGGTGGTGGAATAACACACAAAAAAGGTAAAGCTGTTTTAAGTCCTCATAAAGAAGAAGTGAAAGAGATTGAAGATGAAGGAATTAAACATGATTGTGCATCTCATGTTAGACATGAAGAATATGGTGCAGGAAAATGTATTCCTGGACATCATACGATTGTCGAGACTAAAGATGGTGAAGGTTATGTTACCCACTATGATGTTATGTTTGATAGCACAATTATTAAAGATGTACCAATTAAGGAGTTAGAGATCCTTGAGAATTGGCCACACACCCATGGGAAGAAAGGTAAAGGTAAGAACGAAGAAGTAGCCGAGACACACGCTCCTGGCCATGACCAAAAAAGTTCTATAGGGACACCCCTCAAGAAGCCACGTTCTTGGAATCCAAAAACTCATAAGTTGGTGCAGGTCAAAGGCAAAGGATCAGTGGTAGTGAGAAAGGATGATCCAATGCATAAGCGTTCGTCAGAATCTGAATCAGTAGAGTTTGACGAAAAGAAAGATAGTCGCCGAACTGTTGATGCCATTCGTGCATACGATAAATCTAAAGATGCAAGTCGTGATGCTGATTGGGATACAGAACATGGTAAGAAAGGTAAAGGTGATAAAGAAAAGAAATATGCCAAGAAAGAACGTGGTGAGATAGACAAAGATGATCCTGATTGGAAACACAAGAAGGGTCATACCGGAATGCACGGTGAAGAAACATATTCGTCAGATTTGATTGCGGCAACACTTGATGAACTTTCCAAAAAGACACTTGGTTCTTATGTGAAGAAGGCATCACATTCAGCGGTCGATTCTGCTATGGCTTTACAAAGATCAAGTGACAAGCCGAGTGGCCAAACCGTCAAGGATGTTGAGAAGCACGCTGGTAAGGTCGTCAGACGACAAGGCGGTATTACAAAGGCAGTCAATAAACTATCAAAAGAAGATACAGAGATTGATGAGGCTGAAAAACTGAGCGCAGTTGATCAGGCTACGATGGCCCATGCGAGGGGTGATACCGCTAAGAGCCAGGCGATCCTAAAAAATAGGGCGAAGGCTAAAGAAAAGTCTGCATACCAGAAAAATGTTGACTATGATACAGCCCGACAGGCTGCCAAAACGAAGAAAGAAGAAGTAGAAATTGATGAAGATAAACTTTCATACAAAGAAAGACAGAATCTTCCTAAGGGAGCCTTTGCACTTCCGGGTAAGGGATCTGGACCTGAAGGTAAACAAGGTGGTTCGTATCCAATTCCTGATGAGTCACACGGCCGCAATGCACTAGCCAGAGTTTCACAACACGGTTCTGAAGCTGAAAAGGCTACGGTGCGTCGAGCTGTACACAAGAAGTTTCCTGATATCAAAGTAAGTGAAGGTGTTATGAGAGATTTGCTTACAGTTGAGCTTGATGAAATTCATTCACCAAAAGACCGTTCAGCTTTAGATAAGGCCATCGACACTTATAAAGAGAAAGGTGGTAAAACAACAGTCTTGAAATCAGGACAACCAAAAGGTATGTCTAAAAGTAGAAAGGCTGTTGTTAAGGCTCGTAAAGAAGATGTAGAACTTGGTGAAGCTCGGAGTGTTGACAGTGCTATGAGTATCATTTCTAGTATAGTGAAGAATAAACAGGCCGGTGAGATCATACATGGTGATAGAAAGAAATCTAAGGTTGATCTTTATAGTGCATCTGCTATACAGCAAGTTTATAATGCACTAAACAAAAAGAATCAAGAGAAGATGGAAAAAGTTATAAGTAAAAATCGCCAGGGACTTGCGAAGATGGCTGATTTTTCTATGTCTATGATGAAATAAATATATAATAGTGAGGATTTGTTATGATACAGATTGTAATTATATTAGTAATACTATTGGCCGGTGGTGGTTTTGGTGCTTGGACTTATATGGAAAAGTTACAAGCCGATAATCAAGTACTACAGATTAACCAAGAAGTATTAAAAGAAAATGAATTGAAGTTAAATGATGCGATAGCAGAACAACAGGCTGTCATTGTAGAGAAGCAACGACAGGCTGAGCAAGTTCAAGTGGCCAACAACGCCTTGAGAGCTGAAACTTCTCGCCTTTCTAAAGAGAAAGGTAATCTTGCAAAGAAACTAGGTAGACATGAGTTAGATATTCTGGCTCAGAACAAGCCTGGTTTGGTCGTTAGAGTTATCAATAGAGCTTCAGACAATGCATTGAGATGTTTTGAAGTACTGACAGGTGCACCATTGACACCTGATGAAGAGGCGGCAGACAAGCCTTCACTATACAATAGAGAATGTCCAACCATACATCCTAAATATGGTCAGGAGGAGTCGTGATGAAAAAAGTGATTTGGTTATTGCCTGTGATGGCGTTGTTTTTAGTTGGTTGCGCTGGTAACAAAGTAAAACCAGAAGCCAAAGTTGTTATCCAAAAAGTAATAGAAAAGAAACTACCCCTAAACATAGCCAACCCAACGCCGTTAGACTTAGACCACATTCAGTGGATTATTGTTACTGAAGAAAATGTTGATGAGATATGGCAACAGATAAAAGATGACAACGAAGGAGTGGCTCTGTTTGCATTGAGACATGGAGATTATGAAACACTTGCTATGAACATTGCAGAGATAAGGCAACTCATAGGAGAGTATGTGGTAATATTAAAACAGTATAAGAAATATTATGAGGACAAATAAATGGAATACATAAAGAAAATTATGGGAGAGAGAACATCTCTTGATGGTACAGTATTAATTGGTGTTGGTGTAGTGTGTGTATTATTTGCACCACTAGTAAAGTGGGCGGCGTACGCTGCAATAGCCTACGGTGTTTGGACATTTCTTACAAAGGAGAAGGAAGCTAAATAATGGCTAAAGTATGGTCTGGTAAACTTAAATGTACCTTCCATGGACCTCGTCATTGGGAACTAGATAAAGACTTATGGTTTTTATCTGCTCAAGTTCATCAATATTTTTCTGAGTGGAGAGAACTTGGTGTTGAATTAACTAGAACAATTAAACGAGAAGGACCTCCTTCTACCAAGGCCAAAGTTATAATAAGAGCTGGGTATCATACCGACCTTGCTTCTATACATAGATTGGCGTGGTCTTTTATAGCACCTTGGGATGTTGCTCGTGCTGCAGTAATACATGATGTACTCTATGAAGCATTAAGAGAAAACAAAGTTAAATTTTCAAAAGAAAAAATAAAAGAGTTGAGAAAAAATGCTGATAGTGTTATGTTAGAAGGTATGACGGCGGCCCAACCTACAGTACCAAATTTTAAAGTAAAAGTAGTATTTAGAGTATTGAGAATTACAGGAGGAATGGCATTAAAACATTCCTCATATCGTGAACGCCAAGGTTGGTAGTGGGTATTTTATTTTGGATGCTAATTCGTACAATAATTTTCAGTATGATAGGCAACTCTTTTTATAAATGGTTTGCAACAACTAAAACTGGCAAATGGTTTGACAAAAAGTTGTCAGATATTATGAATAAGGTGACTAATAAGCACGAAAAAGCAATTAGTAAAAAGACTCAAATTGATATGTTTGAGAAAGAGCTTATAGAAAAGAGAAAACCTATCACTCGTACTGATGGTGGTCCTTCCAAGTAGTACAGTTTATTAATGACTAATATATTTACAGAACATCCACAAAAAGTAGGTGAGACATATCTACAGCATATGATGTCAGCTTGGAGATATAGTTTTACCTTTCTCTTATTGGTGGTGGTATCCCTAATACATTCTATTTTTCCATTCTTGTTTAGAAAGACTGCAAGCTGTGTAGTACAAGAGATGGCAGCTCATATGAAAGAAAGAGAGGAAAAGTGTTGATTTTATAATGTACCTGTGATATAATGTATAGATGTCTTTGTATATTGATTTAAAATTTATTATGATGTTGTCTCCCCGCCTTGATAAGTTCAAGAAGGTGAGGGATAATCTATTCAACTTTCGCTGTCCGTATTGCGGCGACTCAGAAAAGTTTCGTAATAAAGCCCGTGGGTATTTCTATAGGAAGAAGAATGATTTTTTCTATAGATGTCATAACTGTGGGAAGGGAACTACCTTTGGTAAAGTACTTCAGTATGTTGATGTTGAGATGTATAAAGAATTTGTTATGGAAAAGTTCCGCGGAACGGAGAAAATTGAAGAGGTAGAATATAATTTTAAGGCTCCCAAATTTAAAAAGAAAGATCCAAAACTGAAAGATTTAGTTCCGATAAATAAACTTACAAGTGATCATCCAGTTCTAGAGATTTTAAAGAACAGACAAATACCAGAAGAACATTATGACAAATTTTTCTTGTGTCATAAGTTTTATGAGTGGGCAGACATTAAAAGTAGGGATGAACATCCCCGATTAGTGATACCATTTTATGATGAAGAAGGTAATGTATTTGCGGCACAGGGTAGAGCCTTTGGTAATGAACAACCAAAATATCTTACGATAAAGTTTCACGATAAACCTAAGATATTTGGATTAGAACGTGTTGATTTAACTCAACGTGTTTATGTAGTAGAGGGTCCAATTGATTCTTTGTTTTTAAATAATTGTTTGGCAGTTGCGGGTTCTGATTTTGTAGATTTGCCGCCTTGTGAAACAACTATAATAATGGATAACGAACCTAGGTCTAGAGAAACTGTAAATAAAATGGAACAACTGATTGAAAAAAATTATGAACTTGTGATTTGGCCAGATTCAATTACTCAAAAAGATATAAACGACACGGTCCTTGCTGGTCAGCAGGACATTCAAACAATAATAGATAATAATACATTCGCTGGTCTTGAAGCTACAATGAAGCTGTCGGCCTGGAAACGAATTTAATAAGGAGAGAACAATGGGGCTACCCACACCTTACCAGGAGTATATACACCTGTCAAGATACGCAAGATACAGATACGAAGATAATAGACGAGAAACATGGGGAGAAACAGTAGATAGATATTTTGAATTTTTTAAATCACATTTAAAAACTATGTGTGATTATGATATAATCGAAGATGAAATTGAAAATTATGCAAAATCTATATTAAATTTAGATGTAATGCCGTCGATGCGATGCTTGATGACAGCTGGTGAAGCTTTACGGCGAGAAAATGTATCAGGTTATAATTGTTCGTACATAGTTGTAGATGGTCTCCGAGCATTTGATGAGATGCTTTATGTTTTGATGAATGGTACTGGTGTAGGTTTTAGTGTAGAGCGTCAGTATGTAAATAATCTTCCAGTAATTAATGAAGAATTCCATGATACAGATACAGTAATCATTGTGTCAGATTCTAAACTTGGTTGGGCGAAGGCATTGCGAGAACTTATTTCTCTTTTGGCTGCTGGTCAAGTTCCCAAATGGAATCTTGCAAGAATAAGACCGGCCGGCGCACCGTTAAAAACTTTTGGCGGGCGTGCATCTGGACCAGAACCTTTAGAAGATTTATTCCATTTTTGTGTGAATATATTTAAAGGTGCTGGTGGCCGTAAACTTACATCATTAGAGGCCCATGATATCTGCTGTAAGATTGCAGAAGTTGTGGTGGTGGGCGGTGTTCGTCGGTCTGCATTGATTAGTTTATCTAATACATCTGATGATCGTATGCGCCATGCGAAGTCAGGACGTTGGTGGGAGTCTAATCAGCAGAGAGCTTTGGCTAATAATTCTGCAGCATATACAGAGAAACCAGACATGGGCATTTTCATGGAAGAGTGGAAAGCTTTGTATGAATCTAAATCTGGAGAACGTGGTATTTTTAATAGAGATGCTGCAAGAGAACAGGCAAGAAAGAATGGTAGGAGAGATCCAGACCATGAGTTTGGGACTAACCCTTGTTCTGAAATCATCCTTCGTGATAGAGAATTTTGCAATCTATCGGAAGTAGTAGTTAGAGAAAATGATACACAAGAAACTCTAAAAGAAAAAGTTAGAATTGCAACGATCATAGGGACTATACAGTCAACACTCACAAACTTCAGGTACCTGAATCGAAAATGGACAGAGAATTGTGAAGAAGAAAGACTGCTTGGTGTATCATTAACTGGAATCATGGACAATCCACTGACTAATGGTAAAAAGAAAGGCCTAGAAGATTTACTTCAAGACTTACGAGCCTGTGCAGTTGCAACTAATAAAGAGTGGGCAAAGAAACTTGGGATACTTCCATCAGTAGCTATTACTTGTGTCAAGCCTTCAGGAACCGTGAGTCAGTTGGTTGACAGCGCATCGGGAATTCATGCACGGCACAATCCTTATTATACTCGGACAGTCAGAGCTGATAAGAAAGATCCATTGGCTAAGATGATGCACGATCAAGGATTTCCATGTGAAGATGATGTGACTAAGCCAGATCATACATGGGTGTTCAGCTTTCCTATTAAGGGTCCTAAGAATGGTATATATAGAAAAGATATGAGTGCAGTTGAACAGTTAGAACTTTGGAAAGTTTATCAGGAAAATTGGTGTGAACATAAACCATCTATTACAGTATCAGTAAAGGAAGAGGAATGGATGGGAGTAGGTGCATGGGTGTATGAGAATTTTGAGTATATGAGTGGGGTATCATTTTTACCATTCGCCGACCATAGTTATAGACAGGCACCTTATCAAGACTGTAATAAACAAGAGTATGATAAATTAGTAAAGAAGATGCCAAAGAATATAGATTGGAATAAATTAATAGAATATGAAGTACAAGATATGACACATGGAAGCCAAGAATTAGCCTGTAGTGCGGAAGGTGGTTGTGAAATAGTGGATCTGGTTGCCGTGTAACATGGAAGATACCAGGCAGTATTTTGAATGTGAAGGGTGTGGAGCTGAATACAGTTTACATACTGATATGGAAGATATAGTAGCAGAGTTTTGTCCATTTTGTAGTGAGCCTCTTGAAGAAATTGATTGGGAATATGATGATGAAAACACAAAGCAGGAAGGTGATGAGTAAACTGTTTAGAGAATTAAAAAATCCATGCACTGAAGAATATTTAGAATTAAAAAAGTTAGTTCAAGGTTATGCTATACCTTGGTTTTATCAGAGCCGTGCCACAGTTGAGGACCAAGAGGATATACCGTATTATAGTCATACAATTATGGCGAGGCCGGGTACGCATGAAGGAGCTTTTTATACACAAATAACGTCCGATCATTTTGATCGAGTTTATTTTATATTAAAACAAGTAATTGAATATAATAAGTTGGACGTTTCAGTAATTTATCGAATTAATTTTAATGCAACCTTCTCAGTTCCTACTAAAAATAAAAGAAGTCTTTACCATACTGATTTGAATATACCACATTACAATTTATTAATTTATATGAGTAAATTTAAGGGAGGGGAACTTTATATTAAGGATGATATTCAAGAAGTAAAATTTTCTCCTAAAGAAGATGATATAATATTATTTGATGGAGATTTGGATCATTGTATATCAGCGTCTGTAGGAATAGACCGTCGTATTATGATGGTAGTTAATTTTTTATGAAAACGTCAAGCGCCAAAGCAAAAGGTCGTAGATTACAACAGAAGTTTATGCAGCTTCTTATAGAGAAGCTTGATATTGATCCAGAAGATATAGAATCTAGATCAATGGGTGCGGGCGGTGAAGATTTGATTATGTCAAAGGCTGCTCGTAATAAGTTTCCTTATTCAATTGAATGTAAGAACCAAGAAAAATTGAACATTTGGTCTGCATGGGATCAAGCTAATGCAAACAAAGGTGTCTATGAACCTCTTGTAGTGATAAAAAAGAATGGGGTGAGCCCATTAGTAGTATTAGATGCAGAAAACTTTTTAGATATGATAAGGAATTTTAATGATGAGTGAAAGTAGCGTACCCAAGACACCCAGCGGAGATGATAGTGAAGCAGACCTGTATAAATCAGGCATCTTTTTATTTATGGATGTAGTGAACCCAGATAATTGTAGAGATGTGATAGAGTTTATTCTAAAACAAAACACTGAGAAAAAAAGAAAGAAGAAGTTGCAGCTTATGATTTGCTCACCTGGTGGAGATATGGCATCTTGTTTTGCCTTGATTGATATAATGAAAGGCAGTAAGATTCCTATTCATACAGTGGGTCTTGGTATGATTGCATCGTGTGGACTCTTATTGTTTATTACAGGAGAGAAAGGATATAGAACTCTTACACCTAACACATCTATACTATCACATCAATTTAGTTGGGGTAATTGGGGTAAGGAGCATGAGTTATTTGCTCAAGTGAAAGAGTTTGAACTGTCTACCAAAAGAATGTTAGATCACTATCATAAATGTACAGGGCTGACAGAAAAACAAATTAGAGAGTTTCTATTACCACCCGAAGATGTTTGGTTGTCTGCTAAAGAAGCAAAAAAGTTAGGTATCTGTGATAATGTGAAATCAGTTTACTGATAAATAGTAATAAGAATAATAGGAGTTTTCTTATGTCTAGATATACACAATCAATGTCTCAGGCTTTGCAACAGGTCGATGATCGAACCCAAGAGTTTGATGAAGCTATTAAATGGGAAGTAAAAATAAAAGGCCTACCTACTTTTTATTCAGATGGTAAGAGTAGAGGTGAAGTAAAACAAGCGCTTCGTAAGTTACTAAAACGTCCTGATGATATAGAATCTATTGAGAGAACTACGCCGGCCGAATTAAAGAAGATTCGTAGAGGTCAAGCTGCAGGTAGTGAGCCTGATGAAGAAGATCAAGAATCTGAAAAGGTAAAGGAAGAGGTAAAGATTAATCGTATTATCCAAGCTCAGAATGAAGATTTGAGTGTTGATGATGTGGTAAATATGATTCAGTTTGGTCACCCGTTCAAGGTGGCGGAAGATATTCCTGCCAAGTTACCACCTGGTCCAAATATTCCGAGATACAAGAATGCTTCCAATGCAACAGTAGATAAAGAAGATAAGAAGGCCAACAAGATAAAAGATAAGATAGAGAAAGGATCATTAATACCTACTCAAACAAAAGAAAATAAATTGCCTCCTCACCTTGCAAAATTTTTTGATAAGAAAGGTAATCCAAATCCAGAAGCCGCCAAACGTATGGCAGCTGGTCGTAAAAAGAGAGAAGCTCCTCAAGTTAAAGATGTAACACCTAAAGGTTATGGACCTAGTGATGAAGAAGTATCTCGCCGGCGTAACAAAGATCGTGAAGCCAGTATGAAGATGGGAGCTGTTCCTGGTGGTAGAGCGGAAGACTTAAAGATTACTCAAAAAGGTTTAGATGCTTTAAGGAAAGATAGAGATAGACGAGCAGCCGTACCTAAAGTTTCTATCACAGCAAAAGGTAGGGCGGCTCTAGAAAAAGATAAGAAGAAACAAAATAAAGATCCTGTCGGACCACAACATGAGATGGCAGAGAGATTGTTGAAAAAATTACGAGAAGTGGCTCCTCCTGGTTGGGGTCATACTGTAGCTAAGAAAGAAAAGACAAAGCCAGACAAGCCTAAGTCAAAGATTGGTGGTACTGCACAGGCCATGAAGAAGGCTCAAGAGCGTGGTGATATTCCAAAAGACATGAACATTTATGCATTGATGTGGTCGATGAAGAACAAGGGTGATAATCCACACTACAAACCAGGCGAGAAAGATGTCAAGAAGAAGAAGTATAAGAAAGATGAAAGTGTTTTAGATTCAGCTAAAAGATATGTAATAGATGAACGGGCAGATTGGGAGACTGCTTTTAAGAGTGCATCACAATCACGCCCAGCTATGAAGTATAAAGATGCTGCCGCCTTTATAGATACCGCAGGATTAAGTTCTACAGAAAAAAGAACCGCACTAAAATCAGCTAAAAAGTGGCTAAAGTAAATAGTATATTATTGCGATGGTGGTTTCTGTTTTGCACACAAGCCGCATTAGGAACAATAGCGTATCATTTTAGCTTTTTTCACCATCTGTATCGAGAAGATATAACTAGGATAGGATTTTTTATCTTAGGTATTCTTATATTCACATCACTTTGGATAGGTAAGAAAGTTTTTTCTCTTAAAAGAAATTGGCCAGGTGCTGAAGTTGCGATAAAGGATTTTTCTCCTGGTTGGTTTATTGCAGAGTCTTGTTTAGTATTAGGTCTGATAGGAACAGTTACCGGTTTCATTTTGATGTTAGGGACAGCCTTTACTGAATTAGATGTTACTAATATAACATCAGTGCAAAATGCATTGATGAAAATGTCTCTTGGTATGTCTACCGCTTTATATACAACCCTTGTCGGTTTGATAAGCTCATTGATTATTAAGATTCAATTGGTGACAATTGAAAGACAACTAGAACGATGATGATATGGCTGATAAATCTAAATATGGTTCCAGTGTTGCGTTTACAGACTTACTCTTTAACATAGTAGTCGGCCTAGCATTTCTATTCCTCCTGGCGTTCATCTTGATGAACCCTATCGCTAAAGAAAAAGATATAGAAGAAAAATCAGATTTTATTATTGTAATGACCTGGGATGATGAGTCAGGTGATGATATAGATTTATGGGTAAGAGATCCTGCCGGTCGCATAACTTCATTTAGAAATCGTGGGATAGGATTTATGCACTTAGACCGTGATGATTTAGGTTTGTCTAATGACCAAGTACAAGGCCCAGATGGTAAGATAATATATATCTACAGAAATAAAGAAGTAATTTCATTACGAGGTTTTATTCAGGGAACTTATTTGGTGAATGCCCATGTCTATAATAAGAAAACTTGGAAAGATGGTGCGATGCATGATAGTCATATCAAAATTGAATTGATAAAGTTGAATCCATATAGTGAAGTAGTCCAGGCAGAATTTGTAGGTGTAGCTAGAGGTCAAGAGTTTACCGCATTTCATTTTACATTAGACGAAGATGGTGATGTAATTAGATTGAGTGATGAAAGAGTACCTATGATAGGTGCGAAGTCTGTTTATGGAGTTGAAAATCAAACTGATGAATTAAATATTCAAGCACAGCAAGGTACATCAGGTATGACTTTGGAAGAAGCTGATCGTTGGGTTCACGGTCAAAGTACACAATAAGATGGAATATACAATATATGCTAGTCTGGTTCTTATTACTTTGATGTGTCTGTGGGCTGTTATAAGTATCCCCAAGAATTATTTGTTCAAATCTTTATTAGTGCCTGTTATGATTCTTGTGGCAATATCAACATGGTATACATATAATGCGATACTTGGATATGGAACAGAGTTTAAGCCTACTAAGGAAGTAGTATATCATTCTCATGTTGCAGATAAAAAGGCTGATAAAATTTATGTTTTATTAACAACCTTTGGTGATGATGCACCTAGACTCCATATCTATCCGTGGTCTGAAGAACTTGAAAAACAATTGCAAGGAGCTGACGGTCAGAACAAGGCTGGAATATTAGTTGTGGGTATGATAAAACAGAATGAACCTGGAAATAATAGACCTATGTCAGATGAAGAACAATACCAGTTTTATATTATGCCTCCTAATGAATGGATGCCTAAAGACTCTTGACATTCGTTTGAATATGTAGTATACTAATAGAAAGGTTTTAAATATTTAGGTGATGTTAATGCGAATAAATAGGAAGTATAAAGATGAATCTTTTGAGTCTTTGATGAGGAGATTTAAAAAGGGTTGTGAAAAGAGTGACACTATTAATGAGGTTAAGAAACGAGAGCATTTTGAAAAGCCATCAATGAGTCGTAGACTCAAGAGAAAGATGGCGGTGAAGAAAGAATTGAAGAGGCAGGAGGATCAACGTCTGCATAGATTTCCTGGAAAGTGATGGAGATTAAAGTTTATATACATGATAATAAGAATATAGAATCGTCTAGTAAAATTCTTAAATTATTGAAGGATTGTAAGCTAGATTTTGCAACCGAAGTATTTGGACATTTTAAAAGTGATGAGGAAGCATATATAGCAAATGTAGTGGGGGAGAAAGTAAAGAAGCTTCCTCATGTAGTGATTGATGGTGAGCGTGTTGGTGGATATTATGATTTGGTAGAGTACCTGATGAAAAAAAACATAATAAACTATGCAGGTGAGCCCATGTGGAAGATGAACAATTAGATAAGATGGCGAAGGCCCGAGCGGCCAAGAAGCCTCCAACATATAAGAACATACATGAAGATGTCAAAGCCTTACCAGACGATAATACTCTTAGCGTAAAGAATGTAAAAGAGTGGGAGAAACATAATAAAGATCGGGTCAAAGAATTG